>Ga0209655_10000688_pt1 | contig 12856 bp, 11 predicted proteins | sample BogFormECP03_OM2_FD_188236 | JGI IMG/M metagenome (GOLD analysis project Ga0209655, IMG submission 188236) | Bog forest soil microbial communities from Calvert Island, British Columbia, Canada - ECP03_OM2 (SPAdes) (version 2) | ecosystem: Environmental > Aquatic > Freshwater > Wetlands > Bog ...
CCGGCGGGTACGCATCGAAGAGGGGGATGCCGAAGACGAGGCTCAGGCCGCTCTCGTGATCGCTCAGCCTTTTCGTAGCGGCCAGGCCGGGCTGGGGGTAGCGGTGCAGAATTATGGAACGCTGTCAATTCTTCAAGTGACGACGGTCAAATTGGACGTTGAGGCGCATCCTCACCTCGACCTCCGCCGCATGCCAGGGGGCCGCTACAACGGTTCCCGTCGTCGCGCCTCGCCGCGATGAGGACAGCGGCACGTACATTCCCAGCCACCTACCTGGCTTCGCGCCCCGCCGCGTTGACACCCTCACGTACTTCATGTTCATACCTGGCGAGGACGAAGAGCCTTTCCGGCTCGCACTGGAAGGCGACCCACCTGCACCTAAACCTCCTAAATATCCCCCTGTCCGTCAACTCGACATCGAAGGCGTCACCTACGTTGCCGAGAAAGAAGAGGAGTACCTTAGGCCGACCATCACGGATAAGACGCTGCTGACGGCGACGGTTTGGTTCGAAGATGCCAAAGGCAATCGCTGGGAAACCATCTTTAGGGCACCTGCTGTCGAACGACCCAAGACTGACCACTCGATTAATTCGACGTTCCATGTGTCATTGAGACGGTTACATCGGTAACGGGGTCAACTTCCGGTCAGCATTGGCCGAGCATGGCGATGGGCCACACCCCTGCGGCGGTGCCTGACGTCGCCGGGGCCTTCCGCAGCCGTGGCCACATTTTGGCCACAATTTCTCGTCCGCCACAGATAACTCTCGTGAATTACTGTTATGTGTTTCAGCAGCTAGAACGCGATTTAGGCCGCTGACCAGCAGCCCCGAAAACATCCCCGGTGTCACCAGCTGCCTGAGCAATCACTAAGTGGAATTACCTGGCGGACTATCACTGGTACCCCGGCGAGCGGTGGGATCAGCAGTACGCTCATGCCGTGGCGGACACCGCGTACGCATCTTGCGGCGATCTGAGCCTGGCGTATCAGGTGTTCGGCGACGGACCGATCGAGCTGGTCTTCATCGGGCCGTTCGTCACCCACATCGAGCTGTTCTGGACCATCCCAGAATTCAAGGCTTTCTTCGACCAGCTCGCCAGGTTCTGTCGCGTCGTAGTTTTTGACAAGGCCGGGGTCGGGCTGTCGGACCCGGTCCCGCACGTTCGCACGGTGGATGATCGAGCGACTGAGATCGAGGCTGTCATGGATGCCGTCGGCTTCGGAAGGGCCGTTCTTTTCGGCATGAGTGACGGCGGATTTGCGTCCATTGTTTTCGCGGCAACACGACCGGAGCGAACCCGGGCGTTGATCCTCACCGACTCGTATCCGTTCTACGGCTTCACGGGGGGGTGGGACGACATCGAGTGCGACCCGGCCCAGCTGTGGGCCCGGGCCCTCCCCGAGCTGGGTGAAGACTATATGCCGTCGGTGGAGCAGGTTGCCCGCCTTCAGGAAATCGCCCGCGCCGTCCGCTCGCGGTGGGGCAGCGGTGCGACATTCAGCATCACCGCGCCGTCAGTGTCCGGTCGATTCCGCCAGCTCGCCATGTTTGAGCGCATGTGCGCCAGCCCGGGAATGGCGCGCGCGTCACTCGAAGCGGCGTTCCGGATCGACGTACGGCCGATCCTGCCGACGATCACCGTGCCAACCCTGGTCATCCATGCCCGCGAGGACCTCGTCGTGCCGGTGCAGGCGGGCCGCTATTTGGCCGACCACATCCCGGGCGCGCGGTACCTCGAGGTCGACAGCGCCGACCACCTGCCCTGGTTCAGCGATCCGGACAGGATCCTGACCGAGATCGAAGAGTTTCTCACCGGCAGCCACGCTGCACCGGCACAGGCACATCGCGCCCTGCGCACCGTGCTGTTCACCGACATCGTCGCGTCCACGCAACACGCCGCGGCGACGGGCGACGAGCGCTGGCGTGCGGTGCTGCAGCGCTTTCGTGAGATCACCGCCGACCTCACGCAACGATTCGGCGGCACGGTGGTCAAGAGCACCGGCGACGGCCACCTCGCCACCTTCGACGGCCCGACGCAGGCCATCCGCTGCGCCGAGGCGTTGCGCATCGACGCCGAAACACTGGGCATCCAGATCCGCGCCGGCATCCACACCGGCGAATGCGAACTGCTGGACGCCGACATCGGGGGGCTCGCAGTACACATCGCCGCGCGAATCTGCGGCCAGGCCGGCGCCGGCGAAATCCTCGTCTCACGCACTGTGCGTGACCTGGTCGTCGGTTCGGGCACGGGCTTCGACGACCGCGGCAGCGTCGAGCTGCGTGGCGTGCCCGGCACCTGGCAACTCCTGGCGGTCAACCGCCACGGCGCGCCGGCCGGATCGGCCGAGGCGGAACTGGCGTCAATGCCCACTCCTGGCCGTCGGACCGCGATGCGCCGCTCGGACCGCGCCGTGGAGGTGATCGCGAGGCGCGCACCGTGGATTCTCCGCGGGATGGCCCACCTCGCCCCGGCCACCGGCCGCCGCTGAACAGCCGGAGTCAGCGCGGTTGGAGGCGTCTGAGTGCTCGACATCGTTGACAGGTGAGTCGCGTTCAGATGCCACCGACGCCGATCGCTCCGTGCTGGCCAACGACCCCACATTCACGAGCTGACCAGACAATCCCTGCTGGGTCTGCGGCGCGGCCAAACCGGACGGCGACGCATTCTCAGGGCGACGTCCCCCAGAATTACGAACAGCGCGGCCAGGAGCGCGCCTCCAACGACATCCGTGAGCCAGTGGAGACCGAGATACAACCGGCTGAAGGCAACGATCAGCACAGCGGTAAGCACCAACGCTGCGAGCAGGGCCCGCACAGTACGGCTCCGTCCGACCCCGATGCACACGGCGATGATTCCGAGCAGCGCGCCGGTGCCCGCCACGTGCCCGGACGGAAACGAATGGTGCTCGGTACTCAATAGCGGTGATGCTAGGACCTCCGCTTGAGTCAGTGGGCGGTCAACGACCGCCTTGATGGCGGTCTCGGCGAGCGTAGCCGCGCCGACCGTGGCAATCACTATGACTCCCGGCCTCACTGAGCGAGCACGCCAAGACAGTAGCGCTGCGCCGATTAGTCCGGCCGCTGCGATCACAGCGGAGCTGCCGAGACGCGCGGTCATCAACGAAGCTTCGTCGAGCCCGTGGGATCGGTGGGTGGCTTTTCCGATCCCAGACGCGGTGGGAGCGTCGAACGCCGTTACCCATCCATGGGCATGCACCCCGATCGCGAGTGTCGTGAAGGCCATCAGGGGCCCCGCGGCGAACAACGCCGCTGCCCGTTTACGGTCACCAACCAGCGCGCCGGCAACTAGTAAAAGCGCAATCCCGATGAGCACGATGGTGGTGATGTTGTTCTGGATGACTAGCATTCTGCAGGACGCACCGCTAAGCCCGCCGAGAACGCCCGACCCGCGTTCCCTAGGGTCACCGCTCATGCACTACGCCACACGGCGGCCTCGTTGGCGATCAGCGCCGGCGCGAACCCGAAGGTGGTGCAGCGGATGCTGGGCCATGCGAGCGCGGCGATGACGCTCGACGCATACGCCGATCTGTTCGAATCCGACCTGGACTCGGTGGCGGAGAATGTGGGCAAATTGTGGGCACGACAAGCGAACTAGCACACACGTTCCGCGACGAAAACACTATGACCAGCCGCAACCCTGGAGAGCGCGTGGAGCACACCGTCAGTAAGGTAGTGACGCGTGAAAGCCCTCCGCAGGTTCACGGTCCGTGCTCACCTTCCGGAACGTCTGGGGGCGCTCGAACAGCTGTCGATCAACTTGCGCTGGTCGTGGGACAAGCCGACGCAGGAACTCTTCGGGGCGATCGACCCGGCGCTGTGGGCCCAGTGCGGCAAGGATCCGGTTGCGCTGCTGGGCGCGGTGAGCCCGGCGCGGCTCGACGAGCTGGCGGTCGACGGCGGGTTCCTGGATTGGCTCGATCACCTGGCGGCCGATCTGAACGATTATCTGAGCCGCCCGCTGTGGTACCAGCAGCAACAAGACAACGGCGCTGCCATGCCCAACGGCATCGCCTATTTCTCGATGGAGTTCGGGGTCGCCGAGGTGTTGCCGAACTACTCGGGTGGCCTGGGAATCCTGGCCGGCGATCATTTGAAGTCCGCGTCGGATCTGGGATTACCGCTGATCGCGGTGGGCCTGTATTACCGCTCCGGCTACTTCCGGCAGTCGCTGACCGCCGATGGCTGGCAGCACGAAACCTACCCGGCGCTCGACCCGCAGGGGCTGCCGCTGCGGCTGCTCACCGACGGTGCCGGCGTTCCGGCGCTGGTTGAGCTGGCACTGCCGGACGCCGCCCGGCTGCACGCGCAGGTGTGGGTGGCCCAGGTCGGTCGCGTTCCGCTGCTGCTGCTGGACTCCGACATTTCGGAGAACGAGCACGAGCTGCGTGGCGTCACCGACCGTCTCTACGGCGGCGATCAAGAGCATCGGATGCAGCAGGAGATCCTGGCCGGCGTCGGTGGTGTGCGAGCCATCCGGGCGTTCACGGCCATCGAAGGGCTGCCGGCGCCCGAGGTGTTCCACATGAACGAAGGCCACGCCGGATTCCTCGGCGCAGAGCGCATCCGCGAATTGGTCGATGCCGGGCTGGATTTCGACACCGCGCTGACCGTGGTTCGTTCCAGCACGGTGTTCACCACCCACACGCCGGTCCCGGCCGGTATTGACCGGTTCCCGATGGAGATGGTGGAGCAATACTTCACGGATGCCGACGGCCAGGCGCTGCTGCCGGGCGTGCCGCTGGCGCGGATCCAGGCGTTGGGCGCCGAGGACGACCCGGAGAAGTTCAACATGGCCCACATGGGTCTAAGGCTGGCCCAGCGCGCCAACGGCGTTTCGTTGCTGCACGGTCGGGTCAGTCGCGCGATGTTCAACGAGCTGTGGGCCGGATTCGACCCCGACGAGGTGCCGATCGGCTCGATCACCAACGGTGTTCATGCGCGCACCTGGGCGGCGTCGCAATGGTTGGAGCTGGGTCGTGAACTGGCGGGGCCGGATTCGGCCTTCAGCGACCCCGGCGTCTGGCTGCGACTGAAAGAGGTTGACCCCGGTCACCTGTGGTGGATCCGCTCGCAGCTGCGGGCGTTGCTGGTCGAAGATGTGCGGGCGCGGCTGCGTCGTTCGTGGCTCGAACGTGGCGCACCGGATGCCGAATTAGGTTGGATTGTAACGGCATTCGATCCAGACGTGCTGACCATCGGGTTCGCCCGACGGGTCCCGACCTACAAACGGTTGACGCTGATGCTGCGCGATCCGGATCGGCTGGAACAGTTGCTGCTCGACGAAAACCGGCCGATCCAGCTGATCGTTGCCGGCAAGTCGCACCCCGCCGACGACGGCGGCAAGGCGCTGATCCAGCAGGTCGTGCAGTTCGCCGACCGGCCCGAGGTGCGCCACCGCATCGCCTTCCTTCCTGACTACGACATGTCGATGGCCCGGCTGCTGTATTGGGGCTGCGACGTCTGGTTGAACAACCCGCTGCGCCCGTTGGAGGCCTGCGGCACGTCGGGGATGAAGAGCGCGCTCAACGGCGGGCTGAACCTGTCCATCCGCGACGGGTGGTGGGACGAGTGGTACGACGGCGAGAACGGCTGGGCGATCCCCTCGGCGTCCGGCGTGTTAGACGAGGGCCGTCGTGACGACCTGGAGGCGGCGGCGCTCTATGACCTGCTGCAGAAGTCGGTGGCGCCGACGTTCTACGAGCGCGATGAGCACGGCGTACCGCGCCGGTGGATCGAAATGGTCCGCCACACCATTCAGACGCTCGGCCCGAAAGTGCTGGCCTCCCGGATGGTTCGCGATTACACGCAGCGCTACTACGTGCCGGCGGCGGAGTCGCTGCGCCGGACCGTGACGTTTGACGACGATGGGCAGGCGGCGTTCGACCCCGCTCGGGAGCTGGCCGACTACCGCCGACGGGCGTTCAACGCGTTCCCGCGCATCGAGGTCACCGACGTCGACAGCACCGGGCTGCCCGACACCCCGGTACTCGGATCGAAGCTGACCCTGACCGCGACCGTCCAGCTGGCCGGGCTGCGGCCCGACGAGGTCACCGTGCAGGCAGTGGTCGGCAGGGTGGACACCAGCGACGCGCTGGTAAACCCGGTCACCGTCGAGATGCCATACACCGGCACCGCGGCCGGCGGCGATCACGTTTTCTCCACGACGACGACGCTGCCGGTCGCCGGCTCGGTTGGCTACACCGTGCGGGTGCTGCCGAATCATCCGATGCTGGCCTCCGGGGCCGAGCTGGGCTTGGTCGCCCTGGCTTCAGCCCGCTGACGATGCGGGCCGGAACGGCCCGTTGTGGACGCGGGCAATTCAGCCGAGCCCGCTGAGCGGGCCTCCTGGGCTGTTCGCAATCGCTCCAGCGCCTGGCGCACGGCGGTGCCATCGGTCGTCGGCCAGAACGGCGGCAGGGAGGCACGCAGGTAGCCGCCGTAGCGGGCGGTCGCCATCCGGGAGTCCAACACCGCCACCACCCCGCGGTCGTCCATGCCGCGCAATAGCCGCCCGGCACCCTGCGCAAGCAGCAGCGCGGCGTGGCTGGCAGCGACGGCCATGAATCCGTTGCCGCCGCGTGCGGCCACCGCACGCTGCCGGGCGCCGAGGAGCGGATCGTCGGGCCGCGGAAACGGAATGCGGTCGATGATGACCAACGACAACGACGGGCCGGGCACGTCGACGCCCTGCCACAGCGACAGCGTGCCGAACAGCGACGTCGCCGCGTCGGCGGAGAACTGCTCGACGAGCGCGGCGGTGGTGTCGTCGCCCTGGCACAACACCGGCGTCGAAAGTCGTTCGGCCATCGCCTCGGCGGCGGCGCGTGCCGCGCGCATCGACGAGAACAGCCCGAGCGTTCGCCCGCCGGCCGCGGTGATCAGGTCGGCGATCTCGCTCAGCTGCTCGGCCGAGCCGGTGCCGTCGCGGCCGGGCGGGGGCAGATGGGCGGCGACGTAGAGGATCCCGGCTTTGGCGTGCTGGAACGGTGACCCGACATCGATTCCACGCCAATGCTTTTCGGAGTCATCCGGTGCGTCGGCCAGACCCCAGGCGGTCGCCATCGCGTCGAAGGAGCCGCCGACGGTCAGCGTCGCCGAGGTCAACACCGCTGTGGCGCCGGCGAACAACCGTTTGCGCAGCAGCCCGGCCACCGACAGCGGCGCCACCCGCAGCACGGCACGCGTCGAACCGCGGTTGTCCTCCTGGTCAAGCCACACCACATCGGTGCGGTCGGGGATCGTCGGCGCGAACGACGTCAGCAACCGCGATGCGGTGTCGCCGATTTCGGTGAGGCTGGCGACGGCCTCGGCGCGCGCCGCGGCGGCCTTGGTATCGGCCGCCGCCTTGTCGATCACCGAGCGTGCCGCGCTGGCCGCATCGCGCAGCGCGGTGAGGTGCGTGGCCAGTTCGTCGTCGAGGTGGTCGATACGGCCAGCAGTGGCGTTCTGGATCGCCATGGTGAAGTTGGCCGAGGCCCGTTCCCACCGCTGCATGAGCTCGGGCTCGACCAGCCTGGTGATGCGCCGCGAGGCGATTCCGAGTGCGGTCGAAGTCAATTCGCCGGTGGCCACCGCGGTCACCCGGTCGGCCAGATCGTGCGCCTCGTCGACCACCAGCAGCTGGTGCTCGGGCAGCACGGCCGAGTCGGCGACGGCGTCGATGGCCAGCAGCGCGTGGTTGGTGACGACGATGTCGGCACCGCCGGCTTTGCCGCGGGCGCGTTCGGCGAAGCAGTCGGTGCCGAACGGGCAGCGTGCCATGCCAAGGCATTCCCGCGCGGACACGCTGACCTGCGACCAGGACCGGTCGGCGACGCCCGGCTTGAGGTCGTCGCGGTCGCCGGAGTCTGTCGTCGAGGCCCAGGCGGTGAGCCGTTGCACGTCGCGGCCCAATGCACTGACCGCCTGTGGCTCGAAAAGCTCGTCCTGCGGTTCGTCATCTGAGCTCGCCGCCGAACCATTGTGAATCTTGTTCAGGCACAAGTAATTCTGGCGGCCCTTCAGCAGGGCGAATTGCGGCGCGCGGGGCAGCGTAGCGGTGAGTGCGTCGACCAGTTGGGGCAGATCGCGGTTGACCAGTTGGCGCTGCAGGGCGATCGTCGCGGTCGACACCACGACCGGGGTGTCGTCGGACACCGCGCGGGCAATCGCCGGAACAAGGTAGGCCAACGACTTTCCGGTCCCGGTTCCCGCCTGCACCGCCAGGTGCTCTCCGGTTTCGAACGCGTCGGCAACCGCGGTGGCCATCCGCAATTGGCCGCTGCGTTCACTGCCGCCCAGCGCTGCGACCGCGGTGGCCAGCAGGTCGGGCACAGACACCGGCAACTCGTCGGGCGTGGCTACTCCTAGTGGTTGATGGGCCGGCGTCGGACCGGGATGTGCGTCGTGGGAATCGCCGGATCGCCGTGCGACAACATCAGACCCTCCCACGGCAAGCTTCGCAAGCCCGATGCCACCAGGTCGCGCGCCACGCCCAGGTTCACGTCGATCACCGCCTCGCCATCGCGCACCAGCGGAACCGTCACCACCCGGGACGGCTCACTGGTCTGCGGCGGATGCCCCGCCGGATGCACGATCTCTTCAGTGATGGTGCCGGTCGCGCGGCACAGCCGCAGCGCCTCTTTGCGGCCGCCGTGCGACTCCTTACGCACACTGCGCTTCTCGACGGGGATACCGTCCACCTCGACCAGCTTGTAGACCATGCTCGCCGTCGGCGCACCCGATCCGGTGACCAGCGAGGTGCCGACGCCGTAGCTGTCGACGGGTTCGGCCCGCAACCCTGCGATGGCGAATTCGTCGAGGTCGCCGGAGACGACGATGCGGGTCTGCGTCGCCCCCAGCCGGTCGAGTTGCGCCCGGACCTGACGCGCCAGCACGCCCAGATCCCCCGAATCGATGCGCACTGCGCCAAGCCCGGTGCCGGCGGCCGCGACCGCGTTGTCCACACCGGTCGTCACGTCGTAGGTGTCGACCAGCAGCGTGGTGCCGGCACCGAGCGCGTCGACCTGCGCCGCGAACGCGGCCAGCTCGTCGGGTTCGTCGCCGGCGTGCAGCAGGGTGAATGCGTGCGCGCTGGTGCCTTCGGTCGGCACCCCGTAGCGGCGACGGGCCTCCAGGTTGGATGACGCGGCGAAGCCGGCCATGTAGGCGGCGCGGGCCGCGGCGACGGCGGCGCGCTCATGGGTACGCCGTGAGCCCATGTCCATCAGCGGCCGCCCGCCGGCCGCGCTGACCATCCGGGCGGCTGCCGACGCAACCGCGGTGTCGTGGTTGAAGATCGACAACGCCAGCGTCTCGAGCACCACACATTCAGCGAAGCTGCCGTGCACCGACAGCACCGGCGATCCGGGGAAATACAGCTCGCCCTCGGCATAGCCGTCGACGTCGCCGCCAAAGCGAAAGTCGCGCAGATACGCCAAGGTGTCCCGGTCGAGAAATTCCGCCAGCGATTCGCACGCCACGTCGTCGAACCTGAATTCAGGCAAGGCCTCCACGAACCGGCCCGTCCCGGCGACCACGCCGTAGCGGCGTCCGTCGGGCAGCCGGCGCGCGAACAACTCGAACGTGGTCCGGCGATCCGCGGTGCCATCGCGCAACGCCGCTGCCAGCATGGTCAATTCGTAGCGGTCGGTCAGCAGCCCGGCGCACACCGAGTCATCCACACCGCAACGGTATCGGGTGGATTGCTACGGCTCGGTATCCTAGGACCCATGGTTGCGTCAGCCCCGACCAAACCGGGCACCACCCGGCAACGGGAAGCCGACTCGGTCGAAGCCACGGCCGCTCCCTGGGTGACCATCGTCTGGGACGATCCGGTCAACCTGATGAACTACGTGACGTACGTCTTCCAGAAGCTGTTCGGCTACAGCGAGCCGCACGCCACCAAGTTGATGCTGCAGGTACACAACGAAGGCAAAGCAGTGGTGTCGGCGGGCAGCCGGGAATCCATGGAGACCGACGTGTCCAAGCTGCATGCCGCCGGGTTGTGGGCCACCATGCAGCAGGACCGCTGAGAGGGCATCCGGGTTCGGACGTGCGCAAGTGGAAGCGGGTTGAGACCGCCGACGGTCCCCGTTTCCGGTCCGCTCTGGACTCGCATGAGGCGGCTTTGCTCAAGAATCTGGTCGCTTCGATGATCGGACTGCTCGATGAGCGGGAATCGTCTTCGCCGCCAGACGAACTCGAGCAAATCACCGGCATGAAGACCGGTAACTCCGAACCTCCCGACAATGCCACGATGCAGCGGCTGCTACCGGACTTCTCGAAGCCCGACGACGATGTCCCGGAGGCGACCGACAGGCTGAACGCCGCGCTGCGCAGCCTGCACGAGCCGGAGATCATCGAGGCCAAACGCATTGCCGCGCAACAGCTATTGGCGACGGTCCCGGATGACGGCGGCCGATTCGAGCTGACCGAGGACGCGGCGAACGCCTGGATCGCAGCCGTCAACGACATCCGCCTGGCGCTGGGGACCATGCTCGATATCCATCCCGGCGGTCCCGATCGACTGCCCGACGACCATCCGATGTCCTCGCACCTCGACGTCTACCAGTGGCTGACCTTCCTGCAGGAGTATCTGGTGCTGGCGCTGATGGGATCGCGATGAGCTCGATCACCGACGTCGCGGGCATTCTCGTCGGCCACCACCACCGGCTGGACCCCGACGCGACCATGGATACCGGTTGGGCGAGCGGGGTCACCGTCGTGCTGACGCCGCCCGGCACGGTCGGCGCCGTCGATGTCCGGGGCGGTGCGCCCGGCAGCCGAGAGACCGACCTGCTGGACCCGGCCAACAGCGTGCGCTACGTGGACGCGGTGTTCGTCGCCGGGGGCAGCGCCTACGGATTGGCGGCCGCCGACGGCGTCATGCGCTGGCTGGAGGAGCACGACCGCGGCGTGGCGATGACCGGCGGGGTGGTGCCGATTGTGCCGGGTGCGGTGATTTTCGATCTGGACGTCGGCGACTGGAGTCACCGGCCGACGGCTGAGTTCGGGTATGCCGCCTGTCAGACGGCCGGCACCGAAGTCGCGGTGGGCACGGTCGGTGCCGGGGTGGGGGCGGTCGCCGGCGTGCTGAAGGGCGGCGTAGGGACCGCATCGACGACGCTGCCGTCGGGCGTCACGGTCGGTGCGCTGGTTGCGGTGAACTCCGCGGGCAATGTCATCGACCAGGCCACCGGCCTACCGTGGCTGACCTACCTGGTCGACGTGCTCGGTCTGACGACACCGCCCGATGAGCAGGTCGCTGCGCTGGGGAAGCTCGAATCCCCGTTGAGCTCGTTGAATACCACGATCGCGGTCGTCGCCACCGATGCAGCGCTGAGCCCGGCCGCCTGCCAACAGGTCGCGCGGACCGCCCACGACGGACTCGCCCGCAGCATCCGGCCGGTGCATACCCCGGTGGACGGCGACATGGTGTTCGCCCTGGCTACCGGCGCCGTCGAGGTCGCACCGTCTGCCGATACGCCGGCCGCGTTCTCGCCCGAGACGCCGTTGGCGACCGCGGTGAGCGCCGCGGCGGCGGACTGCCTCGCCCGCGCGGTGCTGGATGCTGTGATCGCCGCCGAGTCGGTGGCCGGAATACCGACCTACCGGGGCCTGTTGCCCGGGGCATTCCTGCAACGCGCCGGCGACGATAAAGAAACAGAGCGATGAGGTGGGGGTCCCCCCGCTTGCGGGGGCGAGCGGCGCTCATCACCGGAGGTAATCGGTGACGTGCTGGTGATCCGTGCCGACCTGGTCGAGGCGATGGTCGCGCATGCCCGCGCCGACCACCCCGACGAAGCCTGCGGCGTCCTGCCGGGTCCCGAGGGCTCGGACCGCCCGGAGCGGCATGTCGCGATGGTCAACGCCGAACGCTCACCGACGTTCTATCGCTTCGACGCCCAAGAGCAACTCAAGGTCTGGCGAGGCCTAGATGAGTCAGGCGATGCGGTCGTCGTCATCTATCACTCGCACACCGCGACCGAGGCCTACCCCAGCCGCACCGACGTCGGCCTGGCCGCCGAACCTGACGCGCACTACGTGCTGATATCGACCCGCGATCCCGGCCGGGACGAAGTCCGCAGTTACCGGATCGTCGACGGCGTCGTCACCGAAGAGCCCGTCCATATCGTCGAGCATTACCAAGACCAGGAGCATTCATGAGCGTCACCGTCTCCATCCCGACCATCCTGCGTCCGCACACGGGCGGCGAAAAACGCGTCGAGGCCAGCGGCGAGACGTTGCAAGCCGTGATCAGCGACTTGGAGGCGAACTATTCCGGAATTTCTGAGCGTCTCGTCGAGAACGGCAAATTGCACCGCTTCGTCAACATCTACGTCAACGACGAGGACGTGCGATTTTCGGGCGGGCTGGACACTGCGATCACCGACGGCGACTCGGTCACCATCTTGCCCGCCGTCGCAGGTGGGTAAGCGGGCCGCATGACCCGATACGACTCGCTGCTCGCCGCCTTGGGCAACACGCCGCTGGTGGGACTGCAGCGGTTGTCGCCCCGCTGGGACGAGGAGCCGGGCGGCCCTCATGTGCGGCTGTGGGCCAAGCTCGAGGACCGCAACCCGACCGGCTCGATCAAAGACCGGCCTGCGCTGCGGATGATCGAGCAAGCCGAGGCCGAGGGCCGGCTGACGCCGGGGGCGACGATCCTCGAGCCCACCAGCGGCAACACCGGTATCTCGCGGGCGATGGCAGCGCGGTTGAAGGGCTATCAGCTGATCTGCGTGATGCCGGAGAACACCTCGATCGAACGTCGCCAATTGCTCGAGCTCTACGGCGCGCAAATCGTTTTTTCGCCGCCCGAGGGCGGGTCGAATACCGCGGTGGCGACCGCCAAG
>Ga0209655_10000689_pt1 | contig 12843 bp, 7 predicted proteins | sample BogFormECP03_OM2_FD_188236 | JGI IMG/M metagenome (GOLD analysis project Ga0209655, IMG submission 188236) | Bog forest soil microbial communities from Calvert Island, British Columbia, Canada - ECP03_OM2 (SPAdes) (version 2) | ecosystem: Environmental > Aquatic > Freshwater > Wetlands > Bog ...
AATCAAGCGAGTGTCGATGGACGGCGGAACGCCCGAAATTGTGCCGGGAACGACTGTACCCGGCGGCTTCTACCACTATGGATTGACCATCGCGCCCGATGGCAAGGTGCTGGCATTCCTTACGACGGGTGGTGAGTCTCTGACCCTCCACCAGATCGACCATCAGATCGCTCTGGTGCCTTTGGATGCGGGGCAGAAGCCACTGACGCACATGCTTAATCCCGATCCGCGCGTTGCGGACGCGCCGCAATTCACTCCGGACGGAAAAGCTGTCGTATATCCCATCCGCGAAAATGGCGCGGACAATCTGTGGTTCCAGCTGCTCGATGGTTCTCGAGGCCGCCAGATTACATATTTCAAGTCCGACACCATTTCGTCATTCCGGTTCTCGCCTGACGGCAAGGCCATCGGCGTGCTGCGTTCTCACGTCGAATCCGACATAGTGCTGCTGCGCGATGAGGCGCCCGCGCCGCGGTGAAACTGTCCTACCCGCCACCCAGCACGCAGCCAATCGCTGTTCGTTGACTTGCTCTTGCGCACATCCTAATATGAGCGCCACTCATGCCGGATGTCCCACCTCTCATCGGTCGCGTCGTATCGCACTACCGCATCGTCGAAAAACTTGGCGGTGGCGGCATGGGTGTGGTTTACAAGGCTGAGGATGTGAAGCTCGGCCGCTTTGTAGCGCTGAAGTTTCTGCCGGACGACGTCGCCAAAGATCCGCTAACCCTCAGCCGTTTCCAACGCGAAGCCAAGGCTGCCTCCGCGCTGAATCACCCGAACATTTGCACCATCTACGAAATTGACGATCACAGCGGCGAAGCGTTCATCGCCATGGAATACCTGGACGGCGTGACGCTGAAGCATCGCATCGCCGGACAGGCGCTCGATGTGGATGTGCTGCTGGGCCTGGCGATCGGGATTGCTGACGCTCTGGATGCCGCGCACAGCAAGGGCATCGTGCATCGCGACATCAAGCCCGCGAATATTTTCGTCACCGAGCGCGGCAATGCCAAAATTCTGGACTTCGGGCTGGCCAAGCAGATTCGCCGCCCCGTTGCGCACACCGTTACGCAGGATGCGGTCCTCGCGGGGCAAATGACCGCTGGAGTAAACCCGCAAGACCTCACCAGCCCGGGCGTTGCGGTGGGTACCGTCGCGTACATGTCTCCCGAACAAGTTCGCGGCAAGGAACTGGACGCGCGCAGCGATCTTTTTTCATTTGGCGTCGTCCTCTACGAAATGGCTACTGGGTCTGTGCCATTTCGCGGTGAAACTTCGGGCGTAATCACCGACGCGATTCTAAATCGCGCGCCTGCGGCTCCGGTGCGGCTGAATCCGGAAATTCCTGCGAAGCTCGAAGACATCATCAACAAGGCGCTGGAGAAAGACCGCGACTTGCGCTACCAGAATGCTTCGGACATGCGCGCCGATTTGAAGCGCGTGAAACGAGACGGCGACACCGGTCGTTCCGCATCCTTTCCGGCGCAGCAGACGGAAGAAGGCTCCGGAAGGCTGTCGAATTCCACAACCGGTGCATCGGGCGGTGCATCGGGCGGCCCATCGGGCGGTTCGTCGCGGGGATTGACGCAAGGTTCGGCAGCCCAGGCATCTTCTAGTCGCCTCTCCGAAATCTCACTTGCCGCCGAAGCCGCAGCGGCCTCAGGCGCGACACATCTTTCGTCGGGAGCTGGCACGCCGTCTTGGCAGCGGCTCCTGCCGTGGGCGTTTGCCACGATCCTCGCCGCCGGATTGCTTGTTGCGGTGTTCGCACTGCATCAGGCCGGACATCCTCCCGAGCGCAAGCCGGTGGAACTCTCGCTGTGGATTCCCGCAACCGAGCAGCTCCAGCTAGACAGCGGGCCAGGTGTGATCATTTCTCCAGATGGCACGCGCTTGGCATACGTTGCGCGCACGGGCGCCTCCGGTGTGGGACAGCTTTACGTGCGCGAGCTGGACAAAGTGGCGGCCGTGCAGCTGGACGGCGCGGCGGGAGCGCAAGCCGCGTTTTTTTCCGCGGATGGTCAATGGATCGGTTTTTTCGCGGACGGCAAATTGAAGAAAATATCGGTGCGCGGCGGCGCGCCTATTGCGTTGTGCGACGCGGGCGGCGCTCGCGGGGGCGACTGGAGTGAAGACGGCACGATTATCTTCCCGACGCAATTTACCAGCGCGCTCTATCGCGTTTCCGCAAACGGCGGTACGCCGGCGGCGGCCACGCATCTGGATACAGCGCGTTCCGAAATCACCCACCGCTGGCCGCAATTTCTCCCAGGCGGCAAAGCTGCCCTCTTCACCGCGTCGTCGGACAATAACTTCTTCGGGCACGCCAGTGTGGAGGTGGCTCCGCTCGATACGGGCGTGCCAAAAGTACTGGTGGAGAACGCGTATTTTGGGCGCTACCTTCCCGGTGGCTATCTCGCCTACGTGTCCCAAGGCACCGTATTCGTCGCTCCCTTTGATGCAAAAGCATTGAAAGTCACCGGCACGGCCATTCCGGTGATGCAGGCCGTGAATTACGATATTTCCAACGGCAGCGCGCAGCTGAGCGTGTCCAAAGATGGGACGGCGGTTCACTTGGACGGCGGCTCTGCGGGTGAGAATCTCAATCTAGTGCTGATGGACCGCAAGGGCAACTCCTCAGTGCTGGTGAGCGATCAGCCGGACGCCGCCGTGCCACGCCTTTCTCCGGATGGCAAACGGTTGGCCTTTCAGCAGGGTACAGGCAACATCTTGGTATACGACCTGGAGCGAAAGACTACGTCTCGCGCAATGCTTGGCACCGTTGGCGCGAGCTGGCCTCAATGGACTCCTGACGGCCAACGGCTCACTTATGCGCATCCGCATAGCACGTCGAATGGCGCCGGACAATCCATTTACTGGGAACGCGCGGATGGATCGGGTGAAGAACAGCCTTTGACCCCGGAAACTATTTTGAACGCCTATCCATCCTCCTGGTCGCCGGACGGCAGAATTCTGGCGTTCCAACGGCTATCGGCAACGGATGGGAGCTGTTGCGAGATATGGAGCCTCCCCGTGGACGAAGCAGGGAAACCCGGAGAAGCGCAACAGGTTCCGGGAGTGGGCAGGGGCTTTGCGCCGGCGTTTTCTCCGGATGGCCACTGGCTGGCCTATACCTCGCCGGAATCCGGGAGCGTGCAGATTTTCGTGGTGCCCTTTCCTGGTCCGGGAGGCAAATGGCAAATCTCCACCGGCGCTGGATTCGACTCACGATGGTCGAAGAGTGGTCACGAACTGTTCTATGTGGATGGGCATGCGCTGATCGCGGTGCCCTACTCCGCCGAGAAAGGCTCATTCCAACCGGGAAAACCGGAGCAGCTTTTCGCGGACCGCTTCGAGATGCGCGCTCCGCTAGGGTCTTATGATGTGACGCCCGACGGTCAGCACTTCGTGATGCTGCAACTCACGGGCGGCAGAACTGCGGCGGCTTCTGGACCCACAGTGGCGCTGAATTGGATTGACCAAGCCCGCCAATTGGTTGCCGCCGGGCAAAACGACGGCGCCAAGTAACCATTCCAGAGATTATTGAATGGCTGAGATGTAGGAATCGAGCTTGGGGCGTCTTCGTGCGGCGGGGATTCGGCGCAGGGCTAGATCTTTTGCACCGATTGGAAGCGCATCGTTATTTCGTACATGGCGCATGCTGACGCCTGGACATTTTCCAGCGAAAGCACACGAATTCCTTTGATTCGGTATTTGCCGATAAGTGCGCCGCTGTCTCGGTCGTAGAGGTCCAACTCCGCCGAGGCAATCAGCAATTTGCGCTTCTGCGCGTCAATGAGCGGTTCCAAGCCTCCACTATCTCCGGCTCCAAAGCTAAATCTTCCGGAGCCGGCACGCCCAGAACGCAACATCACGGGGAAATCGGTCCACGGCCTGCCGTCTTTCTCGTTCGGGTGCCACGACGGATCGTAGTCCGCGGCGTGCTTCTTTTCGTTGGGGACGGGTGCGTCGGATTTGGCGTCCACATCTTCGACAGCCAGCCAGCCCGTATATTTTTCATCTAGTACGACGTTCGTCATGGAACGTCCGGCAATTTCGATGTGCAGGTAGCTATGTCCGTCAGACTGGGCGCGCGCCGGAGTTGCGGTACCACCAAGAGCCAACACCAGCACAACGAGCGACATGTTTACTGCGGGTGTGCCTCGTCGAAAGCCGTCGCAGGTTGATTTAGGCTGGAGTCGCATGGCAGAACCTCCGGGCCGGAGCCGGTTCCATTCTCACACGAAGAGGTGAGTAGCTCGCGAGGCAGGTTTTGTCTCGTTGCCTTATCTATTCAGGTGAATGAACGTTATGGCAATGGCTGGATCCTGGCGTTCACCAGGAAGGGATCATCAAATTCGGTCATGTCGCCGGGCTTTTTTCCGGTGACGGGCTGCAAGCGTGCGGAGAGCGGCTTGTGCCATTTCACAGAAAGGCTGGCAACGTCGCCGAGGATGCGTTCCAGTTGTTCGGTGGTGACGTCGCCGGGCATGGGAATCGTATCGAGGCCTGTGCCGCACACGGCCGAATACGCAAGCAACGCGTCCATCGAGAGGTGCCCTTCGTTCCAGCGGTGCGCGAGGACGATGTCCTCCATCACCGGCAGCATCAATCCCGAATAGCCAGCCTGTTTCACTGGAATTGACTTCAGTGCGCGGGTGATGATTGCCGCGGCGGTCATGGTTCCGCTGGAGCCAACTGGCGCGCCGAGGAAATTTTCAACCGCGCGGCCGATGGAAACGTCCATCAACGGCGCGGGCGACAGATCCAGCCCGCCGTATTGCCAGCCACTGATGTCGCTCATCCCCACGGCGGTTTTTTCGATTTCCGTGGCATATACGCTCAGCACACTTCTCAGCCGCTCTTCGGCAAGTGCGGGCGAATTCGTTGAAGCGAAAACTTCGCTTACCACGTTCGCGGACTCCAGACCGATCGCGAATTGTTTTCCTTCGCCGGTGAAATAGGACGCCGGATAAAAGGGCGTGCCGGAAGGGACCAGCGACGCGGCCGTAAAACTGAAATTCCCCTGGCTGTGCGGCGTGTTCGCTTCCAGATATTTTATGACGCCGGCTGCGGCGTGAATGGATTTCCAGTGAATGCCGTCTTCTCCGGCGATGAACACCGAGCCTTCCAGCGTTTTCGAATTCGCGATAATTTTCGCGAGCAGCTCGGCTTGGTGCGGGTCGTCCGCGTCGCTCATCATGGCGGGGCCGATTGCGGCGTCGAATTTCTCTTTCACCGCGAGGGCGTCGTACTCGCGGAAGAACGCGAGCACCTGCTCGTCCGTCATGCCGCGCGTGTATTCGGGGAACGGTTGCGTGGTGATGCGGATGGTTTCCACTTCGTAGCCGGATTTTTCGAACGCGGCTTTCGCCTGGTGCAAAAATTTCAGCGTGTCTTGAATTTGTTCCTGGTAATGGGCGGGATCGAGGCGCACAAACGCGGTGATCGCGCGCACTTTTGGCTTGGAGCGCACATCGGCCGCCCGCGCGGGAAACGCAGCGCCGAAAATTGCTCCGAACGCGCAGATTGCGGCGACCAGCGTCAGCGCGGCGTTGCGTCGAATCCGAGCGCGGCTCATGAAAACGCCGCGATGCCGGTGATACGTTCACCGATGATCAGTTTGTGTATGTCGTGCGTGCCCTCGTAGGTGAACACCGATTCCAGGTTGTTCATGTGGCGCATCACGCAGTAATCGTCCACAATCCCATTCGCGCCCAGGATTTCGCGGGCCATGCGGGCTGTTTCCCGCGCCATCCACACGTTGTTCATCTTCAGCATGGAAATGTGCGAGGGATGCACGCGCCCGGCATCTTTCAATCGGCCCACCTGCAGCGCCAGGAATTGCGCCTTGGTGATTTCGGTGACCATCCACACCAATTTTTCCTGCACCAATTGATGCGAAGCGATCGGCTTGTTGTCAAATTGCTTGCGCTGCTTGGCGTAATTCAGCGCGGTATCGTAACAAGCCATCGCCGCGCCTATGCCGCCCCAGCCGATGCCGTAGCGCGCCTGATTCAGGCAGGAAAGCGGGCCTTTCAGTCCTTCCACGCCGGGAAGCAGATTTGTCACTGGGATTTTGCAGTCGGTCATCGCCAATCCCGAGGTTACTGAAGCGCGCAGCGAATATTTTCCGTGCACGTCCCAGGCCTTGTATCCCGGTGTGCCTTTTTCCAGCAGGAAACCGCGAATCACTTCGTCCTCGCACTTCGCCCAAATTACAGCGACGTCCGCAATCGAGCCGCTGGTGATCCACATTTTTTCGCCGTTCAGAATGTAGTGATCGCCTTTCTTCAGCGCGCGCGTCAACATTCCCCCGGGATTCGAGCCGAATTGCGGCTCGGTGAGGCCGAAGCAGCCGATCGCTTTTCCCTGTTGCAGCAGCGGCAGCCATTTTTCTTTCTGCGCGTCTGAACCGAACGCGTGGATCGGATACATCACCAGCGCCGATTGCACCGAAACAAAGCTGCGCAGGCCGGAATCGCCGCGCTCCAGCTCCTGCGTCACCAGTCCGTATTCCACGTTGGACATGCCCGCGCATCCGTAGCCCTTCAAGCTCGCGCCGAAAAGCCCCAGCTCGGCCATCTGCGGCACCAGCTGCACGGGAAATTTTCCTTCGCGGTTGTATTCCTCGATGATCGGCATGATTTCCGCGTCTACAAACTGCCGCGCGGTGTTGCGCGCCAGCTTTTCTTCGTCGCTCAGCAGGGAATCGAAGTCGAGGTAGTCAACTCCGGGGAACGATGGCATGAAAATTCTCCTTGAATATGGGCCGCGCGCATCGGTAGGCAGCAATATATAGCGCAGCCCAAACCACGATTGTATCGAATTCGCGGCACACAGCGCCAGCAAGCGCGGCGAAGCGGCGGTGCGGTAGACGTACCGCCGCACGACGAGTCAGGAATCACATTCGATTAGGCGTTCGTGCCGCCGTCAACGGTGAGATTCGCGCCGGTGATGTACGACGCCTCAGGACTTGCCACGAAGGCTACCAACGCGGCGACTTCGGCTGCAGTGCCGAAGCGGTTCAGCGCCGTATTGGCCTTTTGCGGCACCGCCCAATCGCCCGCCGCGGGATTCAAGTCCGTGTCAATCGGGCCGGGCTGGACGTTATTCACCGTGATGCCCCGCGCGCCCACTTCTCTGGACAATCCCTGCGTGAACATCTTGACGGCACCCTTCGTGGCGGAGTAGGCGACGAGGCCGGGCGTCATCATGCGCTCGCCCACGCAGGAGCCGATCATGATAATGCGGCCACCGTTTTTCATATGCTTCAGCGCCGCCTGCGTTGCGACCAGCGTTCCGCGGACATTGAGGTCAAACATGTGGTCTATATCCTCCACCGTGGTCTCCTCGAATGGTTTGGGAATGGCCGTGCCGGCATTGTTCACCAGGATGTCGATCTGGCCGAAGGTCTTGGCGGTCTTTTCTACCGAGGCAATCACAGCGGCGGCATCCGTGGCGTCCGCCTGAATCGCAATCGCCTTTCCTCCGGCGCGTTCGATCTCCTTCACCACCGTCGCGGCCGCATCGGCGCCTTTAGTGTAGGTAATGGCCACGCTTGCGCCGTCTTCAGCCAGGCGCTTGGCGATTCCAGCGCCGATGCCGCGTGAGCCGCCGGTAATGAGTGCAATTTTTCCTTCCAGTTTGTTAGACATTAAATTTCTCCTGTTCCCCTTGAGGTCGCTCTGTGGCAAACACCCATTGGATGCCACCCGAGTTGGCGCGGATGTTGAATATGCGCCGCACACGGTTCACCGAATTTTCGCCAACTCGCGCGCTCGTCATGTCTCGGAAGCCGTTCGCATATTCGTTGCGTCCGTAGCCGCAGAAGCGTAGGATGCTCCAACCAGCCGGTCCACACCCTGTCCAGGTTTGGATCCTGACTTAACCCTTCAGCCGGTGCGAAGCGCGCCGCGCAATCCGCGCCGGTCGCGTAAGGCATTTTCGAAACGTCTCGAAGGCAGTTGGGGTGGGTGTCACGATGAAATGTCCCCTGCGTTTTTCGGGCCTCGTTTTACTTCTAGCGTTAGTTTGTTTCAGCGTGGTCCCTCGAGTTCGCGGCGCTGTTCCTCCGGGCCCGACCGCGCCACAAGAGCGCATCGTCGAGTCGCATGAACCGCCCGACGCGGCCGCGCAGCCGCAGCCTTCCGCGCCGGCGACGGCTACCATTCCCGGCCCGTTGCGATCCTTCTTGCGCATCGCGGGAATCAGCCAAAAAGCCAGCAGCGAAGAAGTGATGCCCCTGCTCGCCCGAAATATATTTCTAATCGGATATCAGGGCACCGGCATGTCCAGCCGTCCCACGGAATTTCTAATTTTGCTGCGGCGCTACGTGCAGCAGGCCAGGGAACTCTCGAATCTGGCTGGGCACGACGGGGTGATTCGCGTTACCGGTTGCGCCGATGCGAAACAACTACTCGATATCCTCGGCTACAAAACGTTTGCGGAATGTGGAAAGAGCAGCACCTACGTCGTGACGGCCGATCCGCGCAGGGCATTTCTCACTATTGATTCCGGCTTCCCGCTCCCGGATCTGGAGAAAACTCTGCAGGGAGGCGAACCCTTCGTTTACCCGTATCCAAATTCCCAAGTCCCCATCGTTCTCAGCGAACGAGAATGGTCGGAGGCCAGCGGCGAGAACGGCAAAGACAAGGATAGCCGGCCACTAATTGATTCGCTTTTGCACGATGCTGCTCTGGCTCGTCTTTACTACGCCTGGACCCACGTGGATCCGGAAACGCAGGCTGCTTTGCTGCATTCACCCGGACTAAAAAAGCTCGTACCCCTTTCCGCATCGCTGGATTTTTACGGCAGTTACATTCGCATCGAATCAGGCCGGGTGATCGTTCCCGGCGGCCCCAGCGCCGAGGCGGCATGGAAGGAAATGGTTGGCGCCAGCCCTCGCTCCACCGGGGAATTCGTTCCGCGCCTACTTTCGAAAGACAACGGCTGGCTGGCTGCTTATTTCGATTCGCTTTCGCGCATTCCGCCGGAGCAGCAGGCGCATTTCGTCGCAACTCCCCGGCTGCGGCGCTGCTATGACGCGCTGCGCGGCAAAACTCTTTCTCCCAGTGCCATGTCGTCGGTGTTCCGGCCCGATCCAACTCTTCTGCTCTTGACCACGCGCGTGCAGTGGGAGCCTAACGGCGATCCACACGTGCCCGGAAATCTGCAGGCGTGGAAGAAGATTCTCCAGCAGAAGAGCAATACCGAGCAGGCGCGCGCATGGAGCGTGGAAAGCAGAAGCTTGAACTCTCCGGACGGCCTGCTGGAAACGATGTTCGCTCTCTCGCGGGTGGGGATGGAAGGCACACCGGCGGAAGCCTACCTGGTGCTCAGCGAAATTGACGCCAAGCGCGGGGCAGGGCATGGCTTGAGCGCACCGACCGTCGAACTGATGGCCGGCAAGTTTCCGGAATTTCGCAATCAATATTCGATCTTTTCCGAGTTCCCCGAATTGAGTGACGCGTCTATCACCGCCTTCCTGACCACCGCCGGGTCTTTGTGGAAGATTTCGGATCACACGCTGCGTGGCAACGCCATGGGCATCTTCGAAGCCAACGTCATGATCTGGCAAATCCTCGCTCGCCAGGGCGAAATCCCGCTACGCGCTCGCGACGACTCCTGGCAGGGGATGATCAAGCCTTTCGCGCACATCACTTCGTCCACACAGGTTTTCGATGCGGGGCGCGTCTCGCTGGGACACGTTCTGAGCGCCGCCACCGGTGAAACGCGGCGCTCGCAGGATGAAATCGTCGAATTGATCGCCGGCCCTCGCCAGACAAACTCCGAAGGCCAGAGAATCCACAGGGAGTTGGCGGAAAGAATTCGCGCGGTGATGGACGATCAGCGGCTGGTTTCTCTCGACACGCTGCTCGCGCTGGGAGACGGCATGACGCCGACGCCGCAGGGAACTCCCGCTGGCGATCGTCTGCTGCCGCTCGCCGAGCAGCTCGCCGAGTTCCAGATGCCGCGCCCCATTTTCACCAACAGCGAGCGGACTACTTTCACGGCGGGCTCTTACAACAATCGGCACACCGAAATCGAAATGCGCACGGACCTTGCCAAGATTTTGAAGTCGCAAGTTTCCGGTCCGGAACTGGAACAAGCTCGCGGCCTGCTCGCTCCCTTCCTGCGCGACACGCTCGTCGGTTTCAGTTACGCCTATTACGAACCGCCTGGCTCTCAGGCGCTGCACAATAATCCGCTGCTCATCCGCTCGCACGATTTTTCCGGCGAGACGGTGATGGGCACCGAAGAATCGCTGTGGCTCACGCCGCGCTTGTTTGGCGCCGGCTCCCCCGCCGGCGGTGGCGCTCACTTGGTGGGCTCGCTCGCCGACTTGCCTTACGTGCTAGCGCAAATGGAAGAGGATTTTATTGCGCCGGAAAATGTACAGGCGCTGATCTGGTCAGACTTGGTTCCATCTGTAATGACAAATGCCGTGCTGCCGCGTTGGTGGAACGTAAGCCGTGACGAACTGCATGCCGTCGCGCTCTATCAACGCGCGGGCGACGAAATGCTCGCTTCCGCCGTGCAAAATGAAAATCTGCGGGTGAAGGTCACCAGCATCCTTTCCGATCGCATGATTCCGCAAAGGGCCGCGCAGCTCGATGCCACCCTGCGCTCGGGCCAGCTGGCGGATGTCTCCTCGCAGATCACGCCTGCCGACTCCTTCTATCTGACCGCCGAATTTCGCCGCAGATATCCAGACGATTCAAGTGCGTGGGGAACGGCCGGCCGCGAACTGCAGGATTTGTCCCGCGATCATCCCGCGGAAATCACCTGGGCGCGGCTTTCGCAGGATTTTGGCGTGCCGCATCCCGTGCTCGCGCGCACTTATGCTCGTGAACTGCTCAACGTCCGGCCGTTCCCCATGTTCCAGGGTTATTCCAGCCGCTTGCTGGCCGAAACGTGGGATTCAACGAACTTGTATTGGGCGCGCCTGGCCGACGAAATGGGCTATCCGCCGGTGACGCTGAATCGCCTGGCACCCGAACTCACCGAGCGAATGGTCGCGAAGATTTTCGCGACAGACTTGAACGATTGGCCGGCGATTCTGCGCGCCATGCGTGAGACCGGAGAAGAGTTCCGAGAGGGCAAAGTGACTTCGCTGCCTGCGAGTTTCGGCAGCCCTAAGCCTTAGGATATTCCGGCGCCGGCCGGGCGGATTCGCATATGCCCGTTCGGCCCGGCGAAGGAAATGTAGCAACGAACTACATCGAGGCTCGTCATGTGCAAACGATTCGTAGTCGCTCTCGTTCTGGTCGTCGCACTTTCCGTTTTCGTCCGCACTGCCCCTGTCGCGCAGGAAAGCGGGGCGCCGCGCATTAACGTCACGGTGGATTTGGTGCAGCTGAACGTGGCCGTCACCGACAACAAGGGAAAGTACGTCACCGGCCTTCACCCCGAAGATTTCGTGATCGCTGAAGATGGCATCGCGGAAAACATCGCCACGTTCGGAGAAGGCAACGAATCCGCCCGCGCGCTCGCTGGCGCGCCGGCGTCCGCCGGGAAGCCGGGCGACGGCTCCGCCGCCTCGGGCGACCAACAAAAAGATTCTGGTGGCCGTGTTTCCGCCAGCGAGCTCACTTCGTTGGTCGAAGGCGCCAACGTTTTCGTGCTGTTCGACACCAGCAATTACATGTACCGCGGCTTCGTATTCGCGCAAGATGCCATCGCTGATTTCGTGCGCTCGCTGGAGAGCGCGAACAAAGTGGCGTTCTACTCGTACAGCCGCGATCTTTCCCGCGCCGCGCTGCTCACTTCCGACCGCTCGCAGGTTCTGCGCGCCGCGCGCACCACCGTCGCTGGAGACGATGCCGCGCTCTACAATTGCCTGCTGATGACCGTGCAAGACGCTGCGCACTTCACCGGAAGAAAAGTCATCGTAGTTTTCTCCAACGGCCCCGATAACTACAGCATGGTGCCGCCCGAGGACGTCGCGGAGCTCGCGCAATCCACCGGCACAACAATCTACATGGTGAGCACCGTAGACGCCCACCTGGAACCTATTTCCAACGCCGTGTTTCAACGCATGACCGCTGCCACCGGCGGCAAAGTATATTTCGCGCACAGCTGGAAGGACGAACAGAGCGCCTTCGCTTCCATCCGCGATGATCTAGCGCATCTTTATTCGTTGAGCTACTACCCGAAACCGAATCCCAACCGGGGCTGGCGCACCATCTCCGTAAGGCTCGCAAGCGACCAGCACAAGCACTACCACATTCGCACGCGCGACGGCTATCGCCTGCAGCGCACGCGGTTCAACACGGAATCGGTTGTCTCCGTTCAACCCGAACCGGCCGCCAAATAAATCATCGCGGACACGAATCACCGTGAGCAGGCGCCCCACACTTCGATTATTGACGGGCGTGGTTTTTGTTTCGACGTTTTGAAATTTGTGACGATGCCCCGCGTGAAAATTTGTAGTATCGTTTGAAGTCCCATGGAGCAGACGCAGACTAATCAACGCGCGGTACTCGGCTCGATCTTCGTCGTAAGCGCCGCCGCGGTAACATTCCTGCTTTGGCTGCTCTATCTGCACCACGCTCCCGCGCAATTCGCAGGCAGATTGGTGTTCCTCCCTGCGTTGAACGCGGTGCTGAACGGCCTCAGCGCCATCGCCCTCTGCACTGGCTTCTACTTCATCAAGAAACGCGACCGCAAAGCGCATCGCGCCAGCATGCTGCTGGCCTTCGGTTTCTCGTCGCTCTTCCTGGTCAGCTATATCGTCAACCACGCGCTGCACGGCGATACGCGCTTCCCGACAGGCCACGCGACGATTCGCGCGATTTACCTCACGATCCTCGCCAGCCACATAACTCTTTCGATCGT
>Ga0209655_10000691_pt1 | contig 12841 bp, 8 predicted proteins | sample BogFormECP03_OM2_FD_188236 | JGI IMG/M metagenome (GOLD analysis project Ga0209655, IMG submission 188236) | Bog forest soil microbial communities from Calvert Island, British Columbia, Canada - ECP03_OM2 (SPAdes) (version 2) | ecosystem: Environmental > Aquatic > Freshwater > Wetlands > Bog ...
GCCGGCTCCTGATTAGGATGCGCCTGCTCGCGAAAGAGTTCCAGCACCACCAGCGCCGCGCCCAGCACGATCGCGGAGTCCGCCAGATTAAATGTGTACCAGTGATGCCCGCCGATGTGAAAGTCAATGAAGTCGGTGACGCTGTGGCGCAGGAAGCGATCGAGCACGTTGCCCAGCGCCCCGCCCAAAATCAGCGCGAGGCCGCACTCGCCCAAGCGCCCGCCCGCGCGGCCCGTTGCCAGCAGCCACATCAGCATGGCGATCACGGCCACGGAAAAAGTGATGAGCAGCGGCCCTCGCCAGGTATTTTCGGAATCGGCGAAGAGGCCGAAAGCGACTCCCGGGTTGGTGGTGTGCACCAGATTCAGGAAGCCAGGAATCACGACGCGCAGCGAACCTACGGCAGTATGCTTTTCCACCGCGTGTTTGCTGAGCTGGTCTGCCGCCAGCGCGCCCAGCGAAATAATTCCCAGCGCCAGCCCACGGAAACGCGAGGCGGCTGGCATCAGGACTGCGAGCTCCCGGCAACGAGGCCGCCATTGCGTTCGATTTCTTGCAGCGCAGCGACGCAACGTTCACAGATCGCGGGATGGTAATCGGTATTTTCGCCGACGTGCGTGGAATAATTCCAGCAGCGCTCGCATTTTTTGCCGAGCGCGCGCTCGACGGTGATGTGCAAGCCTTCGATGCCGCTGGGCGCGGCGCCCCCGGCTTTCGCATCCGCGATTTCCACCTGCGAGACGATGAACAGGCCCGGCAAATACGCGGCGTACTTCCGCAGCAGCGCCGCCAAGTCGGCGTTCGCCGCAAGCGTTACGCGCGCCTCGAGCCCGGACGTGATGGTCTTCGCTGCACGCACCGGCTCCAGCGCCTTCAGAACTTCTTCGCGGACTTGCAGCAAGCGATCCCAGTTCTTCACACGCGCTTCGTCCAACACGCATTCCAGTTCCGCGGCTACCGGGAACGTGGCCATGTGCACACTGACCGGCTCAGAGGCAGCGCGCGGCAGATGCTTCCACACTTCTTCCGCAGTAAACACGGTGATCGGCGCGATCAACCGCAGCAAAGTGCTGGCGATGCGGTACACGGCGGTTTGTGCCGAACGCCGTCCGCGACTTTTCGGCGCGAAGGTGTACAGGCGGTCCTTCAGTACGTCGAAATAAAACGAGCTGAGGTCCACCGTGCAGAAATCGTGCAGCGCATGATAGACGCGATGAAATTCGAAGTTGTCGTACCACTCGCGGCATTGGCGCGCCAGAGCTCCCGTGCGCCGCAGCATCCACGCATCCATTTCCAATAGGTCCGCATCGGCGACCGAATCGCGCGCCGGATCGAATTCGTTCAAATTACTGAGCGCGAAGCGGAACGTGTTGCGGATTTTGCGGTAGGCTTCCGCCAGCTGCGTCATCATCGCTTCGGAGATGCGCACGTCCGCCGTGTAATCCTGCGAGACGACCCAAATCCGCAGCATATCGGCGCCCCATCGCGCGCAGATTTCCGCGGGATAGATGGCGTTGCCCAGAGATTTGGACATCGGCCTGCCCGTTTCGTCGAGCGTCCACCCATGCGTCACAACTTCTCGGTACGGCGCGCCGCCTCGCGTGCCGATACCTACAAGCAACGAACTTTGGAACCAGCCGCGATACTGGTCAGGGCCTTCCAGGTACACGTCCGCCGGCCAGCGCTGGTTGTCGCGCGTCAGCACGGCCAGATGCGTCGAGCCGGATTCAAACCACACATCCAGAATGTCTGTTTCCTTGCGCCATTTCGCGTGGCCGCAGGAGCACTTCGTTCCCGGCGGCAGCAGTTCCTCAGCGGTGCGCGTAAACCACACATCCGCGCCTTCGCGTTCGAAAAACGGCAGCACGTGACGCAGCGCCGCATGATCCTTCAACTGCAAGCCGCACGCGTCGCAATAAAAAACGATCAGCGGCACTCCCCAGAAACGCTGGCGGGAGATGCACCAGTCCGGGCGCCCCGCGATCATTTCGCGCATGCGTTCGCGGCCCCATGCCGGGAGCCATTTCACTTTTTCGATTTCTTCGAGAGCACTCGGACGCAGTGCCGGAGCTTTTGGAGCAGGGATCGCGGCGGTGCCGGCATCCATCTGAATGAACCACTGCTCAGTGGCACGGAAGATCACCGGATTATGGCAGCGCCAGCAATGCGGATAGCTGTGGGTGATTTTCTTTTCGCCGACGAGCATGTCGCGTTTCTTCAGCAGCTCGATGACGATGGGGTTCGCTTCGAACACCGTCTTGCCTTTATATTCGGCCAGGCCTTCGACGAAGCGGCCGTCGTCGTCCTGCGGCGCATAGGATTCGAGGCCATATTTCTGGCCCGTGCGGAAATCGTCCGCGCCGTGGCCGGGAGCGGTGTGCACGATGCCGCTGCCCTGATCAAGCGTCACATAATCCGCCAGAACACCGGGCACTTGCATATCGAGAAATGGGTGCTGGAACTGCACTCCTTCGAACTTCGCGCCTTTCGAGGTGGCGTGCACCGCGTGAACTTCGATTTTCAGTTCCGTCTCCAGAGCGTTCACGCGCTCTTTGGCCAAGAGCAATTTCCCCGCGGAAGTATCGGCCACGACGTAATCGAACTCCGGATGAAATGCCAAAGCGCGGTTCGCAGGCAGCGTCCAGGGCGTAGTGGTCCAGATGAGCGCGCTGACGTCGCCATCCAATCCCAACTCTTTCGTTTTTTCTCCGGCAACAACCGGAAACCTTACCCAGATGGAAGGACTGCTGTGGTCCTCATATTCCACTTCCGCTTCCGCCAGTGCGGTGCGGTCAAAGATGCACCAATACACAGGCTTGAGTCCGCGATAGACGTAACCCTTCTCGTAGAAATCAAGGAAAGCACCGGCGATGGAAGCTTCATCGCGCGCGTCCATGGTGAGATAAGGCCGGTCCCACTGGCCAAGAACTCCCAAGCGCTTGAATTCGACTTTGTGTTTTTCGACAAACCCTGCCGCGAACTGGCGGCACATGCGGCGAAATTCCGCGGCCGGCACTTTGCTTGTCTTACCGCCCAATTCTTTTTCGACTTTCGTCTCGATGGGCAGCCCGTGGCAATCCCACCCAGGAATGTACGGTGCGCGAAAGCCGGACATGGTCTTGGACTTCACGATCATGTCCTTCACGACTTTGTTCAGGCCGGTGCCCAGATGGATTTCACCCGTGGGATACGGCGGCCCATCGTGCAGCACAAAAAGCGGCGCATCCGCCCGCGATTCCAGAATGCGGTAATACAGGCCTTGGGCCTCCCAGGCAGCGAGCTGTTCCGGTTCGCGCTCGGGCAGCTTGGCCTTCATGGGAAAATCCGTCTTCGGAAGATTCAGCGTGCTCTTCAGGTCCACAGGTTTAGCCATCTCTAGGGGTTCGGAAGCCTTTCTATCTTGCGAGATAGAGTTGCGCGCGGGGCAGCTGAAACACCTGGCTCCATGACTCTTTTAGCGAAGCACAGTTGTGAGTTGCTGCACAACGAAACTTGCAACTCGTATGTTACAATGGTTTTTGTATGGTGTCAGCCGCGCCCGGCCAGACATCCTTTTTCGTGGCGGCGCGTCTAAGGTTACATAGGATCGCGGCAGGAGACACCAGGAAGCTCACATGGCAGACCTTACGACGCCAATCAACGACGAAGGCGGCAACAAGGCGGAGCCGACCCTGGAGATTGGGCGCTACAAGTCGCCCGTAGCGGACTCCGAGCTGCGGAATTTCTTTTCCAACATCAGGGATTTCCTCTTCGAGCGCCCCGTAAACATGAAGGGCGTGAAACCCACGGTATTTAACACTCCCGGATTCGGCGAAAGCCTGCGCGACAACCTGAGCGAGTTTTTCGTCTCGGCGCCGCGCGGTCCGGTGAACTCCGACCTGTTGATCAACTGGAATGCGGGATTTGGTGGCTTCTGGCAGAACCTGCGCGATATTATTTCGCCGCCGAAGCTGGCGCCGCTGAAAACCACCAGCCAGCCCGTGGCAGTGCCGGAGCTGTGGTCTAAGAATACGCAATTCACGCGCGTGCAGGCATTGTCGTTGGCCGTCCATGTGACGATTCTAGTGCTCATCATCGGGCCGTTGCTGCTGGTGCTGCCCTCGCCCTCGACCACCAAAGCTAATTCGCAGGTAGACGTGATGGTCATCTCGCCGTATTCGCCCAAGCTGCCACCTGGCGCTAAGAAAGCCGGCGGCGGTGGCGGTGGCGGCGCGCATGATCCACTGCCCGCGAGCCGCGGTAAGCTGCCGAAATTCGCGATGACGCAGTTCACTCCTCCAAAGGTCGTGACGAACCCGAACGCGCGCCTGGCGATGACGCCGACGGTTTTGGGTCCGCCGGAATTGAAGCTGCCCAGCCCCAACATGAATAACTGGGGCGATCCACTCTCGAAAGTAATCAACGACTCGAACGGGCCCGGCAGCGGCAACGGCATCGGCTCCGGAAATGGCACGGGCGTGGGAAGCGGCAGCGGCGGCGGCGTGGGACCAGGAGAAGGTGGCGGCACAGGCGGCGGCCCTTTCAATGCTGGCACCGGCGGGTACGGCTACCCGGCGTGCATCTATTGCCCGCAAGCGCAATATTCCGACGAAGCCGTAAAGGCAAAATATCAGGGCACAGTTACGCTGGTCGCCATCATCACCGCGGAAGGCAAAGCCACGGACATTCAAGTACTGAAGGGCCTTGGTCTGGGCCTAGACGAAAAAGCGATCGAAGCCGTGCGAACCTGGCGGTTCCGGCCGGCCGCAGGACCGAATGGCAGGCCGGCACCGGTCCGCCAAACCATCGAAGTAACTTTCCACCTCTACTGATCTCATTCCGTCCGCAATGCCCTTTTGGTCCGCGAGATTCGTTCGCGCGCTGACGTTTACCTTCAGGACCATCCCGTATCTGCGCATTCGCGCATCTGCTACGATGAGCGCTATGAAAACATCCTCGAGGATTTCAATATCCACGGTTTCTCTGCTGTTCCTGATCGCGGGCGTCGTCGGAAAAACTCCGCGCGCCGCCGCGCAGACCGGCACGGTGCAATTTGTCGCGCGCGTCACTCCTTCGGCCGGTGAAGACGAACCGGTGCGCACGCTTCCTTTCTACTTGCTCAGCAAAAGTTATGCGGACATCCAGAAGGAAGCCGTAGCCGCCTCGCCCGCCCCCAATCAGGACAAATTTATAGACGCGCTGGACGTTTCCAAGGAACTGAAAGCCTGGATGAAGGCGAACCACCGCGTCAATCTCTCCGGTGAAGACTTCACCAAAATGCTCAAAGCGGACGACATTATGAACGTTCCGGAATTTTTCACCGCATACACAGAGCGGATGGTCGGCGACCACACCGCGGGTTTCCCCACGCCAAAATACAAGCTGGAGGACCGCTCCAAGAATCCGGCTAAATACGATCTCCTGGTAACCGAATACCACGATGCCATCCGCACGTTCATTATCGCCGACCCCGACAGCAAGGACAGCATGGACCTGAGCCTGGAAGAAGTGAACCCCGGCCACAAATGGGACATGCTGAAGACCAAGAACCTGACCGACCAAGCGCGCGATACCGCGGATCTGGCGCGCGGAAAATATCTGGTGGCTCGCGCCGAGACGGATATGCAAGGTCAGGGCGCGCTGCGCGGAATTGCCCCCGGTAACTACTGGCTGGGTACGCTGAATATCGAAGCAGTCGTGGGCGACGCGCGCGAGCGCTGGGACGTGCCGGTGACGGTGCGCGCCGGTCAACCCAGTTACGTGACCCTCACCAATATCAACGCGGTAAAATCCGCATCCACCACCGGACGCTGACGGCGGACGCTTATGTCGGACGCCGCTGGCATCGCGCGCTGGATTCAGGACCTGGCGGGCTCGGACGAGCGCATGAAGATTGAGTCTGCGATGCGGCTTTATCTCGCGGGCGTGAGTTTGTGCACACCGCTGCTGAGCCGTTGGGTTTCCGATCCGGAATTCCGCGAGCTGACTTTGCCGACGAAGCCGGCTGGCGAGACCCACGCTCGCTCCCAACCTTCGGCTATCGTGGTTGGCGTCGCCGTGCAGGCGGAAACATTCCAGAAAATTCGCGCGGCTAACAATTCTCCACGGCTGGCGCAGGTGCCCGCAGACCAGGACGCGCTGGAATTCGAGCTGCACCTCGACGCTTCCCTCGAGTTCGATATCCTCACCACCCGCGAGCCGGGTGGACCCGGCGCCATTGCGCGCTACCTGCAAAAGTTCGGCGAGGGCATCCAGCAGATTGAAATTTACGTGCGCGACGTGGATCGCGCGACCGAAATTCTGCGCACGCGATTCGCTCTGCCGCCGCTGTATCCCGCCACCCGCGCGGGCGCGGACGGCACGCGCGTGAATTTCTTCCTAGCCACCGCACCGGACGCGAAAAAAGTCCTGATCGAGCTGGTGGAAGCCGCGCGCTAGCGCGCGCAGCGGCATCCCGGCGATCTCCATCCGGCAAATCAATCCAGCGAATCCATGCGCGCGACTGTTCCTGGTAACCGCGCATTCATTCCAGCGTGCTACAATGCGCAGACGCTCGGGCTTCATTTTTATCCCGCATGCATCTCATCTGAGGAGCAAGCTCATGCCATTCGTAAACGAGATCGAAGAGGCCCAGGCAGACGGGCGCCTGCGCGAAATTTACGGAAAAATCGAACAGAAGCTGGGATTTCTGCCGCATTACTTCAAGACGCTGGGGGCCAAGCCTGGCGTGATCGAAGCGCAATTGCAGATGAGCGACGCGGTGATGGCCGACGGTGCTCTTTCCACGATCGTAAAAGAACAGATCGGCCTGGTAGTGAGCGGCATCAACTCTTCCACGTATTGCGTGATGTTTCACATGGAGCTGCTGCGACGTTTCGGAGTGGACAAGGCTCTGGCGCGGAAACTAACCGCGGATTACGAAAATGCGGCGGTGGATGGCAACGTAAAGGCGCTGTTCCGATTTGCCGATAAATTGACGCGTCATCCCGACGACATCGAGGAATCCGATACCGATACGTTGAAAAAGGCGGGGTGGGACGACGCCGCGGTGCGCGAAACCGTGCTGACTGTGGCGTATTTCAATTACATCAACCGCGTTTCGCTGGGTTTGGGCCTGGTCACGGATTTCTGAGCGCGATGAACAGCGCGAAAACGCGCGCAGCTATTCCCCGCTTTGCTCGATTAATTTTGCCACCAACGCCGTCCATCCGGTCTGATGGCTCGCGCCCAGCCCCGCTCCGTTATCCCCGTTGAAATACTCGTAAAACAAAATCAGGTCGCGCCAATACGGATCCTTTTGAAATAATTCCACGTCGCCATACACCGCGCGGCGGCCATCCTTTTGCAGGAAGATGTGCGAGAGCCTCCGCGAAACTTCGCGCGCCACTTCCCACAATGTTTTCTGTTGCCCCGAGCCCGTCGGGAATTCCACCTTGAAGCCTTCTCCGTAGTAGTAGTGCACGCGCTGCAACGCTTCGATCAGCAGGAAATTCAGGGGGAACCACACCGGCCCGCGCCAATTGGAATTCCCGCCGAATAGTGCGCCGGTGGATTCGGCAGGTTCGTAATCCACCGCCTGCGTAACGCCGCTCACATGCAAAGCGAAGGGATGATCCTTGTGATACTTGGAAAGCGCGCGCACGCCGTGCCCTGAAAGAAATTCATTTTCGTCCAGAACATATTTGTAAATCCGCTCGAGCTTCGCGCGATTGGCGATGCTGAGCATCAGGCGCGCGCCTTTGTCGGTGCGCTCGGACATATCCACGTGCTCCGCAACGTCCGGATTGTGCGCCAAAAACCAATCCATGCGCTTGCGAAAACTGGGCAGCCGCGCCAAATCCTCCGGCTCGAAAACCTCCACCGCAAAAAGCGGAATCAGTCCCACCATCGAACGGACTTTCATCGGCAAGTGAGCGGTGTTTCCCAGGTGCAGCACATCGTAATAAAAGCCATCGTCCTCGTCCCACAGGCCGATTCCCGTGCCGCCGATGTCGTTCATGGCCTGCGCGATGTACACGAAGTGCTCGAAGAACTTGCTGGCCACGTCCTCGTACGCGGGGTCGTCATGCGCCAGCTCCATGGACATCGCCAGCATGTCCAGGCAAAACATGGCCATCCAACTGGTGCCGTCCGATTGCTCGATGAAATTTCCGGGGCCCAGAGGAGAGGAGCGGTCGAAGACGCCGATATTATCCAGTCCCAGGAAGCCGCCCTCAAACACGTTCTTGCCTTCGGGATCCTTGCGGTTCACCCACCAGGTAAAATTCAGCAGAAGCTTGTGAAACAAACGCACCAGGAAGTTGCGGTCCTGCTTGCCTTCCACGCGCCCCGCGATTTTATAGACGCGCCAGGTGGCCCAGGCCAATACCGGCGGATTCACATCGGAAAAATTCCATTCGTACGCGGGAACCTGGCCGCTGGGATTCATGTACCACTCGCGATGGAACAGAATCAGCTGCTGCTTCGCGAATTCCGGGTCAATCAGCGCCATCGAAACGCAGTGGAACGCCAAATCCCACGACGCATACCACGGGTATTCCCACGTGTCCGGCATGGAAATCACATCGGAATTGTAGAGGTGCGTCCACTCATGGTTGCGGCCGTACACGCGGCTGGCATCGGGCTTCGGCTGCGTCGAATCTCCTTCCAGCCAGCGGCGCACATCATAGTGATAGGTCTGCTTGCACCACAGCAGGCCCGCAAAAGCCTGGCGCTGCACGCGGCGCGCATCTTCGCTCAGTTTTGCGTCAATGCGCTTTTCGTAAAACTCATCCGCCTCTTTTTTGCGCTGCTCGAAGATCGCATCGAACGCCGGGCCAAAAAGCTGGCTCGCCGGCGTACGATTCTCCGCGAGGTTTTCGTCGGTGAGCCGCAGACGAATCGTCCAGCTTTGGCCTGGCGCGATTTCCGAAGAAAAATGCGCGGCCGCTTTCGTTCCAGTCATCGCGGGATTCACGGCGTCGCGTTCGCCGTTCACGATGTAGCGATGGAACGCATCCTTCACGTAGGGAGTCTTGCTCTTCTGCCCGAACAAACGCTCCATATTCGTTTCGTTGTCGGTAAAGAGAGGCTCGGGCGCACCTTCGATCGCCAGCCAGCGCTGGCCGTAATGAAATTCCGTCAGTTCAAACAGCTCGGCGCCTTGGTATCTCGCGACGCGCGCCACTTGCGGGGTGTTGAATGAATCGCCCCAGTCCCAGCGATTGCGAAACCAAAGAGAGGGCAGCAGATGCAGACGCGCGGCTTGCGGACCGCGATTCCAGGCTGTAATGCGCACCACAATATCCTCGAACGTGACTTTCGCGTACTCCACGAACACATCGAAGTAGCGATTCTCCGCGAACACTCCGGTATCAATCAGCTCGTATTCCGGCTGGTGGCGCGTGCGTTTGGCGTTTTCTTCGCGCAGCTGGTCGTAAGGGAATGCCGCGTGCGGATACTTGTAGAGAAATTGCAGGTAGGAACTGGTCGGCGTGGCATCCAGATAGTAGTAATACTCTTTGACGTCCTCACCGTGATTCCCTTCTTTGTTGGTCAGCCCGAAAAGCCGCTCTTTCAGGATGCGATCTTTTTCATTCCACAGCGCCAGGCCGAAACAAATGTGCTGGTGACGATCGCAGAAGCCGGCGATGCCGTCTTCTCCCCAGCGATACGCGCGGGAGCGCGCGTGGTCGTGCGGAAAATAATCCCACGCGTCGCCGTTGGCGCTGTAATCCTCGCGCACCGTGCCCCATTGCCGCTCGGCGAGGTAAGGGCCCCAGCGCTTCCAATGCGCCACGCGTTCGGAGCTGGCCTGCAGCCTCTGTTCTTCGGCAGTAAACGTGGGTTCCATGCTCATCTCTTATCGGCAATACCTGGCATGTTCATGATTGCGAGCCTCGTGGAACCGTAACATCATGCGGCGGCTACCAGCTTCAATTAATCCCCAAGGACTCTACCCGCTGCGGCAGCGTATTGGCAAGCGCGCCGCTTGCCCGCATACTCTGTTGCGCATCGCGGCCCGGCGCGGAGCACAAGTGCACGCGGCGCGAGTGGCGCCAAGTGGCAAATGACGCGCGGCATTGGATATCCTCTGAAGGTTGGCGTGCAAATCAAGCTGTGGCTGTGACAATTTCGAATGGGACAAAGACAATTTACCCGAACGTAACCACCGAGCCTGCATCGCAGGCCGCGCCGCGCGTATCCGCAGGCTCGCCGCGCGTGGCCCTTCTGCTTGTCGCCCTTGCCGCGACGGCCGTGATCGCGCCGATGTTTTTTCTGGGCAACGCATCCGGCCACGATTTCCAGTTTCACCTGGCGTCCTGGTTGGACGTCGCGGGACAATGGCGTGAAGGCATCCTCTTCCCGCGCTGGGCCGAATGGGCCAATTGGGGCTACGGCGAGCCGCGCTTTATTTTTTATCCGCCGGGATCCTGGATGCTGGGTGCCACGCTCGGTTCCTTGCTGCCGTGGAGAATGGCGCCGGGCGCATTTATCTGGCTCGCGCTCCTATTGGCGGGATTTTCGATGTGGCGCTTTGCGCGCGAATGGCTTGGCCCGCGTGAAGCCATAGCCGCAGCCGTACTCTATGCCGTAAATCCGTATCATCTGATCATCGTTTATTACCGCAGTGATTTCGCCGAACTGCTCGCCAGCGCCCTGCTTCCGCTGGCACTGTGTGGCGCGGTGCGCCTCCTCCGCGAGGGCTGGCGCGACTTGCAATATCTGGCCGTGCCGTTCGCGTTGATCTGGCTGGCTAACGCGCCCGCCGCGGTGCTGGCCACTTACTCCCTGATGCTGTTGTTCTTCGTGGCGTGCATTTTGCGGCGCAGCCTGCAGCCCTTGTTTCTCGGGGGCGCTTCCATGGCCGCGGGCTTTGGCCTCGCCGCGTTCTATATTTTCCCCGCGGCTTATGAACAGCGCTGGGTGCAGATTCATCAGGCTCTAGCGGATCTCCTGAGTCCGGACCAGAACTTTCTCTTCACCCACGCGATCGATCCCGAATTCTTGATCTTCAATTGGAAAGTCTCCGGCGTGGCGATGGGCGTGATGCTCGTTACCGGCATCTCGGCGGTCTTGTTTGCGCGCCGCCGCCGGGAGTTTCCGGAAATCTGGTGGATGCTCCTCGCACTCGGCGCCGCCGCGGTGTTGCTGATGTTTCCCCCCAGCATGTTTGTGTGGCGTTGGCTGCCCAAGCTGGAATTTGTGCAATTTCCGTGGCGCTGGCTGGGTGTGCTGGATTTTGTGTTTGCGCTTTTCCTCGCTGCAGCCATCGGACGTGCCAAGCGCCCTTGGATTGGCGGGCTGATTATCGCAATCGCACTGACGACACTCGCCGCCGCCCTGGTGAACGACGGCTGGTGGGACAGCGAAGACATTCCGGTTCTCACCAAGGGAATTGAATCCGGCCGCGGCTACGAAGGCACCGACGAATATCAACCGCTGGGCTGCGATCGCTACGAATTGCCCGGCGCCGACCCGCTGGGCGAAATAATCGGCAAACCAGCGCCGCGGATTCAGCAGTTTGACGAAGATACGCGCGCGCTCACGCCCCCGCCAGACAACACGGTGCGCATCGAGCGTTGGACCGCAGACGACAAGCGCTTTTCGGTGCAGAACGCCGCGCCGGCGATACTGGCGCTACGCCTGCTGAATTATCCCGGCTGGGAAGGACGGGTGGACTTCAGAAATATTGCCCCAAGGGGAGCGCCAGAAACCGCGCAAATGCTGGTATTCGTTCCAGACGGCGCCCGCAGGGTCGTAGTGCAATTTAGCAGCACGTGGGACCGGATCGCAGGAGCCATAATTTCCGCGATTTTCACAGCGCTGCTCGTTGTATATATTTTCTTCACGCGAACGCCACGCGAATCGTAGGGGCGCTCGACAATTTTCGCAACGATCTACGAACCGCGGTACAACTCAAACGGCGCCCAATAGAATGGCCGGCGATAAACGCCGCCGGAATGCAAAAGCGCCAGCTTCGCGTCGCGCAAAGCAGCATCCGGCGGCACACCCTTGGCGATTTCGGAATACAATTGATCCATCAGCTGCGGCGTGGAATTGTCGTTCACTTCCCACAACGCCGCGATCACGCCATGCGCCCCGGCGCGCAAAAACGCCCAGGACAACCCGACCAAGCCCTCGCCTGAATAGGTGCGCACGCCCTCGCCGTGGCAAGCCGAAATGGTCACCAGGTCGGCATGCAGGGGATGCTGAATGATGTCGCGGGCGTAGAGTTTGTAGTCGTCACCTTGCCTAGAGAGAATCACCGCCGAATCGAGCGGGCTGGTGCGGCTGGCCGTGCCGTGCGCCACAAAATGAATGTAGGAAAAGCCGGCGGGCTGGCTCTTCAGATACGAATCAGGCGTCGCTTCCGCGCCCGAAAAAACCGTACGTTCGGCCGCGGGGAAATAATTCTCGATCCCCGTCATTTCCGCAGCCGCCTGCGGCAACTTCGGGAATTCTGCGTCCGGCGAAACGGGATCGCCCACCAACAAAAGCTTCTTCGCGGCCGTCGCATGCCGCGAAGCCCCCGCCGCCAGCAGCGTCAAAGAATTGGCGTATGAAACATCCACATCCTCAATCCAGTAATGCAACTCGGGCGAAGGCGCCAGCAACGTCTCGAAATTCAATCCATAAAGGCTGCCGTCCGGTAATATCGTGACCCGTGCCCCCTTCGGAATCAGTTTCGCAGCCGGCGCAATCAGCAAATCATAAAGTTTCCGCCCCGCCGCATTCTGCGTCTCCAACACATCGCGCGAAGCCAGCAGCGCCTGCCGGTAAGACTGCACCAACGGATCAATCTCCGCCGCCGGAGGCAGCGTGAATAGCTCTACCCGCTCCCGAGTGATCACCCACAAATACGAGTGGTCGAGACCGAGCC
>Ga0209655_10000692_pt1 | contig 12832 bp, 9 predicted proteins | sample BogFormECP03_OM2_FD_188236 | JGI IMG/M metagenome (GOLD analysis project Ga0209655, IMG submission 188236) | Bog forest soil microbial communities from Calvert Island, British Columbia, Canada - ECP03_OM2 (SPAdes) (version 2) | ecosystem: Environmental > Aquatic > Freshwater > Wetlands > Bog ...
CTTCGGCCTCTCCGACCTGGACGAACTCCCCAGCCTGAAAGAATTCGAAGCCCTGGCCCAAGCCGCCCTGGGCTCCGACGAAGGCATAGCCGAAGCCCAGCCAGAAGACTCTGCCGCAGTCGGCGAAGAAATAATCGACGCAGAAGTCGTCAACGTAGAAGTTGTCGAAGCGGAAGTAGTCGCCGAAGCAATCGCAAGCGAAGCAGCGACCCTCGATGACCTGTCCGACGACGCTGCGTCGGAAGCCGGGACGGTGCCGGGAAATGCTAACGACTCCATTTCCGACGCCTCCGCCGAACAAGAAGCCACATCGAAAACGATGCCCGAAGACACCGACAAATCCCGTGCCGCAGCAGCCAGCTCCAGCTCCGGCAACCAATCGTCCGGCTCGGAAACTTAGCCCGCGCCAATTTGCTTTTGTAGCGGCCGCCTGCTTTTGTTTTTTAGGCGGGCGTGTTTGACGTTGCCGTTGGTTTCTCTGCGTTCTCTGCTTCTCTGCGGTAATTCTTTGCCGCTACTTCGCAGAAAAAATTGCGCGTCTCATCCCGAAGGAAGACCCACGCGTCGCTCTCGCCCTACCTTCCCATTCGCTCCAAACCCACTTTTCCGTTAAGCTATACCTGCACCACGGAGCCACTCAGCCTACCCATGCTAGAACGACTGCAGAAAATCATTGCGCGCGCCGGCATCGCTTCCCGGCGCCACGCCGAAGAATTGATCAAATCCGGCCTGGTCACGGTGAACGGCCAAACCATCACCGAACTAGGCAGCAAAGCCGACGAATCCAAAGACCACATAAAAGTCCAAGGCAAGCTTCTCCGCCCCGAAACCGAGCGCGTCTATCTTCTGCTGAACAAACCGCCCGAAGTGGTCTCCACCATGATCGACCCCGAAGGCCGCCGCTCTCTCTCCGACATGCTTCACGGCGTAGCCCAGCGCGTCTTTCCCGTAGGACGCCTCGAATATCACAGCCTAGGCCTGGTCTTCCTCACCAACGACGGCGAGCTGGCGAACCTGATGCTGAAAGCCCATCACCTCCCGCAAACCTACAATCTGAAGTTAAAAACTCTCCTCACATTCGACGAAACCGCCGCCCTCGAGCAATCCACCGGCGCCCGCATCACGCGCATCAAAGGCAAAGACGCCCCGTGGTACGAAGTCACGCTCTCCGAAGCGCGCCGCGACGCCCTGCGCAACCGCCTCTTCCAAACCGGCCACCCAGTGGAAAAAATCAAACGGGTAAAAATCGGCAACCTGGCCCTCGAAGATCTCTCCGCAGGGCACTTCCGCCCGCTCTCAGACGCAGAAGTGAACACGCTGCGCCGAATGGTTCAGCCCGGAGCTACGCAAGTCAGCCCAGCAGCGCAATCGGGAGTCGCCGCCGCGGCTCGCCTAGGTCTGGTGCCGCCCACTGCGACAGGAATCTCGACACTAGGAATTCCCGCCGGAATCGCCCGACGCCCCTTCGTGAAGCGCCGCCCTTATCAGCCGAAACCAAAACCCGGCGAATCAAAGCGTCCCAATCAACCGTTCGCACCGCGCGAGGGCAGCGCACCGCGCCCGCATCAGAATTTCAAACCTGAGCAGCACGATCGTCCCGCGGCTGCGGGACCACCGCCAGCCACGACAATTCCATTTTCCTCCCCGTCACAAAAAAGCTTTCAGAATTCGCGCCCCGGCCATCCCGCGCGCCCCGAGTTCAAATCGCGCCCAGCAGCCGCGGGCGGACGCCCCTCGAAACCGCCATTTTCAAAACCATTCGACGCAAAATCACACGGCCCGAAATCGCACGGCGAAAGACCGCGCGGCCCCTGGAAACCACGTCCGCCATTCAGAAGGGAAGACCCCGGCCGCTCGAAGCCACACAGCGGCGGCAAGCCATTCCAGAAATTCCGCTCGGACTCGTTCCAACGTCCAGACCAGGACTCCGACTACGATCGCCCCATAAAACCAAAATCCGAAGCCCCCTGGCGCCGCACCGAATCGCAGCAACCCAGCGGCCGCCCGAGCACAAGCTCCGGCCCCGGCTCAAAATTCCGCAAATTTCCATCCTCCGGCGGCAGCCGCAAACCCGGCGCCCCCTGGAAATCGCGCAAGCCCTCAGAACCCGGCGCATTCGGCCGCGCCAAAAGCAAATTCACCAAGGCCGGTCCAGGGGGACGCCCGGCAGGAATGAAGCCGCGCCCAGGCCCGGGCGGACCAAAACGCAGCAACAGCCGTCCAGGCCAGCACAAGCCAAAACCAGGAAATTTCTCAGGGCCGAAGGGCAGGCGCTGAGCCGCCCAGCGAATGACCAACCGCATTCATGATTTCGTCCCTCCTCACATTCGCGCGCTCGCTCCTTACGTCCCCGGAAAACCAATCCAAGAGGTCGAACGCGAACTGAAAATGCACCCAATCAAACTCGCTTCCAACGAAAATCCACTAGGCCCTTCGCCGCTAGCACTAGCCGCCGCGCAAAAAGCTCTAGCAGATTCCAATCGCTACCCCGACGGCAGCGGCTTCTACGTCCGCGAGGCCCTGGCAAAAAAACACGCCGTCCCCGCCGAAAATGTAATTCTCGGTGCCGGATCCACGGAACTAATTGACCTGGCCGCGCGCATCATGCTCACCGAATCCGATTGCGGTGTCGCGTCCCATGGCTCTTTCCCGCTCTACTACATCGCCATCCGCGCCGCCGGAGCGCGCCTCCTGGAAATCCCGCTGCGCAATTACGCGTTCGACCTAGACGCCATCGCCCGCAATCTCCCGCCCGATGCCAAACTCGTCTACCTCGCGAATCCCAATAATCCCACCGGCACCATGTTCACCGCCGACGAGCTCGATTCCTTCCTCGCCCGCGTCTCCGAAACCGTTCTCGTAGTCGTGGACGAAGCCTACTTTGAATACGTCGAGCGCGCCGATTACTCGCGCTCCATCGCCGTAGCCCAGCAACGCCGCAACGTAATCGTCTTGCGCACTTTTTCCAAAGTGTACGGCCTCGCCGGCCTGCGCATCGGCTACGGCATCGGCCCCGCCGACCTACTCGGCGAAATGAATAAGCTCCGTGGCCCGTTCAACACTTCCGGCGTTGCGCAAGCCGCAGCCCTCGCCGCGCTCGAAGACACAGCACACGTTCGCCGCTCCCTCGAATCCAACCGCGCGGGCCTCGCTCAGCTGACCACAGGCCTAAAAGCCCTAAACATCCAGTTCGTCCCGTCCTTCGCGAATTTCCTGCTAGTCGAATTCGGCCGCGACGCCGAACCCATCAGCGAAGAACTTCTCAGCCGCGGGGTAATCGTCCGCCCCATGCGCTGGATGGGTCTGCCCACCGCCATTCGCGTCTCCGTAGGCACGCCCGAAGAGAATAAAAAATTTCTGGACGCGCTCGCAACGGTGCGAGACACTACGCCGCGCGAATCCAGGCCCTCCATCCGGCAATTCCTGGAAGGCGATTCCCGGGACATTTAATGACTGAATTTATCGACGAACCCAACAGATCTACCAGCGTGTCCGTACACGGAAACCGCAGTGCTTCGTCCGTGCCCAACGATCCGGTCACCGAAATTCTCAAAACCAGCCGCACCATCGCCGTCGTCGGCCTCTCCAATCGAAAATTTCGCCCCAGTTACGGCGTAGCCGATTACCTGAAATCCGTCGGCTACCGCATCATCCCCGTGAATCCTCTGGAAAAAGAAATCCTAGGTGAGAAGTGTTACGCGCGACTGGAAGATATTCCGGAAAAAGTGGACATCGTTGACATTTTCCGCCGCTCCGAATTCGTTCCCGATATCGTGGACGCCGCCATCCGCATTAAGGCCCGCGCCATCTGGATGCAAGAAGGCGTAATCCATCACGAAGCCGCCGAACGCGCCCGCCGCGCAGGCCTCTTCGTCCAAATGAATTCCTGCATCCTAAAAGAACACGTCCGCCGCCTCCGCCTGACCCGCGACCCCACCAGCATCTAAGGCGGGTTCATAGCGGCGGTCTTCAGACCGCCAGCTTTTACGAGCGCCGCCAAAATCAGCGTGCAACAGGAGGCACGTGTCATCCCGAACGAAGTCCCGCGCCGTTTCCTTCCCGCCGCCGTTTGGCGGGCGCGGGACGCAGTGAGGGATCTGCTTTCTGCGGAACACGTCAATTACTGAGCGATTCCGAACTCTGAAATGCAAACGCGACCGCGGGAATATTTCGAGGAGTTTCTAGCCACTCGTCACTCATCACCGCCACTAGCCACTGCAACACTCACTCCAACCGATACATCACCAAAGACCGTTTTCCCGGCTCCGTAACTCCCACCGTCGTCCCATCCGGCGCAATCGCAAAACTATGAAACTCCAACCCGTGAAAAAACGGCTCAAAAACTCCGTTGTAAACCCCCACCCAAACCAAATTATTCGACGCCGTCGGCTGCCCGCGCTTCAGCAAAATATGCTGTTCATCCCGCGACCACTGAAATTCCCCAATCGCCACCCGCACCACCACCGGCCGCGCCCGGCCAACCACGTCGCGCACCTCCAGCGTGTCGCCATCCTTGAAGTACGCAATCTTTCTCGCAGAAGGCGCCACCGTAAGAAATCCCGCGTACTCCTCCACCGATCCCAACTCCGTCACCCGCTCCGCCACCAAATCCAATTGCATTATTTTCGGCGGTCCCACCAGCCGCGTGTTCTGTTCAATCGCAAACGCCTGGTTGCGCTTCGTGTCCCATGCCACCGCCGCAAACGTGAACCCGTCGAATAACACGCGCTTCTTTCCGTCCGCCGGACGCAACGCATTTATCTGGCTCAGTCCTCCGGCAGTCTTCGACAAATACACCAGCGTCTGCCCATCCGCCAGCCAGGCTGCATTAAACGCATCCGAAAGCGTCGCGGTCTTCGATCCCGAGATCGAAATCTCCCGCCCATCTGCATCCATCAAATACAAAATCGTGTTCGGCCGCACCGTCTGCTGCTCATCCAGCTGCTGCACGATGCTCCCGCGCGGCTGCGCCAGCTCCGAAGTATCCATCTTCACCACGATCCGCTTGCTGTCCGGTGACCAAGTCAGCGTGTCCACCTGATAGCTATGCTGATGCGGCAAGGGAGGGTGCTTCGCGTCGCCCGGATCGCTAGGCTCTTCGTCAGGGGAGAGGGGCACAGGCGAAAACTTGTCGCCATCAATAATCTTCCGCTTTTTTCCGTCAACATCGCCCACCCAGAAATCGTCATGCTCCACAATCAGTTTCTTAATCCGCTTCATCCGCTCCACGGCGTACACCACATGATTGTCCTGCGAAATCGCAAACGCCTGTACGTCCTGATCGAACACCGCGACCTGTTTTATTTCCGCCAGAGTCAACAGGGGGATCGAAAGAGCGAAAACGATGACGAAGCAGAGAAGCAAAGAGGAGGGAACTGGGCTGGTTTTCGATCGCATCACTTGTCTTTCGTCTCCGCTGGCTTTTTCTGAATTCTTCGTATTTCGTCCAGCCGCAACCGTATGCGCGCCTCAAATCCCTGATCCGTAGGCTGATAATAAATCCGCCCGGCCAAACTTTCTGGCAAACAGCTCATGTCCGTAACCTTATCCTCAAAATCATGCGCGTACTGGTAGCCCTGCCCATAACCAATATTTTTCATCAGGCCCGTCGCCGCATTCCGTATCTGCATCGGCACTGGCTCAGCCATCGTGCTCTGCAAATCGTCCTGCACCTTGCCGTAAGCTTTGTACACGGCATTCGATTTCGGCGCGAGCGACAAATACACCGCCGCCTGAGCCAAAGCCAGATGCCCCTCAGGCGGCCCGAGCAGCTCAAAAGCCTGCATAGCCGCAATCGCGACTTCCAGCGCGTGCGGCTCCGCCAATCCAATATCCTCACTAGCCATGCGCACCAATCGCCGCGCTATATACAGCGGATCCTCTCCAGACTCGATCATCCGCGCCAACCAGTACAAAGCCGCGTCCGCATCCGAATTCCGCACCGATTTGTGCAACGCCGAAATCAGATTGAAATGTTCTTCGCCCGATTTGTCGTATGGCAGCAACTTCCGCTGCAGCACATCCTCGAGCCGCTCCTGCGTTAAAACCCGCCGCCCCTCCGGCCCTGGCTCCGTCCCCATCACCAAAGCTTCTAAAGTGTTGTAAGCCGCCCGCGCATCTCCATTCGCCAAAATCGCAATCCGATGCAAAATCTCCAGATTCGCGGCGACGTTCAGCTTTCCCAATCCGCGCGCGTCGTCCGCCAAGGCTCGTTCGAGCAACGAAACAATCTGCTCCGCCGTATGCGCCTTCAACACATACACCTTCATCCGCGAAAGCAGCGGCGCAATCACTTCAAACGAAGGATTCTCCGTCGTCGCCCCAATCAACAAAATATTTCCCGCCTCCACGTGCGGCAAAAATGCATCCTGCTGCGCGCGATTGAACCGGTGAACCTCATCCACAAACACAATCGTTCGTCGCCCATACCTCCGCGTAGCCTCAGCCTTCGCCATCACTTCCTTAATTTCTTTAATCCCGGAAAGTACCGCGCTGAAAGGTATGAACTCCGACTTCGTAGTCCGCGCAATAATCCGCGCCAGAGTAGTCTTGCCGCACCCCGGAGGTCCCCACAACAACATCGAGCTCAAATCATCGCGCTCAATCTGCACCCGCAACGGCTTCCCCGGCCCCAACAACTCTTCCTGCCCGATGAATTCATCCAAACTTTGCGGACGCATCCGGTCAGCCAGCGGCCGCCCCGCCAACGATTCGTCCTCAAGTTGCACAGCTTGAAAAAGTCCCATGTTCAAATTAACGATCGCTCCAGTTTCAGTTCCGGACGTCATTCCCCAAGCTTTCATCCGTGTTCATCAGCTTTCATCAGTGTTCATCTGTGGTAAAGCCTTTCGTAGTTCGATTAGCCTTTCCTCCGCCGCGCCACCTCGTACAAAACAACAGACGCCGCCACCCCAGCGTTCAACGACTCCACCTCAGCGCTCATCGGTATAGAAATCCGCGCATCAGCCACATGGTCGATCTCCGGTGGCAACCCGCTCCCTTCATTCCCAATAAATATCGCCACAGCCTCCCGCAAATCCGCCGCAACATCATCCCCTCCGCCACCGCCCGCCGGAGCCACATGCGAACTAGCCGCCACAATCTTAACCCCCGCCACTCTCAACTGTGCCAAAAGCACCGGAATCGCCATCCCGCGCAAAATAGGGAACCGCAATCCCGACCCCGCCGACGCCCGCAAAGCCTTCGGCGACCACGGATCAGCGCTCCCGCGAGTGGTCACCACCCCAGTCGCCCCAAACGCCTCCGCCGACCGCACAATCGTCCCAATATTCCCCGGATCCTGCACCGCCGCCATCACCATCACCAACGCCGCGTCTCCACGTAATCTTCCGTCAGCCGCAGCCGCCCCGCGCAACACGTCATCAAACTCCCAAGCGCGCTGTCGAAAAAGCGCCGCCACTCCCTGCGGCGTCTCCGTTCCCGCCACCGACGCAAACAATTTATCCGTAGTCCGCAGCACCCGCGAACGCGGAATCCCCGCGACACTCTCCCCAGCCGCGCGCAAAATCCGCTCTAGCTCCGACGCCTCGCCCGCCTCGCTCACCAGCAACGCCTCGGTTTCCAACCCCGACCGCAGCGCGTCCTCCACCAATTTCGGCCCTTCTACTCCAATCGGCTCGCCCGCCGCCGGCCCCGTCCCGCGCAAAGCCGCCCGAAATGTCTTCAGCCACTTATTCTCGCGGCTGGTAATCAGTTCTTCGCTCAAGTGTGACGCCACGCCCCCAGCGTAACAAACGCCCCGGGCCCAGTCGAGTCATCCGCACACGCAGAATCGCGCGCGAACCTCTACCTTGCGTCCATCGCAACCAATATGATAGCGTGCCTATCGAACTTGAGGCGTAACCCGCAGAGAGTGATCACTTGCCCGTAGAAGTCCTGAAAATTTCTGCCGCATCTCCGGAACAACACGTGGTGGACTACGCTGCCGGTTTCATCAAACGCGGCCAAGTAGTCGGCGTTCCTACCGACACTTTCTACGGCCTGGCCGCCGACCCATTCAACCTAGCCGCCATCGAAGCCGTCTTCCGTGTAAAAGGCCGCCCCGAAACCAAAGCGCTCCCAATCCTGGTCAGCTCCATCGAACAAGCAGTCACGCTGATCCGCGACGTCCCCGATTCATTCCTAACTCTCGCGAACAAATTCTGGCCCGGCGCTCTCACACTTGTAGTCGAAGCCACCCACCGCCTACCGCTAAAAGTAACAGGCAACACCGGCCGGGTAGCCCTACGTTGGGCCAACATGCGTGTACCCACAGCAATCATCGAAGCGGTTGGCGCCCCCATCACCGGCACCAGCGCCAATCTTTCCGGCTTCCCCAGCTGCACCGCCGCCACTCAAATCGTAAAACAATTGGGCGACCGCCTCCCCCTGGTCCTCGATGCAGGCGACACTGGCGGCGTCCTGGCCAGCACCATCGTTCGCCTCGACGGCCACCACTGGAACGTAGTCCGCGAAGGCGCCATCCCCGAATCCGAAATCAAATCCGCCCTGCACGATTAATTTGACTCGGTAGGGGCGCTGCTCGCTGCGCCCCAGCTTGCCACGATGTGGGCTTCGTCGAAGATCTGCCTTTGCCTTTCTCTGCGCCCTCTGCGTCTCTGCAATAGATCGTCTTGCTCTGTGTTCTCCGCCTTTCCGCTGTGCGTTCTGCGTTAAATCTTTAGCCTTAAAAACCTACTTCAAAAACGCCGCATCCAAAAAATCGTAGTCCCCACCCGGAGACAAAACGATCCCCTCCAACCGATCCCGATGCACGCAAACATTATCCACATACCACAAATTAATATACGGCTCATCGGCAGCCACGATCTCCTGCACACGCGCCAAAATCTCCTTCCGCTTCCCCTGATCCATCTCCACCCGCGACTCGTCTAACAAAACATCCAGCTCCGCATTCCGGTAATGCCCGCGATTAGCTCCCACCGGCGGCATCCGCTTCGACCCAAACACATACTCAAAAATATCCGGATCCGTATTCGCCCCCACCCACCGCAGCGTGTACATCTGAAAACTCCCCCGCGTAATGTCCATATAAAAAGTCGCAAACTCCAAAGGCCGTAATTCCAAATTGACCCCCACCCGTTTCCACTGATCCGCAATCGCCGCGCTAGTCAACCGCGTGAATTCATCCGTCGAAGTCTTCAGCGTCAATCGCAACCGCACGCCATCCTTCCCCCGTGGATAACCCGCCGCATCCAGCATCTTCTCCGCCAACCCAGGATCGAAATCGTACTGCTGTACGTCCGCATCAAACGCCCAGTGATTCGGCGGCAGCAGACTCTGCGCCGGCCGCGCCTGCCCGCGCAGTAAATATTTAATGATCGTCGCCCGGTCCGTCGCGTAAGCCAAAGCTTGGCGCACCTCGCGCTTCGCCAAAATCGGGTCTTCGAAATTGAACGCCAGATAAGCCATCGTCGTCCCCGGCTCCTGCACCGCCGCCAGGCCGCGATCCTTCGCCAAAGTCACCACCATGTCTGGCGTCAGCGAATTGATCACCGCATCCGCCGAACCTTTGCGCAGCTCCAGCGCCCGCACAATCGCGTCCGGCACGATGCGCATTCGCAACCGCTCGATCTTCGGCGATTCACCAAAATAATTCTCGTTGCGCTCCAGCACGATCTCTTCATCCGTAGTCGCGCTCACGAATCGAAAAGGCCCCGTCCCAATCGGATGTTGCGCCATCTCCGGACCAGACTCGCGCGGCACGATCCCAATCTCCGGCGAAACCATGCTGTACAGCAGGGAAGCGTACGGTTCGCTCAAATGAAAAATCACAGTAGAGTCGTCCGGCGCCTCGACAGACTTAACCATCTTGAACGCGCCGCGCTTCGGCGTCTTCAGCGTGCCAAATATGATCGTATCGAATGTATATTTCACGTCCGCAGAAGTGAGCGGCCGCCCATCGTGGAACTTCACGCCTGGGCGCAAATGAAAAACGTAGGTCACTGGATCAGGAATATCCCAGCTTTGCGCCAGGTCGGGGATTACGTTCAAGTGCGCGTCGCGCGCCACCAGGCTCGAAAACATCAGCCCATCAACGTGCGCAGAATAAGCGTCCGCGCCAATTCGCGGGTCAAGGTTGGTCGGCGCGGCGTCCATCAAAAAATTCACCGTGCCGGAGTCAGAAGAAGCGTTCGACGAGCCGCATCCGCCGATCAGCAGCCCCGCGCAACACAGCAACGCGCCCACCGCGCCACGCAACAATCCCGCGCGTAAATTCCTAGCGCGCGTGGCCGTGCACCAATTTCCCCATAATCGTCGCCCGCTTCGCCCCAGTAGCCGAAGGCAAATTATTCGCGCGCCCATGAAGCGCCTCATACGCCAAAACCCCGAATGCCAACGCCTCTTTGGCCTCCGCCGGCACGCCGAATCGCCCAGACGGCACAATCTCAATCCCCGGCAAAGCCGCCCGCAGTTGCGCCATCAACAAAGGATTCTTCGTGCCGCCGCCCGCTACAATCAGTTCATTCACATGCACGCGCGAAAAAATAAAGCGCCGGAACGCATCCGCAATCGAAAGCGCCGTGAAAATCGTCGCCGTGCGTATCAGATCCTCCGTACGCGCGCGCCGCTTTCGAGCCCACGAGATCAGTTCGTCGGCATACTCCATCCCAAATTGCTCGCGCCCCGCAGTCTTCGGCGGCGGCAAACGCAAATACGCGCTCCGCAACATCATCTCCAGCAGCGGCCGAATCACCTGCCCACGCAAAGCAATCCGCGCCCCGCGATCGTAAGCCATCCGACGCTTGGTGGTGCGCTCCACCAGCGCATCAATGATCATGTTGCCCGGCCCGGTATCGAAAGCGAATACATCCTCAGGCCGCGCTCCTCGCGGAATCACCGTAACATTCGCGATCCCCCCGATGTTCAAAGCCACGCGCCCCAGCTTCGCATCCCCGTATAACGAGTAATCCACAAAAGGCACCAACGGCGCCCCCTGTCCGCCCGCCGCCATATCCGCGGGACGAAAATCCGCAATCGTCGCCACGCCCGTTCGCGCCGCAATAATGCTAGGCTCCCCAATCTGCAAAGTCGAAGCCACGTGCCACCCGCCCAAAAACCGCGCCGCCGCCCCCTGATGAAAAATCGTTTGCCCATGCGACCCAATCAATCCGATTCGCCGCAGAGGCACACGCCACCGCTTGCACGCAGCCAAAGCCGCCGCTGCAAACTCCTCCCCAAGCAGAAAATTCAGTTGACTGATTTCGGCAGTAGAAGTCGCCCCGCCATTGGCAAGCCGCAAAATCGCCGCACGCACCCGCGCAGGAAAACGCACATGATGATGTCCTTCAAGCTTGATCGAAAGGGAAGGGGGCGCCCCGGAAATACGCACCAAGGCAACATCAATCCCATCCGCCGAAGTGCCAGACATCATTCCCAGTACGCGCATCTCGCTTCTGAGTCTAGAAGCCCGAACACGCAGTTTACAACCGCGATCTCGCGAAGGGTTTACACATTGCCACACGCTCAATCTCAGATGAGGCGCCACTCGAACGCGAAGCCACGGCAGGGGCGCTGCTTGCTGCGCCCCAGCTTGCCCGGGCGTCAACATTTCCTCGGACTGCGTTTGCCTTTGAATATGTAGCGGCCGCCTTCAGGCGGGCGAAGTTGCCGTGCCGCATCGTCATGAAAGCTGTTTCTGCAAAGCCGCCAATAAATTCATCGCCTCCAGCGGCGTCAATTTATTCAAATCCGCCGTCCGCAAAGCCTCCACGACCGAAGCATCAATCGCCGCAAAATGAGTCTGCTCCGAATGAACCGCCCCCGCCCCCGGCGACAACTCCGCCGTCAATTTCTCCTCACTCTGCTCATGCCTCCGCAAAATCTCCCGCGCCCGCGCAATCACATCGCCAGGCAATCCAGCGAGCCGCGCCACCTCAATCCCATAACTTTTATTCGCACTCCCAGCCTGCACCCGCCGCAAAAATATAATCTCGTTCCCAGCCTCCTGCACCGACACATGCACATTCCGCACGCCGGGCAAAAGCTGCTCGAGTTCCGTCAACTCGTGATAATGCGTGGCAAAAAGCGTCCGCGGCCGCGCCCCCGAATGAAGCGCTTCCACCACCGCCCAGGCAATAGACAATCCATCAAAAGTAGCCGTGCCGCGCCCCACCTCATCCAAAAGCACCAAACTAGCCGCCGTCGCCGTGTTCAAAATCGCAGCCACCTCGCTCATCTCCACCAAGAATGTCGACCTTCCGCGCGCCAAATTATCCGAGGCCCCAATCCGCGTGAACACTCGGTCCAATAGCGGAAGTTTCGCCGACGTAGCCGGCACAAACGATCCCATCTGCGCCATAATCGAAATCAAAGCCGCCTGCCGCAAATAAGTGGACTTCCCACCCATATTCGGCCCGGTAATCAAAAGCAAAAATTGCGACTCATCATCCAGATACAAATCGTTCGGCACAAAACGCTCGCCGCGCTCCTCCAAAAGTTTCTCAATCACCGGATGCCGCCCGCCCGCAGTCATCAGGACCCCGCGCTTGCCCTTTTTCCCCAGCGAAGTCTCCGTAAATTCCGGCCGCGCATAATTCCGCGACGCCGCGATCCGCGCGAAATTCACTAGCACGTCCAATTGCGCAATCCCAGCAGCCACACGCCGCAACCGCCCCGCCTCCCGCGCGATTGCCTCGCGAATTTCCATATACAAACGCCGCTCGATCTCCAGCACTCGCTCTTCCGCGGACAACACCTTCCGCTCGTGCTCCTTCAATTCCGTCGAAGTAAATCGCTCCGCATTCACCAAAGTCTGCTTCCGCTCGTAATCCGCCGGCGCCAAATGCAAATTCGGCTTCGAAATCTCGAT
>Ga0209655_10000693_pt1 | contig 12828 bp, 16 predicted proteins | sample BogFormECP03_OM2_FD_188236 | JGI IMG/M metagenome (GOLD analysis project Ga0209655, IMG submission 188236) | Bog forest soil microbial communities from Calvert Island, British Columbia, Canada - ECP03_OM2 (SPAdes) (version 2) | ecosystem: Environmental > Aquatic > Freshwater > Wetlands > Bog ...
AAAGTAGTGAAGAAGCGGGGTAATTCCCGTGGAGCGAAGGGGGCAGGTCACCCGCGTCCTCACCAATACGGTCAACTGGCAACAGGAGGAACCGAGCGGGTGGGACGGAAGGTAGCAATCTTCACTGGGTGGCAGGAGCCGTGTGACAGAGACTGGCAAGCACGGATCTGTGAGAGGCTCGGGGTGAAATTCCCCGGGCCTACTCGGCCAGAGGGTTACCCGCAGACCCCGCCTTACAAGTGGTGGAACTGGCATGACAACTACGAAGCCGAGGGCTCGCCCGACCCGAAGTGGGTGGACATAATCACCCGCCCTCAAGGAGCCGCCTTGCGAAGGCGCGACGCAGAGGCGAAAGGATGACCGAGGTTAGCAAAGGAGAGAACGATGACAGACATCAAGAGAGATGAACTTGGAGCGCCCAAAATAGTTGATCGGAGCACTTTCCATGCGGAGCTGGACGCATTGCGGGGCCTAGATAAGCGAAGGCGACGTCATTGCGGCGGTCCGCCGACGGCTGCCGATGGTCGATGTGGACGGCACCACACCCCTGATTGGTGAACGCAGGAAAGTGACAGTGTTGGACGCGTTTGCTGTCAACCGTGCGTTTGCTCTGACACTTATGAAGCGACGCAACTCATAAAAGGAAGAGATTGAGCTGTTGGAGCGCTCGGTTGTCCGATGATTGGGCAATGCGGCGGAGTCGATCAAGCAAGCGCTGGATGCGATGCCGGATCGCTACCGCGGAATGGCCGTTGCGACGCGCGAGTTCCGCGCAGGAGATACCTTCGAGCTTGAACTCAATCAATAATTCCCGCTCCTCCTTAGAAAGCCATCCCCTTCGCTGGCAGTTGTCGAGAAACTGCCCGAGCAAGATACTCGCGTGGGAATCGTCGGCGCTTGCATCCGTTTCAAGTACGGTGGCCGAAGTTCCGTTGGTTTCGTCCCACAAAGATCTGTGCGCCTCGCGAATCGCCCACCGGAATGCGCTTCGGCGCACCTTTCGTGCGATGGTAAACCCAAGATGCGAGTGGCGGGAACGCAGTTCTTTGGAATGAAGGAATTCAAGAAGGACGGCAAAGAGGTGCTGGGCCGTGTCATCGCGGGTCAGCGAAGGAAACGTGCCGATGATCTGGGTGGTGGTGCGATGAACGGTCGGAATGAAGACCAGCAGCAGGAGCCGCTGCCACATCGAGTGGAACGGCGTGTCACGCCCGCGTTCCAGCAGATCGCAAAGGACATCATCGGAAGAGGAATGTTGGTCATGACTGTCTTGGTCTTGAAGTTTCCGCACGAGTTCGAACGCGTTTCCGAACGCGGACAGTATTGGGCTGGAAACAGCGAATAACCGAAATTCTTCGTTGCTTCGGCCATCGCTGAGTTCGGCGATGAAGCTGGCTTCCAACCGACAGATGAGACAGTCGCAGTACGACGCGGTCATCATGGGGATGCTCCGGCGTCTCGGGTTGTTCCCTATCAGCGGTAGAAAAAGGGAATACCCTGTTCTCAGTTTTTGGACATGGTTCTGATTTCACTCCGGCCGGGGGACGACGCCTGGCGTTTCGGGAATCGTACCCTCACGTTCTTCGAGCAGGTCCGAATCCTTGGCACGTGTGGTCGGAAAAGCGGACCACGTGGAGTGAACGAATGCTGATGTCTTGCGCCGGTTTTGTGGAAGATTTCTGCGGATCGGTCGGAGTCGCGGCCAGCATAAAAAAAGGCCCCGGCGATCGCCGAGGCCTCGTCTGCTGCCGCGCAAGAAGCGAGCGTGCTCGGTCGTTTCGGGAGCTTCCTCCGAAGCAGCGGGATTGGGAGTGATCGCTTCTGGTTCGGGTTCTCCGCGGTCTAGCCTTCGCACGACATCGGCGCGAATCGACCACGACGTGATCTTCGCGGTCGTCGCTTTCTTGCCCTTGCCGTTCGCCTTTTCGTAGGTCGAACTGATCAGGCTGCCTTCGACGAGGACGTGCGACCCCTTCTTGATTGATTGCAGGACGTACTCGGCAAGCCGTGGCCGGAAAATGCAGATACGATGCCATTTGGTTTTCGAGGACCATTCGTCCTGCGCGTTCTTCCAGGAGCGCTGCGCGGCGACGGAAAACACGGCGAATTTCGCACCGTTGCTCTTCGCTTGACGTTGCTCCGGGTCCGCTCCAGCAAATCCTACGATTGTCGCTGAGTTCACATACATGGTATTTCTCCTTTTCTTGCCCCATTTTCCTGGGGCACCCCAAAGCGAGGGCCGCTGCTCCCAAGGCGAGTGGCTGCATTCTGGGAGGGACCCCAATGAATTAAAGGGAGGAACCGGGAAAGCAGAAGCCGCGAAGCTGCCGGGCGCAGGAATTAGCCCGAAGCAGTGCCCAGCAAAAGGGGCGGCAGAAAAAGGCTATGTGGCGGACTCGGTGACAATCGCTCGAGCGCCGGAGCCAGGCAGACAACTAACAACGGAGAAGGGCCGGAAGGGGAATGCGATCGGATGACCGACGCGGCGTCTGGACGGCGGGCGGACGGTCCAGCTAGCAGACTTGAAACCGCCAATGCGGCAAGAGCCGGCAACGTTCCCACTACGATTGCGAACAGGAACCAATCGAATCGCGGACGTCGTTTCGGCACCTCCAGCATGTATTCGGAAAGGTCTGGTTGAAAAATGGACTCCGATGCGTGATGTATGGCGTGACGCATGGTAACATCTTACTCGTGGTGTTGATATTATAGAAGTAATATACCGTAACGGTAAATATCAGATGGGGTGCCCATTTCTCGCGGGTTGCGAACGCGATCAGGAGGCTTCCCAAACCTAGAACCGCAGGTCGCAACAGGGGGCAAGAAGAACGGTGTGGTTTGAATCGCCGGCGGTTATCCGGTGCTAGATTTCCGCGCGTGACGCCTGGGTTCTTGCCGGTGCTGTTCAAAAGCCTGCTGGGCCATGAGGCAAGCGCGGTTGCTTGTCTTTTTGGACGAAGCGCGAGTGCCCTTGTCCGCGACTGCACGAGCGGACGGCGCGCCTGCAGGAGATTCGAATCGGCGGGTCAGGCGGAGCAGCTACGTGCCGACGCGCAGGGATCGCGTGAGATTCTTCAGTGTCGCGATGGCGGAAAATGCGGCGAGCTGCGAAGTCCGCGGATTGGCTCTCGATGGCACGTTCTCAACCTTCGTGGTGAGCCGGCCGAATTCACCCTCGACGCGAATCTCATGCACGTTTTCAGTTCCACCCGGCACAGCGATGATCCGCACACGCACGGGGATGGGAGCTATGGGATCGATGGCCAAGCGAAGCGAGGCCGCAACGTTAGAGGTCGACGGGAAGGCGCGTGCCGCTTCCTCGGCGAGACCCTCGAAGATGACGGTATCTTCCCGGTAGCTATCAAGAGGCAGGCCTCGCTCCATTACGTACTTCGATTCCTTGAGGGCAGCGACGGGCTTACGGCTGGTGAGCATTGCCGATTCGATGCGCCCCATCGAAGCTGATTTGATGCCGTCGAGTCCGGCGATCGCGCCCGAAGGGATGTAAATCCGGCAGCCCTGTTCGTGGGCCACGCGGAACCACTCTTCATGCCCGAGCAAGCCTCCGACACTCATGATCAACATGTCTCGACCGCGTCCGAGCGCCTGGGGAACAAACTCGCCGAGGGCCGCGTGGCTCGCGGCCTCAACCGCGAGGTCGGAGCGCTCGATCATCTCGTCCATGGAAACGACAACCGGGTGGTTTGTAAGTTCCGCGGACAAGGCTTCCGCGCGGGCGCGGTCTTGGTCGGCGAGCGCAACCAGTTCCGCATCGACCTGCTTGCAGTCGATGGCGGCAGAGATGGCACTCCCGATCGCTCCTAGGCCGAGGATCCCGACTTTCAGCATGTGCGGGGGTTCACGCAAGGTCGAGCATCCGATCGATCGCGCGCTTGGCCTTGCGCGCGATGTCTTCGGGCACGCGCACGCGCGGAGTAAGCGTTTCGAGCGAGCGAATGACTTTGTCGAGGGTGATGGTCTTCATGAAGGCGCAAACCGCGTTCGGGTCGACTGGATAGAACGTCCTCTCGGGATATTTCTTGTTAAGTTGATGAAGAATGCCGAGTTCGGTTCCGACGGCAAATTCGCTGGCAGAGGATTCGCCGATATGCCGGAGCATTCCTTCGGTCGAGAGGAAGAAAGTGCGGTCCGCCGGCAAGGTGCCGTCGACAGCCTTGGCCATGCAGGAACTCACGCAGCCGCATTCGGGATGGAGAAGCAGTTCGATATCGGGATGCTCTTCGAGAATTTCGGTCACCTGCTCCGGCCGGATGGTTTTGTGCACGTGGCAATAGCCCGGATAGGCAATGATGTTGCTGCGTCCCGTCTGCCGCGCGACCACGGTTGCGAGAAATTTGTCCGGCACAAAAAGAATCGGCTGGTCCGCGGGAATCGCCGAGACCACCTTCGCAGCGTTCGCCGACGTGCAGCAGTAGTCGCTCTCGGCTTTCACTGCCGCGGACGTATTGATGTAGGCGACGACGACGGCGTCGGGAATCTTTGCCTTCCACTCGCGCAGTTCCTGCGGGGTGACCGAAGCGGCGAGCGAACAACCAGCGCGCAGATCCGGAAGCAGGACGGTCTTATCGGGAAGCAGAATCGCAGCCGTTTCCGCCATGAAGTGCACGCCGCAGAACACGATGACCTCGGCATTCGTTTTCGCAGCGGTCTGCGAAAGCTTGAGCGAATCCGCCACCACGTCGGCGACTTCCTGGACCTCCGCCCTTTGGTAGTGGTGCGCCAGCAGGATCGCGTTCCTTTGAGTGCAGAGTTCGCGGACGCGCTTTTGCTTGGCGCGAATCTCTTCGTCCGTGTCGTCCACGCTCTCGATGATCGGAAGCGTGTAGCGTTCCTCGAAGGTGTTCTCTACTCTTGCGCTGGACATGATGGCGGGCCCCCTTTTATAAAGTTATGAAATCCTTCGGCCGATATGGAGAGGGCGCACAGATGCTCCTATTTCAGAAGGAATCCGCGCGCACGGAGACGCGCCTTGGCACGCGCAATCATTTCTGGCCGGGAGGCCTCGACCGTATGCAGATGCACTCCCCCCGTGAGTGAAGACAGCAAGGCCGCGCGGGAAGTACGGACCTGCGAAAGAAAATCCCGCACGTCGGCGCGAGACTCAAGCGCTAGTGCTCCGCGCAATTCCCCGTACAGAGGATGCTCGACGATGACGTCCAGGATCTTGACGCCGTGATCGACCAAAATCTCAAGCTCTTCCTGGGTTCGTTCGGGAGAATGCCGGCACGCCAGGATGGCCCGGTGAAGATGGGGGGAGCTATCTGGTAGACGGTAGCCTCTGGGCGTTGCGACGATCTGCTCGCCGCCGGCGCGCAGGATGGCCACATCCTGGACCAGGCACTGGCGGCTCACGCGCAGACGCCGGGCGAGTTCGCCTCCCCGGATGGGTGCTCCGTCGTGCCGCAGGGATTCGATAATCCGGCGGCGCCGCTGGCTGGCGGAATCAAGCCGCAGGCCCTCGACTGATTTGCGCTTCGAGGTTCTGTTAGGTGCGGTCATGTCGAACCTGTCTTGTCAGGTGTCTAGTCTACTGTAAGTGCGGCACATTGTATACGTTCCTGAACCGTTCGGCGCAAAAAGGGGGCGGTTGGCCTGCGGTCCGGGGGCAATCGCGCAAGAGCACTACCGGTTTTGCGAAACGACGGTACACTGGCTCGGGAAATCGCAGTGACGGCTGATGATTCCAGCATGGTCATACTGGACGGTTTTTGATGCTCTGGAGCGGAAGTTCGAAGCAACGCGCCGGGTCGACCGGCGATGGGATATCACCCTTACCGGTCTTCTGTTTGCCCGGCCATCGAGCAAACTTGACACGGTGGAGGTCTGCGGTACGAGCCCGCACGGGCCTACCATCCATCTCACTGATTCTACTCGGCGACGGCAGGTACCTCATCGCCCCATGAGTGCAACTCGTCACCATTCGTCACCAATTGCGCGAGGTTTTCCACTGCCAAACGTAGATGCGCCGGGATGGGTAGAGTATAGACCGCCAAAGTTGTGGACATCTTGCTGTGGCCTAGTTGTGCTTGCGCATCTTTCAGAGAAGCCCCACAGGCCTGCAGGAGCGTAGCGTGGGTCCTTCTGAGAGTGTGCCAACTTAGCGACGGCATCCCAATTTTCCAGCCTGCCGGTTTCAAATGCTCGAGTAGCAGATTGGTGTCGCTCAACGGAGTGCCGTTGCGAGTTTGAAATACCAAGTCGCCCTCCCCTGCCCGTGGAGCGTGCTCGCAGATTTGAATCAGGGGCGCTACGAGTGCCCTGGGCAACGGGAGTGTACGCCTGCTGCCTTTGGATTTGGGTGAGCCGAGCAAGCCGCGATAGCAGGCCTGTTCGATCTGGATCTGATCGATCGTAAAATTCACGTCCTTTCGGCGCAGTCCCAAAATTTCCCCGATCCGCATCCCTGTCAGTACGCCCAACAGAACCATGGTGCGAACCGGTTCCTTGAGCACCGTCAACAGCTGCAGAATTTGCTCCGGCCGGAGTGTTTGTTTTTCGCGAACGGGCCGTTTCTCGCGGAGTGAAACTCCACGCGCGGGATTGCCCGTGGAGTGGAAACCCCACATCCTGGCCATTTCGAAAGACTTCGACATTAAATTGCGAAAGTGGTTGGCAGATTCCCAACTGAGGCCACTCTCCATCTCCTGCAGAACGAAGCGTTGCAGGTCGACGGTTCCGATAGCCTCACAACTTCACAGGAGACCAGCGTGTACGGGAATAATTGGCGAGAGCTATATCGGGCTGCAATTCTTGAAGTTGACGTGGACAAAGTGCGAGAACGCGTGAAAGCTGCTGAGGAGGCTAGAAGAATGCGCACTCTGCATATTCGATCGGCACCGTTGCCGCAAGCGAGGCAAGATCGTTCTTTCCGAGTACTATTCTCGAGTGTCCCATTTCAGAAGCGTGGGATGAAAACCACACAGAGCAGGGCGATTCTGTCCTTTTTTGCGAGGTCGTGAATATTGGTAATTGTGACAGGTTCGCCGATGAGTACTGGCGCCCCGGAGCTACCATTGGCGACCAACCAAAACGACGTGTGATAACATCTGGTTGTCGGAGGGCCCATGGTTTGCAAGAAATGCGCTTCAACAAACGACCGACGTTTCAAAGCGGAACTTACTGCGGCATTCAAAGAGATCGAAGATCTTAATCAGGCCCCGGTATACATGTCCCAAGACATTTTGATTTGTTTGGACTGCGGTCATGCTGAACTTGCCTTTCCGGCGAAAGCACTTGAGTTGCTTCGGCGCTCGTCTGCGGGACAGAATTTCCAAAGGAAATCTAGTCGCAGCGGCTCGCCCGATTCCTGAAGCTTGCTGAATTTTGACGAGCACTCGCTGCGATTCGCACTAAGCCCATTAGATACTCGGTGCCGTACCGCATCGCCTGCCGTTTGGCATCCAGGGGTTGCGCTTTACCCGGCAGCTCCCCTTCTGTTCCCAGTTGCGAACATCGAAGTGATTCAAGCCATTTAAATTTCCCAGTCGGAAATTATTCTCGGACCCTACTTCCCAGCAATCACATGGATGACTAGTCGCCGCGCTGTGGAGCAAATTGGAGGACTACACCGGAAGCGCCCCGAGTCCTAAGTCCTGGCTAGCAGATGCGTGAGGTCATCGAAGCCCTGCAAGCTTTGCGAGGGATTGCGAAGGTATCGGCGGTGACGATCGTAGCCGAGCTTGGAGAGCTCTCCCGGTTTGCAGAAGCTGGACAGTTAATGGCTTATAACGGGACGGTGGCGCGGGAACACTCCAGCAGAGAGAGCCGTAAAAGAGGCGGCATCGCCAAGACCGGTAATGTGCAGCTGCGTCGCATTGTCGTGGAGGCGGCCTGGGCCTACCGCCACGCGCCGGCGGTAACCGCAGGCTTGCGCAAGCGGCAAGAGCGAGTGAGTGCAGAGGTGAAGGAGATCGCCTGCAAGGCCCAGCACCGCTTGCACGGCCGCTACCGAAAGCTTATGGCGCGGGGTAAGAATACGGGAAAGGTGATCACCGCAGTAGGACGCGAACTGTTGGGGTTCATCTGGGCCATTGGGGTGAAAGTGGAAGCCAAGCAAAGAAAAGCATTGGGCCAAGCCGCATAGTTTAAATGTTTTCGGGGGAAGTAAAACTCAATGGAGGTGGTGCAGGTTGCGGTCTTGGAGCCCCCGGGAAGGAGAACCCTCGGCCGCGTTATGCGGAAGGTCTATGGACCAACCCGCGCAGATTGTCCGAGGCAGCTCCCGACGGATCACGATTATGCGGCATCGACCCGCGAATATCTGAGTGAACAACTGTCGCAAAGCTTCCTGGACCGCAACCTGGACTACCTCCTCAGGAGGAAAGAATGAAAAACCATCGCCGGTAGTTGACAGGTCGTTCCATATCTAACGCGGTGGTCTCAATGGGTCGACGCAACACTAAGCTCAAACCTTCGCTCAACCCAAAGACACACAGTTTGTGGACTCACGCCAAGGAACTTGGCAGCTTCACGAACGGTCAACGGGTATTCTTCGAAAGAGAAGGAAACAGAGTTCTCACTCTCTGCGAGGATGCCCTTATTCATGGGATCTTCCTGGGTCAGCGATCAATCTATCTTCTTGCGGAATATCCGAATGGGCCCCATTTTGCATCCTGGAACTCTTTGAAAGTTTCGCTTGAGCCTTCATGACGGTGTACCGAGCGTAATAGTTAGGGTCGTCTTTGCTGTCCGCGCGATAGTCCGCGATGCGTTGGATCACGAGTTCGGGGTCGTCGCCTCGGGCTAGAGCGCGCATCGCGTAGGCCCAATCGTGCTCGGATTGACTTTTGTGGTCGCTCGGAACAGTCCGTCTTCGGTCTTGAGCGTCCGCAAAATGACGTGGCGCTTCAGGCGAGTCTTCGTCACTGGTGAAGTCGCGGGGCGTGTAGACTGTGTCGCTCTCGTGTCGCGCCTGAACGATAAATTCGACAGTAAGTTTTCGGTTCGCGAATCCCGGCAAACGGAGCACGCGCGTTGAGTCCGTTGCCGCCAGATCGCCGGCGAATTTATTGGCGAGGTTGTGAAGCAGAGATTCGGCCTCGTCCTGACTGAACCCGCTTACTTTCCACACGACCTGATGCCTGCCGGGAGAGGTATCAAGGACAAAGTTCGGCGCTGGAATTTCGCTTGAATTTTGAATCGCTTGGAGAGCTTGGTCACCCTTCCTGTCGAGGTCGAGATAGACGTGGCGGATGTCCTTTATGTCTCCCTTGGTCCGGCTGAATGCGCCGTCCTTGATCGGATTCATGCCCATGAACACGTCGTAACCACTGGCGTTCTGACCCGCGAGCCAAGACTGAAAATCGGGGCTTGCGATGGTTTCCGCCTTGGCAATGGTCTGAACCGTATGGCCAGTGGAGCGATTGCGCATCAGGATCGCGGCGTTGTCCTCAGGCCCGAACAGCTCTCGGACATACTCCGCCGCAGTGAGAGAGCGCGGCGCGAATTTGCTATCGGTGCTCATGGGTGGTCCTGCTTGGCAAGGAACACGGCACCGTAATCGAACAGGTCCGCATCTGAGTCGTAGCTGTTGACTAGAAGAACTTCGGAAATGTACCTACGTCCAGGCCGTCGCTCGAGATGGATGACGACGTTGAGCGAGTCGGCGATGTTGGTCTTGATGGCTCTGAAAGGTAGGTCCACACCGCTCTGCAAAACACAGCTGGTGAAGCGCGCGAGGCCCTGTTGCGCGGAACTTGCATGAATGGTGGATAGCGTGCCCGAATGTCCCGTGTTTAGGAGCTGCAGGAGATCGAACGCCTCGCTTCCGCGGACCTCCCCCAAAATTAAACGATCCGGACGGTGTCGAAGGGCAGCCTTGAGGAGGTCACGTATGGCCACCGCGGGGAGGCCGTTCTGTTCGCGGCGGGCTTCAAACCGAACGAGATTTTGCTGCGGCAATTGAATCTCGGCCGTGTCTTCAATAACGAGCACCCGTTCCTCTGGCGGAATGAATTTTCCCAGGATCGAAAGTAGAGTGGACTTTCCAGTGCCAGTTCCGCCGCAAATCAGGATGTTCTTGCGTGCGAGCACATAGTCTTCGAGGTGGTTCGCGAGGGCGCGATCGAGAGTGCCTTCGCGAATCAAATCTTCCATCTCGAAGTGGCGGGTGTTGAACTTGCGGATCGTGAGCGTAACCCCGGCAAGACTGCACGGCGGGATCACCGCAGCGACCCGGCTGCCATCGGGCAAGCGCGAGTCAAGAATCGGTTTCGATTCTGAGATATCGTCGCCGAGACGCCGGGCGATATTCTTCACGGCGACCATGAGGGATCGCTCGCCGAGAGACACGCCCGGTACCTGTTGCAAGAAGCCCTGTTTTTCGATGAAGACTCGGTCGGGCCCGTTCACCATCACCTCGCTGATGGAATCGTCCAGGATGAGGTGCTCGATGGGCCTCAGGAACGGCAAGATCATTTCGAATCCGTTCATTAGAGTTGTCCTTTGGCGAGCTGTACAAAATACGAATCGTTGGGGTCGTTGTAGTGAGGCTTGAGGTAACAAAACATCGGTGGCATCGGATTGACTCCGTCGTAGGCCGTAATTACGGACTGGGCGTTACGCAGCTCCATGAACGTCTTGATGTCGAAACGATAGTCGCTCTGCGTGTTGTAGCTCTTCGACGCGATGATGTTGACTTTGTGCGAAAGGGCTTTGCCGGTAAGCCAACTGACCTTGGTGTCGTGCCCACTTTCGGACAAGTTGTAGCTCACTTTGAGCTGGTCTTCGCGTCCGCAGAGATCGCTCGCCGTCCTTGCGGAGAAATCATCCGACAACGAGAGGAATATCTTCGTGCGGAAGGTCTGGAGCAGTGTGCGCCAGCTTTCAGCGGGGAGCGCAGATCGCAGTGAACTGATGCTTTGAGTCGCGATGATGGGAATGCACTTGGGCTGCCTGGAGAGGCTGAAGAATTTCTCGTCACCGGTCGGGTCGCTTTCGCCCACGGTGGCGAAGTGCTGGTACTCATCACAAAGAAACAGAACTTGCCTGAACTGTTGCTCGGGATGGGCTTCGATTCTCGGAACGCGATTGAGTACGGCGCGCTCGAAATCGAGTTTCATCATCACGCCGAGAGCCTTCGCGAGTCCGGCGTTCATGCCAATGGGAAAATTCAGAGCGGCGATGCTACCATTTTCAATCAGCCAGCTAAATGAAGGGAGGGGCTTGCCGAACTGATTGTCCGCGTTCTTCTGGGGGTCGTAACATTCCTTCTTCGGGCAGAAGACTCGCTTCACTTTGGAGTTGTCATCGAAGAGGGAGAGGAAGACGGAAACGCCCTCAACGATGGAGGTGCGGAGTTTCGGCTCGATGCGTTTCCAATCGTCTCGAAACCAACGGTGGACGGCTTCCAGTTGAGCCAGCTTCTCGGGATCGGCTTGGGCCGGGTCGTGAATCGTGCGAGCCTCCGACGGAATCCCCCGCATCCTTAATATGTCCCGCAACTCAGGCGAAGCAGTTGCCAGATAGCGGTCTTCCCTCTCGTCGTACACGAAACCGAGCCCCGCGAGGTCGGCGGTGCGCTCGCCAAAGATCCTGGGCGCGATGGCCACGTAATGGCGCCCGAGAATGATGCCCTCGGCCTCTGCGATGCGCTCTTCGAGGAGCGGTGGAGAGATCGCGCACTGATAGACATCGAACAAGGTGACGTAGTCGTAGGCGGCCTTGTGAAGGAGGATGATGAACTTCACAAGGTTGGTGTAGGCCTGCTGCCAGAAAGGCTCCTTGCCACGGCCGAAGAGATTGTTGAGGAGCGAGGCGATGTTGTACGCGAGTGCGTAGGCGTCGAGATCGTTGTGAAGAGGGTTGTAGCGGTACTCGGAATCGAGACTGATTTCGATGTAATCCTCGACGCGCTGGTGACGCGCGAGGATATCTTTGACCTTGCGGCAAAAATCGCCTTTCACCTCCAAAATCAAACCGCCGATACGTTTGTCTTTCTCGACGGCTTTGTAAGCCAGAATCTGCTCCGCAAACGGAAGCATGCAGCAACTGGTCTTACCGCTACCAATAGCGCCGAGGATGGCGATTCCCGTGAACAAACCGCGCTCGGGAATCGTGAGCCAATACGGAGCCTCGGCAGGCACCGGTTTGCGAGGGTTATGGACTTCGCCAACGACAAGAAATAGCTCGTCTCTCGTTCTTGCGTCGGGATATTGGGGAAGGTGTCCTGGAGAGACGGTGCGGCCCGCTTTCAAAGTAAAGATGTAGAGACCTGAAAGCGCAGCCGAGCAGACGAGGTATGGGGTGGTGAACAGAAGCACGTAATAGAGGTATTTGAGGCTCAGGAAAGCGTGGGGAGCGCGCCGGGCGATGAGATGCAGGAAGATCTGCTGATCGGGAAATGGATGGGCATAAAACAGGAACGTGCCAGCGGCCATGGCCAGGATGGCCGAAATAAACATGCGCGACTCCAGAGTTCTTTGCATCAGCCCCTGCCTCGCCCTTCGACCGGCTGTGCTTTATCGGAGTCAGGCTGTGGCGTGCGCCGCGCTCCACGCCACTTGCGGTAGTCCTGATCGCGCCAAAGAACTTTCTTCAGGACCGCGTTGACAACGTGGTCGGCGTTGCTCTCGATGAACCGGGCATAATCTTCGAGGAGCTCATTGACCGACTCCTCGAGCTTCACTTCCCTCGTCATGATCCCTGGTGCTTTCCTAACGATTGGCATCTCGTTCCTCCTCGGTTGATTTGTGTTTCTCCGAACGCCCTGGAACCGTGGAAAAAACACTCGGCACGATTTACCGTGCCGCAGGGCGGGAGCGACCCCACGAACTTTTTGGGCGGCTGAAAGCCGAAAAAGTGGGGTTG
>Ga0209655_10000696_pt1 | contig 12811 bp, 10 predicted proteins | sample BogFormECP03_OM2_FD_188236 | JGI IMG/M metagenome (GOLD analysis project Ga0209655, IMG submission 188236) | Bog forest soil microbial communities from Calvert Island, British Columbia, Canada - ECP03_OM2 (SPAdes) (version 2) | ecosystem: Environmental > Aquatic > Freshwater > Wetlands > Bog ...
CTGCTGCGGCGCCGGCGGCGCGCGGATGTGGATGGAAGAGCACATCGGCAAGCGGATCAACCACGAACGCGTCGACGAGGCGCTGGCCACCGGGGCGACGACCGTGGCCACCGCATGCCCGTTCTGCCGGGTGATGATCACCGACGGCGTCAACGACCGCCAGGAAGCCGCCGGCCGCGAAGGCGTCGACGTGCGCGACGTGGCGCAGCTGCTGCTCGAGTCGCTCGACCGCAACGCGGTCAAGCTGCCGGAGAAGGGCACCGCCGCCAAAAAGGCGGCCGAGCACGCCGAAAAGGCCGCGCCCAAGGCATCGACGGCAACCACGACCGCTCCAGCGACTGCAACCGCAACCGCTCCGGCGAAGGAAGCCGCCGAAACGGAAGCCGCCGCCCCGGCAGAGGACAAGGCCACCAAGGCCGTCACCGGACTGGGTATCGCCGGCGGCGCCAAGCGGCCCGGGGCGAAAAAGACTGCGGCACCAACACAATCCGCTTCAGCGCCGGCCACCGAGGAAGCCAAGGCACCGGCCGCCCCGGTCAAGGGTCTGGGCATTGCCGGCGGCGCCAAACGGCCCGGCGCTAAGAAGGCTGCTGCCCCAACACAATCCGCGCCCGCCGCGACGCCCGAGGCGAAATCCGAACCGGCAGCGGCGGCTCCGGAGGCCAAGGCACCGGCCGCCCCGGTTAAGGGGCTGGGCATCGCGGCCGGAGCAAAACGGCCCGGCGCCAAAAAGGCCGCTCCCGCGGCACAAACCGCGGCCGCGACGCCAGAGCCGGAGGCCGCGACGCCAGAACCCGAGACAAAGGCAGAGCCGCAAGCAAAGGACGAACCGGAGTCTGGGGCTCAGGATGGCGAGACCAACGCACCGGCAGCGCCGGTTAAAGGATTGGGCATCGCGCGAGGTGCCCGTCCGCCGGGAAAGCGCTGATCAAACGCATTTAGCCATTAATAATTAGACAGTCATGGCACCATAGTCGATGTGACTACGCATCAGCTGCCCTGGCATAACACGGGTCATCAGCCCCGGCAGCGTACGTTCGCGCAGTCCTCGAAGCTGCAGGATGTGCTCTACGAGATCCGCGGCCCGGTGCACGATCACGCCGCGCGGCTGGAGTCCGAGGGGCACCGCATCCTCAAGCTGAACATCGGCAACCCGGCGCCGTTCGGCTTCGAAGCACCCGACGTCATCATGCGTGACATGATCCAGGCGCTGCCCTACGCGCAGGGCTACTCGGACTCCAAGGGCATCCTGCCGGCGCGGCGCGCGGTGGTTACCCGCTACGAACTCGTCGACGGCTTCCCACGATTCGACGTCGATGATGTGTATCTGGGCAACGGGGCCTCGGAGCTGATCACGTTGACGCTGCAGGCGCTGCTGGACAACGGCGATCAGGTGTTGATCCCGGCACCCGACTATCCGCTGTGGACGGCCTCGACCTCGCTGGCCGGCGGCACACCGGTGCACTACCTGTGCGACGAAACACAAGGCTGGCAGCCGGATATCGCCGACCTGGAGTCCAAGATCACCGAGCGCACCAAGGCGCTGGTCGTGATCAACCCCAACAATCCGACCGGCGCAGTCTATGGTCGCGAAATACTTTCGCAGATGGCCGAATTGGCGCGCAAACACCAGCTGCTGCTGCTCGCCGACGAGATCTACGACAAGATTCTCTACGACGACGCCAAGCACATCAGCATGGCCTCGGTCGCGCCCGACGTGTTGTGCCTGACCTTCAACGGACTGTCCAAGGCGTATCGCGTCGCGGGATATCGGGCCGGCTGGTTGGCGATCACCGGGCCCAAGGAACACGCAAGCAGTTTCCTCGAGGGCATACACCTATTGGCGAACATGCGGTTGTGCCCGAATGTACCTGCGCAGCATGCGATTCAGGTCGCCCTCGGCGGTCACCAAAGCATCGACGACCTCGTGCTGCCCGGTGGGCGACTGCTCGAACAACGCGACGTGGCCTGGTCCAAGCTGAACGAGATCCCTGGGGTGTCGTGCGTCAAACCCGCTGGTGCGCTTTACACTTTCCCTCGGCTGGATCCCGAGGTGCACGAGATCGAAGACGACGAGCAGCTTGTCCTGGATCTGCTGCTGCAGGAGAAGATCCTGGTCACTCAGGGCACCGGATTCAATTGGCCGGCACCGGATCACCTGCGGATCGTGACGCTGCCGTGGTCGCGCGACCTTGCCCACGCTATCGAGCGGTTAGGCAACTTCCTGGCCAGCTACCGCCAGTAAGGCAGATTACGGTTGGTCGACTGAGCCGTCCGGGCAGTACACGCTGATCGCGGTGTCGGCGAACCTGGATGCGGTGTTGAGTGACATACCCGGTGACCCCGCGAGCATGTCCTGAATGATCTCCTGTTCACTCTCGCCGCTCGCATACCGCGTACAAACACGACGCGCATCGTTGATCGCAGCATCGTTCGTTCGCCGTAGCTGAAGCCCGTCGGCGGAAAGACGCGAGAGGAATTGGCCATTCCTGTCCGTATGGTCGGGTGGCGGGTCGGCCGCCAACGCGGACGCCGCCTGCGACGCTGGGGGCGCGACGTCGTTCGACGCGAAGACATCGTGCTTGGTCCGGCCAAGGACGAATACCGCCGTGATGGCGCCGATAGCAACTACCAGCCCGCCCACCAGGGCGAGGCTAGGAAGTGGCTGCGGGTCTGGCGGTGGCGTCGTTGTCATGTCAGATTCCCAGCGTATGCGGCGTTAACCCGTTCGCATGCCACCGTTCGCTGGGGGTATGCCGGGAGTTCGCTGGGAGCTTCCAGCAAGCAAATCGGACCGGGCCGGTGTCAGCGCCGTTCCAGCAGCTCCAGCAGGTAGCTCCCGTAGCCGGACTTGAGCAGGGCGCCGGCGCGCTGCGTCAGCTGGTCGTCATCAATGAAGCCCATCCGCCACGCGATTTCTTCGGGGACGCTGACCTTTAAGCCCTGCCGACGTTCCAGGGTGCGGACGTAATCGCTGGCGTCCGCCAGTGAGTCGAACGTCCCGGTGTCCAGCCAGGCTGTCCCACGGGCGAGCACCTCGACGGTTAGCCGACCCTGATTGAGGTAGGTCCGGTTGATGTCGGTGATCTCGTATTCACCGCGTGCCGAAGGTCGGAGACCCCGGGCGATCTCGATCACGTCGTTGTCGTAGAAGTACAGGCCTGGCACCGCGTATTGCGACTTCGGTGTGGCCGGTTTCTCTTCGATCGACAACGCAAGGCCGTCCGCGCTGAATTCGACGACACCATACGCCGATGGGTTGGCGACCCAGTAGGCGAAAATGGCTCCGCCACTGATCGACCGGAAGCGTCGGAGGTTGGTACCCAGGCCAGGGCCGTAGAAGATGTTGTCGCCCAACGCTAATGCCACCGAATCGCCGCTGATGTGGTCAGCGCCGATCACAAAGGCCTGGGCCAGACCCTCGGGCTGGTCTTGTACCGCATAACTGAGGTTGATGCCGAATGCGCTGCCGTCACCGAGCACCCGTTCGAATGCGGGAGCGTCGTGGGCGGTAGTGATCACCAGGATGTCGCGAATGCCGGCCATCATCAGTGTGGACAGCGGGTAGTAGACCATCGGTTTGTCGTAAACCGGTAGCAACTGCTTGCTGACGCCCATGGTGACCGGATGCAGACGCGTGCCAGAACCGCCGGCGAGAATGATGCCTCGCATGTCCTACTCCTCAGTCGACGAGATCGGCGTCGGTCAACTCGGTCGCGGCCAGCGCCGAGGGCAGGTCGTCGTGCCGGAACACCGAGGTGACGTGGTCTTGGACCACCCGAAAGGCCGACGCGATAGTGGCGTTGGCACCGGGATCGTCTGCGTTGCCGATCTTCTGTTCGACGACCACGACGCCGTCATGAACGTATATTCTGCCCACTTCGGCCTGTCGCGGGCGGGCAGTTGCCCAATCGCGCAACGCGGCGTGGCCCTGCGCGGCACCGTGCGCGTCACCGACTTCGATGTCGTCACTGGACAGGGCCACCAAGGTGTCGATGTCGGACGCATTCAAAGCGTCATGCCAAGCCAGTACGGTGGCGATCTCCGATGTGGTCATGGTCTGAAACGTACCGTGTGCGCCGTTTTAGAAAGGCGTGTGGTCGAGCCAATGCTGCCATATCGCGGCGTCGCCCAATACCGCGATATCGGTGTCGGCGACCGGAACTCGCCGCACGACCGCCAGCAGCAGGTCGACGGCGCCGCCGCGCAGCGCAACCGCGCCCTTGTCGTGACCGTGTGACCACGTGATGCGGTCTCCGTCGGCACGGATGGTCCATTCACCGGCAGCTCCGAGACCGGTATCAGTGGCGTGCAGATGAACGGTTTGGCCGCCGTCCAACGGCAGCGGTGCGTCGTCCCGTCCGGCCTGGGCCGCCACCCGCTCAAGCCATTCGCTGATGGCGTCGACTGCCAGGTCGGGTGTGAGCGTGTAGTCGAGCGTCAGCGCCAGCGCGGCGTCGGCCCGATGCACCGTCGCCTCGTGCAGCCGGCGCCGCACCCACCAGTAGGCCGGCCGCGAGCCCAGAAACGTCCACACCGGGGTTTCCACGCCGACGTCTTCGACGGCGTCGATCAGCCGCTGCGCCCCGCCGTGCAGCCAAACGATCGCCTCGTCGGGATCGGCTGGCGGTTTGCCGCTCTCGACGGTGCGCGGGTCGAGATAGTGGTCGACCCGGTCGGCGACGATCTGCGCCGCCCAACGGTCACCGCGACCGACATGGCGGAACAACTGGGAAAGGCTCCAGCCGGGACAGGTCGGCACCGGAGCGGACGGGTCGCCGCTGCGGATCAGCTCGCCGAAGGCGCGGTTTTGCTCCAGCAGTGCTGCGGCATAGTCCACGCGGTCAGGCTACGCGCCGTCCCAAGCAGTGCACGCGCCAACCGGCTTGCTGCCACCGGGGCAGGTCAAGGCAGTTGCGGCCATCGACGACGACGCGAGATCGCACCCGGTCGGCAAGTTGGTCGGGGTCGAGGTCGACGAACTCTTTCCACTCGGTGAGAACCAGCACCGCGTCCGCGCGGTCGCAGGCTTCCTCCACCGAGACCGCGTAATTCAGCGTGGGAAACAGCCGCTGGGCGTTCTCCAGCGCTTTGGGGTCGTAGACGTTGACCGCCGCACCGTTGAGCTGCAGCTGGCCGGCGACATTGAGCGCCGGCGAGTCACGCACGTCGTCGGATTCGGGCTTGAACGCGGCGCCGAGCACAGCGATGTTGGCTCCCAACAGCGAGCCGCCGCACGCGGCGGTGGCAAGTTCGACCATGCGGGTGCGCCGGCGCATGTTGATGTTGTCGACTTCCCGCAGGAACGTCAGTGCTTGGTCGGCACCCAGCTCACCGGCGCGAGCCATGAATGCGCGGATGTCTTTGGGTAGGCAGCCGCCGCCGAAGCCCAAGCCGGCGTTGAGGAATCGGCGCCCAATGCGCGGGTCATGCCCGAGCGCATCGGCCAGCAAGACGACGTCGGCGCCGGCCGCTTCGCATACCTCGGAGATCGCATTGATGAACGAGATCTTCGTCGCCAGAAAGGCGTTCGCGGAGACCTTCACTAACTCCGCGGTCTGCAGATCGGTCACCAGGAACGGCACCCCGGCATCCAGCATCGGCGCGTACAGCTCACGGATCGCCGCCTCGGCGCGCGTCGAACCGTCCTGTACGCCAAGCACAATACGGTCGGGTCGCAAGGTGTCTTGCACTCCGAACCCTTCCCGCAGGAACTCGGGGTTCCACGCCACTTCCACGTCGACACCGGGCGGCGCGGCCGCGCGCGCCCGCTGGACGAGCTCGGCAGCGGTTCCAACCGGCACCGTGGACTTGCCGACGATTACCGACGCGCGAGTCAAGCGTGGTGCGAGCGTGTCGATTACGGCGTTGACGTGGCTTAAGTCGGCGCCGTATTCGCCGCGCTTCTGCGGAGTGCCGACCCCGAGGAAATGGACGTCGGCGAACTCGGCAGCCAGATCGTAGTCGGTGGTGAATCGAAGCCGGCCAGCTGCGATGTTGTCGCTCAACATCTCTCGCAGGCCCGGCTCGTAGAACGGAACGTCACCGGAGGCCAGCTTGGCGACCTTACCGGGATCGATATCGACGCCGACGACCTCGTGCCCCAGCGCGGCCATTCCGGCCGCGTGCGTGGCACCAAGATAGCCCGTACCAAAGACGGAGCACCTCATACACCCGTGTGTAAGTTGCCGCAATGAGCTAATGGCATCGCTCTTCTGAGCGGCGGGCAAACGTCAGGTGACGCTTTGCTGTCGGAGGCTAAAAACCCAGGCCCGGCATACCAAATCCGTGGCCGAAGCCGCCGTGGCCTCCGCCACCAAACCCGCCGTGGCCGCCCCCGAAGCCGCCGTGGCCACCGCCGGGGTAACCTCCGCCGCCGGGGTTTCCCCCGGGGCCGGGGTAACCGCCACCGCCCGGGTATCCACCCCCGCCGGGATATCCACCGTGGCCCCAGGGCCCGAGCCCCGGACCTATGGGAATCGGAATTGGAATCGGGACGGGAGCCGGCGCAACAGGAGCAGGCGCCGGCGCGGGCGCAGCCGGTGCAGGAGCCGGAGCCGCCGGTTCTGGAGCCGGGGCGGCCGGAGCCGGCACGGGTGCCGCAGGTTCTGGGGCTGGAGCCTCGGGCGCCGGAGCCTCGGGAGCAGGCGCTGGGGCTGCCGGAGCGGGAGCCGGGGCGACAGGAGCGGGCGCCGGAGCCGGGACAGCGGCAGGAGCTGGGGCTGCCGGTGCGGCGGGCGCCGGCTTCGCCGGGGCAACCGCATTGTGGCCTGGTTCGGGCCGGACGGCTGCCGTCGGCCGCATGCTGATCGCCAGCGCGACCACCAGTGCCGCTGCCCCGACCACGAAAATCGCCGCGACCGCGCTCACCACCAAGAACAGCGGTCGGCGGCCGCCGTCCCGAGGAATAACGCTGGTGACGCCGGTATAGCTGCCGGTCGCAAACTCTTGCTCGTCCGCGAATGCGGTGTAGGCATTGGCGTCCTCGTCCCCAACCGCACTGTAGGCGAGGGCTTGCTCACCGGATGCGCCGTCGGCGGCGACGTCGAAAAACCCGGGAGCCACGGCGTATGGGTCGATCGCACCGGTGCCGGGATCTTGGGCATAGGCCAGTGCAGCGGTCGACGAGGAGAACAACGGCGCATTGGCCGATGCCAGCGCCGCACCCCGAGCCAGCGCTGTTTCCGGCTCCTCGGGCGCATTCACCGTCAGCGCGGTGGCCGCCTCCAAATGCGGCTTAATCGGCGCGATGTCAACGCCGGAACCGACGACGAACAGACCATCAGGCCGCGTCTCCAGCGCCTCGGCGCCGGACGCCATCGCTGACAGCTCGGCGATGGGATCGCTGCCGGGGGTCAGCGGCTGGCGGTGCACGTCGGTGATCGACCCGTCGGCGGTGTTGACCAGGGCCAGCGTCGCGGTGTCCGGCTCGACAAATAGCAGGCCCGTCTGGGCATAGCCGACGGAGTTACCCACAACCTGTGCCAGCGCGGCGGCGGCCAGGAACGACGAGACCAGCATGACGTTCTCGACCTTGCGCGCCGCCAGTGCGTCACGCAGCGCCGCGGCCTCAACCGGATCCGTCCAGGTCACACCCGTCGACCGCAATTGGTAACCACTCTCGGAGGCACCTTCTTGGGTGCCAAGGATCGCTGAGACCACCTGGTCGGCCGCGCTAACGGTTGGCGCGTCGGCCGTGTTGACGGCGAAGCCCTCTTCATCGACGGTGACGCCGTCGGCGTTTTCGCCCTCAACGAGAACCATGCGGACCGCAGTGGGCGCCATCGAGACGCCAAGTACGGTGTCCACTCTTCCTCCAAAGCTGTTCGCTTGCGGCGGACCGGGCCCACCGGGAACTGATCACCGTGCCGAGCCAGTGCACTGCGGGATTGCCGAGTTCCTCGCATTCTGGCAGGAGCGACACGGACCGCTCCCCCGGTCTTTGACACTTCGACAGTACCTAGGGCCGGACCGGGTGGCCACGGTTGACCGCAGAAGCGCCCAGACTTACCCGCGGCCGTGACCGAAGCCGCCGCCGTGGTGACCACCACCGAAACCGCCATGGCCCCAGCCGCCGCCACCGTGGCCCCAACCGCCACCGTCATCGTCGCCGTGGCCCCACGGGCCTTCCGGCGGTCCGAGCAGCGGGGGCCCGAAGATTCGCGGAAGGATCGGCGGTATGAGCGGGGGTGGAGCCGGCGGAGGGACCAGAATTGGCACCGGAGCGGGAGCCGGCACCCGAACGGGTGCGGGCACCGGAGCAACAGCGTGGACCGGCGCTGGAGCGGCTACCGGAGCCGGCGCCGGCACAGGGGCGGGTGCGGGTTGCACCGGCACCAGCGCCTTCGGCGCCGGGGCCACGACATGCCTGGGGGCCACCACATTCTGGCTCAGGCTGGGCCGGGAACTGACCGACGGCCGAATGCTGAACGCCAGCGAAATCACCAGTGCCACGACGCCGACGGTGAAAATGATCATGACGCTCATCGCCGCGAAAAACGGCGTGCGAGTCGGCTGCTCGAGCCCTGCCATCGTGAAGTCGGGATACATGCCGGTCGTGAAGTCTTCTTCATCGACGTCGGTGTAGGCGTCCGGACCCTCTTGGGTGTAAATCGCGGCCGAGTCGTCTGCGACGGCGCTATAGGCCAACGCATCCGCTCCCGGCTCGACGCCCGCGGCAGCCTCAGCGACGGCCAGATATCCCGGCGCGAGCGCGTGTTGACTCACCGAACCGGTGCCCGGATCCAGCGCGTAGGCCAGCGCAGCAGTCGACGACGCGAATAGCGGCGCGCTCGCCGACGCCAACGCGGCCCCTTTGGCCAGCGCCGTGTCGGGCTGCTCCGGGATTCTCAGCGGAAGCGACGTCGCCGCCTCCAACGCCGGCTTGATCAGTGGGACGTCGACGCCGGAACCCACCACCAGCAGGCCCTCGGGGTGCTCCTCAAGCGCCTCGGCGGCAGAAACCAGCCCGACCAGGGCGGCAACGGCCTGGTCGTCGTCCTCCGGCAGCAACTCACGGCGGACATCTGTGATCGAGCCGTCGGTGGTCTCCACCACCGCCAACGTCGCGGAATCGGGCTCGATGTACAGCAGCGCGGTGCGGGCATACCCGGTCGCGCTGCCCATCGACTGAGCCAACGCCGCCGCAGCCAAGAACGCCGAAACCAGCATGACGTTCTCAACCTTGCGGGCCGTCAACACATCACGTAATTCGGCGGCTTCCTGCTGGTCAGTCCACGTCACACCGGTCGACAACAGCTGATAGCCGGCCTCGTCGGCACCTTCCCGAGTGCCCAGAATTGCCGCAACGACCTGATTAGGTGCGCTGAAAGTTGCCGGGTCTTCGCCGTCGGCGACACCGAAGTTCTCCTCATCGACGGTGACGCCGTCGGCGTTTTCGCCCTCAACCAGCACCATGCGGACCGTCGTGGGTGCCATACACACACCAAGTACGGTGTCCAACACTCCTCCATGTTGTTTGCTAGCCGTCCACGTACTGCGATGGGCAGCGCAACAACCGGGCTCCCCACCACAAGATTGATCGCCGCACAGGGGTGCAGCGTTACCGCCAACGAAGTTAGCTAGGCTATATGAAGTTCTGGTCAGAAGATGGTCGCCCCCGCTGACCCTTCTTGTCGCGACATTACCCCGTAACGCGCACGGTGGACTACCTTAGCGGTGCCCGCCGCCTCCGCCGCCGTGGCCGCCACCGCCACCAAAGCCGCCTCCGCCACCGAATCCGCCGAAGCCGCCTCCGCCGCCGAACCCGCCGAAGCCGCCAAAGCCGTGGTCGCCTCCGCCGAAGCCGCCGAGGCCTCCGCCACCCTCGTGACTGCCGCCGAACCCACCGAAGCCGTGGTCGGCACCGTTATCGGTCGGGCCCGGCATGGACGGCGCACCGATTCCCGGGCCTTGCGAGATGCCCGGTGGACCTTGGGGACTCGGCATGCCTGGCGCCGAGGGCGCATCCGGAGCGTGCATGCCTGGCATACCCGGCATCCCCGGTGCGTCAGGAGCCTGCACGCCCGGCATACCCGGTGCGTCAGGAGCCTGCATGCCCGGCATGTGCCCTGGCGCGTCGGGGGCATCCGGGGCTGAAGGGTGCATCGGAGGCTCGTCGGGTGCCGGCAGTTGTATTGGCGCCTGGGGGCTCACGTGTACCGGAGCCTGGGGGCTCACGGCCTGCACCGGCGGCTCCGGCGCCGGCATGTGCACTGGTACGGGCTGCGACGGAACGCTCACGGGAGGCGGCGACCCGGGGTAATGCCCTGACGGCGGTGACCCGGGGTAGTGCCCCGGCGGGGGCGATCCCGGCCAGTGCCCAGGCGGGGGTGAGCCCGGCCAGTGCCCCGGCGGGGGTGAACCAGGCAGCGCGCCGGGCGGGGACCCCGGCATATGTAGCGGGAACGGATTGACCGGCGCCGGCGGACCGGCGGGAATCGGCAAAGGCAGCGGGACGATGACGGGCACGTGCGGTGCGACGACTGGCGCCGGAGGCACGGCGACGGGCACCGGCGGCGCAGCGGGAATCGGCGGGAGTGCCGGAGCCGCAGGCGGTGGAGCCGGAATCTGCGCCTTCACCGGCGGAGGCGCCGCTACCGGCGCCTGCGCATGATTGACCAGCGGCGCCGGCGCGCTTACCGGAGCCGGGGCAGGCGCCGGAGCCTGCTGGGTCGGGACGAGGAGGTTCTGCAGCGGCCGGGGCAATAAGGCGACGGCACTCGGCCGGATCCCGAGTGCCAGCGAAACCTCCAGCGCCAAGATCGCGGCAACAACGACGACCGCCAACACGCTGCCGACGAGCAGAAGCGGCCGGCGCTCGCGGTGTCCGTCGTCGGCCAGATCCAGGACGGTGGTGTTGGCTTCGGCCTCCTCATCCAGCGCGACGGTATTGGCGTCGGCTTCCTCATCCGGGACAGCGCTGTAGGCGAGGTCTTCTTCGCCCAACTCCGTGCCGGGCGGAACATCTGGCACCGCAAGGTATCCCGGCGACACGGCGTAGGGGTCGACCTCGCCGGTAGCGGGATCTTGCGCGTATGCCAGGGCGGCGGTCGAAGACGCGAACAGCGGCGCGTTGGCCGATGCCAGCGCGGCGCCCCATGCCAGCGCCGTCTCCGGCTCTTCCGGTGCGCTCACGGGAATCGAGGTCACTGCCTCCAACTGCGGCTTGAGCGTCGCGATGTCCACACCGGAGCCGACGATAAAGAGGTGCTCCGGGTGGGTCTCCAACGCGTCCAGGCCGGCGACCATCCCGGCGAGTTCCGCAATGGTGTCGGCGTTGGAAATCAGCTCTTTGTGTACATCGGTGATCGAACCGTCGCCGGAGTCGACGACGGCCAGCGTCGCGGTGTCGGGTTCGACCAAAAGCAGGGCGGTGTGCGCGTTGCCGGTCGCGCTGCCCACCATCTGCGCCAGCGCGGCCGCAGCCATGAAGGCCGAGACGAGCATGACGTTTTCGATCTTGCGGGTGGCCAGAGCCTCGCGCAGGGCGGCAGCGTCCACCGGATCGGTCCAGGTCACCCCAGTCGACGTCAACGCATGGCCGGCCTGTGTGGCGTTTTCCCGAGTGCCCAGGATCGTCGTGATGACCTGATCGGCCGCACTCATCGTTGCCGCATCGTCGTCGCAGGCGACGTCGAAGCTCTTGTCGTCGACCGTCACGCCGTCGGCGTTTTCACCTTCGACCAGGACCGTACGCACGACTGTGGGTGCCATTGATACACCGAGAACGACGTCCATCGCTCCTCCAGATCCTTCGCCGGCGCGTCACAGTTCTGGGCGGAGGAGAACATCGCGCGAGCGCTATGTCTGGATGATCGCTGTGAAGGCTGTGCGCCGTTACAGCCGAACTTAAGTGGACCGTATGAAGTTTTGGTACGAGCGAGACGGCGTCGGTCCGCGCTGGCCCTGATACTTCGATCCGACCCGCGCGCTGCCGTAGGGATGCTCGGCGGGGCTGGTCAACCGCAGGATGCACAGCTGGCCGATCTTCATCCCCGGCCAGAGCGTGATCGGGAGATTGGCGACGTTGGAGAGCTCCAGCGTGATGTGGCCACTGAAGCCTGGGTCGATGAAGCCTGCGGTCGAGTGGGTGAGCAAGCCCAGACGTCCCAGCGACGACTTGCCCTCCAGTCGGCCCGCCAAGTCGTCTGGCAGCGTGCACAGTTCCAGCGTCGAGCCGAGCACGAACTCGCCGGGGTGCAGCACGAACGGCTCCCCGTTGACCGGTTCCACCAGGCTGGTCAACTCGTCTTGCTGCTGCGCAGGGTCGATGTGCGTGTATCGGGTGTTGTTGAAGACCCGGAACAAGCTGTCGAGGCGAACGTCGACGCTGGACGGCTGGACCAGCGAGTCGTCGAACGGATCAATTGCCAACCGGCCGGCGGCGATTTCGGCCCTGAGGTCGCGATCGGAGAGCAGCACGCGACGAGCGTATCCGCTCGCTCGCCGCTCGCGATGTTGATGAACGAGGTGACGCCGGGTGCTAGCCTTCCGAATCAACTGCGCCGATGTAGTTCAATGGCAGAACATCAGCTTCCCAAGCTGAATACGCGGGTTCGATTCCCGTCATCGGCTCCCTGACCAGCTCAAACGCTGTTCGAATCATTCGAACGGGCACCCTCGGTGTCCAGAATGTCACAACTCGATTCAAACTCTCTCCGGCGCTCTTCAAGGCATCGTTCTGCGAGTGCGCGTAGAGACGCATGGTCAAACCCAGGGTATTAAGCGAGCGCCGCGTTCACCGGCGGGTTGAGCATGCCTGTCAGGATCGCGATGTCGTCGAGCGTCTCGAGGCCGAGCACCGTGTTTT
>Ga0209655_10000697_pt1 | contig 12805 bp, 12 predicted proteins | sample BogFormECP03_OM2_FD_188236 | JGI IMG/M metagenome (GOLD analysis project Ga0209655, IMG submission 188236) | Bog forest soil microbial communities from Calvert Island, British Columbia, Canada - ECP03_OM2 (SPAdes) (version 2) | ecosystem: Environmental > Aquatic > Freshwater > Wetlands > Bog ...
GCCCGATCAAATGCGCCGCCTGGTCAACGCCGGAGTGGACGGCGTGATGACCGATTTCCCCGATCGCCTGCAAGCAGTCCTGCATCACCTCGAACCCGAAGACTAGCAGCGACCCGGCGCTGTTGACATCCTCCGCCGTCGTCGAGTTTTTCCCGTCCGGCGCGAACCGCTTTTGTACCGCTGGCGTCCCGCAGCTCTTACGAAGACAAATCCCGCCAAAGGCAATCCTCACGCGGACCACTCAATTTCGCGTCAAGTTTTCTCCATCGCGTCGTACATTGCGGCAAACTGGGCCAACGTCAATTCTTCAGCGCGGGCGGCCGGCGGAATGCGACTTTTCTGCAACGCTGCCTCAATTTCCGCCGCGCTTGCCAGGCCGCGTAAATTATTTCTCAGCGTTTTTCTTTTTTGGCCGAAGCACGTTTGCAGGAATTCGAGAAAACGCGGCTCGTCCGTGATACCCAGTGTCGCTCGCTCTCCGGGCATGGTCATGCTAACCAGTGCGGACGTCACTTCCGGTGGCGGACGGAAAGCTCCTGGCGGAATCCGCAGAACGATTTCCGGCTTGGCGTAGAAATGGCAGAGCGCCGAGAGGTAACCGTGAGCGCGGCGGCCGGGCGGAGCGGCGATGCGCGCCGCGACTTCAAATTGAATCACGATGTCGATGGAACGGATGCGATCCGCAGCGGCAAATAGGTGACGCAGAATCGGCGATGTGATGTAGTAAGGCAGGTTTCCGTAAACGCGCGCGCCATCTCCGGCCAGCGCTCGTAAATCTAGCTGCAAGACGTCGCCCGGAACGACTTGCACGTCGCCCCAGGCCGGCGAGCGCTCCGCCAAGCCCTCGGCGAGCTGCGAGTCCGTCTCGATGGCCATCACGCGTGCACCAGCACGCGCCAATAACTCGGTCATTTCGCCATGCCCCGCGCCAATTTCGAGCCAGCTTTCGCCGCGAGCAACGCGCAGCGTCTGCAATATTCTTTTTCGCCAACTTAGATCGCTCAGAAAATGTTGGCCAAGCTTCTGTCGCGTCATCGCGCCGTCGAGTTTAGCAATTTCACCCTATTCCAGCCGCAGGGTTCTTCTTGACGAACCAGCATCGCTCCGGTAGCTTCTCCGTCCGGTGCGAGCGCGATGAAAATCCTTTTCGTTGCTTCCGAGGCAGTGCCCTATTCAAAAACGGGCGGCCTCGCCGACGTAGTCGGCGCGCTCAGCGCAGCGCTAGTGGAAGCGGGACATCAAGTTGCCGTGCTTTTGCCGAAATACCGCGGCACCAAGACTCAGACCATCACCATCCCGAGCCTCACAATTCCGATTGGCGACGAGCTGCGCTTTCCGTCCATTGTGGAAGGCGCGACTGTGGGTGGCGTCCGGTTCTATTTCCTCGACGACCCCGACTATTTCGATCGCGCCCAGCTTTACGGAGAAAAAGGTAGCGATTATCACGACAACGCCGAACGTTTCTGCGAATTCAGCCGCGCCGCCATTGAATTCACCAAGCGCGTCTGGATGCCGGACGTTATCCACTGCCACGATTGGCAAACGGCGCTGGTGCCCGTGCTTTTGCGCACGCAGTACGCTCGCGATCCAGCTCTGCGGCAAATGGGTGTCGTCCTCACGATTCACAATCTCGGCTACCAGGGCCTCTTTGCCCACAGCACGCTGGCCCGCATTGGCCTGCCCGAAACGCTTTTTCACGTGGATGCGCTGGAATTCTTCGGCAAGGTGAATTTTCTAAAGGGTGGCTTGGTTTACTCCGATCGGCTTACAACCGTCAGCAAGAAATACGCTGCCGAGATTCAAACCAAGGAATATGGCTACGGCCTCGAAGGCCTGATCCGCATGCGCGCCGACCGGCTCACCGGAATTCTGAACGGCGTGGACTATTCCGAGTGGAGCCCCGAAGCCGATAAGTTGATCGTTGCGAATTATTCGGCGCACAATCTTGACGGCAAGCGCGCGTGCAAGAAGGATCTCCTCGGTCTTTTCAATTTGCCCGTAGAAAATATGACCCGCCCGCTAATCGGCATCGTCTCGCGCTTCGTGGATCAAAAGGGATTCGACATCTTTGCGGTAGCCGCCGCCGAACTGCTGCAGGAAAATCTGGCACTCGTGGCGCTCGGTTCCGGCGATCCGCAGTACGAGAAGCTATTCCTGGCGCTGGCTCAGAAATTCCCGTCCAAAGTGGGCGCAAAAATCGCGTACGACAACACTCTCGCGCACAAAATCGAGGCCGGCGCGGATATGTTCCTGATGCCATCGCGCTACGAGCCCTGTGGCCTGAATCAAATTTACAGCCTCCGCTATGGCACGGTTCCCATCGTGCGCGCAACAGGCGGCCTGGACGACACGATTGTGCAGTACAATTCTAAGTCGGGGGATGGCACTGGTTTCAAGTTCGACGCGTACACGGGCCGCGCGCTGCTGGAGTGCGTTCGCACCGCGATTCGCGTTTATCGCGATCCCGCGGCGTGGCACGCAATTCAAAGCGCCGGCATGGCTAAGGATTTTTCCTGGAAGACCTCGGCTGGCGCTTATGTAACTGTGTACGAAGAGGTAAGGCGTGGAAGAATCCCTATGGCGTCTGTAACATCTAATTGACACGAGCAGAGAACGAGGGGCAATCGGCGAATCAGCTTAACCCCTGGAATCTTAAGAGGATACCAATGGCAGACAATGTTCAAGCGGTGAACGATGCAAGCTTTCAGGCGGAAGTGATAGACGCCAGCAAGACCCAGCCGGTGATGGTGGATTTCTGGGCGGAATGGTGCGGCCCCTGCCGCCAGCTTTCGCCGACGGTCGAGGAAATTGCCCGCGAAAACGCCGGCAAACTCAAAGTAGTGAAAATGAACGTGGATGAAAACATGGGCGCGCCGCCGCGCTACAACATCCGCGGAATTCCCACGCTACTGGTGTTCAAGGGCGGCCAGGTCGCGGATCAGATCGTCGGCAACATGCCGAAAGATCAGATCACGAAGATTCTCGCACGCCACATCGGCTGAAGTGTGGCGAGACCGGTCGCGCAAGAGCGCAACCGGTCTAGGCCCGTTCCCGTAGGGGCGCCGCTTGCTGCGCCCTACCGTGTTACGCCTGCGAAAACGTGGCCTATTTGCCCTCGCGTAACGCGAACCGACGTTCTCGGTGTTTCGCCTCTACGCAGTCGCTGCAGCCGGAGCAGGAGTACTGGCGCGATTCAGAATTTCGATGGACTCCCGGTCAAGCTCCAGCTCGGTCGCCGCAATCAAATCCTTCAATTGATCGAGATTGGTAGCGCTTGCAATTGGTGCCGTGATGCTAGGCCTCGCGATTAGCCAAGCCAGCGCCACGCGCGCCGGCGTCGAGTTGTATCGCTGGGCGACTTCATCGAGTGCCGAGAGTACGCGCAATCCGCGTTCGTTGAAATACTTTTGCACTCGCGATCCGCGCGCGCTCTTTGCCAGATCCGCTTCCGATCGGTACTTGCCGGTCAAAAATCCACTCGCCAGCCCGAAATATGGAATCACTCCAATCCCGTTCGCTACGCAGACAGGCTCAAGGTTCGTCTCGTAGTCCGCGCGCTCCACAAGATTGTAATGCGGCTGCAAGCTGACGTAACTCGGATACCCGCGCTGCTTGCTCACCTCGAGCGACGCTGTCAGCCGCTCGGCCGTAAAATTCGACGCGCCAATCGCTTTGACCTTGCCCGCGCGAACGAGTTCAGCGTACGCCTCGAGCGTTTCTTCGATCGGCGTCGCTGGATCGTCCACATGCGACTGGTAGAGATCGATCGAATCCGTCTGCAAGCGCCGCAGCGAATCCTCCACAGCCCGCAAAATATAGGGCTTCGACAGGCCTTTCTTCTCCGGATTCATCACGTTGCCAACTTTTGTCGCGATGACCACGTCTTTGCGCCGGCCCGAGCGCTTCAGCCAATTCCCAATCACCGTTTCGGATTCGCCGCCCTGATGTCCCGGAACCCACACTGAATAGACATCCGCGGTATCGATCAAATTAAGTCCAGCGTCCACGAAAGCATCGAGCAATCGGAATGAAGTTGGTTCGTCCGCTGTCCAGCCAAATACATTTCCGCCGAGAGCCAGCGGCGCGATTTCGATATTCGATTTTCCCAGCTTGCGTTTCTTCATTTGCTGCATCCTCCCCGTCTGTTGGCCGCGCTATTCGATCACACTGCTGTGCCGGTCATTCAAACTCGATGAGCACTATCTCCGCATAGGTCCCGACGCGCGCCGGCGGTCCCCACGTCCCCGCGCCGTAGGAAGTGTAAACCAGCATCTGCTCGAAGCGCTGCAGTCCATGCACGAAGCGGCCGAAGATTCGCGAGGCGAACCGCGTCCAGGGAATCATTTGACCACCGTGCGTGTGACCGGAAACTTGCAACGAGATTCCTTCGCGTTCGGCGACTGCAAGGTGCCGCGGCTCGTGCGAAATCAGGATGCTGGCACGGGCGCGATCGACCGACGCGGCTTGCAGCACTTCCTGCAGGCGCGGTTCCCACGTGGAGTCGTGATAGAAGACCCCGACGATCTGCAGTCCATCCACCGTGACTTTTTCATTCTTGAGCACGCGCACGCCGGCCTTGCTGATCGCCGCAATATATTGGCCCGGATCGCGGAACTCTTCATGATTGCCAGTCACAAAGTAAGTTCCGTGCGGCGCCACAATCTCGCGCAGAGGGCTCGCAAGCTTCTCGGCGTTCATCGCGGTGCCGTCATACACATCGCCGGCGAGAAATACAATATCGGGCTTGGCGCGGTTCACGAGCGCGACGACTCGCCGCATGAATCCGACCCCGCGCACGTGTCCGAGATGCGTGTCGCTCACCAGCGCAGCGACGCGCCCCCGCCACGATTCCGGCAGGCCGGGCAGCCGCACGCGGACGCGCTTTACGCGCAGCCACGCCGCGTTCACAATCCCGTAAATGCCGGCCGCCAGCGCCGCCCCGAAAGATAGCGCCGCGAGCAAGCGCCCGTCGATCTGCCAACGAAAGATGCGCGAAACGCCATAAACCGCCCAGCACGCGCAGGCGGCGAAGAATAAGAAGTTAAAGAGCGCCATCCAAATTGCCGCGATCGAGTAGAACGCGCGCATGAGCGCGTTATTGTAACGCCACGCCAACAGCGACGCCGATACGAAGCTCACCGACAGCAGAGCGAAGATCCAAGCGCTATAGGAAACTCCGAGCGGACCAGCCTGCCCAGGCTGAAGCCAGAACGCGGAAAGCGTTTCGTACACCAACCAGTGGCCGGCAAACAAAATGGACTGAATCACAGCGACAAAAATCGCGATGCGTTTTCTCAATGGGCTGGTCTCTTCGAAGGCCGGATCAAGCTTAGTTCATCTGCGTCGCGCGTCAAGGCTCCAGGGCCCGGCGCCAAATTGGGTAATCAGTAGCGCCCCGCCCAGCATCGAAACATTCTTCATAAAGTTTACCATCTGTGCCTGCGCCATCGCGGGATCGGCAACGGCCCAGAAATTGTGCATAATCGGCGTCACCACCAGCAAGAAAATCGCGATCAGCCACGCACCAATCTTCGCGCGGTAACCCAGCAAAATGCTCAGACCGCCAAGCCCCGCCAGCACTCCAGCCACGGGAACCAGAATCTGCGCCATTGGCACGCCATGTTGCGCAGCCGCGTTGATTGCCCCGGCCTGAAATAGGCGCGGGCTCGCCAAAATAAATATAAACGCAAACAGCGCGCGCCCTGCCACGACGATCATCTCCGTCAATGCGCTCTCGGCGCCGAGTACTGTGTTCGATTCCGGTGCGAACGTTCCGGAGACGCTGCTTAATGGTCGATTTGCCATCGGACTCACCTCCGACATTCGATGCCGCGAGGCGCGCGATGGGTCCAAGAAGGCGGACGCAATCGAGAGTCGCGCGGAGCGGCGTCGGGGGCTGCCACTTCGCTTCGGGACAACCGTCCCTCGAGCGGTTATTGATTGGAGATTTTAGCTGTAGTGCCGTCGAACTTTGTCAGGTGAACGGTGAAGTTTTCGTTGTAGGTTTGGGCGCGATCGCGGAGAACGCTGAGTGCGACGGCTTCGCCGAGCAGCAGCGAGACGTCTGTATCGGTGCGCCAGTGAATGCCGGCGTGCACGCCGTGCCCGAAGCTTACGTTGTGTCCCAGCTTATTCAGCTCGCCATTTACGGTTAGCTGCCCTGCGTCCGAACCCGTGTACGGATTTAGCGTGAGTCCGTCGTCGCTGGGAATCACCGGATTGGGGATCACGAAGCCGCCATCGAAGAAGAACTTTAGAACGGTGATGCAAGCGCCAGCTACCGTGCCGTGGCCCGTGGGATAGGACGGGTGCGCCGGCGACCCTTCGGGGAAGGCTTGCGAGAGCAGCCAGGTGCCGTACTTGTTAAAGCTTTGCTGCAAGCCCTGCGAATTCAGGATTACGTTGCTCAGCCTGCCGTCCGTCTGCGCACCTTGGCCGGTCTTGATCAAGTGGACGATGCCGCCATTGGCTTCGGGCCGGGCCCGCAAGTGCACCTGCCATTTCTGGAACCATACCGCTTTCAACGCGCGCGTCGCGACTTCAGCCAGTGTGGCAGCGACATCGGGAACGCCTAAAGTGCCGAAGCCGTTTTCAGTTTTCGAGCCGATATAGGGATTGCCGGGATTAAACGGCGCGTTGATCGAGCCGAGCACCAGAAAAGCCACAAAGTAGGCCTGGTAGAGCACGTCCACGTGCGTCCAGGCAGCCAGGCCGCGGCCATCGTGAAGATAGCGCGGTTGGGGATCGGGACTGTTTGCGAGCCCGGTGCTCACGCCATTTTGAACGGTCAGCCAGGTGCCGAAGTCGGCCAAGAAATCGATGTTGGGGAGATAAGTAATCGTCTGTTGGCTAATCGGCTGCTGCCCCAGCGAAGTGGGCGTCACGTAAAACTGCGAGACATAGGGCCCCAGCGACTCACCGGGGAAGATGCCGCGGAACAGCAAATCCGGCGTAACTTGATTGGCGCTGTTCCTGGGGCCCTGGTAGACCGACAGCCCGGACATCTCCGCGGCAGCCGCGCTGGCGATGGGATTGGAGTCGTATTGGGTGAAGGGGACATCACGAAGCAGGGAAGCCCAATAATGCTCGAGGAGTTCGGCAGCGTTGAGGTCGCTGGCTAGGGCGGGCGCAGTCGGAACCAGCGGGGCGCCAAATTGATAGCCGTCGGTGCCTTCGAGATCGAAGGCAAATCCGCCTTGCGGGCCGTTGAGTGTGCGCGTGCCGCCCATGATGATTTTTTCGAAGTCCGCAGGTTCGCCGGAGCCAAGCGCGTTGAGTAGCGTCGCAAAGGAGTTCAGATCCACGCGGCCGAAGGCGTCATGAGGCAGGCACTTGGTGTAGGTATTGGCTTGATCCGGATAACGCTGCAGGTCGCCATTTGCAAGGTGATTGGGAATAGGAACCGCGCGCTCCTGGAGTGCGATCTTGGTGCGCAGTTCCAAGGATTCGTTGGCGCGTCGCGGGCCGGAGGGCGCGGTTTGTTGCGCGCCGGCAATGGATTCCTTCACACCCATCAGCGGCTCGATGCCGATCGCCCCCGCAGTCGCCGCAACCATGGCGGCCCCGCGAACGTTGCGCAGGAATGCGCGACGCGTTCCGGACGATAGAGACTCGTTCTCAGCTGGCCGCACCGGGCCAGGCGCTTTCTGGTCGCTCATGGACGCACCCCTCTAAGGACACGACTTCGTTGCATTCAGGTTAGCGGCAGGCTTCCCACCTCGATACTGAACTTGAGGATAGAAAAAGTGCAGGTACTACGCGGCTTGATTCAAACTATTCCGGAGTTCGGTAGCGTCCCTGATTTGATCGCGCTCGGAATTTCGTAGAGGGAACCCCGCATTCATCGCGGCGGAGCCGCGGCGTCACGGTGGCAGCCCCCGAATTTATTCGGGGGAGGAGCGCTTTAGCGCTCCGGAAAAAGCCGTCCGCATGAAGGATGCGCTTTAGCGCTGGGCACTCCTTAGACAGGCCCCCTCGAGGCGTCCGAAGATGCCTAGGAATCCCATCTCGAAATTAAGACACTACTCACGGGGTGCGATACTTGCGTTATGTTAGTGCCGCGCGTAGGATCATTCCTGCTTCTTGCCCGCCTGTTTCTCCACATTGAGTGAATCTGATGGGGAAACTTGTGGCTGATTTTTGCCGCACGAAAATGCTTGCGAGGGAGATTTGGGAAAGAAAGAAATCGCGGTTGTCGGCGCGCAGTGGGGCGACGAAGGCAAAGGTAAAGTTGTCGATTATCTTGCCGGCGCTTTTGATTATATCGCGCGCTCGCAGGGCGGACATAACGCCGGGCACACCGTAATCGTTGGAAATCAGAAATTTGTATTGCAATTGATTCCTTCGGGAATTTTGCGCTCTGGAAAGCGGGCCGTAATTGGGCCGGGGACGGTTGTGGATCCCGCGGCGCTTGTGGCGGAAGTCGAGAACCTCCGGAAGGCTGGGATTGAATGTCGCGGGCGTCTTTTTCTAAGCGACCGCGCTCACCTGATTTTTCCTTACCATCGCGACATGGACAAGGCCGCCGAGGCGGCGCGCGGCGCGGCGAAAATTGGCACCACTTCGCGCGGGATCGGCCCCGCTTACGAAGACAAGATGGCGCGCCGCGGGATTCGCGTCGGTGATTTGCGCGACGCGGAGAAATTTCGCGAGAAGCTCGAGCGCGTGATCGTCGAGAAAGATGCCATCAGCCGCGCTACCTACGGGCAGCCCTTGCAGACTGCGGGATTGCTGGAAACCTACTTGGAGCTTGGCGCGCTGATTAGTGGATTCGTTACCGATACGGCGGTGCTGTTGAATCGTGCCATCGATATGGGCGCGTCGGTCCTGTTTGAAGGCGCGCAGGGCACCATGCTGGACATCGATCACGGAACTTATCCTTATGTCACGTCGTCGAGCGCTACTTCTGGTGGTTGCTCGACTGGCCTCGGCGTGCCTCCCACGCGCATTACCGGCGTGGTTGGCGTGACGAAGGCTTACACCACGCGCGTAGGCAGCGGGCCGTTTCCCACCGAGATGCCCGATCTCGAGGCGGGCGACATTCGCAGCCGCGGCAATGAATTTGGCGCCGTCACTGGCCGCCCGCGCCGCTGCGGCTGGCTGGATCTCGTGGTCCTGCGCTATGCGAAAATGATCAATGGCATCGATTCCCTGGTGGTCACCAAGATGGACGTCTTCGATACGCAGCAGGAAATTCAAGTGTGCATCGGTTATCGCTATAAGGGCCAGATCATCGATGAAATGCCAGCGGAAGTAGAAAATTTCGCCGTGGTGACTCCGGAATATAAAACGCTGCCTGGCTGGATGGCGCCGACGCCTCCGATTCGCGACGAGCAGGATTTGCCGCAAGCCGCGCGCGATTACTTGAAATATATTTCCGACGCGTTGGAAGTAGAGATTGGCATGATTTCCACGGGTCCCGAGCGCGACGCCACGATCGTTCCCTCCGGCACCAAGATGGCTTCCTGGCTTTAGCCGCCGATGCTGTCCTTTGAAGCTGCTCGAGAAAAAGTGATTGAGATAGCGCGGGCTCGCCGCGAGGCAGGTTTGGCGCGGCGGCCGCACGAACTAATCGACATCGTGGGAGATCCTGCCGCGGCGCTTGGGCGTGTGCTGGCTCAAGAGGTTTCCACTGACCGCGATTATCCGCCATTTAATCGCGCAATTCGCGATGGCTTTGCCGTTCGCGCGGCAGATGTGGCGCGAGTGCCTGCGCGTTTGAGATTGATTGGCGAGAGCAAGGCCGGAGCTGCGTTCGAGGGCGAACTTGGCGCGGGCGAATGTGTACAGATCATGACTGGGGCGCCGGTGCCGCGCTGCGCCGATGCCGTGGTGATGATCGAGTATGCGCGGCCGGACGGCGATGCAATTGTTTTCGAGCGAGCCGGGCGGGCCGGCGATTACATCGTGCCGGCTGGAAGTGAGGCTCGCTGGAATGAGACTGTTTTGCTGCGCGGGACGCACTTGGGTTATGCCGAACTGGCGATGGCCGCGCAAGTTGGAGCGGTGCGGCCGCAGGTTTACGCGCGGCCGCGCGTGGCGATTCTTTCGACTGGCGATGAACTGATTCCCGCCGGCGATGCGCCCAGCCTTTACGAAATTCGCAACAGCAATAGCATTTCGATCAGTGCTCAGTGCGCGCTTTCCGGCGCCGAGCCCATTCGTCTGCGCAAAGCTTCGGACCAAAAAGCGGAGTTGCGCACGTTGATCGCGCACGGCTTGCAAGAAGATGTGCTCATTCTCAGCGGCGGCGTTTCGGCAGGGAAGTACGATCTGGTGGAAGATGTCCTACGCGAACTGAAAGCCGAGTTTTATTTCGATGCGGTGGCGATTCGGCCCGGTCGCCCGGTGGTTTTCGGCGTTTGCCGAGACAAGCTGGTGTTCGGCCTGCCGGGAAATCCGGTTTCGACGATGGTTACGTTTGAAATTCTCGCGGCGCCTGCGCTCGATATTCTTGGCGGCGCTGCGCCGCGGCCGCTCGCTTTTTTCAAGGCCCGGCTAAAGTACGAAATCACAGAGAAGCCCGGCCTGGCGCATTTTCTTCCAGCCCGCGTGGCGTTTCCGGCGGCCAAGGAATCAAGCCGCGCCCCCGGGGATTCCGCTGTCGATGCCACGGTCGAGACGGTGCATTGGCAAGGCTCAGGCGATATCGTCGCGCTCGTAAATGCGAATTGTTACCTGGTCGTACACGAAAAAGAGGAGCGGATTCCGGCCGGCACCTGGATGGACGTAATGCCGCGGCGCGGATTTTTTTAATCAGCGTAACGTGGGCGGTTAATGTAATTTGATCTTGTCTACGTAGATTCGATACCAATCGGTGGCGATCGCTTTTTGAGCTTCTGCTAAATTCATTCCGTTCTCGCAGACTTGTTCGTGCAGATAATTTTCCACCTCGTCTTTGTCGTGCACGCCGCCGTCTGGGATCGAGGCGCGATAAGGCTCGGGCCAGAGATTTTTGGGATCCGTGGGATTGCCGCCGATTTCGAGCGGGATTAGATGGTCTTCTTCGTAATCTCGCATGTCGCGATCGGTGTCATTGTATTCATCGAAGCCTTCGCGCTTGAGCCTGTTTGTATAGCTTGACGGTGGGCGCTCGGATTTTGTGCTCCAATATGGATTGCAAATCGTCTCGTGGATATTTTCTTGAGTGATCTCGGGATTGATCGCACCCGGAGTGATGCTCGAAATTGGGTAAACGTCGGGCGGACCGGCGCGTCCGACGCGCGTTTCAGGTGCAGGCGCCAGCATGCTTGACTGGCGGACGACGTACCACACCGCGACGGCCAGCAGAACGAGTGCGAGCACGCTTAGCAGGTGACGGTTCGATGCACTCATGGTTTTTGCGAACTTGCGCGGAGTCTTGGCCCGTTCACGGCGTTGCAGTATAGCGCCACGCCTCGCCATCGCTTTTCCGAAATCGCGAATTCGTGCTAGCGTGAATCCCATGCTCCGCGATCCAGCCGAGTGTCAGCGCACCTGATGGCGAAACTTTCGCATTACGATTCATCGGGCAACGTGCGGATGGTGGACGTCAGCACCAAGGCGTCGACAGCGCGCGTGGCGTCGGCCCATGCGTTCGTGCGCATGAAGCCGGCCACGGTGCGTGCCATTCGCCGTTTGAAGAATCCCAAGGGCGATCCGCTGGAGGTGGCTCGAATAGCCGGAATTGCGGCTGCCAAGCGCACTTCCGACCTGATTCCGCTTTGTCACCCCCTGGCCTTGACTCACGTAGATGTGGCCGCAAAGGTGTGCCAGAATGGAATTGAGATACTTTCGCGCGTAGCGACGACGGGCCCGACAGGCGTCGAAATGGAGGCGCTGGTGGCTGCGGGCGTAGCCTCGTTGACAATCTACGATATGTGCAAGGCGCTCGAAAAGAGCATGGAAATTACAGATTTGTATTTGATGGAAAAGACAGGCGGCAAAAGCGGCGAGTACCGGCGCGCGAGTGCAGGAGCGACTGCCCCGGCTCGATCGAAGCTGGCGAAAAAACGGCGATGAAAGACGTCAAAGTTCTCATCGTGGACGACAACGCGCTCATCCTCGAGCTGCTGATGAAGAATCTCGAGACGATTTGCGAAGTGCGCGGAGCCGCCGATGGAGCCGATGCGCTGCTGAAGATCGTCGATGAGCCACCCGATCTCGTCCTTTGCGATTACAAAATGCCGGGGCTCGATGGCAGGCAGCTCTACGAAAAATTGCGCGTGCGCGAGCAGACGCGCCACATTCCTTTCATCTTTCTCGCCAGCCGGACCGACATCGAGGAAAAGTTGCGGCCGTTGGTGGAAGGCGTCGAGGAATTTATCCCCAAGCCGTTTTTCGTAAAGGATCTGGTTCGCAGCGCCAAGAAAGTTGTGGATCGCTTGCAGCTTGAGAAATTGCAGACTCGCGCCACCCGGCCGGGCGTAATTCAAGGGCACTTGGAAGAAATGGGCATGATGGATTTAATGCAGTCGCTCGAGATGGGACAAAAATCGTGCCGCTTGACCGTGAGGCACGCCGGTGAAACCTGCGAAATGTTTTTTGGCGGCGGGCAGTGCAAGGATGCGAGGCTCGGTTCGCTCGAGGGCGAGTCGGCAGTTTTCGGCACATTGCGCTGGACGGACGGCGACTTCGAAATTGATTTCAACGTGGCGCCCACCCGCGAGACCATCACTCGTTCCACCACCGGCCTGCTGATGGAAGGCATGCAATATCTCGACGAAACGGCTCGCGACGCTGCCGACAGCACGGTGGATAGCGGCACCGAACCCGTGGCGCACTAATCTCCGCCGCGTGACCCCCAACCCATGCGCGTAGCAATCAT
>Ga0209655_10000700_pt1 | contig 12757 bp, 10 predicted proteins | sample BogFormECP03_OM2_FD_188236 | JGI IMG/M metagenome (GOLD analysis project Ga0209655, IMG submission 188236) | Bog forest soil microbial communities from Calvert Island, British Columbia, Canada - ECP03_OM2 (SPAdes) (version 2) | ecosystem: Environmental > Aquatic > Freshwater > Wetlands > Bog ...
CGAGGTTGACGACGTATGCCTGCGCGCAAGCAGGCGGAGCAAACGTGAGCGCGCCGTAGCACGCCACCATAAAGATCGCTAGCGCGCGCACCAACTTCACGCGCGCAGCACCTGCCATCCGAGATCGAACATTTCGCTGGCGCGAATCGGCGCGGGCTTGGGGCAATTGGCGTGCCAGGAAATCATCCGCGCGAAGAGCTTGGGATTCGTCGCGAACATGCGCAGCGCCTTACGCCGCAGCCATGTCTGGCGGTCCAAAAGCAGCAGCAATTGAGCCATGTGCGTCGGCCCGTGGATGAATTTGCGATGCGCCACGCGATACGGCGCCAGATCGTCAGCCGCGAGCGCCTCGCCCAGCCGCAGCGCCTGCTGAAACGCAAGACTCATGCCCTGCCCGGTTATTCCGTCCACGGAAAAAGAAGCGTCGCCCACCAGCGCAACATTCCCATGCGCCACGCTGCGCGGATATTCCAGCACAGTCTGGCAACCGCTGTCCTCGCTGATGCGGCGCGCATCGCCCAAGTGGCGCGCCACCACTGGAAAATGTTGCAGCGCGCGTTCCACACGCATCTTCGGATCGCTGGTCAGGACCGCCACGTTGATTTCATCCGGTCCCGTAGGCGTCACATAAATCTGGCAACGCTCGCCCCAGTACACTTCGACAAAATCGCTCCACGGAGCAATCGCAAAATGGCAGCGGAATCCAAAACGCGCCGAACGCGCGCGCCGCGGACCGAGCCCCGACCATTTTCGTATCATGGATTTCTGGCCGTCGGCGCCTACCAGCCAGTGAAATGGAAACAACACGCCATCAAGACGAGCACTTGCAGAGTTTATCTGAGTAGCGCGCGTGCCCCAGCGAAACGAAACGCCCAGCTCCAAAGCCCGGCGCACCAACAAATCGTGCAGCACGCCGCGGCGCAGACCAAACGCCGCGCCACGCGTGATTCTGCCACACGCGGACGATGCCTCATCGGAAAAACGCAATCCGGTAATCGGGAACGCTACAGAGGAGTCTAGCCAGATGCCGAGGTGTTGCAGCGCGAATACGCCTTCAGGAAGAAGACCTTCGCCACATGGCTTGTCAATCGGCGGCTTGCGCGCGTCCACAACCGTTGCGCGAAGTCCCTTTTGACTTACCGCTATCGCCGTCGCTATCCCTGCTGGTCCCGCTCCGACGATCAGGACTTCCGCGCCTGTGGCCACTGCCCCCCGCTTCCTACCAACGTAACAAGACGAGCTCGGCGCAGAATCCAGGACCCATCGCGGCCAGGATGCTCAGCGACCCGGGTTCCGGACGACGATTGGTATATACGTCTTCCAGAACGAGCAACACAGAGGTGGAAGAAATATTTCCCACGCGCCGCAAGCAAGCCCACGATGCCGACAAATCGTCCGCCGTAATTCCCAGCGCGGTCGCGGTGGCTTCCAAAACTTTCGGACCGCCGGTGTGCATGATCCAGGATTTAATGTCGGAGCGCTTGGCGCCATTTTCGGCGAGGAACGCGTCCACATCCTTGCCCAGATGCTTGGTGACCATCTCCGGGACTTCCGGTGATAGTACGATGCGAAAGCCTTTCTCAGAGATGTCCCAGCCCATCACCTTCTCGCTGTGCAAGTAGAAGCTGGATTTCGTCGCGAGGATTTCCGGGCCGTCTGCTTTGCGATTCGATCCGGTGACGATGGTAGCCGCGGCGCCATCGCCAAACAGCAGCGCGGAAATCAGGTGCGCCATCGAAAGGTCGTCGCGCTGCAAGGTGAGCGAGCACAATTCCACGGACAATAGCGCGGCAGCCTGGTCCGGGTAAGCCTTCACGTAATCCGCTGCGCGCGAAATTCCCGCGGCGCCGGCGACGCAGCCCAATCCGAAAATTGGAATTCTCTTGATATTCGGCGAGAGGCCCATGCGATTCACCAGCCGCGCATCCAGTGAAGGAGCAGCGATGCCGGTGACGGAAGTCACAAAAATTGCGCCGAGGTCTTTCGGCCCGATTCCCGCTTTGTGCAACGCTTTACACAGCGACTCTTCGCCGAGCTCCAGCGCATGCGCGATCCAGGTGTTGTTAGCCTGGCCCCAGGTGGTCAGGCTCTCGTAGTAATCAATTGGCTCGACGAGATAGCGGCCCTCGACCTGCATGCTTTCGTCGAGGCGGTCGAGAATATCCGGGTTCGACAGCCGATGGCGCCAGTCGTTCTTCAGAGCCTCTGTCAAGATTTCCTGCTTGTAGTAGTATTCTGGAAAGGCGCTGGCGACGCTGGCAATCCTCATCGAATGGGCTCCTGGTTTAGTGTGGTAATCGTTCCGAAGGATAGTATCGCGAGATTGGCCATTATCAACAGGGTGTTTTTGTAAAATACCGCGTAAGTGGTGACAGGGGTTATTTTGCAGCAGTTGGCCTCCTGGCGCAAGCGCGGCGCGAAAGAATGGCCAACTGGGCGCAAGCGCGCGAAATTCGGGAATCTGCTGGGAAATGTAATGGGGCGGAAAAAAATCCCCGGGTCTGGGGGCGCAGACCCGGGGACGGGGGTGAGGGACGCTGGGCCGAAAACTTTTCTAAATTCGTGCCGCGCTTAGTAATTCCAGCGGCGCATTGCCAGCGAAGCGCGAAACACCAGTTGAATGGCCATGACGATCATGGTGTCGCGAAGCGCGAGTGCTCTTTGGCGCATAACCGAAACCTCCGAGGCGTCGCGAAAAGGCAGCGCGTGTGCGGTTGCCGAAGCGGTGCGGCTTTGTGACTTCCAAATCGTGCTCGTCAGAGTACTCATGCCCCGCCCCCTTAATTCAATACGTAGACCGGATTATCGTGTTCGACCGCAAGCACCATGGATTTGAAAATGTCCACGTCCCAGCTATCAGCGATACGCAAGCGAACGATTTCTGTGGTTTCCGAGACCAGGCGTCCGCGAAGCGGTACCCGCAGGTTGCCTGCTACGACTCGGAGAATCACCGACTGCCCCATCCAGATTCCGTAGCCTCCGACCATTGGTCTCCCCCTCGTGAGACTCAGCTTGCTCGAACAAGTAGAGTTTCGGGCCGGCGACCAACCTGGCCAATGGTACAGTGGGCTATAAGCAGTAGGCGGGTAGTACTAGGTACTTACCGGTTCCTGGGCATGGCAGCTAAAGGCTTTTCTGTTATTGTGTTTACAGCGATTTGGGGCGATTTCGGGGCTTCCGGCGCACATCGGTATTACGAGGGAATCCAGGCCTAATGGTCGAGCTGTTAAAGGAACTGTTGCACCGCCTGTCCGACGTCCGCGCCATCGTGGCGCTTGGCGGCATGGTAATGGTCTGCGGCATCATCTTCGTCGAGACCGGCCTGTTCGTCGGGTTCTTCCTGCCGGGCGATTCCCTGCTGGTCACCGCCGGGGTGGTGGCAGCAGACAAGGCTTCCGGCCTGCAGTTGCCATGGCTGCTGGTGCTGGTAACGCTGTGCGCGATAGTCGGCGACCAGCTGGGCTACTGGATCGGGCGCACGATGGGCCACCGCCTCTACCAGCGCGAAGACTCGCGCTTCTTCAAGAAGAGCCATTTGATGCGCGCGCACGCGTTTTACGAAAAATACGGGTCGCGCACCATCATCCTGGCGCGCTTCATGCCCATCATCCGCACCTTCTGTCCGCCGGTAGCCGGCGCCGCGCAAATGAACTACACGCGCTACCTGCTCTTCGACATCGTGGGCGGATTCCTCTGGGTATGGAGCATGATCCTGCTGGGCTACACGCTCGGCACCCACGTGCCTAATATCGATAAGCGCATCCACTATATAATTGCGGTAGTGATTTTCGTTTCGCTGCTCCCCGCCATCATTTCCGCATGGAAGGCCCGCACCAAAAAGATCGCCATCTGATCGCAGCAAAGCAAGGCCGTCAAGCTAGCAGCCGACTACTCCCACACACCCATCGAAAGGATCATACAGTCGGCACGTGACCGTGATTCATGCGACGCAACACGCCGCCCTGCCCGTTCATTTTCAAGCCTTTGCAAAGCAACTCCCGACTACCGCGGTTAACCGGACATTGTCCTTCAGACAGGTGCCGAAAACACGGATTATCACCACCGAATCGGCTTCTGCCTGATCAACGCGTGTGCCGGAGCGTGTGCCGGAGAAGTGAGCCCCGGGACAGGACTGCCCGGTTCCGCCTGTTCAGGAGCCGCTCGGGGGGTCCCCCCTGTTAGTTTTGCCGATAGACCAAGGATAATGGAATGAATACCGTTTGATCTGTGGCTAAGGAAGCTCGGTTTGCTTGATGCGATCAAAGCTCGGGGCGCGGATGGTCTAGCACCTCCCGGTCAGGCTCACTCGCGTGACTCCGTAAGCTCGAAATCCCTGGCAAGCCCTAGAAGGAGGCGCGAGCTTTGAAGGTTACGAACAGGAGGCAACAGCTCTGCGGGTTGCGGCAACTGAGCACAGTCTTGCTCATGTTTCTGGTGGCGGCTGTTGTACCAACTGCAGCGCGGCAGGTGTCGGGTGGACAGCTTCCCGAACAGCAAGCTGCGGGAAGCATCAGCGGGACAGTCGTTGATCTAACCGGAGCCGTCATCGTCGGCGCCCACGTGCAGCTTACGCGTGGAGATCAATCCCCAAGCGCGGAAACACTAACTGACGACTTGGGACAATTTTCATTTGCGAACATTGCGCAGGGCGCCTTCAATCTCACAATTTCGTTTACGGGTCTCGACACGCAGGTAATCTCTGGGACCATCCATCCGGGCGAAGCCTACGTTGCGCCGCAAGTGGTATTGATCGTGGCTCCGCAGGTGACGCAGGTGACCGTCTCACTTACGCAGGTGGAACTGGCAGAAGCGCAAATAAAGGATCAAGAAAAGCAGCGCGTGCTCGGCGTCGTTCCGAATTTCTATGTCAGCTACCTCCCTGATGCGGTTGCGCTCTCGTCGAAACAAAAGTTCGAGCTGGCCTGGAGGTCGTCCGTCGATCCGTTCACTTTCGTTGGGGTCGGAGTTCTCGCGGGGTTTGGGCAGGCCGCAAACTCACTCAGTGGATATGGGCAAGGCGCGCAAGGTTACGCGAAGCGCTACGGCGCGGCGTACGGGGACGTTGTGATAGGTACGTTCCTGGGAAGCGCGGTAATGCCGTCTCTCCTGAAACAAGATCCGCGTTATTTTTACAAGGGTACCGGAACCAGGCGATCGCGAATTTTGTATGCGCTCTCCAGTCCGTTTATGTGCAAGGGCGACAACGGCCGTTGGCAACCGAATTATTCGTATGTAATCGGAAACTTCGCCGCAGCGGGGATCGCAAATATCTACTACCCGTCGAGCAATCAGGGAGCGGGACAGGTGGCCGAAACCGCGCTGATAAGGCTCGGCGAAAATGCCGTCGCGTCGATCTTTCAAGAGTTTGTCGTCCGGAAATTGACGCCGAAAGCTTCGAAACGCGCTCAAGCTCAGCAGTGAATACGCTGGGACTTATCCTTGACAACAGCGAATATGCGGTTGACTCCCGATAAACGCCCCAATCGTCCATGTGGATTTTAAGTTTCTGATTATCCGACACGCGGATTTCTACGAGCCTTCGGATCGTCTCGCCGCAAAATTGCCTGGGACCTTCCACTAGAGCGCGCGCTATCGCCCTGCTTTTCGGTGACGAAGCCACTTTAATGATGCGATACTGCTGGCCATCAATTTGGCCTTGTGGACGATCGCAGCGGCGATCAGCCATAGCGAACGAAGGTCTGGCGAGGAGCGTGTGTTGTGAAAATCTCTTTGACGCGAAGAGCAACGGGCCTGCTGGGTATGGTCGTCGTCATTGCGTTTGCGGCGGCGGGCTTGAAAACGATCCCGGTACGCGCGCAACAATCGAGCACAACAGAGCAGCCGGATAACTACACGTGGCTCGAAGATATCCACGGCGAGAAGCAATTAGCTTGGGTGAAGGCCGAAAACGAGCGCACGGCTGCGGTGCTGGAGAAGGACAGTCATTTTGCGCCGCTCGAAGCAGAGGCGCTGACCGTCCGCGAGTCTCCAGACCGGCTGCCGCGCCCGGAGTTTCGCAATGGCATGGTGTACAACACCTGGCGTGACGCCGAACATGTGCGCGGCATCGTGCGGCGCACCACGCTGAAGGACTATCTCACCGCGGAACCCAAGTGGGAGACGGTGCTGGACTACGACGCGCTGGCCAAGATGGACAAGCAGAGCTGGGTGGGACAAGGACTCATCTGCCTGGAACCGGAAAATGAGCTATGCCTTGTGGCGCTGTCGGCGGGAGGCGAAGACGCGGCGACGCTGCGCGAGATGAACCTGAAAACAGGCCAGTTTGTGCAGGATGGTTTTGTGCTGCCGCGCGGCAAGCAGTCCGTGGCGTGGGTTGACAAGGACACGCTGCTGATTTCGCGCGATTGGGGTCCGGGGACGATGAGCGAAGCCGGTTACCCGATCACCGTCCGGCAGTGGAAGCGCGGCCAGCCGCTCGAAAGCGCCAAAGAAGTGTTTCGCGGAGACATCAAGGACAACGGATACGGCAATTCCGCGGTCGTGTTCGTGGATGGCCAAGGCCACCGCGCAGTGATTGTGCGGCGCAATTTGAGTACGTTCGCGCAGGAGAACTATCTGCTCCTGCCTGGCGGCGCAAAGAAGCTCGCGCTGCCGCTGAAGGCCCGGGTAACGGGCTTGGTGGGCGGCCAGCTGCTGGTGACGCTGGACGACGATTGGACGCCCCAAGGACAAACCACCAAGGTCGCCGAAGGCTCGGTGATTGCTCTGCAGCTGTCCGCCATAGAAAAAGATCAGGTGCGGCTGAAACCGACAGTTGTATTCGCGCCCACGACCCAGGAGTTCGAACAGTTTTCTTTCACCACAAAGAACCATTTGATCCTGGCATCGCTCGAACATGTGCAGCAACGCGCATACGTGTACACGGTGGGAAGCGATGGCAATTGGACGCGAAAGCGCCTCGCCGTGCCGGACAGTGTGACGATCAAATCTGCAGCAGCGAGCCATACGGACGACCTTTTCTTTTTGGGGCTGGAAGGTTTCTTGACGCCACCAGCGCTGTGGCTCGGCGATGCCGCGAACGGATCGTTCGCTTCGGCCAAATCGCAGAAGCCGCAGTTTGACGCCAGCAATGATGTGGTGGAGCAACTCGAGGCCACATCAAAGGACGGCACCAAGGTTCCGTACTTCGTGGTCCATCGCAAGGATATGCGCTTGGACGGATCAAATCCCACTCTGCTGACGGCCTACGGCGGATTCGAGGTCGCAAATACGCCGAGCTACTCGGCTGTGGTTGGCAAGCTTTGGCTCGATCATGGTGGCGTGTATGTGCTGGCCAATATCCGCGGCGGCGGCGAATTTGGTCCGGCGTGGCATGAGGCAGGCCTGAAGACTCACCGGCAGCGGATTTACGACGACTTCTACGCAGTGGCGCAAGATCTTGTCAGTCGCAAGATCACTTCCTCGCGCAGGCTGGGAATTATCGGAGGCTCTAATGGTGGGCTGCTGATGGGCGTCGAGTTTACGCAGCACCCGGAAATGTGGGGCGCGGTGGTGATCCAGGTTCCGCTGCTGGACATGCTGGCCTTTGAGCACTTGTCGGCCGGCGCTTCGTGGGTAGGCGAATATGGTTCGGCCTCTGTGCCTCAGGAGCGCGCGTTCCTCGCGTCCATTTCGCCGTACAACCAACTGCGGCCGGATGTGAATTATCCCGAGCCACTGATCTTTACCACTACGAAGGATGATCGCGTGGGTCCAGTTCACGCGCGCAAGTTTGCCGCGCGTATGGAGGAATTTCACAAGCCTTTCTTCTACGACGAGATCACCGAAGGCGGCCACGGCGAAGGCGCGGACAACAAACAGGCCGCCCGCACCGATGCCGAGTACTTCACCTATTTGATGATGAAGCTCGTGGATTCAAATGGGCCGGGATAGCGGGCCGCAAGGCGACTGATCAGGACCTTGCTCGGCTGACTGAAGGCGGCGTGAAGTTTTCTGTGTTATACAATCCGCATGGAGACTCTTAAGTCGTCCGAACGCGTACTCCCTAACCTGCTAAAGACGCTGGGTTTCTTTGTGCTGTTTGAAGCGATATTTTGTTTAATCGTCGCATTTCGATTCAAGATTGCGCCTGACGAAATGCTCCGGGCATTTTGTCTGTTTTTTCTTCCGGCGTTATTGAGTCTTCCATGGATTCTTAGTGCGAGGCAGTTCATGCACAAGCCCGAGGTATGCGCGGTATTGGCCGCCATAGGAACCTCGTTATTTGCAGCACTCACAGTCGTCGCGATGCAATTTTCTGGCGTGTTGAGGTGGATGTTCTCTGATGGTGTTTCGACGGGGGAGCTGCTTTTTGTAGCGATTTTTGCGGCTATTGTTGCCGGGATTTCCGGTTACCTGAACGCGCAGAAAATCGCAAACTCGAAGAGAGTCTAGCCTTAGCACCCTCCATTCTCGTCAACTCCACGAACCCCACCGAGTGCCTCGCAAACCACTCCACCGGAAACGTGAAATCAGGACAAAGCCGCACGGACTGTAACCGGTCGTTACCGGAAAACTGAGGTGCTACTTCATGTGAGCGGCTACGTGAGGCTCATGATATGCCTGACACTGCTCGATTTATCTCTTGTGGAACCAGTAGTATAGGGCGGCGGTGCAACAGTTGCCGGGCCAAAGGCCGCTCCAACTGAAATCGTGAGCTCACGGCTCAGAAACCCACCGAAAAGAGGTGCCGTTGAACCGAGTTGAGCAACTATTCCGCACGGCCGGGGTTTAGAATCGACCACACCCAGAAGGGTTCAGATAGAGGACAACGAACGTTGATCAAATAGGGGTCTTCTCACACTGACGTGCGGCTGCAAGAGGTGACGACATGGACCTACCCTCCCTTAGGCCCAACATTGCTGGACTAACGTCTCCGGTGCAACAGGCCGAGATCGAAGTACTTCTGGCCGGTCGCTGGCCGCCGCTCAAACCGTTACCTATATTCAAATTTGAAACAGATGAGTTCCGCGCGACGGTCGAGTTCGACAAAACGCGCGGTGAGTGGGTCTGTCGCAAGACGTCGTTGCCGTCCAATAGGATTACGGAACTGCGCGGCGGATTGACGGAAATAACGTTGGCATTACCGCACGGTCATGGGCAACTCTCCGCCGAATCGAACGCAGCAGAACCGCAAGAACAAGAATCGGAGAAGGAAGCCAGCCGTCGTCTCCAAGCCATTCTTGAGTGGCGAGAGAAGTACGAGAACGGCGCGCTCTATTCCGGCCTGCAGCAATATCTTTCCAAACACCAGCAAGACGAAATCGACGCCAGTATCCGATTGACTCTTACTGCCCGGCAGCTTCAATTCAACCCGAAGAATGTTGCGGATGTCTTCGACGCACTTTCGAAGGCCGGCGGCAAACTAGCGACACTCGTAGAAGCCGCGCAACGGAATAAAACGGAACAGCGAGCGGATGTGCCGCCAGCGGTACCGGCCGAGGCACGGGCAGACGTACCGGCAATCGCGGAGACCTTCGCACCAGGCACCGAACGCAATTCGTTGGTTGAGGCGATTCCTTCCCAACGCGACCGCCGCCTTCAGCTACGCGCCACGCTTACCTCCTGCTCGTACACCGCGCTCGACGACATCAATGGTGGCGTTGTCCTCAATATAAGTGAGACGGGCATGGCCGTTGCTTCTACCGATCCTCTCGTAGTACCCGACTACCTGCCCCAGATTCGCTTTCGATTGCCCAACGTGGAGCACAGGATTAAAGTCTCCGCGCAAGTTGTGTGGGTAGCGGAATCGAAAAAAAATGTAGGCATCCGATTTGTAGATCTCGCGACCGAAACCCGCAATCAAATTGCAAATTGGATCGCGTCCGAAAAGCAATCTCCGGAATTTGCAGGTTTAACGCCGGCTCCTGTCCAGAGTCTCCTACCCGCGCCCCTCGAAAGCGCCTCAGAAGAACCGAAGTGGACTGTTGTCCCGGAGCAAGAGCAACACCCCGCGCTTGAACTGATGGCGCGCGCTGCGTCTCGACCATCTGAGCTCGTGACGCCCGAGATTCGCAATGCAAGCTCGCCACTCTTTGTCGAAGATCTACCGCTGGAAGCAGACCACGACGCATTCGCGCCCGGGTTTGGGCCGCGAGCTGAAGCGGAGAGTGCCGAGTGGCCAGCGAGTCCCATAGAGAACTCACCGTCACGTTCATTTATTCTTGAATTATCGGGACTCCGCGTCGCCGCACTGATATTTTTGTTCGCGCTGATCACCTTGGCTGTGGGGCTGACGGCGGGACGCAGTGCGCTCGGATTGCTCCTCCGAGACACTAAGAAGTCATTACCGACTTCTGATCACACGTCACAGGCACTCCTGAATCCTCCACGCGAAAGGACCTCGCAACCTTCCACACCGCCGGCGACAGATTCCTCCGTTACAACTGCCGTGAATCCGCCGGCGTCGGCGACGCCGCCGAAGCCGGAATCGCACTCAGAAAGCGCGGCCGCTCAATCCCTCAGCGCACGATCGGAAGATTCAACTCCGAGCGCGGCGCCGATCGGACCATCTTCCGCAACAGCCACCCCATCGCTTCCTGATTCCGCGAACACCGAAGCCAGCTCCAACAGCGATAGCTCGACCGGACTAAGCGCGCGGAATGCGCCGCCGCCCGCAGATTTCCAGCCCGCACCGCCGTCCAGAGCCGTCGTTCCGAAGAGCGTCGCGCCGGCAAATCCCGCGCCCGCAAGTCCCGCACCACGCAACGTAATGCCTCCGGCACGCGCGATCCCCCATCTCTCATCGCCTTCAACGATCCTTTTCACTGGCCCAGGCGACGGCAGCAAACCATTCAGACTAATTCTCCCGGAAAGACCGATCGCCGCCTCCTCTACGTTCGCGATCACCTCGCAACTTTCTGTTCTTGTCGCTCCTGAGCGCACACGTGCCCCGGCTCGTGAACCGGCTCGATTGCAAGCAGGTGAGCTCGTCTCGTTCGTTTGGCCCCGTTATCCAAGGCCGGGGGATCGGCGCAGATCATCGGAAACGGTAAAGGTCCGCACGACCATCGGAGAGTTCGGCCAAGTTCTGGACGTAAAACGCGTGAGCGGGTCGTTCTCACTTCTTCCCGCCGCGATCAGCGCCATCCGCATGTGGCGTTACAAGCCCACTCTCTTGAACAATAGGCCTGTCCAAGCTCAACAGGACGTCACCATAGAATTTCGGCCGCCAAAGCATTCTCCGCGCACTCCCACTCGATACGCCGCGCAGCACTAAGGCCGCTTGAGAAGCGCGTTCGCTACGGACATCCGCGCTGCATTGATTCGCGGAAATCGCGCATTGACACTCCTAGAAACGCGGAGTATTGTCTCGGAAATCTTCCGCAAGGGCGCATCCCAACTCAGGAGAAAACTGAATGGCCAGACGCACATTCTTGTCGCAATTGCTAGGCTTGCCATTTCTGGCATTGGGAACGAACGCGCAGGAACCAAAAAAAACTTTGCGGATCTTGATGAGAAGTTCATGGGGGACCGACGACCCGACCCGCGCCTCGTTCGTGTATGCACATGCGCTCGCTTTGTCGGATGCTGGTCATGAAGTTCAGATATTCCTGACTGCTGACGCGACGTATCTTATGCGCAAAGCTACCTCGGACGCGGTACTGCCCATTGGTTGGCCGCCGCTCAGCGAGTTGCGCGAGAAGGTCGTCGCCAAACACATTCCCGTCTTTGCTTGAGGCGCTTGTTCCCGGGCCCGTGGGGTCTCGGAAAGCGATCTTGCGAATTGGAACGCGAAGTTCGGCAATCCCGCCGTTTTCGTTTCGCTGGTCGAATGGTCCGACCGCATCATCTCCGAATAGATCCTGACGGTGCAGTCGTAGCTTGAGCGGACGCGGCGAAGTGGAACACACAGGGAAATCACTCGCTAAATGTCGTATCGCACGGTTCAGTACTCCCGCGAGCTTGGTTTCATCCGCAGGCAACTCAACCGAACAGGCGCATTCACGGTTCAGACGTCTGAACGTTAGGTCAGAAAAAAAGGCGGCTCGCGAAGAGCCGCCTTTTCTGAAGTGAGGACGCTCCGGTCAGAATATGAACTTGCCCGTGATTTGGGCAATTCTCTGATCCGTTGCAGCGGCCGCAAACGCGCCGTAAGGCGACGTCGGCGTGAACTGCATGAAGGCTACCTGGCCAAAGAACGGCGCGTTAGTGTTCGGATAAGGCGAACCATAATTCGCATGGTTGAACCAGTTGTACGCACTGAAACCAAGCTGGAACGTCATACGCTCAGTGACTGCAAAATTCTTCTTTACGCTCAAGTCGCCGCCCAGGAATCCTGGACCACGAAATGCGTTACGGCCGACATCGCCCATGAAGTCCGTGCTGGTGGCAAAGTCCGCCGACGTGAAGCATGCAGTCAGCACACAGCCTCGCCCGTTGCTGAAGTTCCTCTGCGTGAAGGTCGGAAGCGGCTGCGCAAGGATCGTTGCGCCAAATGAACTTGTACCTCCCAGGTTGTTGCCCACCAGCCCCGCAGTCGCTCCGCCATCGATGATGCTGAAGGGGAATCCGCTCCGGTAGAACATTGTGCCGGAAATCATCCAGCCACCGATGGCTGCATTCACCAAGCGCTGCTCGCTCTTGAACGGCAGTTGGTAGACGTAGCTGCCCGATATCTGGTGCCGTGCATCGTTATCTCCTGAGGCATATTGCGAGTGCAGATTGTAAGGATTGACCTGCGTAAGGATGCTAGTGATGACGCTGAAGGGCTCTTCTGGCACGTTCGAGAGCTCGTCAAGCGCATGAGAGTAGGTAT
>Ga0209655_10000703_pt1 | contig 12745 bp, 3 predicted proteins | sample BogFormECP03_OM2_FD_188236 | JGI IMG/M metagenome (GOLD analysis project Ga0209655, IMG submission 188236) | Bog forest soil microbial communities from Calvert Island, British Columbia, Canada - ECP03_OM2 (SPAdes) (version 2) | ecosystem: Environmental > Aquatic > Freshwater > Wetlands > Bog ...
TGCTGCAGCAGGCGCATGCCCGCGAACTAGCCGACCGCGCGCAACGCGGCCAACCCTCACGCCCGGCGCCGCCCCAGTAGTCTGCTGCGCCGATGGTGGAGCCGCGCTGCGTGTGTGAACTACATCGAACAGCGCTGGACCGATAATACGGCCGAGGAGTCTGCGAGAAAGGTTGGCGTCGGGCCGGGCTTTTGGTGCCTAACTGGTTTCGTTTGGAAGGGTTCGGATGAAGCTTGACGAGCAGGCGCTTCCGCTGACGCAGGGACAGCTGGACATATGGCTGGCGCAGGAAATGGCTGGCTCGGGTACGGAGTGGCAGATGGGCCATTTCGTGGTAATCGAGGGCACGGTAAAGCCGGATTTGCTCGAGTCGGCGATCTGCCAAGTGGTCCGAGAGGCCGAACCGGTCAGGGCGACTTTCTTGCAGGTGGACGGTCAGGTTTTCCAAAGAACGATCGATTACCCGGATGTCGAGCTTGCCTGCTATGACCTCAGCTGTTCGCTGGATCCGGTGCAGGAAGCCTACCGGCTAGCGTCGTCGATTCAGCGCACGCCGATGCCGTTCACTGGCCCGCTATTCAAATTTGCGTTGTTCCAGACGCGGCCGGATCAATTCCACCTCTTCACGTGCATTCATCACATCGTCATCGACGGAACCGGCATTAGGCTCATTTCTAATCGGATTGCGGAGATCTACTCTGCGCTGGTTTCTGGCGCGCCGGTGTCTCCTGCTTTCTTCGGGTCGCTGCAGGACTTGGTTACTTCCGAGTTAGAATACGAATCGTCCAGCGATTATCTCGAAGATCAGGCCTATTGGTCCAGTAATCTTCCATCGGAAAACGAGCCGAATTATCGGTTGCCACAGGCTGCGGGCGAGCGTGATTCGCATTCGGTCTCTGCGCCGGTTCGATTGGACCCTGCGGTTCTTGGCCTAGTCCAAGAGCTATCTGAAGTGTTGAACGTGCGTCGAAACTCGGTGATCACAGCTGCCTGCGCGCTTTTAATGCGTGGATGGAGTGCTGACGCCGCCCACGAAGTGGTGATCGACTTCCAGGTCAGCAGACGCACAAGTTCCGCGTCCAAGACGTTTCCCGGGATGGTTACCGGGTTTGTGCCGCTGGTGTTGCGGATTGCGCCGGGGTCTGTGGTTGCCGATTTTTGTCGACATGTTGATACGCGAATACGAGAAGCGCTGCAGCATCAACGGTTTCCGGTGCATATTCTTGAGCGCAAAGTCCACCTGCGTCGCCCAGGGCAGAGTGCCGGCAGGGTGGGGGTCAATTTCCTCCCTTCGACAACTATTCTGCCGTTTGCGGAGGTTGCGGCAGCGGCGTCATACACCACTGTCGGCCGCGTGGACCACGTTGGGTTGTTCTTTTTCAACGCCGATGGGCAGCTTTTCCTCAGCACAGTGGGCTCGGGCCAGCCGTATACGGATTTTGACGCCTCTGATTTAGCGCAGCGGTTGCAGCGGGTGTTGGTGGCGATGACCGCTGATCCGACACGGCTGTTGTCGTCGGTGGAGCTGCTCGACGGGGCTGAGCGCGCCCGGCTGGATGGGTGGGGTAACCGGGCGGTGTTGACCCAGCCGGCGACCGCGCCGGTGTCGATTCCTGCGTTGTTTGCCGCGCAGGTGGCCCGCGCCCCGAAGGCGGTGGCGATCAGCTGCAGAGAAAACTCGTGGACCTACCGCGAGCTTGATGAGGCTGCTAACCGGTTGGCGCATTTTTTGGCCGGCCAGGGTGTGGGCCCGGGGCAGTGTGTGGCGCTGCTGTTGGCGCGTTCGGCCGAGGCGGTCGTGGCGATTTTGGCGGTGCTCAAGACCGGGGCGGCTTATCTGCCGATCGACCCGGGGCTGCCTTCGGCGCGGATGGAGTTCATGGTTGCCGATGCCGCGCCGATGGCCGCGATCACCACGGCGGACCTGCGTCCGCGACTGGACGGGTGCGATCTGCTGGTCATCGATGCCAACGACCCCGCTGTTGACAGCCAACCCAGCACGGCACTACCGGCGCCGGCCGCCGGGGACATCGCCTACCTTATTTACACCTCGGGCACCACCGGTGTCCCCAAGGGGGTGGCGGTCAGCCACCACAACGTCACCCAGCTGCTGGCGTCACTGGATGCATATCTGCCGGTGGCGGGGGTGTGGACGCAGTGTCATACCTATGGGTTCGACACGTCGGTCTGGGAGACCTGGGGTGCGCTGTTACATGGTGGGCGAACGGTGGTGGTGCCCGACTCAGTGACACGCTCGCCGGAAGACTTCCACGCTTTGCTGGTCAGCGAACGCGTCAGCGTGCTCACCCAGACTCCCTCGGCGGTGGGGCTGCTCTCCCCGGAGGGGTTGGAGTCGACGGCGTTGGTGGTGGCCGGTGAGGCCTGCCCGGCCGAGGTGGTGGATCGGTGGGCGCCGGGGCGGGTGATGATCAACGCCTACGGCCCGACCGAGACGACGATGGTTGTGATGCTGAGTGCGCCGCTGACGGCGGGGTCGGGCGTGGTGCCGATCGGCTCGCCGGTGCCGGGGGCGGCGTTGTTTGTGCTGGATGGGTGGTTGCGCCCGGTGCCCGCCGGGGTGGTCGGGGAGTTGTATGTGGCCGGTCGTGGGCTGGCGTGTGGGTATGTGCGCCGGGCGGGTTTGACCGCGTCGCGGTTTGTGGCGTGTCCATTCGCCGGTGCGGGGGCGCGGATGTATCGCACCGGGGATCTGGTGTGTTGGGGCGCCGATGGGCAGCTGCGGTATCTGGGCCGTGCTGATGAGCAGGTCAAGATCCGCGGATACCGCATCGAGCTTGGTGAAGTCCAGACGGCGTTGGCCGGGCTGGACGGGGTGGCGCAGGCCGTGGTGATCGCCCGCGAGGACCACCCCGCTGACAAGCGCCTCGTGGGGTATGTCACCGGCACCGCTGACCCGGCCGCACTGCGTGCCGCGCTGGCCGCGCGGCTGCCGGCGTACATGGTGCCGGCCGCGGTGGTGGTGGTGCCGGAGCTGCCGTTGACGGTCAACGGCAAACTCGACAAACGGGCCCTGCCGCCACCCGAATACCAGGATGCCGATCGTTACCGGGCCCCCGCCCGCCCAGTTGAGGAGATCCTCGCTGGCATCTACGCCCGGGTGCTCGGGCTCGAGCGCGTCGGAATGGATGAGTCGTTTTTCGAGCTGGGTGGGGATTCACTGTTAGCGATGCGGGTGATCGCCGCGGTCAACAAATCTTTGGATGCCGGCCTTTTGGTGGGCGCCGTGTTCGAGGCGCCCACAGTTGCCCAGCTGGCGCCCCGCATCTGTGATTCGGGTCGGCTGGCTTCGTTGGTGGCTGGTGAGCGGCCCGAGGTGGTTCCGCTGTCGTATGCCCAGAGCCGGTTGTGGTTCCTCAATCAGTTCGAGGACGGGGTAGCGACCTACAACATGCCGACGGCTTTCCGGATCCGCGGGCCGCTGGATGTTGAGGCACTGGGCGCCGCCCTCGATGATGTCATCGCCCGCCACGAATCGTTGCGCACGCGTTTTCCCGACATGGACGGTGTGCCCTTCCAGGAGGTGTTGCCGGCTCGGGCCGGGATGTGGCTGCACGGTGGCGCAATGGTGGTGTCGTTGCCGGAGCAGGAGGTGGCCGGCGAGTTGGCGGCGCTGGCAGGGTATCGGTTTGATTTGTCGGCGGACATCCCGATTCGTGCACAGGTCTATTCGGTGGGCCCCGAGCAGCATGTGGTGGGGATTGTGGTGCATCACATCGCTTTTGATGGCTGGTCTATGGCTCCGATGGTCCGGGATATGGGCCAGGCGTATCGGGCGCGGCTGAAGGGCCGGCCCCCGCAGTGGGCGCCGTTGCCGGTGCAATATGTGGACTACACATTGTGGCAGCGCCAGTTGTTGGGGCAAGAGTCTGAGTCCGACAGCGCGATCGCTGGGCAGTTGCGGTACTGGCGAAATGGGCTGGCTGGATTGCCCGAGGTGGTGTCGCTGCCCCTTGATCGACCCCGCCCGCCGGTGCCCAGTTACCGCGGTGATGCGGTGGAGGTGCGCCTCGACCCGCCGGTGTGGGCGGGGGTCAAGGCGCTGGCGGCCGCGCATAACGCGACCGTGTCGATGGTGCTGCAAGCGGTGGCGGCGGTGGTGTTGCACCGGGTCGGCGCGTGCGAGGACGTTGTGATGGGCGCACCGATTGCCGGGCGGCGCGATGAGGCGCTCGATGATCTGGTCGGGTTCTTCGTCAACACGTGGGTGTTGCGGGTGGCCGTGAACTCCCAGCACCGGTTCAGTGAGGTGCTTGAGCGGGTGCGTCACAAGGCGCTGGATGCCTACAGTAACCAGGATGTGCCGTTCGAGCGGCTGGTCGAGCAGCTCAACCCGGTGCGCTCCACGGCGCATCATCCGCTGTTTCAGGTGCTCATGGTTTTCCAGAACAACGTGCGCCCAGACATGGCGCTCGACGGCGTCAGCGTCGAGCAGATTCCGGTGTCCACCCGCACCGCGAAATTCGACCTGGATTTCCAGCTGAGCGAGGTGCCCACCGTGGACCCGGCCGCACCGATGGCCGTCGGGGTGGTCTCGTATGCCACGGATCTGTTTGATCGGGCCACCATCGAGCGGTTCGTCTGCTGGTTTGGCCGGGTGATCGAGGCGGTGGTGGCCGATGCGTCGGTGAAGGTGGGGGCGGTGTCGCTGCTGGATCGCGATGAGCGTGATCTGGTGCTGTCGGGGTGGTCTGGTGCTGGGGTGGGCGCGCCCGTGGGGATGGCGCCGCAGTTGTTGGCTTCCGCGGTGGCCGCCGACCCGGATGCGGCGGCGGTCATCGACGGTGCGCGGGAACTGTCGTATCGCGAGCTTGATCAGTGGTCGACGCGGTTGGCGCGGTTGCTGATCGAGGCGGGGGTGGGTCCGGAGCGCGCGGTGGGTGTGGCTATGGATCGGTCCGTGGAGTTGGTGGTGGCCTGGTGGGCTCTGATGAAGGCCGGCGGGACGTATGTGCCGGTGGATCGGGCCTATCCCGTCGAGCGGATTGCCACGGTGTTGGACGCAGTGGACGCGATGTGCGTAATGACCTGTGGCGCCGATACTTTGGCCGGGGCCGGGGCGCGCCTCGTGCTGCGCATCGACCGCCTGGATATGTCCGGGCGGTGCGCCGATGCGATCACCGACGCCGACAGGCTGGCCGTGCTGGGGGTGGACACCACTGCCCACGTGATCTTCACGTCGGGCTCCACCGGCACCCCCAAGGGGGTGGCGGTCAGCCACGCCGGTCTGCTGGGGGCGGCGGCGCTGGGCGAGGTGATCGGGTTAGGCGCGGATGCGCGACTGCTGATGGTGGCCGCGCCGACCTTTGATGTGTCGGTCGGCGAGATGTTGTTGGCGGTGGGGGCCAGGGCGACGTTGGTGGTGGTGCCGCCGGACGCATATGCCGGGGAGGCGTTGACCAGGTTGCTGGAAAGCCATCAGGTCAACGCGGCGGCACTCACCCCGACGGTGCTGGCGACGCTGGACCGGACCCGTCTGGACGGGTTGGACACGCTGATCACCACTGGGGAGGCCTGCCCGACAGAATTGGCGACCGCCTGGGCGCCGGGCCGGCGGATGTTCAACGCCTACGGCCCGACCGAGACCACTATCTGGGTCACGTGTGCGCCGCTGTCGGCGGGACAGCCGGTGGATATCGGCGCCCCGATCCCGGGGGTGTGCGCGCTGGTACTCGACGCGCGGCTGAACCCTGCACCGGTCGGGGTGGCGGGCGAGCTGTATCTGGACGGGCCCGCGATGGCGCACGGCTATGTGGGCCGGCCGCAGTTGACCGCCGAACGGTTCGTGGCCAACCCCTACGGTTGCACCGGAGCACGCATGTACCGCACCGGGGATTTGGTGCGGTGGACACCGGCGGGCACGCTGGACTATCTGGGCCGCGCCGATGCCCAGATCAAACTGCGCGGACAGCGCATCGAACTCGGCGAAATCGAAAACACCCTGCTGGCCTGCCCGCAAGTTGGCCAGGCCGCCGCCAGTGTGCACCATAGCGACACCGGCTCGGTTCTCGTCGCGTACATCACGCTCGAGCACACCGCCACAGCCGACCACGACGCCGACATCGTCGAACAATGGCAACACATCTACGACGACCTGTACGGCGCTGACGGAGTGTCGGGGTTCGGCATGGATTTTCGGGGCTGGAACAGCAGCTACACCGATGATCCGATTCCGCTCGAGGAGATGATGGAGTGGCGTTCGGCCACGGTGGATCGGATCATGGCACTGCGGCCACGGCGGGTGTTGGAGATCGGCGTGGGCTCGGGGCTATTGCTTGCGCACGTAGCCCCGGCGTGTGTCGAGTATTGGGGTACGGACTTCTCCGCGAAGGCGATTCAGGCCTTGCAGGCGGCGGTGGCTGCGCAGCCGTGGAGGGATCGGGTGCGGTTGCAGGTGCAGCCGGCGCATGTCAGCGAGGCGCTGCCGCCGGCCTACTTCGACACCATCATTCTCAACTCGGTGGTCCAGTACTTCCCCAGTGCGCGTTATCTGGCTGATGTCATCGACAGCGCTATCGGCCTGCTGGCACCGGGTGGGGCGTTGTTCGTCGGCGATGTGCGCAACCACAGCCTGCAGCGAGCGTTTCAAACTGGTGTCGCGATCGCCCACGCCACTGACACCGCCGAGATCCGCCAGCGAGTCCACCGCGCCATGGTCAGCGAACCCGAATTATTGCTAGCCCCAGAGTTTTTCACCACCTGGGCCGCCGCGCACCCATCCGTGGCCGGACTCGACATTCAAGTCAAACGCGGATCGGCCGACAATGAACTGAACCGGTACCGCTACGACGCCACCATCCACACGACCCCCACCCCGGTACGGTCTATGGCCACCGCGCCCAGCTGGACGTGGACCCAATGCGCGGGCCTAGGTGGACTGCACGACCAGTTGGTATCCCAGCGTCCCGCCGCGGTTCGCGTCGCCGGGATCCCGCGCACCGGGCTGATCACCGATGTTTGCGTCGAAGAGGCCCTGGCCGCGGGGCTACGGCTGGCCGATGCACTCGTCCAGGCCCCCGGGACCGCGACCCCCGACCAACTGCACCGCCTGGGCGAAACCACCGGATACCACGTTGCCGTGACCTGGGGCGCCCAGGGCGGCACACTCGACGCCGTCTTCACCGCCCCCACCGACCCTGGCCCCCTGACCGACGTTTACCTGCCCCCCGCCGGGGCCCAACAAGGCGTCAGCCACGCCAACGACCCCCAAACCGACACAAAGATCAGCGCGGTGCGTCAGCGATTGAGCGCAAGGTTGCCCGACTACATGGTGCCGACCCAGATCGTGGTGCTCGGCGAGTTCCCGTTGACCTCATCGGGCAAGATCGACCGAAAGGCCCTGCCGGCACCGGTATTTGGTGCAACCACCTTCCGGGCACCGCAGACCCAGACCGAAAAGGTCCTCGCCGGCATCTACGCCCGGGTGCTCGGGCTCGAGCGCGTCGGAGTCGACGACTCATTCTTCGACCTGGGCGGGAATTCGCTTTCCGCAATGCGAGCGATCGCCGCGATAAACCACGCCCTGGATACCCAACTGCCGGTGCGTATCCTGTTCGAAGCTCCATCCGTCAGTTGCCTGAGTCAGCAGTTGTGCGCAGATGTCGCTTCAGTCGAAATCGCTCCGGTTGAGACCCTCAAGCAAGGGACAGGCGCTCCGCTGTTCTGTTTTCATCCAGCTGGTGGGCTTGCCTGGCCATATCAGCCTCTAGGTAACTACTTGGACTGCCCCATCATTGGCATTCAACAAGCGCACGACGACGAGCCTGAATCAATTCGCGGCATGGCGACACGGTATGCAGACCGGCTTCAAGCGGTTCATCCAAGTGGGCCCTACAGCCTTCTCGGCTGGTCTCTTGGAGGTGTCATTGCGCACGAAGTCGCCATTGAGCTTTGTCGACGCGGATGCGAAGTTCCAAACCTCATTTTGCTCGATGCTGTGCCGGGTGGGAACAACAGCCTCACAAGAGAGCAAATATTCGGAGCTATCGGCGAGAGTTACGTGCTGGAACTAATGTTGGGATACCTTCATATAGGCAATCCAGAGCCGTCGGAACCTCTTATTTACGAACGCGTAGAGAAACTAATCCATAACCAAATCCCTCTTCCAATCGCACAACTCCGGACATTCTTGAAGTTCTTCATGCAGAACATGAAGAATAGCGTTTGGTATCAAGTGGAGCACGTTCCCGGGGTATTTGATCGCGATATGGACATATTTTACTCAACACAAAATGAGACCAGTTGGGATCTATCTCTACAGTGGCGCCCACATGTCACTGGCAAGATCACTAAGTACCCGGTCGACTGCGGGCATCTCGAGATGTTGTCTCCCGAGTCCATCACTATGTACGGCAAGCAACTCAAACTTTCATTAGAACCTAGCTAAATCGGCCTCCCTAGCATTTCAGCAAACAACATAATTGCCGACTACTCCCTACGCTCGATACGCAACGCCGACCTGGCAGGAGGCACTGATGTTGGACAAAATCGCGCGGCTGGCCGTCTCGCGACCCAAAACCGTTGTTGCGGTGGCCCTCCTGATGCTGATCACCGCGTTGCCGTATGCCGGTCAAGCGGCCGACAGGCTCTCCGGCGGCGGATTCTGGAGTGAGTCGTCCGAATCAAAACATGCCGCAGCTCTGCTGGCGCAGCGATTCCACGCCGGCAAGCCGAACGTCGTGATCCTTGCGACCGACACCCGCGGCCGATCCGTCGACGATCCGGATGCTGTCGCCGCCGGGCGGTCGATCACCCAGCAGCTCGCCGCCACTCCTGGTGTCGATGCTGTGATGTCGTACTGGGGTTCCGGTACGTCGGAGTTGTTGCGCAGCCGTAACGGCTCCCGGGCGCTGATCCTGGCCCACATCAAGGGAGATGAGCTTGATGTCAATAAGGTCGCAAAGCACCTCATCCAGACCTTCCGCGATACCCGCAGCGGCCCTTTGAATATCGAGATGGGTGGCGAGTCGATAAGCTATCTGGAGGTCACCAAACAAATCAATGACGACCTCTCCCTGAGTGAAGCGCTCGCTATGCCGGTGATCCTCCTGCTTCTGTTGTTGGTGTTCGGAAGTCTTGTCGCGGCCGGGCTGCCCCTCATCATCGGAATCTTCTCGATCGTCGGCACGCTTGGTCTGCTGACCGCGCTGACACACTTCACCTCGGTGTCGAACTATGCGCTGAGTTTGACGACGGTGCTGGGCTTGGGCCTTGGGATCGACTACAGCTTGTTCATCGTGACCAGGTTCCGCGAAGAGCGTGCCGCCGGGCGCGACCTCGAATCCGCCATCGTCACCTGCGTGAGAACCGCTGGGCGCACCGTGCTGTTCTCGGCGGTAACCGTCGCGCTGTCGATGTTGGCTATGCTCGCCTTCCCGATTATGTTCCTGCGCTCAACCGCCTACGCGTGCATCGGCGTCGTCACGCTCGCCGCTCTCTGTGCCGTCGTGGTGCTGCCGGCCGTGCTGAGTATCCTTGGCGCACGGGTCGAGTCGCTGGACGTACGCCATGCGATCCGACATCTCATCCGGCGGCCAGCCCAAGCTGGCACAGTGGCAGTCGAGAACGGGTTGTGGTTCCGCAGCGCGCGACTGGTGATGCGACGGCCGGTGCTGTTTGCCGGCGCCGTCCTGATCCTCGTCTCGATCTTGGGTATGCCATTCGCCGGAATCCACATCGGCTTTCCCGATGACCGCGCAATGCCGACGACGGTGGGAAGCCGGCGAGTGGGAGACACGATCCGCAACGAATTCCCGGCCCAGCCCACCGCGGCCATGGACGTGGTTCTCGACGGCCCGGTGGCGCCGGATCGGCTCGACGAATATGCGGCGGTACTATCGCGGCATCCGCATGTGGTAACAGTCACCACACCTTCGGCGAGTTATGCGGAAGGCCGACGAATCGCGGGAATGCCGGCGCCCCTTGCCAATGGCGCACACCTGACCGTGCTCCCCGATGTGGATCCCTACAGCGAAGACGCGGATCGGCTGCTCGAGCAGATCCGTCATACCCCAGCACCCGCAGCCGTCCTGGTTGGCGGACTCACCGCCGAAAACGTGGACACCAAGGACGCCTTGGTCGCACGTATTCCGCTGGCCGCCATGGTGATCGCGCTCACCATGTTTGCATTGCTGTTCGCCTTCACGGGCAGCGTCGTGCTACCGCTTAAAGCGCTGATACTCAACCTGATCAGCCTGTCGGCGACGCTTGGCGCCATGGTGTTCATATTTCAGGAGGGCCACCTGAAGTGGTTGGTCGGCGACTTCACCGCGATCGGGACTCTCGCCGCACCGATGCCGGTGGTCATGTTCTGTCTAACGTTCGGTCTGTCGATGGACTACGAGGTGTTCCTGCTGTCGCGAATCACCGAGGAATATCGCGTCCGTGGCGACACCAACGCCGCGGTGATGTACGGGCTACAACGTGTCGGCCCCATCGTCACAGCGGCCGCACTCATCATGTCGATCGTGTGCCTCGCGATGGCCGCGTCCCAGGTGTCGTTCATAAAGGCGTCCGGCGTTGGGATAACGCTAGCAATCCTGATTGATGCCACCCTAATCCGCGCAGTGCTCTTGCCCGCGGCGATGAGGCTACTGGGCAGCGCGAACTGGTGGGCACCAGCGCCGTTCCGTGCCTTGTGGTCGCGCACCGCGTCTGATAACGAAAGGCGCTTACCGGCAAGTACTCCCGATGCGTCCCCAGAGCAGACTCCGGCTGTTGCGAGCGTGGAAGGGAGTTCGATGTAGGAGCGCGGAATCGTGAAATTGCCGACTATTCCCCACCGTCGATCAGCGCCTCGGCCATCGCGGTGTGTCCTTCGAAGCCAAGCGATTCCGCCATCGCGCGATAGCGATCTCGATAGTCGCGGTAGGCAGCGTCGTCGCCGCGGGCCCGGGCCAGCAGGGCGCGCAGCCGCAGCAGCCAGATGTCGCGTATCACCAGACCGTCATCGGCTGGCGCGGCTGCTAACCGCTCAATCGCGGCCTCGGCTTCGGCCCGATCATTTTCGGTGCCGCGCTCGAGCAGAGTCTCCACCAGAACACCGGTCGCGGGAGGGCCCCACCCCAGCAGCTGTCCCTCGCGAACCATTTGGTCGACGGCGGCGCGCATGAGCGGAATCGCCACATCACTTTCTCCACGCCGAGCGCTCTCACGCGCCAGGTACACCTCGACGATCGGCAAATCGCACAGGTTGTATCCCGGCCGTCGGAGCACCTGGCTGACCTTGGCCAGGACCTGCTGTCCGCGGTCACGGTCGGCGGTCTCTTGACGGTGCGCCAGTGCAACGCCCAGCGTCATTCGGGCGTTCGACAATGCGACGTCATCACCGGATCGTTCGGCAACCTGTAGGGCATCCTCGATCTCGCACAGCGCCCGATCATCGGCAGCCAGCACTCCAAGCGATATCCCCGCGCCGTAGACCCAGGCGACGACCGTGGCGTAGGACATGGCGTCGGTGCTGCGGGACATAGCCAGGCCGTGCCGCAGGTCGTCGCGCCACCCGGGACGACCCAGGCAGTACCGGGCAGCAGCCCGCGCCGCTACGGCGAGCGCCAGCGGACACCCGACCATGAAGTTGCCTTTCGAGGGGTCACCGTCGGCCATGTCGATGAGCCGCTGTGACCAGCGCAGCACGTCACACCACTCACCGCTATGAGCCTTGGTGTAGAGCATCGGCACGGGCAGCCCCACTGTCAGGGTCGCATCGCCGATCGACTCGACGAGGATCCAGGTTTCCGACGCCAGCTGCGACGCCTCGCGCACCCGGCCATGCAACGTGCGATCGAGCACCAGCCCCGCCATGGCGATAGCCAGGGACACCTTGTCCCCGGCGGCGGCGCACAACTCCCGCAATTCCTCAAAGCGGTCCCCGGCAACATTCATCTGGGTTCGCCAGGCGATCCCGCACAACATGGTGCGCGGGGTGATGCGCATGGCTGTTCGGTTGGGGTCCTCGGCGGGCAGTGCGTCGGCGATCCTTTGGGCGCGCTCCCAACTTAGCCTCGATCCACGGATGAGCCCTGATTGCGTGGTGGCTGTTGTTTGATCTTGATCGGCCAGGCTGTGGGTATGGGTGAGCTGCTGGCCTGCCCAGCTTTTCCTGTTTGTTCGGGTCGGGCCTTGCGGCCGGTGGTCAGGCAGGGGTAGCCATTGGTGGCGGGTGTTGTTTGAAGATGTTGCGCCACAGCCGAAGCCATTCGTCTGCCCTTTGGTCAGGTGCGCCTGTCGACTCGCAAGATCCTCCGTCCAGGGGTGAGTGAATTGATCGGTTGACGACAATCTTGACGACAACCGGGACGACAACTGCTCCCTTAACCACGGGAACCACAGTCCCAAATCACCGTTATCGTGCCTGGTCACGACTCCTGCTCTCTCCTGGCAGTGTGGGGGTCAGGGGTTCGAATCCCCTTAGCTCCACCAGTGTGATGAGTCGAGTCATGGGTTACACATGAGTCGACTCATTGGTTACAGGTTGCCCCGGCCATCGGCCGGGGTTTTTCTGTTCGTTGCGCCAGTCGTTGCGGTCGGGGGTGATGGTGTGGCTGGCGATGAGTTGGTAGCTGATATCACGCACCGGATTCACTTGACGTATGGGTGACCTCGCGGATTCCGAACCGTTCATGCAGGTGCCTGAGCGATTTCGGCGCCCACCAGTTGAACCGGCCCATCATGTGCATGAACGCCGGAACGAGCAGCATACGCACGAGGGTGGCGTCAGCCAGCACCG
>Ga0209655_10000704_pt1 | contig 12743 bp, 9 predicted proteins | sample BogFormECP03_OM2_FD_188236 | JGI IMG/M metagenome (GOLD analysis project Ga0209655, IMG submission 188236) | Bog forest soil microbial communities from Calvert Island, British Columbia, Canada - ECP03_OM2 (SPAdes) (version 2) | ecosystem: Environmental > Aquatic > Freshwater > Wetlands > Bog ...
GATCAGTTCACCTTTTTCGCGGCGGCCAGAGCCGACGGCGATGACTTCACCCTCTTGTGGTTTCTCTTTTGCGGAGTCCGGGATGATGATGCCACCCTTAACGGATTCCTTTTCTTCCAGGCGCCGCACTAGCACGCGGTCGTGCAGGGGCGTGATATTGACTGCCATTTGTGAAATTCCTCCGATTGTTTGGTGAGACTTGCCGGGAGGAGTCATGGCGGTCAGGAGACCGTTTAGCACTCCTCGTAGGCGAGTGCTAATATAGCAATCGCCGTATGGCGAGTCAAGGAAGAATGTGATAATTCAACGCTCACATCTGTAGTGTTTCTGGCGTGTGTATAGTGTTTGTTTTCATTAACTTGAATGCCGCCAGATTTTTCTGACACTTGTTTCTTGCCTTTGCTGACGGCCGCGGGCTAGAATCCCCGTTCTGACGCAGGTGCAATCACTCTTCTATATCCGACTCATCACTTTAACTGCTGGGACGCTGGTGTATTTGTTCTTGCTGGCGTTGATTTTGGGGCACCGGCGTCCGCGCACGCTTGAGCGTCTGCTCTTTTTCCTTTGCCTGTCTCTCTTCTTACTGTACGCGGGCGCACTTCTTGGCGCGAACAGCACTATTTATTACACCTCGACGCCGTTCGCGACGCGCGTGCTTTACTCGGTACTGATCGCGCTCGGGCTCATGTTCCTTCCCGGGCTTCTGGTTCATGCCCACTCGTATTATCTATACCGAATCAGCCAACATCGCACGATTCCTCGATTTCTGGCGTTTGTGATTTGCGCTTTTTACGCCGTACCAGCTGTGTTGAGTCTGTGGGAGATTGCGTATAGCCGCGTCTTCGCATTTGGTCTGGGAGACGCGCTCGTCTCATTCCTTCCCATCGAGTTCGTTGCCTTGGTGGGGGCGGTCGCGTGTTGTGGACTCGCCGACCTCGCGATCGTGCGAAGGAGCAAGGAAGCGACCGAGCGGACATTCTTTTCGCTCCTTCTTGCGGTCAACGCCGCGGGCTTCACGCTTTTGGCTTTTTCTGCTTGGGCGACGCAGTTCCGTCGGGCTGAGGGCGAATATTTAGCGACGACGTTTATTCTGGCGGGGATATTGCCGGGCGCACTGCTGCTTTACTTCACGGTGCGAAGGAATTTTTTGGAGTATGGCGCGCAGCGGAATTTGATGTATGCGCTGCCGGCTACTTTTTTGGCGGTGTTGTATTTGGCGCTGGTGCGGCGGGTTAGCGGATGGTTGGAGCCCGTGTTGCCGCCGGAGGCTACGGCGAGCGTCTTGCTGTTTGTGTTGATTTTTCTTTTTGAGCCACTGGAGCGGGCGATTGGGCCGGTGTTGCATCGGCAGTTGGCGGAGCGGATGGACCGTGTGCAGAGGTTGACGTCGCAATTGCAGCAGGAGGCGCGGCAGGGGAAGGTGGCGCATCTGGTGGCATCGGCCGAGAGGAGAATTCGTGAGGAATTCGGGTTGGCGGCGGTGCGCATTTCGATTCCGCGCGATGCTGCGTTGAAGGCTTTGGAAGCGCCGGGAGGGCTGGGGCACACGGCGCAGATGCGTTTGATGAAGGCTGGGAAGGAAATCGGAGCTCTGGAGGCCGCGACGACCGGATCGTATCTGACGGGCGAGACGACGGCGGCGCTGGAATTTCTGGCTGAGCAATTGCCGGGGATGCTGGACCTGGCGCGGTTGATCGAAGACAAGCTGCGGCTGGAACGCCAGCTGGCAGAGCGCGAGCGCATGGCGGTGCTGGGGCAGATGGCGGCGAGCGTGTCTCACAATTTGAGGAATCCGCTGAGTTCGATGAAGACGGTGCTGCAGGTCCAGCTGGAAAATCCGGATCTGCCGCTGGATGTGCGGCGCGACTGTACATTAATAGTGGGCGAAATTGATCGCATGAGCGCCAAGCTGACGCAGCTGCTGCACTATGCGAAGCCGACGGTGCATGGCGAGCGCGTGGCGGCGGTGGCGGTGGCGGCGCAGACGGCGTGGCTGTTTGGGCGGGACGCGGAACGGCGCAACGTGCGGCTTGAATTTGAAAAGCCGACGCACGAGATTATGGCGCAGGCATCGGAAGAAGCGCTGAGCGAAGTGCTTTCGAATTTGATTGTGAATGCGATGGAAGCGCAGCCGGACGGCGGGCGGCTGCGGATCAGCGTCGGGCGTTATGACGGGCGGCTGGACATCGTGGTGGACGACGACGGCCCGGGAATTACGGCGGAGCTGCGCGCGAAAATATTTCAGCCGTATTTTACGACGAAGGCTACGGGGACGGGGCTGGGGCTGGCGATTGTGGCGCGGAGGATTGAGGAATTGGGCGGGACGCTGGCGATCGAGAGTCCGTTGCGGAATGGCAAGGGGACGCGGTTTCATTTGACTCTGCCGCTGGCGGAAGAGCACGCGAACTAAATCATGCGAACAATTTTGTTGGTGGATGACGAGAGCGCGGCGCGGTATGGAACGGGGCGGGCGCTCGAGAAGCAATACAAGGTGATCGAGGCTGCGTCGGCTGCGGCGGCGCGTGATGCGGTGGCTGTTTCGGTGCCGGACTTGATTCTGCTGGATTTGGTGATGCCGGGAGAAGACGGGATTTCGTTATTGCGTTGGTTGCGGGAAAATGGACACGAGGTGCCGGTGCTGGTCGTTTCGGCTTTGGATACGGCGAAGACGGCGGTGGAAGCGCTGCAGAACGGCGCGGCTGATTACATTGTGAAGGGATTCGACATCGAGGAGTTGCGCCGGCGCGTGGCGAACTTGCTGCGGCTTTCTGAATTGGCTGAAGAGAACACGCGATTGCGGCGGGAATTAGTGGCCGACGGGCGATTCGGACGATTGCTCGGTGCTTCGGATTCGATGCGGCACGTTTTTGAGATGGCCGAGCGCGTAGCGGCTACGGATGCGACGGTCTTAATTTTGGGCGAGAGCGGGACGGGGAAGGATTTGCTGGCGCAGGAAATTCACGAGCGCTCGGCGCGGCGCGGTCGGGCGTTTGTGGCGGTGAATTGCGCCGCGTTGCCGGAAAATTTGATCGAATCGGAATTGTTTGGGTACGAGCGGGGGGCTTTTACCGGTGCGGCGCAGCAGCGCAAGGGGAAATTCGAGCTGGCGTCGGGCGGGACGATTTTTTTGGATGAAATCGGGGATATGAATGCAGTGACGCAGGCAAAAGTGCTGCGGGCGTTGGAAAATCGCAAAATCGAGAGGCTGGGCGGGTCGCACGCGATTGACGTGGACGTGCGGGTGATCAGTGCGACGCATCGGGATTTGCCGGCGGAAATTGCGGCCGGGCGATTTCGCGAGGATTTGTATTACCGGCTGCGGGTGGTGACGCTGGAGCTGCCGCCTTTGCGCGCGCACAAAGAGGATCTGGTGATTTTGGTGGACGCGTTTTTGGGGCAGCTGGGAACGCGGCACAAGCATCGCGCCCACGTGTCGCCGGAAGCGATGAGCTTGCTGCGGCGTTACGACTGGCCGGGTAACGTGCGGGAATTGCGCAACGCGCTGGAGCGCACGCTGGTGCTGTGCGACGGAGATGAAATTACTTCGGCGGATTTGCCGGAGGAGATTCGCGAGTATCGGGGCGCGGCTGGCGCGAGCGGCGCCGCGAAGAAGACGGGGGACGATTCGTTTTTGGGCGAGGCGGATTTTCGCGAGGCCAAGCGGCAGTTTGAGATTGTTTATTTGCGGCGGAAATTGGAAGAGCATCATTGGAATGTCTCGCAGACCGCGGCGGAGGTCGGGCTGCATCGGCAGAGTTTGCAGGAGAAACTTCGCGAGCTTGGAATTCAGAGACCTGGGAAGTGAAAGGCAGTTGCGAGAGAAGAACAGATCCCTCACCCGCAGTAGCGGGTTCGGGACGACAAGCTCAACTAAGTTCGAGTTTATGATAAGACTTCAGACATGAATGACGTCGAATCAATTGCAGGATTTGTTTTGGCGGGTGGGCAGAGTTCGCGGATGGGTGTGGATAAGGGTTTGCTGGAAATTGCGGGGGAGCCGATGATTGTGCGCGCGGCGCGACTGGTGGAATGGGTGGTGGGGGCGGCGGCTGTGGTGGTGGGGACGCCGGAAAAATATCGGGGGTTGGGATTGCGCGCAATTGCGGATGATTGGCCTGGTTGCGGGCCGCTGGGAGGAATTGCGACGGCGTTGCGCGCGGCGCAGGCTGATTGGAATTTAGTGGTGGCGTGCGATTTGCCGTATCTGACGCGCGAGTGGCTGGAATATTTACTGCAGCGGACGCGCGATTCCGCGGAGGAAGCGGTGGTGGCGATGAATCTGACGCCGGAAAATAAACGCGGAGCGGGACCGCTCTGCGCGGTGTACCACAAAGGCTGCGAGCCGGTGCTGCGGCGCGCGCTGAAAAGGGGCGTGCGCAAAGTGACCGACGGCCTGGCGGAATTGCGCGTCGAAGTGATAGAACCAGCGGCATGGAAAGGCTTTGATTCCGACGGGCTCCTATTCAAGAATGTGAACACGCCGGAGGATTACGAACAGGCGAAGCGAAAATTTGCCGCGCGTGCGGGACGATGAGCGAACACTATTTCGAATTCAAAAATGTTTGCAAGGCGTTTGACGATAACGCCGTGCTGAAGGACGTCAGCTTCTTCGTGGAGCATGGCGAGACGGCCGTGATCATGGGGCGCAGCGGCGTGGGTAAATCGGTGTCGTTGAAACTGCTGCTGGGATTTCTGGCGCCGGATTCGGGGCGAATAATTGTGGCGGGGCAGGACGTGACGGACTGGACGGAGGAACAATTTTCGCAAATCCGGCGGCGGGTGACGATGGTGTTTCAATCGGGCGCGCTGTTCGATTCGTTGACGGTGGAAGAGAACGTCGCGTTTCCTCTCGTGAGCCGCAGCGAGACCGAAGCGCCAGAGAAAATTGACGCCACGGTGAAAGAGCTGATGACGGAGCTGGAGGTTGCGGATTTCGCGGATCGTTTGCCTTCGGATTTGAGTACCGGAGCGAAACGCGCGGTGGCTATTGCGCGCGCGCTGGCGGAAGATCCCGACGCGATTCTGTACGACGAGCCGACGACAATGGTGGATCCGTTGATGGCGGCGCATATCAGCGACCTGATCACAAAATTGAAGGGGAGACTGAAGAAGACTTCGATCGTGGTGACGCACGACACGCACTTGGCGAAGAAATTGGCCGATCGTATTTTGTTCCTGCAGGAAGGGCATGTGGGATTTTTCGGCACCTGGCAGGAGCTGGAAAATTCCAAGGAGCCCTTCTTGCGAAATTTTCTCGCGCAGGATGAATTGATTCCGGCGCTGGACGCCGGCGAGTGAGCCAAAACCCCACGGCAACATCCGGGCCCGCGTTGGGGCCGAAAAGCGGCGACCCAAAATCGCAGCTGCGGCGGGTGATGGGATTTTGGGACGTGCTGCTGTTCAATATTGGAGCGGTGCTGGGGCCGCGCTGGATTGCGGCGGCTGCGCACAACGGGACTTCCTCCATCAGTTTGTGGGTATTTGCGGCGCTGTTCTTTTTCCTGCCGACGACCTTCGTGATCGTGGAATTGTCCACGCGTTTTCCGGAAGAAGGCGGACTGTACGTGTGGTCCAAGGAGGCGTTCGGAGATTTTCACGGATTCATCGCGGGATGGACGTATTGGGTGTACACGTTCTTTTATTTTCCGGCGCTGCTGATGGCCAGCGCGGCGATGGCGGCGTATATCGGCGGTGGCGGCACGGCGTATCTGGCGCAGGACCGGACATTTTTGGTCGCGGGGTCGTTCGGATTACTCTTTGTGGCAGTGGCGCTGAACATCGTGGGACTGAACATCGGCAAGTGGCTGCAGAACGTGGGCGGAGTTTCGACTTACGTGCCGCTGCTGATGCTGGTGGGGATGGCGACGTATTTGTGGCACGCGCACGGACCGGTGACGCATTTTACCTGGCGAAACATCATGCCGACCTGGGATTGGGGCACGGTGAATTTCTGGCCGCAGATTGCGTTTGCGTTCGTGGGGCTGGAGCTTTGCGCGACGATGAGCGAAGAGGTGCGCAACCCGCAGAAGACTTTGCCACGCGCGATTTTTGGCTCGGGAATTCTGATTGCGCTGATTTATATCGCGGGAACTTTCGCGGTGCTTTCGATGTTGCCGGCGGATTCGGTGGACCCCAAGAGCGGAGTGTTTCAAGCGTTGACCACCGGCTCGATGATGCTGAGAATTGTTTTGTTCGGCGTGATCGCGGCGATTCTGGTGACGGTGGGGAATGCGGGCGGCGTCGGCGGAACGGTGGCGGGAGTGGCGCGTGTTCCGTTTGTGGTGGGGATTGATCGCTATTTGCCGGCGGTGTTTGGGCGAATTCATCCGAAGTGGAAGACGCCATGGGTGGCGATTCTGGTGCAGGCTTTTGCGACGGGAACCGTGCTGCTGCTGGGACAGATCAGCGACAGTCCGAATACGGCATATCAGGAATTAGTGGATGCGGGGACAATCCTCTATTTTATTCCGTTTATGTATATGTATGCGGCGGTGATCCGGCTGGCTTACCGCGGGGATCGCGGGGCGAATGAGAACCAGGTGTTGATTCCCGGTGGAAAATTGGGAGTCTGGCTAATGGGGATATTGGGATTCACGGTGGTGCTGGGTGGGATTGTGCTGTCGCTGATTCCGCCGGAGGAAGCGGCGAATAAATGGATCTTCGAGGGAAAGTTGACGGGTGGCAGCGCGTTTGCGATTTTGTTTGGGTTGATGCTTTATTATCGCGGGGCGCGGGCGAAGGCGAGGGAAGCGGCGCGCATCAGTTAAGCGCGCGAAACTCGGGTTAGCGGATTTTGCGATCTTGCGTGGTTAGTTTTGTGGCAAGCGAAAAGCGCGGTTCGATTTTGTTTTCTGTCGCGGTGGATCCTGCTACGCGGGCTGCAACGTATTCTCCTACCGATGGGCCGTGCTTGAACCCGTGGCCTGAACCGCCGCCTACCAGCCAGACGTTTGCAAAATCCGGGTGCTGATCAATCAGAAAATCTCCGTTGGAAGTATTTTCGTATTGGCAGACGCGCGTTTCGACTACCGGCGCGTGATTCAAGGCGGGGAAGCGACGGGTGACGAATTCGCGAGCGGATTCGACGGCCGCGGTGCCGGCGACGCGGGATTGCGTGTCGGGGTCAACGGCGGGGCCGTGATGATCGTCGGCAACTTTGAAGCCGCGATTTTCCAGGTCGGGCATGCCGTAGAATTCGTCTTTCAGATAGAGCCAGATGGGCAGGGCTTCCTGCCGGAATTGAATCTCTCCCTGCGGCACGCCGAAAAAAATAATTTCCTGGCGCGAGACGAAGATGCGCGGGCCCAGGAGTTCGGGAAACAGTTTTGCGAGCCAGGGGCCGCACGCATATACGAACGCTCCGGCGGAAATATTTTCGCCATGAGTGGTCATGATGGAGGCGACGCGGCCTTCGCCGAACGGCGCGAGCGCAGAAGCGGCGCGATATTGCACGCCGGTCTTCTGGGACTGCTCGACGACGGTTTGCACGGCGCGGCGAGCCATCAGGACGCCGCTTTCGGGTTCGAGAATGCCCCAGGCGTTGTCGTCAAATGAGACTTGAGGGTAATGCTTGCGCAGGCCCATGAGCGAAAGGCGTTCGTGCGGGATTTTGTGGTTTTGCAGCGCGGTGAGAGTGTCCATCGCGTAGGGAAATTTATCGTGGGCGATCCAGAGGACGCCGGTGGGCTGAAATAATTCGGGGCGGCCGGCGTCCGCGAAGATTTCTTTCCAGCGAGGGAGCGCGCGCAGCGACCAGCGAGTGTAGATATCGTCCGCGCCATAGCCCATGCGGATGATGCGCGATTCGCCGCCGGAACTGGCGCGGGAATTGGCGGGACCGTAGGCGTCGAGCAGTGCGACGGACGCGCCGGATTTTGCGAGGTAGTAGGCGGTCCATGCGCCGAAGGTTCCGGCACCGATTACGGCTACGTCGTAGGATCTGCGGTCGGTCATGCGCGGAGGCCGGAGCAGAAATGCCGGCGAGACGCCGGCGCTACGAATACCGGGCTGTCGCAAGCGCGGGGAAAAAGTTGCGCGCGCATCAGAATCCTTCCTCGACTAGCTGCTTTACCGTGAGATGCGACGTGGCTTGGGATTTTTCGTTGTGCAGCAGGCTTTCGACGTATTTGGCGAGGATGTCGGTTTCGATGTTGACGGCGTCGTTGACGGACATGGAGTGGACGTTGGTGTGCGCGGAGGTGAAGGGAATGATGGCGATGTCGGCGATGCCGTCGTGCCAGCGGGCAACGGTGAGGCTGATGCCGTCGAGGGCGATGGAACCTTTTTCGGCGACGTAGCGGCGCAGATATTGCGGCACGCGAACGGAGAGCCACCAATTTTCGCCTTCGGGGACCAGGCGAGTGACGCGGCCGACGCCGTCCACGTGGCCTTGCATGAAGTGGCCGCCGAGGCGGGCGCCGGCTGCTAGCGGGCGTTCGAGATTTACGAGGTGGCCGGTTTTTTTTTCTGCGAAATTGGTGCGGCGGAGAGTTTCGCCGGAGAGATCGGCGGAAAAACCGCGCGCGTCGAATTCAACTACGGTCAGGCAGGAGCCGTTTACGCAGATGCTGTCGCCTAATTTTGTGGAGTCTGCGATTGAGGGTTCGGATGCGGCGGTTGAGCTGGAAAAACCGATGCGGAGGCGGCCGCCGTCGGGTGCGTGGTCTAGGGATTCGATTTGGCCTACTTGTTCGGTGATGCCTGTGAACATTTGTTTGTCGTTCCTGTGATCAGGTTCAGTGTGACTGAATTCGGTGCACAGGCAAGATTGCCTGTGCCACTTTAGCGCTTGTACACGTCGTGAAGATATCCTTGGACTACGAAATCGGGACCACAAGGCATTAGTGTTAAGTTTTGCAACGCTGGGGATTTTGCGAACCAGCGCGATGGAATTTGCGCCATCGGAACGCCGCCTGTGCCCATGATTTTGGGAGCATAGAAGAGAATCATTTTGTCCACAATGCCTGCTTGCAGGGCGGCGCCGTTTAGTTCGGCTCCGGCTTCGAGCAGGACACTGAGAATCTGGCGGCGGCCAAGTTCGCGGATCACGGCGCGGAGATCGGTGTGGCCGTGACGTGCGGGCACGCGGAAAACTTCCACTCCGGCGCGGAAGAGGGCGCGGGCCTTCGGCGTATCGGTGGATTGCGTGGTGAACACCACCACATCTTTCTGTGCGGATTGCACTAGGTTCGAGCGCAGCGGCGTGCGCAGGCGCGAATCCACTATGGCGCGCAGGAGCGGACGGCACCGCGGCTCGCCGGTGCGGTCGCTCATGCGCGGATTGTCGACGAGGACGGTGCCAATGCCGGTGAGGAGCGCGTCGGCTTCGTGGCGCAGGCGCTGGACGGCGTCGCGCGATTGCTTGCTGGTGATCCAGGTGACGCTGCCGGTTTTTTGAGCGATCTGGCCGTCGAGAGCGAGCGCGGTTTTCAGGGTGACGAGCGGAAGCCTGGTTTTTATCCAGCAGGCGAAGTCTTCATTCAGGTGCTGCGCTTGTTTTTCCAGCACGCCGCTGATTACCTGGATTCCGGCGCGGCGTAGTGCGGCGAGGCCCTTGCCGGAAACGGCGGGATTGGGGTCGCGCATGGCGGCGACGACTTTCTTAAGTCCCGCAGCGATGATGGCCTCGGTGCAGGGGCCGGTGCGGCCGGTGGTGCAGCAGGGTTCGAGCGTGACGTAGAGCGTCGAACCGCGCGCATTTTTCCCGGCGCGTTTGAGCGCGACAATTTCGGCGTGGTCGCGGTGGTCGTAATCGTGGAAGCCTTCGCCAATCACTTTTCCGTTTTTGACCAGGACTGCGCCGACGATTGGATTCGGATGCGCGAGGGCTGCGCCGCGAGTTGCTAGCGTGAGCGCGCGGAGCATCCAAGCTTCGTCGTTTCTCTCTCTCGGTTTCATATTTGAATGCTCGGCAACGCGTAAATCAAAGCTGGCGGCCTGAAGCCCGCCGCTACAAATTCAAAGAGGTAAAGAGCCGGCGACACGCCGGCGCTACTTTACTTAATCGAAGAGCGAGTTGACGTAGGTTTGGGCGTCGAATGGGACCAGGTCGTCGATTTTTTCGCCGGTGCCTACGAAGCGGATAGGCAGATTCAGTTCGCGGGCAATGGCTACGACGATGCCGCCTTTGGCGGTGCCGTCTAATTTGGTGAGCACGATGCCGGTGACTCCGGCGTGGCTCCAGAATTCGCGGGCCTGATTCAGGCCGTTCTGTCCGGTGGTGGCGTCGAGAACGAGCAGCACGTCGTGCGGCGCGCCGGGAATTACTTTGGCGGCGGTGCGTTTCATTTTGTCGAGCTCGGCCATGAGATTGGATTTGGTGTGCAGGCGTCCGGCGGTGTCCACGATGACGACGTCGGCGTGGCGCGCGCGTGCGGCGGTGAGCGCGTCGAAAACGACGGCGGAGGGATCGGCGCCGGGTTTCTGTTTGATCATTTCGACGCCGGAGCGGCGCGCCCAGATTTCGAGTTGTTCGATGGCAGCGGCGCGGAAAGTATCGGCGGCGCAGAGGACTACGGTAGCGCCTTCTTTTTTCAGACGGCTGGTGAGTTTGCCGATGGTGGTGGTCTTGCCGGTTCCGTTGACGCCGACGACAAAGAGGACGCGCGGCTCGTCGGCTGGCTTGCCGTCGGCATTAGGCTGAGTGATGGCCGGGGCGGTAAGAATTTTCAGGATTTGATTTTTCAGTTCGCGTTTCAGCGCGCCGGGTTCCTCCAGTTTGTGTTCGTTCACTTGCTGGCGGAGGGCGGCGAGAACTTCCTTGGTGGTGCGCACGCCGAGGTCGGCGCTGAGCAGCGCGGATTCCAGTTGTTTCAGTAGCTCGGGATCCACCGGGCGGTCGCCGGTGAGCAATTGTTCGACGCGCGCGGATAATTCCGAGCGAGTTTTGCTGACGGAATCTTTCAGCCGCTCTAGGAGCGTGGGTTCTGGTGGTCCGAACAGGGAGATCATGAGAGTTGGCCGCGCTCGGCGGAGCCCTCAATTGTAGCAAACGGAGCGTGATTGGTGAGTAGTGAGTGGTGATTAGTGACGAGTGGCCTGCGGCTAGAAGTGCGGAGCGCGCTCGGGTGGGAAATTACACTTCGACGAGGGCGGCGCTGAGGCGTAGGCGGCCGGAGGCGACTGCGGCGTCGAGGGCGGCTACTACGTTGGGATCGAACTTGGAGATGGCCAGGGAACGGATGCGGCCGAGGGCGAATTCCAGGTCCATCGCGGATTGATACGGGCGATTGGTGGTGATGGCGTCGAAAGTGTCGGCGACCGCGATGATGCGCGCCATCATCGGAATCTGATCGCCGGAGAGGCCGTAGGGATAGCCGGCGCCGTCCATGCGCTCGTGGTGCAGCTCGATGCCGGGGAGCATGTCCTTCAGCTGGGCAACGGGACGCATGATGTTGGCGCCCTTGCTGGGATGCTGCTTCATGAGATCGAATTCTTCGTCCGTCAACTTACCGGGCTTTTTCAGGACGCGATCGTCCACGCCGATTTTGCCCACGTCGTGCAGCAGCGCGGAGATGCGCAGGCGGTCAATGTCTTCGGAATCCAGACCCATGTATTCGGCGATGATGATGGAATATTTGGCGACGCGGCCGGAGTGACCGCGGGTGTAGGGATCCTTTTCGTCGATGGCGGCGGCGAGCATGCGGATGGAGCCGAGGAACAGCTCGCGATTTTCGGCGGCGGCCTGCTTCAGGCGTTCGACGTATTGTTCGATGTCTCCCGCCATGTGATTGAAGGTTTCGGCCAGCTCGCTGATTTCCCTGGCACCTTCGACGCGCACACGTTCGTGAAATTCAGCGCGGCTGATGGCACGCACGGATTCCACCAGGCCGCGAATTGGGCGCGTGATGCCCAGCGCGAACAGATATCCGAAGAGGAGCGCGACGAGCGTGACGCCCACGACGAAGCTGAGAGCTTGCGCGGTGAGTTCTTTCACGCCGGCATCAATGCGCGCGCTATCGAGGCTGCGCTCGGCGATCACCGTCCAGCTTAATTCCGGGATGGTGCTGTAGGTGCCGATCATTTCGACAGGGCGATTGTTTTTATCCTGCTCGACGAAATGCATCGTCTCCGTGGCGCGCAATTCCTGCGGCAATTCTTTCAGGTGGTTGACGATGGGAGACGTCGAGGTGACGTCGCGGCCGGGCACAACTTCGGCGGCGTCGGGATGCGCGACGATGTGGCCATGTCCATCCACGATAAACACGGTGCGTTCGCGCACGCTGGCGTCGCGAATGCGCTCGAGCAGGCGGTCAATGGAAACGACCGAGGCGATCATGCCGGTAAATTGGCCGTTCAAAGAAAGCGGCACCGAAACGACCAGCGCCGGACGATTGTTTTTTCCTAGCGCGAACGGTTCGCTGACGAAATTCAGACCCTGAATGCTGGCGGTGAAGGCGCGTTTCAGCGCGCCGCCGACGAAAGGATCCTGATCGGCGCTGATACTGCCAGCGGATTGCCCTTTGGCGAGCTGGTTGACGGCGGTGACGTAGAGAATGTTCTGATTATTTTCAACGAAGCTTTGCAGCAGGCGCGCAAGCTGCGGTGCGTGCGCGGGATCGTCCACATTTTCAATCCAGCCGGTGAGCGCCAGGACCTGGCGCTGGCTGAGCAGTTGTTCGCGCAGATTCTGTTCGAACTGCAGGGTTTCGCTGGCGAGCGAACGGGTGATTTCGGATTGCTGGACGCGCTCGGTGTCTTGCAGTTTTTCTTCGCTGAGGCGCAAGACCTGGCGATGGTAAAGC
>Ga0209655_10000705_pt1 | contig 12741 bp, 11 predicted proteins | sample BogFormECP03_OM2_FD_188236 | JGI IMG/M metagenome (GOLD analysis project Ga0209655, IMG submission 188236) | Bog forest soil microbial communities from Calvert Island, British Columbia, Canada - ECP03_OM2 (SPAdes) (version 2) | ecosystem: Environmental > Aquatic > Freshwater > Wetlands > Bog ...
TCTTCTTCATTGCCGGTCTCCTTTGCGCCTTGAGCGCGTCGTTCATTGGGAGCGTATCGCATCCCGCTGGAGACCGGCCTTCTCATCCCATCTGATTAGCCCGGACTGCGTCTTCGACGCGTCGCTAGTGCCAGAAGCTTGTCCAAACAGATTTGTTGATTCCAGAAGATTTACAAACAAGTTCCTGGAGAGCGCGGACCCACGTCTCGGCCGCGCGTCGCTGGGGCCAGAAACTTGGCGAGATTCGTTTATTGATTCGACAGGAGATATGAGCCAAGTTTCTGAGGAGTCGCGTAACCGGAAACTGACCCATGATCGGTACGTGTGGGATGCTTGAGTTTTTCTCTTATCGGTGCTGGAAGGTGCCTACCGAATCGCTGGCCTAGCGATGCAGGGCGTGCAGGATTACAGCCGAGACTCCGAGAACGAGGAGGGCCGTAAGGAGAAACCACTCTCCCAGCTCGTGCTTCAGTTCGCTGCGATTCATGTACGCACTCGCTTGCGGGCACAACGTCACCGCGGAGAAAGGTGGGGCAGGGGTGCTAACCCTACTCGCCAAGCCTGTACCGAGTCAACCGGGAGTCGGAGCAGCCTTAGGATGCCGACGCCGAGATTCAGCGCGTGCCTCTTTGAGTTGGTCCACAAACACCTGGCGTGGCGGATGCCCGAATTGTTCCCCCGTCCGGCACAAACTCGCCGCAGCGCGGCCGAAGGAAGCCGACGCCCCGAGTGACAAACTGCGGCCCAGACTTCTGACAGGGAGCTTTCAGATGCAGCAAGATCTCACGCTGTTCCCCATCTCTGGCTTGGCCGCCGAATGGGATGACGAACCGTTCGATGAATCTAAGCTGCCAGCGGCGATCGTGCCCGACGTGACCATTGAAAATGTATCCTCGATGTTCACAGATAACACATGGGATTCGTTCAAGACGCTCCTGTCGCACCGCGATATGCAAACTCTGAAACAGGTTGAGCACGCAATCGTGCACCGATTCAACTCCGCGCAGTCATACGTGGATGGCATCGTAATTGATCCTGAGCAGCGGTCACGGCAGCTGGTTGAGCGCCTTGCTGCTTGCCTCAGATTAGTTCGACCGATGAGGCAGTTCGCAATGAGGATCAGCGGTTCGATCCGGACTGACGGGACGATCGACGTTCGAGGTTTTGAGGAACCCGCGCATCTATTGGAAGTGCCTTCTATTCAGAAAGGATTCTTGCTTCGCAACAGAGACATCACAGAACTAGAGACCGTGGCTAACGATTTCCTCAGGGCCATGGACGGTGAATACTGGAAGTTCAGGATGCCCGTCAGCCTCTTCGATGGCGGACACTTCCTAGACCGACAATGGAAGAGCAGATTCAGTCTTTGGGCGTCAGCTATTGAGGGGATTTACACATCTCAAAGCCCCGACCGCGAACACAGCGGCAGCAGATTAGCAAAAGCGCGAATCAAATGGTTCCTAGGGCCAAAGACTCCGATCTACGCACCCGGTGACGTTCAGTCTTACACTCCACAGCATGAGCCGACCGTTGAAGACATGCTCGATGACTTGTACGAAGTACGGAATTGCATTGCCCACGGTGACAAGGTTCCCGACCGATTCTTCACTTCGACCACGTCCACTAATTTCGGGCCGATCAATACTATCGGCACTCTGGAAGAGGCCGCGAGTTTCATTATTCGCCAGAGCCTTTTAAAGATTTTGAAGGACAACCTGCTTGAACACTTCCGAGGCGGCCCAGAATCGCAGGCATACTTCAAACAGAACGGACTGATTAATTCGCTGTTGTAGACGCCGCGCACGAAAGCAGAAGGCAAACTGGCGCGCACTGCTTCGAGCTGAAGTGGCCGGAAGCCCACAGAGCCCATGAATGCCGCTACCGTTCTCCGGCACTCTTGTTCCGTTTGGCGATCAAATCGAGCACCACCTTGTAATCGTTGCTCCCGAGATACCCGAGACCGCCAATCGTCCCGCTGTGCACGGAGTCAATCCGCTGAAGAATTTTGTCTGTTCGTTCGAACACCGTAACAAGGTCAGAAATGGTCAAAGCCGCTGACGTGTTGAGCGCGACGGGATCCTGCACGAACCGTGGGTCCAGGTGGGCGAGGGCTTGATTCCTGCGCTTCGTAATTGCCCTCAGCGTGGTTTGAATCGACGCCACAGTCTCACGGCACCACGCCACCGCGGCGAGCACCTGTGCCTCAGTTCCGTGTTTGAAAATCATTGCCTCATCCTCACATCGCTGAATTAAGGCGTTGATTGCAACGGTACCTGCATGCGTATCGTACATCTTCGCAGCGTACATCTGAGCAAGGTAAAGATTTCCCTCGATCGTCATCCCGAAAAACACAGGTGCGATCTGAATCACGATTGGATCACCGTCGCGCAAGCCGTTGGCAATTTGCAGTGCAGTTTTGCCGTCTCTGAGTTCGTGGATGAGGCGGTCGATTATCTGCTGGGTCGTCGGTGCCTGTCTGCGGGTGTTCATATTCCAGTTCTGTCGCGATGATGCGCCCGATCACGCAGAGTGGCAATCCTACCTGTAATCGCTACATCCCGCATTTCCAGCTTTCGATCGCGTCTGCCACCCAGCGAGACAACGCGAACGATTGTGTAGCTGCCTCTGCCACTCCGCTCTCATGGGGCAAGCATGCTGACGAGCAGCATTGCTCGCCTAGCGCCGCCAAGCGCGCGCAGAGCGGCAATCGAAGCTTGGGAACCGGGCGGCTGGCCAATTGATTGTGTCGCGGGCAGGAGAAGAATACGATGCGCGAGCCGGAGGTCGAAATCGGAAATTCCAGCTCAGAGCATGTATCGTTTCACCTTCCTACTTTGCTATTCTGCGAACGCCCGTTCAAGCCGCGGATTATGCTTCGCTCGCAAACGGGATGGTCTGCCTTTGCGAATCTCAGTAATTGGTTGCGGCTATGTCGGTCTGGTGACGGGAGCATGCCTCGCCGAAATCGGACACCGGGTGGTGTGCGCCGACAAGAATGAATCCATCATCAGCACCTTGAGGGCTGAGAAATCCCCCATCTATGAGCCGCACCTCGATGGAATCCTGGTCCGGTGCAGCCGGGAACACCGCCTGACGTTCACCACCGATCCCGCAGAAGCTGTTCGCTCGAGCGATATTATCTTCATCTGCGTGGGTGTACCGCAGCTTGAGACTGGCGACGCCGACCCGTCCGCCATCGAAAGCGTGGCACGGCTCACTGCGACGGCATCGCGTTCGGCGAAGCTTGTGGTCGTGAGAAGCAGCGTTCCTGTCGAAACGGGGCAGAAGATTCGGCATCTACTCGCGGTCTACAACCAAGGAGACGGACGGAACTTCCGCGTGGCTGCAAACCCTCAGTTCTTCCGGGAAGGGGCCGCAGCAGAAGACTTTCTTCATCCCGACCGCATCCTGGTGGGTGTGAGCGAGCCGGAAACCGAGCAGCAACTACGTGAAGTGTACCAACCGATCTTGGACCGCCGATTCGCGTGTCCTGTGCATGCCACGGATTGTCCGCCGTTCGCGCCGCCCAAGTTCATGGTCACGAGCGTTCAGAGCGCTGAGCTGATCAAGCACGTCTCGAACTCGTTCCTAGCCATGAAAATCTCGTACGCAAACATGGTCGGCGACCTCTGCGAACAGATCGGCGGCGATGTTCAGCAAGTGACGCGGGCGCTTGGGCTTGACCGGCGCATCGGCCCTCGATTTCTGAACGCCGGGCTCGGTTTCGGTGGCCCCCGTTTGCCGCGTGACATCCGCGCTCTTTGCCGGCTGGCAGACCGGATCGGAGTCGATTTCGGAATGCTCAAAGAAGCCGAGCGCATCAACCAGCAGCGCGTCGATCACTTTCTGGCGAGCATGCAGCGGACCCTGTGGGTTATCAAAGATAAATGCATCGGTTTTCTCGGGCTCGCCGCCAAGCCGGATACCGACGACATTCGCTCCTCACCCGCCATCGAATTCCTTCGACGCCTCATGGCGGAGGGAGCGCAGGTACGCGCCTACGACCCTCAGGCGCTGGCCAAGGCGGAGGCCGAGTTTCCGCAACTCACCACCGCCGCGAGTCCGTACATAGCCGCCGAAGGCGCGGATGCTCTCGTGATCGCCACGGAATGGGGTGATTTTCGGGAGCTGGATTGGAAGCGTATTCGCGATGTCATGGCGCGCCCCCTAGTGTTTGACGGACGCAACTTGCTGGATCCCCGCAACATGAAGGCGCTCGGATTCGAGTACCATTCAGTCGGACGGCCTGACTGATCTCATCCACTTCAGATAACCCGCTCCTCGCAGAAGCAACCGTGCGTAGGCTACCGCGTCCAGCAAAAGGAGATTCCGATACTAGATTTCAACTGGGGAGTTTTCTGGGTCATCTTGGCGGCCCCGGCCGTAGCCCGCGTCGGAACTATTGTTCTCAACATTCTTATGAACGAGGTGTTGTAGATTGTCCCGTTCGATCATTCGCGAAAAAAATAAAAATGGCCCGCGGCGGTCGCGGACGCGTGACCGTGATTCCGCCCCTCCGGCCCAGACAACTCAGCCACTTCCCTGGGGCGTTATGATTTTCTGTGTCGTAACTTGTGTCGTAACTCTGGCATCCCTACCCATGTCGGAAGGTCTCGCGTGATCTCACTTGGCGATAGGCACGAAGTATCGAGAATGCGAGAAACCTGTATAAACATTGACTGTCCGTGTCATTCGGACTTCTTCGGTGTCGCGCTATCTCGGACGGATTCGAGATTTGACACGGTGGAGGTCTGCGGTTCGAGCCCGCACGGGCCTACCATTTCCTTCCGATCATGCAGTTCCAATCCACTGCGAAGAGCGGCCATTCCCGGGTTTGCATCCAAGAAAATTTCCAGCGCGTCAGGTGGGCGGACTGGCTCGTGCGGACGCTCAGGCTTCGATTGCGGACTGCGGGCTGATTCGGCCACTATGTGACCGTCAGTCGAGCGTGGCCGGAGGGCGCTATGAAGCAGCGCGGCGAATCGCTGGAGAACATTGAGGCGAATTCGTTTGACGTGTGCGTGATCGGAGGCGGCGCCACAGGAACGGGCTGTGCCCTCGATTCACAACTGCGCGGGATGAAAACGGTGCTGCTCGAAGGTGCGGACTTCGCAAGCGGTGCTTCCAGTGCGGCGACCAAAATCATTCACGGAGGCGTTCGTTACCTCGAAGAGGCCGTAAAGCAGCTCGATCCGGCGCAATACGAAGTGGTGAACCGCGCGCTGCACGAGCGCATTCACATGCTGCACAACGGGCCGTTTCTATCGCGACCCATGGAATTTCTGATCCCTTGTTCCGGTTGGTTCAGCGTCGCTTACATGGGATTCGGGATGAAGCTGTACGAATGGATTGCCCGGAAAGACAGTTTGTTTCCCAGCCGTTTTCTTTCCAAGACGAAAACACTGGAACGGATGCCTGGCCTCGCGCCAGATCATTTGATCGGCAGCATCGCGTATGCGGACGGCCTGTTCGATGACGCGCGCTACAACATGGCCCTGCTCAACACTTTCGTCGAAGCAGGCGGCGAAACTCTGAATTACGCGCGCGTTGTTGGTTTCGCGAAGGATGGGAGTGGCAAGCTGCAAACCGCCGAAGTTGAGGATCAATGGACGAAGCAGCGGTTCACCGTTCGCGCGCAGCGTTTCGTAAACGCCACTGGTCCCGCAGCGGACACCATTCGCAACCTCGCCACTCCGGGAATCCCCACGCACATGCGCCTCAGCAAAGGCGCGCACTTGGTGCTGCCGCTGGAGGTTTTTCCCACGCGTGACGCTCTGCTGATTCCCAAGACAGATGATGGCCGCGTGCTGTTCGCCGTGCCTTGGTTCGATCGCCTGCTGATCGGTACCACGGAGCAGGAAGTGAGCATCCACGATGAATTGTACCTTTCGAAATACGACGTCGCGTATCTGCTGCACCACATCAATCGGTATTTCAAGACGACGATTCGCGCCGAGCAGATCGTCAGCGGCTTTGCTGGCGCACGCCCGCTGGTGAGTGCGGGCGGTTCGCGCGACACGAAAAAACTGGCGCGCGATCACGAAGTGGAAGTGGACGCGCGCTCGGGCTTGATCAGCATCATGGGTGGGAAATGGACTACACACCGGGCCATGGCCGAGGACACAATCAGCGCCGTGCAGAAGTCGTTGGGGCGCGCGGCCACTCCCGGCGTGACTCTCGATCATCCGCTGTACGGGTCGGCCGGCTACACTCCCAAATATTGGCAGTTGCTGGTGCGCGATTACAAATTGCCGGAGCAGACGGCAAAACATCTGTCGCAAAAGTTTGGCACCAACGCGCCGAAAGTTCTGCAACTGACACAGGACGATCCCGAACTCGCTGCGCCGATCGTTCCTGGGTTCGCTCCGCTGCGCGCCGAAATCGCCTACTGCGCGCGCAATGAGATGGCCATCACCATCGAGGACGTGCTCATGCGCCGCACTGGGTTGCAATTCTTCAGCTGGCGGGCGGCTAGCAGCGCGGCGGCTCCGACGGCGGCGATTCTCGCGAAAGAACTCGGCTGGAGCGAGGAATTCGAGCGATCTGCGGCGGAAGAGTATCGAAAGAAAATCGCGCGTTTGATTCGGCTGGCAGGGCTGCCGGCTGAGCCCGCCACGGCGGCGCATTCAAATTGATCGGCGCGAGCTGCGATTCATTCAGGAGGAACTTACAGTGACGGCATACCTGGGCGCGATTGATCAAGGCACAACCAGCACGCGGTTCATCGTCTTCGATCATTCCGGGCGCATCGTTTCGTCCGCGCAGAAGGAGCACGAACAGATATTCCCCAAGCCCGGCTGGGTGGAACACGATCCCGACGAAATCTGGCGCCGCACGCAGGAAGTGATCGCCGAAGCGATGCAAGCGAAGAGCCTGCGCCCCAACGATCTCGTGGCAATCGGCATCACCAATCAACGCGAAACGACGATTCTGTGGAGTCGAAAGACCGGCCGCCCGGTTTACAACGCGCTGGTCTGGCAAGACACACGCGTGGACGATGCCGTCGCTCAATTGTCGCGCGATGGCGGCCAGGATCGTTTTCGCGAGAAGACCGGGCTTCCGCTATCTACCTATTTCAGTGGACTGAAAATTCGCTGGATCCTGAAAAATGTTCCGGGAGCGCAGGAAGCTGCCAAAGCGGGAGATTTGCTTTTCGGAAATGTGGATAGCTTTCTGGTTTGGAAGTTGACGGGTGGAGTGCAAGGCGGCGTCCATGTGACCGATGTGACGAACGCGAGCCGCACGCAGCTGATGGATCTCGCGACTTTGGCCTGGGACCAGGAGATGCTCGCGGCGTACAGCATCCCGGAAAAAATACTTCCGAAAATCGCATCGAGCAGCGAAATCTACGGCAAAGCCCAGCTCGATTCGATCAAAGATGTTCACATTGCCGGAATTCTTGGCGATCAGCAGGCTGCGCTCATCGGGCAGACTTGCTTCAACGCCGGCGAAGCTAAAAACACTTACGGCAGCGGATGCTTCATGCTCGAGAACACCGGCACGAAGCTGATCCATTCCAAGTTTGGTTTGCTTACAACCGTCGCCTACAAACGCGGCGATGAGCCGGCGCGCTATGCGCTCGAAGGCAGCATCGCCATCACTGGCGCGCTCGTCCAATGGCTGCGCGACAATCTCGGACTGATCCAGAAAAGCTCAGACGTTGAGGCGCTTGCGCGGACTGTGACCGACAATGGCGGCGTTTATTTCGTCCCCGCGTTTTCGGGACTGTACGCTCCGTACTGGAAGGCGAACGCCAGGGGCGTGATCGCGGGAATGACGCGCTATGCCAACAAAGGCCATTTGGCGCGTGCGGTTCTGGAGGCCACTGCGTTCCAAACCCGCGAAGTGCTGGAGGCCATGGAGAAGGATTCACAAATTCAATTGAAGGCCCTGCGGACCGATGGCGGGATGGTGGAGAACGACCTGCTGATGCAATTTCAAGCGGACATTCTGAATCTTCCGGTGGTTCGCCCGGTGATCAAGGAAACCACAGCGCTGGGAGCTGCCTACGCGGCCGGGCTCGCGGTGGGTTTCTACAAGGACGTTGATGACCTCCGCGCGAATTGGGCGGTGGACCGCACCTGGAATCCGAACATGGACGAAGAAACGCGCGCGCGTTTTTACAAATCGTGGAAGAAAGCAGTCACGCGTTCCTTCGATTGGACGGACGAATAGTTACGAGATTAGGTTTTGACCGCCATGACGACAGCGGCAGAGGCAACGCACGGCCGGCGATGCGAGGAGGAACAAATATGGGTTCACCGTTCTTGGGGGAGTTCCTGGGCACGCTGGTCATGATCCTTCTGGGCGACGGCGTCGTTGCCGGCGTGCTGCTGAAGCGCTCGAAGGCCGAAGGTGCCGGCTGGATGGTGATCACCAGCGGTTGGGCGTTCGCCGTAATGGCCGGAGTGTTCACGGCGCTGGCGTGTGGCAGCAAAACGGCGTATCTGAATCCGGCGGTCGCGCTCGGCTTTGCTGTCTCGTCCGGGAACTACTCAAACTTGTTGTCCAATGTCGCGGCGCAGTTGCTCGGCGCGTTCGGTGGCGCCGTGCTGGTGTGGATTCACTTCGGCCCGCATTGGAAGGAAACGCGGGACGCTCCGGCCAAGCTGGCGATTTTTTGTACGGTGCCGGCGATCCGCAGCGCCGCGTGGAATTTCACCAGTGAAGTGATCGGCACGCTGACGCTGGTGTTCGTCGTGGCCGCAATTTTTTCGAAGCGAGTCGCCGCGACCGGTCCTGCCGGAGGACTTGGCCCCTATCTGGTGGGTGCGCTCGTGTGGGGCATCGGACTTTCTCTGGGCGGCACCACCGGATACGCCATCAACCCCGCGCGCGATTTGGGTCCGCGCATCGCGCACGCGGTGCTGCCTATTGCGGGAAAGGGCGGCTCGGACTGGAGCTATGCAGCGATCCCAATTTTCGGCCCACTACTGGGCGCAGGCATTGCCGGATTGTTGATTCGCTGGATCCGATTCTGAAGTCCTCGTAAAGACGAAGCACACTGCCGCGCAACACGGTGGTAACGGTAAGGGGAATACACATTCACCGTCCACAAGAGTGAATTGGCTTTCAGGCTATCATCGCGCGATGAAAAGTGATTCTCGTTCTGCCGCGCCCCTCATGTTCCTCGCGTTCGGTCTGATGATTCTGGCAGCGTGCCACTCTTCAACGACGGCTCCCGCTCCTTCCGCGTCCGCCCCCACGAAAAAATGGGAATTTTCCACCGGGGCGCTTCATCAATTTCCGCGCGGCAGCTTTTTTGACGACCAATCTCCGGCCATCGGCTCCGATGGCACACTCTACGTTCCGGGCAACTCCGGACTCTACGCCGTGCGTCCCGATGGCACCCAGAAATGGTTTTACCGCGCGCAATATCAGTCGCCGGCTTTTCCGATTCATTTCGCCCTGGTGGATGACAACGGAGACATTTGGTGCGACGAGACGGCCGAAGTGGGCAGAATCGTTGGCGGCGCAATTGAACTGGATCCGGACGGGCACGAGAAACCGGGAGGAGTTTCGCGCGAGCGCGTCAGCCAGCTCAGCGAGGCTTATGACGGCACGGTTTATGTAGCTATGGGCGGGTCTGCAATCCCCGTACACATTGATGGCAAAGGAGCTGAGCTAAGTACGAGCATCGGCGGGTACTTTTCCTCATTTGCGCAGGATGGCACGATGTACTCCGTGATGAGCCAAGGGCTGGCGGCATACGGGCATGACCGGAACACGCTCTGGACGCAGAACATCACGGCAGGCGGCGAACCGGCGTTGGGCAGCGACGGGACAATCTATGCGGGAGGGAACGGAGTTTTCACCGCAGTCAACCCCGACGGCACAGGAAAATGGTCCTATTCACTTACCGGCCACATGGTTGCGTCGCCTGCGATCGCAAGTGACGGGACTCTGTATTTTGGCAGCGATGACAGCAATCTTTACGCGCTGGACTCCAACGGAAGAGTCAAATGGAAGTTCGCCACCGATGGAGCGGTTACGTCCACGCCCGCGCTCGCCAAGAACGGAACCGTGTATTTCGGCGGTACTGACCACAATTTGTACGCGATCGGCGCCGACGGCAAGCTGAAATGGAAATTCACGACCGGCGGCCAAGTGTTCTCGCCGGCGATCGGCGCCGACGGCACAATTTATTTCCAGAATGGCGAGGGCAAGCTGTTTGCCATCCAGGATACGGAAAACAATGGCGGACTCGACGGGCAATGGCCAAAACGCGGAGCGGGTTCGCGGAACACAGCTCGTGGAGTTCGCTGAATGGCTCGCGACCGACTGGCATTAATCAGCTCAGGTTGCATGTTGCTGGCGCTGCTCGCGTGCGTGTGCGGATGCAAATTCTCCGCCAAAGCACAAGTCCCGCAAATCAAATGGCAATTCAGCGCGGACGACGAAATCGTTTCTACTCCTGCCCTGGGCGAAGACGGGACAATTTATTTCACCAGCCGCCAGTCGCTGTACGCGCTGGCGCCGGATGGGAAAATGAAATGGCGCTACTTCCCCGGTGCGGAGCTAGGCAGCTCCCCCATGGTTGGGCCTGACGGCAGCATATACATCGTTGATGCCGGCTGTGTGATGCATGCGGTCAACCCGGACGGCTCCAAGCGCTGGGTAACGCAGATCAGTGCGGCGCCGCTGTTTAATGGTGGCCCGGCGCCGTCTTGCTGGCGTCCCGCGACCCCTGCGCTGGGTGCGCCCGATCTACTATTCATCGGCAATTTCAGCGGGTGCGTGCTGGCGGTGGATGCCAATTCCGGGGTCACTACAAATCAATTCAAAGACGTCTTCGGGCCGGACAGTCCGGAAATTACTGAGACCGGCAGTGGTGTCGACGGCGGCGGAGCACTTCAATTCTTCGACTCTGGGGGCCGCGTCTCCTGGACGGTTCGGTTGTCCGACCGTCAGAGCACTCTGAACTTCCGCACGGCTGCGATTACAAGAGGCGGGGTGATTGCGGTGGCTGGTTGGGATAGCAAGTTTCACGTCTATGATTTCAACGGGCGCCCCAAGTGGGAATTTGCGGGAGACTGGACGGCCAACCCCGTTATCGCCGCTGACGGGACAATCTACATCGAAAATATCGCCGGCGTGGTCGCCCTAAGTGCCGATGGCGCTCAAATTTGGAAAGCCGCCGTCCCCATCGCGGGGGCGCCGGCATTGGCCGCCGACGGCACTATTTACATTCCATCGCAGGATGTTGGAAAGGGCAAGAACGGCGGCAATCTTTTCAGTCTGTATGCCTTGAATCCACAGGGAGCGATCAAGTGGCGATTGCCTGTTGATGCGCTGATCGAACACGGCCCAACCATTGCTCCCGGTGGAACCGTGTACCTGGGCACAAGGTCGGATGGAGCAATCGGGGTAAAGCCGCACTCCGGTACGCTGTACGCCATTGGCGAAAGCAATGGTGGCTTGATGCGCGGCGGCTGGCCGAAAGCCTACGGTTCGCCCGCGAACGATGGTCGCGCGCCGGCTGCACAATGAGTCAGGAGCCATTGATGCGAAGCGCGCGCCAGCCAGTGATAGCAATTTTCGTTTTACTTGCGGTCACAACGAACCTTGCGGCACTGATGGTTGGGTGCAAGCGGGAGAAGCCTCTAAGGACTCGCCCGGTCACGATCAATGTGCTCCCGGTTTTTGTGGATGTTCCCGAGGAAGGCTATTCGCACCAGTTCAGCATTCCGAACGATGCTACAAATGCGCGCATCGAGGGTGAGTTCACTGTGCATCCGCGTCCCCAGGGACAATTACAGTTACTAATCGTTTCCGCGGAGGGGATGCAGCATTGGCAGCGATTTCTTTCGTCAACTGCACAGCACAACCATCCCGGAAACGCTGAACTCATTTATCGCAGCGGCGACACGATCGCCGATCGCCTCGACTTGAAAATGACACCCGGCACATACGATTTGATTTTTGACTATGGCCCTGCCGCAGTCTCCGCCACAGACCACTTTGCGGGTGGCGTCACCGGCCCAGCGTACCGACGGGCTCGTTCGCAAATTATGCTGAACTATGCGCTGCCGTGTGAGAACTGCCGGTGACCAAGATGACGCGCCTGCACGATGATTAGACGCTACGGTTTTTCACCGTATGCGCCTAGCCATCGCGATTTCTCCGTGATCGGATCCCTCGGGGAATGTGGAGCTGGACTTCGCTGTGTCAGGCGAAGTCCAGCTCCACTTCATCAATGTAGCACCAGCCCCAGGTCTCGCCTGGCTCGATCGATTTCATGATGGGGTGTTTGCTGGAATGGAAATGCTTGGTGGCGTGTTTATTCTTGGATGAATCGCAACAGCCTACGTGGCCGCACTCCAGGCACAGTCGCAGGTGCACCCAGGTGTCGCCCATCTTCAAACATTCCTCACAGCCGTTGGTATGCGGCTTTACCGGGCGAATTTCCTTAAGATGAGTACAAGCTGGCATGTGCATCCCTCCTTTCAGAGTTGGCCAGATACGAAGTGCGCTTAAGATCCGGACGCGGCTGCCTTGGCGTTGTCCGCGCGCACCACAGGAACATCCACCAGATGTTCAGCGAGGAACCACACCTGCAGTTCGTTCGTGCGGATTACTTGGCTAACTAGCAGATCGTTGGTGCCGTCGTCTCCTGCGTCCGCCGCTTGTTTGGCCACGGTACGGGCTTCCTTCAAAATGATTTCATGAGCTTCGAGCAAGCGCGAGATTTGCACCGGAGCTTCTTCGCGGCCGCGCGGCGGACGAGGGATGAAAGTAGTT
>Ga0209655_10000706_pt1 | contig 12741 bp, 11 predicted proteins | sample BogFormECP03_OM2_FD_188236 | JGI IMG/M metagenome (GOLD analysis project Ga0209655, IMG submission 188236) | Bog forest soil microbial communities from Calvert Island, British Columbia, Canada - ECP03_OM2 (SPAdes) (version 2) | ecosystem: Environmental > Aquatic > Freshwater > Wetlands > Bog ...
TACGCCACTCATCCTTCGTAAGAGCCGTATGCGTAGACGCGCTCGTACGGATCTGTGCGGGGGGCGATCAGTGATGGTCGTCCCTACCGCGACAGTTATTCCGAGCTAGAAGTCCGGTTGTGGGAAGTCTCACCAGATAGATACCGAGAAACGCGCTTGCGTACACGAATATCGCGCCAACTCCCGAGTAGTCGGCTACTCGGAAACTATCGCGATTTGCCGCCATCCAAAGACGTAAGTCCTGATCAACGCGGTTATCGGAAAAGTGGGTTCCGATACTTCTAAGGCCAGTTTGGCACCATATTCAGTATTGCTGGCTCGAACTCTGTCTGCGCTCCCAGGGTCACCTGATTGCTTTCCACTGAAAACGGCAACCGCCGCGCAAAGTGAAAGCTCCGCTTCCGATATCGGCACAAACCTTAACCAAGCAGACCAGTGCGCGAAATTTTCGCGCTATTCTGGAATCCATCACTTTTCGGTCAAGGGAGCGAATATGGGCGCATTTTTTACCAGCTACCAGGTCCGCGCCGACGATGCGGCCAACTGCGCGAAAGTCCTTGCCGCGTCCATCGAATCTCGAGCCGTTATAACCGACTCTAAGAATGGTTGGGTCACCATTTACGACGAGAAATCCGATTCACAAGACACCAACACCCTGCGCAGCCTTGCCGCCGCTCTATCAAAAAGATTGAAGACCGCTGTGATCGCCACGATCGTTCACGACAGCGATATTTTCTTGTACCTCTTCTACGACAAAGGCAAGTTCATGGACCAGTTCGATTCCAAGCCGGACTATTTCGGCCCCGTGAGCGACTCCCAAAAGAAAGAATGGGCCGGCAATTTTGCCAAATTGCTGCCGTTAGCGGCGAAAGGAATGTCGGTCGCCGATTTCAAGCGCGTTCTGGGAGAGGAACACGTATTCGAAGAGGAGCGCGCCGGCAAATTTGCGAAACTGATGGGAATCGATCCCGCTCGCGCTCAGAGCGGCTTTAAATACATTCAGGAAACCAAGCATTCCTTCAAGCCGGTCTACGCGAAAGGCTATTCGCAAGATCAGGCTCTGCTCGTGGAAGCCGTCTCGCACGGCGACGCGGCAAAAGTTAGCGCGCTCCTTGAAAAAGGTGCTTCGCCTCACCAAAAGGATCGATTCGGTCAACCCCTGCTGGTCGTTGCTGGCCGTTGCGGAAAACTCGAGATAGTCCGCGGCTTGCTTGCTCACGGCGCGGATATGTTTGCTGAAGTCCCGGGCGGGGGCGACGCGCTGTGGATTGCCGCGGCCAAGGGCCACGACGAAATCGTGCAACTTTTGCTGGAAAAAGGTCAGGGCAATTCGAAGCTCGCGGCGCACCTGCCAACCGCGTTTGATGCCGCCGTCATGGCCGGCCATGCCAACACGATAAAACATCTGATTCGCGCAGGCGCCGATCTCAATGCAAAAGGGCCGATAGGGCAGCCCCCTCTGATGTTGGCTAGTATGCGCGGCCAGGAATTCCTTTGGGAAGCGACGACGAAACAACCCTATCCGAATCGGCCCGGTGAGCCCAGGACCGATTGGAAAGAGGTTGTATTGCTTCTACTCGAATCAGGCGCACAGTTGCCCTTCCCGGTGAAAGACGGCCCGATCGACATCAACACACTCTCGGCCGATCAAAAAAGCAAGCTTGCCGACTCGTTGCTGCTGGCCGGATCGAAAATCAAATTACCGGAGGGTTTCAAAATCGGGGGAATTGGGGAGTCCTGCTCGCCTGCGGAAAAACCAAAGGACGATAAAGATTCTGAAGAGTAGTGGAAGGTACTAAAACAAACCGGGGATTTTTATCCCTGCGATTCCGGGAATGCTGCCCGCAATGTTCTTCATCTGGTTGGCTAGCTCTTCATCAACGCGGCGCCCGGCTTCGTTCACCGCGGCGCGAATCAAATCCTGCAGCATCTCCTGGTCCTTGCTCGCAAAAACGTCCGGCTCGATCCGCAACTCCACGACCTGCTTCTGCCCGTTCATCTTCACGCTGACCATGCCGCCGCCCGCGGAAGCTTCCACCGTCACGGAATTTACCTGCCGCTGCAGGTCTTCCATCTGCTGCTTCGCTTTCGAAAGCATCTGTTGGAGCGCGCTGACTTCCATCAGGATCCCTCTTGCCGCCACTTTACTCCGGAGATTTTTCCTCCGAAGCGTTGCAGCATCGACCGCACCATCGGATCTCGTTCGAACTGCGCGCGCAATTCTTGCGTGCTGGACGTTCCGCGCGGCGCTGCCGCTGCAACTGCTTCTACTTTAGCACACACGCGCACCGGACGGCCCAGCACTTTGCTCGAAGACGCACGAACCCTTTCGAGCGAGTCGCGCCCTTCCATCATTTCGGCGAACGCGCGCTTCTCCGGCGAAAAATAAATCCGCAATTCCGCGCCTTCCAGTTCCCACCGCGATCCTTGTCCGACAATTTCGCCAAGAAATTTCTGCTGCGCCTGAATCGCCGCTTTGATTTCCTCAACTTGCTCCGGCGTAATCCCTTCCGCTCCCGTGGCGGTTTTGTTTTCCATGGCAGGCTCAAGCGCAGACGGCGTTGTTTCCGCTGAGTTCGCCTCTTCCGCCTGCGGTTCCTCAATAGGCTCCGGCAATTCCACGTGAGCCGCGACGTTTTTGGTCTCGCTGTTAACTATGACGGAGTTCGTCGCTGCTCGCTCGGTCGCCGCCGATTCAGTCGCAAGGGATTTGATTTCTTCGCGCGCCGGTGCAGCAGCCGCAGCGGCTGCCCCTGCCATTGGAGAAAAACCAGCCGCCGCAGGCCGGGGTGTTTGTAGGGGCGCAATATATTGCGCCCCTGTTGCCACAACGTGAGCCTGCAGTGGTGGCGCAAAACTCCGCACAGAGGGCGTTTGCGGCGCACTCAACGACGGCGCCGCGAAGCCGCTGCTCCTTGTGGTGTCCGCGCCCGCCGCCGCTCCGCCGCGAAGCTCCGCCAACAACTCTTCCATCGGCGCCAGCCGCTGTGCATTAATTAAACGCAACAACCCCATCTCCAGATGCACTCGCGCATCCGGCTTCCGCCGCAAATCATCATCCGTCTGCAAAAGTATCTGGAAAAATCGCGTAAGGTCTTCTTCGCTGAATTGCCCCGCCGCCTTGGCAAGCCCCGGCCGCTGGTCCGCCGTTGCGGCAATCAAATCCGAATCCGCCCCGCAAACGCGCGCAATCAAAAGATTGCGAATATGCCGGATCGCTTCACGGCAAAAATGCTGAAGATTGCGCCCCTCTTTTTGAAACGTGTGTACCAGCCCAAGTGCCCGATCCGCCGAGCCTTCCGCAATCGCATTCACGAGTTCATTCAGCGAATCTTCCGGCACAACGCCCAACAACTCCCGCACTTCTTTGTCCTGAATATCGTCGCCGCAAAAAGCTCGCGCCTGTTCCAAGAGCGAAAGCGCATCGCGCAAACTTCCTTCTGCCATCCGCGCAATCACCGCCAGCGCGCCCGGCTCAATCTTCAAATTTTCTTTCGTCGCGATCTCTTCGATGCGCGCGGTAATTTCCGCGAACGTCAGCGCTCGAAAATGAAAATGCTGCGATCGCGACCGTATGGTATCTTCCAAATCCTCCGGCTGCGTCGTCGCCATCACAAAAACAACGCGGTCCGGCGGCTCTTCCAAAGTTTTCAGCAGCGCGTTTGAAGCCTCACCGGTCAGCATGTGCGCTTCGTCGAGAATCACCACTTTGCTTCGCGAAGCTGCCGGCGCATACCGCACCATCTCCCGCAGTTCGCGAATCTGGTCAATGCCGCGATTCGACGCAGCATCAATCTCAATCACGTCCAGCGAAGTCCCCGCCGTAATCTCCTTGCACGAATCGCACACGCCGCAAGGCTGCGCCGTTGGCCCCTCCACGCAGTTCAGCGCTTTGGCAAGAATCCGCGCTGCGGTGGTTTTTCCCACGCCGCGCGCCCCGGAAAAAATATAAGCATGCGCCACGCGGTTATTCTTAATCGCGTTGGCAAGCGTAGCTGTGACGTGGGTTTGTCCGACAAGATCGCGGAAAGTTTGCGGCCGGTACTTCCGTGCGATGACCTGGTAGTTCATCTCGCGCTGGACTTCTTTTTACTCCGATTGTTCCGTTCTTGAAAACTTTTTTCTCGAAAGCGTCGCTCGAGAGTTCAAGCAGAAAATTTACCGCTCGTGACTTTCAACTTTGAACTGTCGACTGTCAACTTCTTTTCGATGCGAGGAACTTCGGGTGATCTGCGGCACCCGAGGCAATCCCGATACCGTTGCTCCCTTCCGGGCCTGGCGGGGTTCGCGGGACCTCGTTGCACAGAGCCCGAAGTTCCACGCTTCGGCAGTCGCGCTCATCGCGCGGCTGCGAAGAAAAGTCTAGCACACTCAGTCAGCGTAAAAATGTGCTGCAAGCTCTTCGGCAGGAATATACCGAAGTGCCTGTCGATAAATTCCTACCACGGTTCCGCGATCCGTTCGCGGTGGTTCGGAACGGTCAAACTCTGCCGCGTGCCATCGGCAGTTACCCGACGGAGCTTAATGTGGCTGCCACGCTGGGACTCAATTCCGAATCCAAACAACACGAGGATTCGGACGATGTCCGCACCCGACAAAACTTTAGGCTTCGGCATGCACTTGCGGTTCGGGCTCTAGCTCGTAGCTTGCCAGGATGGATGCATTAGGAGCGAGTCCAAAATCCGCTGGATTCTCGCCATTGAGTTGAAGCGCAATCGCTTCCTTTACATTCTTCATCAACTCGTCGAGTGTCGCGCCTTGCGTGACCACAGGAAGGTCGAAGCACTCGGCTACGTAATACTTGTCGCCTCGGAAAATCCGTACTTGAATGATTCGCTTCATCGTCTTAATCCTATTCGCTGTCCGGCGTTTCGAGCAACAAGCATCTCGCAATATTGCTAGTTCTTGGGGTAGTTGGGGTCGGCTTTTACTTCCAGGATCTGCTTGGTGTGGCGTTCGCTGTGCGCGGCGATCAGGAGGACGAATTCGTAGGCGTCCATTTTTACGCCCATGGGGCTGTCGGTCGCGTGATCGCGCAAGCCCGGCGTGGTCTTCAGGAATTCTTCGGTTTTCTCGCGGCTCTCGACGAAATGCTTGAGGGAGGCGTCGGGCGTGCCGTACCGGTTTGTAGGGACGATCGGTTCGGGCGCCTGCAGTTTGTGCGAGCGATCCGGAACCATGGCCATGACGCCCTCGTCAATTTTCTTTACGTCGCGGTCGGGAACGGCGGGTGCGAGCATCACTTTTTCCACGACCATTCCGCGAATAAAATCTTCGGCGGCGGCGATGTGCTCCATTACCTGCGCGATGGACCAGCGATCCGGTCCGGGTTTGAAGTTCCATTGCGCATCGGAGAGTCCTCTGGTGGCATCGAGGACGTCCTTTTTGGTGCTTTCGAGATATTGCAGCGCTTTCTCTTTCTCTGCTGGCGTTACTTCCTGCGCGCGGACCAGTGTGGCGCCGGTACAAGCCAGAATCGCAATCGCCGCTGCTGCCCTCAGTTGCTTGATCATAATGTGCTCGCTTTCGTTGTTTGATTGGAGAGGGAAACGGAAAGTTCCTTGAACGTGGGTGAGCCCGCCTGGCCGCTGCGTGTAGCAGGAATGGTTTGGCAGAATCCTCCGCGTTGTTGGAACTGTAGCAGTGATTGGATGCGAGGAGCAATGGCAGGTAGTTCCGTGAAACCGTGGGCCGTGTTCCGTGCCCCGTGAAACCGCGCAACCGTGATTCCTGTGCGGGGGAGAGTCGAGTTGATTCGCGGGGGTTGTCGAGTTGTAAAACTTGGGGCTTGCGGAGGGGTCCCTCCCCCTGGGTTTTTTGTAAGTGTTGATTCTGAAGGAGATTAAGTCGAACGGAATCAACACTTGTAGAAGTGTTGATTCTACATGCCTTATGTCGTGGTTAAGATTATAGATGGGTAACTGGGAAGTACGGGCTGGGCTCGTCCGATGACTCCGTAATTTGGAAATACGCGGGAGAAAATGGGCTGACGATTGTTTCCAAGGACTCTGATTTTCAGGAGCGAAGCATCCTTCTCGGCGCGTCGCCCAAGGTGATTTGGCTGCGAACAAAAAACTGCTCAAGCGCTCACATAGAGTTCGTCCTGCTAGCCGCGTCGGACATGGTCTCGCGCTTCCTGCTAGCGGAGCAGGAAACCTGCCTCATCCTCGGCCAGCCGCGCAGGGGAAAGTAGGAGCGACACCTGGGGCACGCCTTGCTAGATCAGTCCGCCTGAGCCATCCGCCGGTCCGGCTTGCCATCTGTAGTGACTAACTCATGTGCATATTGTGGATGCCTGATATGTATTAGCTCGTTAATCACTTGGAGCCACAGAACCCGCAAAGTGGGGCACACTAGCGGTAGTACCGGTACTATTCCAGAAGGTACATGCACGGGATTGGATGCCATGAAAACAGGTCGATACATCTGGATTGCGCCCTTCCTATTCTTCTTTTTGGTGGGCACCTATGTCTTGCTCGATTCGGTTCGGCGGCCAGGTCCCTACGCGGACGAGTACATTCTGCTCGGCGGGACACTCACGGCGCTGGGGTTGGCGGCCCTGTTTTTCGGATTCGAGCAATACCTGCAGATCAGAGCGATGGCACGCCACATGAGACGAGGCTCGTATCTCTCTCGAAAATCAAGGACATCGAGAATCTAAAGTAACTCCTGACGACTGCGAATCGCGCCACGATCGGGGAAAACTAAAACCCGCACCCTTACAACCATAGGGTGCGGCACCCTCGGAGAAGATATGTCCCCGGGTTCCCCGGGTTCGCAATCAGTCGATAAACGGAACTTCGAGATACGGTTTCGAGACTTCAATTATGATATCGTTTGGCGAAAACTCGGTAGAGTCAATGGCTTGGACGAGTTTGAAGTGGACCTCCGCCTTAATGTAATTACATCTTCTGGATAAGTATCGCGTTTGCGGGCGGACTGATATCCCGCCATCCTCTGTGAAGAGTTTGTCCAAGTCGCGACGAGTCATGCCATTCCGGATTTTCCCGAAATCGTCAAGCACCTCCTTGATTTCAGGGCAGAGGTCATTCTGACGTTGTCTTCCTACCTTGGACGGTGCTGGCAACATAGCAACTGTAAAAGCGAGAAGCACCAGCGCCAGTAACGTTTTCATGTCTTATCCTTTAGGCGGGTGGCGCGCCAGGTGCGGCACCCCCCAAGAAACTCCAAGTCAACGGCTAGTGGACTTGGGCTACGCGGAGTTTGGTTGCGGGATCGTCGGAGGCTTGGAGTGGGGCGGTGGCGGTTAGTTTGTAGGTGGTGTATTCGATGGTGAGGAGGGCGCTGCCGCCGAGGCGTATCCAGCTTTCTGTTTTGTTTTGGGCTGGGAGCCAGAAGTTGTCGACCTTTTGGTATTTGTGGTTGATGGAGCTTTTTTTGACCCAGAAGGAGGGGTTTTTTGCGGGTTCGGCTTCGATGCGGGTTACGGCGAAGTCTTTGGCGTCTACCCAGATTTTGCCGCGGTAGAGATATTTGTTTTCGGATTTGGGGATGACGTTGAGGACGTATTGGGGGGAGTCGGGGGAGTCTTCGTAGGCGGCGAGGGTGAAGTCGTAGTTGCGGGAGGTTAGGGCGGTGCGCTGGCGGTTTTCTTCGTTGGAGGCGGCTTTTTCTTCGTCGAGGAGGCGCTTGAAGATGTGTTCGAGGATGAATTTTGTGCCGGACTGGGAGAGGACGGTGAAGTCTTTTTCGTTGGGGGAGTTATAGGTGAGGCTGACGGTCATTTCGGCGTTGCGCTCGCCGAAGGGGCCGGTGTAGTGCATGGTGTAGGTGCGGGTGGCTTGGAAGCTGCGGAGGGCGGCGGCGCGTTCGCGGTTGCGTTGTTCCAGTTGAGCGACAACTTGATTTACCGTTAGCGGGGATGGCTTGCTGGCGTTTGTGCCGTAGGCTGAGACTGAGGAGACTCCGGGAGTTTGGGCAAAAGATTCCGGAGTTACACAGAGTGCGCTGAGGACACAGAGAAGAGGAGTTGCAAAGAGATTGAGCTTGCTGCGATTTTTTTGGCTGATGATTCTCTGCATTCTGCGTGTCTTCATTTTTCCCACTTTTACTAAGATGCGAGTTCTAGCTTAGACGCTCCTTGCTACTGTGGGGCGTGCTGAAAGCTTCAACGCCTTCTGCCAGCCGATGTTGTTGCGTAGTTCGCGGGCGTAGTCGGCGTAGACTCCGTCGAAGATTTTGTCCCAGGTCGCGTTAAGGGCGTAGGCGCGGGCGGCTTCGCGCATGGATTGCAATTGGTGCGGGCGGTCGGCGAGATTGCGGATGTGGGCTACGAAGTCGCCGGGAGTGCGGGCGATGAAGCCGGTTTCGCCGGGGGTGATGAGGAATTGCGGGCCGCCGCGGTTGGTGACGATGGCGGGGACGCCGGACGAGAGGGCTTCTAGGACTACGTTGCCGTAGGTGTCGGTGTGGGAAGGGAAGATGAAGACGTCCATGGAGGCGTAGGCGGAGGCGAGGGATTCGCCGCTGAGGACGCCGGTGAAGTCGGCTTTGCCCATGTTGGTGCGGAGCCAGGGTTCTTCGGCGCCTTGGCCTACGATCAGGAAGCGGAAGTCGGAGAAGCCGGAGTTGAGGAGGGAGTCTTCGAGGTCGGCGAGGAAGCGGATGTTTTTTTCTTTGGTTAGGCGGCCGACGTAGCCGATGGTGAGCGGGCGGCAGTCCAGATTGCGCCCGGTGGTTTCGGATTTGCTTTCGCGGGGTTTGAACAGGGTGGAATTTACGCCGCGGTGCATAAGGTAGACGGGTTTGTTTGTGCGGCCCGCGAGCATGTCTCTTAATTCTTGATTTGGCGCGAAGAGGACTTGCGCGATTTTGTAGAAGCGCAGTGTGGCGGTGAGAGAGGCTTCGCGGATCGTGGCGCCGATTTTCGCGCGCAGGCTTGCGGGGAGAAAGCTGAACATCGGCGCGGTTCGTTGTTCCAGGTATTCGTGAACGTTGGTGTGCCAGGAGGCGGCCAGGGGGACGCGCAGGCGATGGGCGAGGAGAGCGCCGAGCTGGCCGACGTCGCTGGGTCCGGTGATGTGGACGATATCGGGTTTGAATGCGCGGAGGGCTTGTTCGACGGACTTGTGGTGGCGCCAGAAGGCCAGGTCGAAGACGTGATTTTTGTCGAGCGCAAAGCCGATGGGGCCGCGGCGGCGCGTCATGCGCGTGACGGAGCCGTCGGTTTCGACGGCGTCGTGAGTGCCGCCGCAGACGGTCAGGAAGGGGAGTCCGCGTTTTCGCGCGAACGCCTCAAACTGGCGGCTGGTGTTCGCCACCCCGTCGATTTCGGCGTAGGTATCCGGAAAGAACGCGACTCGTGGATAGTCTGCCATTTTGATTGGGCCTCCTGGCTAGTGACCTGGGGGAAGTGCATTTCTTGTTCCGGACTGGCGAAATAGGAGCGGACGGCTTTGCGAACGGGGGCCAGTTCGAGAAGACGGACTACGTTGAAAAAGAGTGTGACGAAGGCGGGCGGCTTGCGCCAGAGTTCGATGAGCGGGCGAATGTCTCCATTGTGAGTCGGGTGGAAGACGCGCTCGTCCCAGCGGCGGGAGCCTTCGGGAAACTCGGGATGCTCGCGGACGACATCGAGAAGTGACAAAAACATGCGGATTGTAAAGGGTTCCGCGTATTGCGGCATGAAGAGGACGTGAGAGCGGCGCTCGTGGCGGATCTCGTGGACGAATTCGGAGAAGCTGCGGGCGTTGGTGAGATTGAGGACGGCGTTGGGTTCGGCGCCGTGACGGTCGCCGCCGCTGATGACGATCTGGTTCCAGCTTTCGGCGAATTCCAGGGTGGCGCGGTTTTCGTTCCAGGTGCGGACGCCGCTGAGTTCGAAGGCGTGAATGAACATGCCGAGCTTGGCGGAGAAGTCGGATAAGGCCTGCATGTGGCGCTCTTTGCCGACACCGGCGAGGTCCCACATGGGATGGTTCAGGACGATCAAAACGTCGGGCATCTTGTGGAGCATGGCGAGGAGTTCGCGGAGGCGGTCTTTTTCGGGGGTTTTTGTGTATTCGGCGAATTGCGCCATGATGCCGGCGGCTTCGGAGCTGGGGAGGTTGTGAATGCCCAGATGGAAGACCGTGTGCAGGTATGGAACAGTCCACTCGACCGAGGCGGGAGTGCGGCGAGCTTCTGGGACGACGCGTAGGAGCATAGGAGCTTCGATGTTGTCGTGGTCGGTGAGGGATACCATGCTTTCGAGGCCGAGGACATGCTCGATTTGGTTGCTCTCGAGCTGAAAGGCGGCGAGGGGGTAGAGCGGAGGCGTCCAATAGGCTTTGCTGAAATCGATAATTCTTCCGGATTTAATTTTGGCCAGCCAGGCCTGGACTTGGAGGCCGAAGCGGAGGGGCCAGTGGCGGGCCGTAAATTTGGGAATAAAGGTGAGGCCTTCTTTGGAGCGATTGGTATGACCGTGCAACGAAACGGCCGCGGTGTAGCCTTTCGCGGCGCTGGCGTCTTTCCAAAGGCAAGTCAGTTTGTGTTGCAAGGGCAACCTCCGCTGGGTTCAGAGTGATGCTACGAAGAAATTGCCACGGAGGTTGAAGTAAGACATTACGCTTCGAATATTTGTCGCTTCCGGACTCGTAACGGTTACCCGTATCGTACACAAGCGCATTTACAATTTTTCACAATTTCTTAACGCAGCGCATAAATGAGGTTCTCCTATACTTGATCGCTTGGACCACTCGCTAGAGCCCGCACGCGGGGATTTGCGCCACGTTGAGTTGGCGGCCGCCGGGCGTTCTTTTTTTGAAGTCATTTCAGAACTATTTTGGAAGCCTCAGCGGATTTTGCTTTATTGGAATTGGAAATCCGCGTGGCTGAGCATACTTTTGCGCGCGCCGATTTTCCTGGCCGCGGCGGCGGGGCGGGGTGCGGCGGCGGCGGTTTCGGCGGTGCTTACGGAATGTTTCTTCTGCGCGCTGAGCGCCGGATTTTATGGCGCTTTGGTGCAGAATCTGCGCGACGCGGAGCCGGAATGGCTGACGGTGCTCTTTCTGGCGTTGGTGGTTCCGGCGGTCTTTCAGGTTTTCGAATTTTTAGTGCATTGGTTTCGCGGGACGCCGCATTTGAAGGCGGCGGCCATTGTGTCGCTGATCGTTAGCGGAATATCTTCCTTATTTAACTGGTACGCGATGAGGCGCGGGGCTTTGCTTGTGGGGAGCGAAGGCCGCAGCTTTGGATCGGATTTGCGAAGGCTTCCGGGGCTTATCGTTTCGTTTATCGCTATGCTGCCGCGGTGGATTGCCGCAATGCAAAAGGGAAGCGCTGGGTTGTTGAAGACGCGGTCGCAGAAAGAAAGCTGATAGCGGAACCACCCTGGAAGGGTTTCAGCCGCGCAAGGTTGATCTATTCGCAGGCAGAAACAAACGTGTGCTTCTTGCTTCCACGCAGGCGGAGTAGATTCTAAGCAGACGCTAGAGGTGGTGCCATGAGCGGCTTGCTGGGCGATTTTCAATATGCCATCCGGAATTTGCGCAAGGACCGGCGATTCGCATTTGTCTCGATTTTTGCGCTGGCACTGGGCATTGGGGCGGCTACCGTTGCGTTCAGCGCTTTCTACAATCTTCTGTTTAATGCGTTTGCTGCGCGCGATTCGCGGCGCCTCGTAGTTTTCTCTGTACAAAATGCGGAATCGCAAGGCCTGGCCGAGCTCAATCTCCAGCCGCTTGGGGGATCGCTCTCCGAGCTCGATGCGATTCGCGCGCAGAGCCAAAGTTTTGAAGAGATCGTTGGGTACCATCGCGGAATCGATTTGCTGAGCGATGGAAAAGACAATCGCCAATTTTATGTCGGGTACGTTACGGGGAACGCGTTTGATTTCTATGGCGTACCACCGCTGTTGGGGCGTGGAATCCTGGGAGAAGATGCAAAGGCGGGAGCCCCGCCCGTTTTCGTGATGAGTTTCAAGACGTGGAATGGGGAATTCAACGCGGATCCAAATATTCTGGGAAAGAGCTATGTTGTGGACGGCGAACAGCGAACGCTCGTGGGCATCATGCCGCCCCGGTTTCAAGCTTTCGGCGCGCTGCAGCAAATCTGGATACCGATCACGGACACACGCAAAATCGCCGGAGCCGCGGCCGAACCTTCTGTTGACACAATGATGGCGCGGTTGAAGCCGGGCGTAAGTATCGAGGCGGCATCGGCGGAGCTGGACGTGATCGTCAAGCGCTTGGCAAGATTAAATCCCAACCAATTTCCGAAACATTTCACGGCGCGGGTGCAATCGGCCACGGACTTCATGATGGGCGTGTTTGGAATTGGCAGCGCTGGAGGGCCGGAGACGGAGCATTTCGACATCAAGCACATGCTTTATGACTTGTTGGCTGGGGTCATGATGCTGCTCTTGATAGCGTGCAGCGGCGTGGCGAATCTGCTTCTGGCGCGGGCGGCGGTGCGGGAAAAAGAGATTGCCGTGCGGGCCGCGCTGGGTGCTTCGCGGGGGCGGCTCGTGCGGCAACTACTGGTGGAGAGTTCCGTGCTGGCGGTTGCGGCTTGCATGTTGGGTTGCGTGTTTGCGTATTTCGGGATGAAGGGCGTTGCCGCCGTGGTTCCTCACAAGGGCGCGAGCATTGGAGGCGAGGCGGTCATCGGTTTGGATTTCGCGGTCTTGTTTTTTACGTCGGGCGTCACGGTGTTGACCACGCTGCTTTGCGGGCTGGCTCCAGCGCTTCATGCGGTGGGGCGCGACCTGCAGCCTCAGCTCACCGGGAGCGGCAAAGG
>Ga0209655_10000708_pt1 | contig 12701 bp, 9 predicted proteins | sample BogFormECP03_OM2_FD_188236 | JGI IMG/M metagenome (GOLD analysis project Ga0209655, IMG submission 188236) | Bog forest soil microbial communities from Calvert Island, British Columbia, Canada - ECP03_OM2 (SPAdes) (version 2) | ecosystem: Environmental > Aquatic > Freshwater > Wetlands > Bog ...
CCCGGGCGAGACGCTCTCGCGCTTCATTACCTTTGCGCTGGTGATCGGACCGCCCCCGAGCTTCACATTTCTGCTGAGCCACGACGTGATGCCGCCCGACGCACTGACCATCGAAGGCTTTCAGGAAGTCCTCGTCAATTTTTATCACGAAGCGCATCTGGATCTGCGTTGGGCCGCAGTGGAACCGGAATACACTCGCGCCGTCGAGCGTTACCAGAGTCCGGTGCGCCGCGTCGTCACTGTCTCCGACGCGTACTTGCGCGAGATTTACAGGCCGCGCTACGCACATTCCTTCACCGTTTACATCGAGCCGCTGGTAGGCAACCGCACCAATTTCCGTAACAACGGCAATCATTACGCGATCGTGGTTGACGGCGGCCCGGAATTTCCGGAGGCTGACATTCGCCACGCCTATCTGCATTTCCTGCTTGATCCGCTCCCGCTGAAATATCGCGAGAACGTGATGAAAAAACGCGGACTGCTGAATATCGCAGCGCGCGCGCCACGCCTTTCACCCGAATACAAAAACGACTTCATGGCCTATGCGGACGAGTGTCTCATCAAGGCTGTGGAACTCCGCATCCGCCACCTGAAGCCGGACAAAGAGGAAGCGGTGCTGGCCGAAGACGATCAAGCCGGATTCATCATGGTCCGCTCGTACGTAGTGCAATTGCAGAAGTTTGAGAAAGCGGAGCCGGCGATGTCGTATTATTTCCCCGACCTGATTGACGCTATCGACCTGGCCGCCGAGCAGAAGCGCCTGCAGAATTTCCAGTTCGCGGCGTTGCAGGAAGCAGGCCCGGAAAAAGCAGCGCCGGGCGGCGTGCGCCCTGGATTGCAGCCCGGACAAGCGGCCGATCCGCAATCGGAGTTGGAAAGCGCGCTGGCGCAGGGCGATCATGAAATCGCGCTGCAGGATGCCGCAGCGGCCGGCAAGACTTTTGAAAAGATCCTGGCGAAATATCCGGACAACGCCCGGGCAAGTTTTGGACTGGCGGTGGCGTCCTTGCTGAATCACGACGCGGATCGCGCGCAGGAGCTATTCGAAAAATTGGTAGCGGCTGCGCCGGCTGGCCGAGCGGCATCGGTTCAGCCCGCGGGCCAGGCAACAGGTCAGGCGCCTGCCGCGGTGAGTGCAGCTCCCGATCCGGGGATTATTTCCTGGTCCCATGTGTACCTGGGGCGCCTGCATGATTTCGCGGAAGAGCGCGACCAGGCTCTGGTGGAATATCGGGCCGCGCTCGGGATCGCGGGCGCGCCGGAGGCCGCTCGCGTGGCTGCGCAACGTGGAATTGACGCGCCGTATAGTCCGCGCGGCGCCGGCGGCAGCAGTGCGCCGCCAAAACAGTAAGCTTCAGCCTGTACCGGCAGCCAGCAGCCGGTTGTGGGTTCGGAGTCATTCTAAAAAGGAAGGCAACAAAACATGACGCTCACTTCAATCCGCAATGGCATCGCAGCACTCGTGCTCCTACTCGCCTGGTTCCTTTCGGCGCCGAGTTCCTACGCGCAGTATCAGCAGACTCCGCCTCCCGCCAACTCGGGAGCGCAATCCCAGGCGCCGCAGCAAACTCCGAAGGACGGGCAAACCGCACCCGCGCTGGCAGCGCCGAAAGCTGATCCGGAAGAAGAGGCCGCTTACAAAGCGTTCACTGATACAAAGCCGGAAGACCCGGACAAGCGCATCCAGCTGGGCGAGGCATACATCCAGAAATATCCCAGCGGAAAATACCTTGAGCCGGTCTATCAAGGCCTGACGACCGCGGAATACTCGAAGCAGGACTTCGCGAAGATGTACGCCGACGCCGATAAGACTCTGGCCGCGAATCCGGACGACGTGACCGTGCTGGTGCTGGTAGGCTGGGTGATCCCGCACAACTACGACCCCAACGATCTCGCCGCGGAAAGCCGGCTGGACAAGGCCGAGAAGTATGAAAAACACGCGCTCGAAGTGCTGGCCACCTTGCCGAAGCCCGCGACCATGACCGACGAACAATTCGCCAAGGTCAAGGCGCAGGGCGAATCTCAGGCGCACAGCGGCCTGGGGCTGATTTATTTCCGCCGCGGGAATTATGACGAGTCCATCGCCGAGCTGAAAAAATCCACTGCCGATCCCGCGAACCAGGATGCTACTGATTATTACGTGATGGGCGTGGAGCTGACGCGTCTGAAGCGCTTCTCCGAATCCGCTGACGCATTTGCGAAGTGCGCCGCGATGCCCGGTGGCTTGCAGGACCGCTGCAAGCAGTCGGGCGCCGAAGCCAAGAAGCAGGCCGCCGCCGCGCCTGCGCCTTCGAAGTAGGCGTTGCGGTGATCGCGCCATGACACCGGAGGAGCGCGCCGAGCTCGAAGCGATCCTCGGTCACCATTTTGAGCATCCCGAGGAACTGGATCGCGCGCTCACGCACCGGTCGCATCGCCAGTCGTCACAAGGAACGGACAACGAACGGCTGGAATTTCTCGGCGACCGGGTGCTTGGACTGATCGCGAGCGAACATCTCTGCCGTTCGTTTCCCGATTGGGATTCGGGCCAGCTTTCCAAGGGGTTGGCGCGCGTGGTGAGCGCCACTTCGCTCCACGCGGCGGCGAAGAAACTGAAACTTGGGCGCTATCTTCGTCTGGGGCCGGGCGAGGAAAAAACCGGTGGGCGCGATAAGAAGAGACTGCTCGCCGACGCTTACGAAGCGATTCTCGCCGCGATTTATCTGGATGCGGGGCTTGTGGCCGCTGCTTCATTTTTGCAGCGCACGGTGCTCGACCCGGTGCTTTCCGGGCACGGCGAAGGACTCGAACGCGCGGATCACAAATCGGCACTGCAGGAGTGGCTGCAGCAACGCGCGCGCTCACCTGTGGAATACCGCATTCGCAGCGAGTCGGGCCCGGAACATCAGAAAGTTTTCGAGGTTGAAGTGTGGCACGGCGGCGAACGGCTCTCCGCATCCACTGGGCGGAGCAAGAAAGAAGCTGAACAGCAGGCCGCCAGCGCCGCATTGGAAATTCTCGAAGCTCGTGACGTCCCGCGGCTTCCCTAGCAGCGCGCCCCGCCTGCGGCCCCTGTTTCGAGTTTTGTATCCGCCCATACACAACCGCGCTTGCTGATTTTTTCCCCAAGCTGCTAAAGTGAACGCATGGCATCTGAAACCACGGCGCTACCGGCGCCCGACGTCGCAGCGCTCGCTGATCCTAGCGCACCGGTGACACCGCAGAAAATCGTGCGGCCGCGCAGCGGTTTGGCCGAATTTTTGGAAATGCTGCTGGTGACGATGCTGCTCGCGCTCTTCGGCACCACTTTCGTGGTGCAAGCGTTCAAAATCCCTTCTGGCTCGATGGAGCCGACGCTGCTGATTGGCGACCACGTGTTCGTCAACAAATTTATTTTCGAAGGCACTGGCGCGTGGTACGAAAAATTTTTGCCCTATCGCGACATCCGCCGCGGCGACATCATCGTCTTCAAGTTTCCGTTCGACGATCATCCGCATTATGTGAAGCGCGTGATCGGCCTGCCGGGCGAACGTCTGCGCATCCTGAATGGCGACGTTTACATCAACGGGGTACTGCTGCAGGAACCTTACGTGGTGCGCGACCCGGCGTCCCGGGATCCTTACGCCGACAATTTTCCGCCTACGAATCGCCGGGTTTTGCCATTTGTCGCGCGGCGCGAATGGGCCGACCAGCTTTTCAACTACGTGCGCGACGGCGAGCTGATCGTTCCACCCAATCACTATTTCGCGATGGGAGATAATCGCGACCGCAGCGCGGACAGCCGCTACTGGGGTTTCGTGGATCGCGACTCGATCATGGGCAAGCCGATGGTGATTTACTGGTCGGTGCGAGCAACTTCCGATGATTATCGGTCGCGCGGAGTTTCCAACGCGCTGAGCGGCATGTGGCAGACGCTGCTGCACCTGCGCGCGCAGACCCGCTGGAATCGCATGCTGCGCGAGGTACATTGATATGATGGCCGCGCGCTGTCGTTAGTCATGTCGCAAACACTTTCAGAACTTGAACTCCAGACTCCGCCGCACGATGCAGCGCGGCCGCGGCGCCATCACTGGTCTCGCTGGGCGAAATGGCTCGTTTGTCTGCTGATTTTTCTGTGGCTCGCGGATCTGGGCGTCTCGCTTTTGATCCGCCACACGCGACTGCAACGTACGTTGACGGCGCGGCTGGAATCCGTCTTCGGACGCAGCGTCGAAGTAGGTAGCTACGATTTTTCGCTATGGGGTGGGCCAACGCTTTTGGCACATTCGGTCACGTTCGGCGAGGACCCGCGCTTCGGCCACGAATATTTCCTGCGCGCGGATTCGCTTACGGTGCGACTGCGCTGGCAGAGTTTTTTCCGCGGACACATGGAGTTGGGCGCGATCGCGCTGGAAAGTCCCAGCCTGAATCTGGTGCGCAATAGGGAGGGCGACTGGAATGTGGCGGAATGGCTGCCCAAATCGGTGGGCGGCGCGCCGTCGTCTTCTTTGCCGGGTCCTCCCGTGCGATTCGGGCGCATTGATGTGACTTCCGGCCGCATCAATTTCAAACGCGGGGACGAAAAACTTCCTTTCGCGCTGACCAACGTCAACGGCTACATGGAGCCGGACCGCTCCGGCCGCTGGACGCTGAACCTGGAAGCTGTTCCGACGCGTGCTGCAGTGCTGCTGCAGCAGGCCGGCACGATTCGTGTTTCCGGTCACGTGGGCGGCACTTCTTCGCGCTTGCGGCCCGCGGTTCTTGATCTGGCGTGGGACGGTGCATCACTTTCCGATTTGCTGCACCTGGCGCACGGTTACGATTTTGGAGTGCGCGGAGATTTGGGCCTGGTCGTTCATGCGGAAACGCAAGGCGATAATTGGGCGCTGCAGGGCCGCGCCGAGCTCCGCCGGTTGCATCGCTGGGATTTCGCGGTGCGGCCCGATAATCCCGCGTTAAACGTCAACGCAAAAATGATTCTGTATCCACTGGCGTCGGGCCTCGACATCACGGAAGCCACCATCGAAGCTCCACATTCGTTTGCGCGCGCGGACGCTCACTTTGCGTGGCCTTCGCCGGCGGAGCCACAATTCGCAGCGCAAAGCGTAAACGCCGCGGCCTCCTACGCCTCGCCTGCGCAATTCGAAATCACCCAATCGCAGCTGGACCTGAATGACGTGCTCGCCTGGATCCGCGCGTTTCATTCCGATGTAGCGCCAGACGTCTCATTGCGCGGTTTCGCGAGCGTACGAGCAGGATTTTCGGCGTGGCCACCGCGCTTGACCTCCGCTGTCGGCGCCATCGCCGGCGCAGACCTTGCGAGCGCCCGCCTGCGCGTGCCGGCTCACCTGAGCCAGGCGCTGTTTCGTTACGACCACGAAATGTTTTCGCTGCTGCCCGCAACTATTTCTTACGGCTCGTCGGATGGCGCGATTCATGCTGAAGCAATCGCTAGCGCGGGCCAGCGGGAATTTCCGATCTATCATTTATCTGGCAATCTCACGCAAGTGCGCGATCTGGTGGCCACGGCAGGCGCGCTGGGATGGAATATTTCGCGCGGCTGGGATCTTGCCGGTCCGGTGCGTTGCGATTTGCGTTGGCAGGGCGCGCGATTTCCGTGGGAAACGCAGCCTGTGGGCAGCATCGACTGGGGCGGGGAAGCGGCGGGCGCTTCGCTGCTGACGCCATTCCTGAATCAGCCGGTGAAACAGATCAGGGCGCGCGCGGAACTCAAGCCGGGGCTGCGCCATATCGCGCTCACGTCCGCCGACGCCTTCGGCTCCCGCTGGACGGGCACGTTCGATCGCCACGATCTCGCGACCGGTTGGCAGTTCGCGTTATCCACGGACGCGCTTTCCGCCGCGGATCTGGATCGTTGGCTCAATCCGCGGTGGCGGCAGAGTTTTCTGGACCGCATGTTGCCGTTTCTGAATTCCAGTTCGCCGGCGAATGCGGTGCCGGAAAATCTTCGCGCGGAAGGGCGCATCAATATAGAGGAATTCGCGCTCGCGCCCGTGGCTTTGCATCATTTGCAGAGCGACGTAAAAATTGGCGGCCGCCACATTGAAGTTTCGAGCGGCAAGGCGGAATTCTTTGGCGGCGCGCTGGAAGGCTCGCTCGACGCACAACTCAGCGCGGCACCGGCGTACCGGCTGAATCTGGATTATTCACGCGTGGATCTCGCTGCGCTTACTGCCGCTTTTCCCACGCTCGCGGGTTTATTTGCCGGCTCCGCTTCCGGCGAATTCGCGCTGGATTCCGGCGGCGGCACGCGCGCCGATCTGGTTTCGTCGCTGGAATGCCGGGGCAATGCGCGCATTACCGATGCCAAGCTGCAAAACATCAATCTGCTGGATTCGATGCACGAAGCGGAACTGCGGCCCGGCGTGAGCTCCTTTCCTGCTGCCAGCGCCGTGTTCGCGTGCGGCAATGGAAAAATAGTTTTCCAGCGCTTGCATTTCACCGGCGCGGCGCAGGATATTGCCGCGTCCGGCTCCGTGGATTTTTCGCGCAACCTGCATTTGCAGCTGCGCGTGCTTCCTGCTGCCGGTGCGATCGGTGCTGCACACCCCGCCGCCACCGCGCAGCTCTTCCAATTAACCGGACCTATCAGCGCGCCGGCGTTCGAGCCGGTCAACCCATCTGCGTCGCGCGCCGCCGAGCAAGAAACCACGGAGCAGCGGAATTGATTCCGCGGCAAAAGCAGGCGGTCGCATATTGCCTGGCGACGCTCGCAGCGTTCGCGTTGCGTCTACCCTCGATTGGCGCCGCTTCGCAACGGATTCACCTGACCCCCAATTTCACCATGGGCGAATCGTTCCGCTACCACATTGAATCGCAGACCACCACGACCGGAACCACGACCACTCCGATCGTAAATCCCGAAGCCGCGAAGCAGCTGAAGCAAGTTGCAGACCTGGAGGTCCGGCTCGACGTCGTGGGCGTGCAGCCCGCTCCCGCTGCGAGCGGCGCGCCCGGCGCGGCACGCCTGCGCGCCACGTACGAAAAAGCCACCGCTGCCACGCAAACCGACGCCTACGATCCCGCAGCTGCGGCTCTGGACGCGCAATACAATAATTTGCAGGGGCGCTCAGTGGAATTTACGATCGAAGCTGACGGAAAGATTTCGCACATCAGCGGGCTGGATGAGGCCGTCTCCAATCCTTCCGCCGCCGCCGCGGTGCGCGACTGGATCACCGGCTTTTCTCCCAGCGCAAATTTGCCTCCGGAAGGAATCGCCGTCGGGCAGAAGTGGTCAGCCGAACGGCCGCTGGAAAATACGCCGCTCGGGAATTTGCTGTGGCGCACTTCGTCCAGTTATCTGCGCGACGAGGCTTGCGAGCTGCCGGGCCAGTCGACATCGGCCGCGCCCGCTGGCCATAGTGCAGCTTCGCCCGCGCCGCTCTGCGCCGTGATTCTCACCAGCTTCGATATCCTGCGCCGCGGCTCCGCGAATGCCGACGCCACGCCGGAAGATTATCGCCACAACGGATTGCGCACCTCCGGCACGTGGACTGGCAAAGGCGAAACTCTCAGCACCATTTCGCTGCAGACCGGCATGCTGTTGCGCTCCACGCAAACCAGCACGCAAAAAATGGACTTCGAAATCGTCAGCGCGCTCTCCGGCTCGAAAATTCATTACGCCGGCCAGGTGGAAACGCAATCTGAAATCACGCTAGTGCCCAACGCCGTCGCTGCCCCCTGACGCCCCCACAGATTGTTTCTGCGGACGACGATTAGTTGACATGCCGCGACGCAGCGTCTAGCATCGCGCCCAGTTCCAGCGTCCCACCAAGTAAAACTGTAGGAGGTGAACGATGAGTGACGCCGCGCGGGTGCGTTATTTGCGCATAGCGTTGATTCTCGTTGGACTGATTTTTATTCTGGGGGTTTATCCGCTGATGATGGCTTGGTGGCCCTCTGGCTGGCGCTGGCAACCCAATCAGCCGGAGTACGAACAGATGATCCTGGGAGTGTACGCGACGCTGGGAATATTTCTGCTTCTGGCTGCGCGAAATCCGCTCCAGAATCGCAGCCTGATCTGGTTCACCGTTTGGTCGAGCCTGGTTCACGCGGGAATTATGACCGTGCAAGCGCTCAACGCCCCTGCAGAGCACGGCCACCTGCTCGGCGATATTCCTGCGCTGGCCATTGTAGCGATCGTGCTCGCGGTGCTGACACCGCGCGGTGCTGTAGGTCAAACCTAAAATCCGGCTCGCAGTCAACCAGCGCCGCGTATCCCGAATCAGCAGCCGGGCGTGTGCGCCATTGCGCCAAATGCCCACGACAAACGGCTATAATCAATCTGCATGATCCCGGCATCTTACAAACCGAAAAAGAAATTCATGGAGCTGGCTATTTCCGAAGCCAAGCTGGCCGGCGACCGCGGCGATTATCCCATTGGCGCGGTGATTACGCGGCTGATTGGCAAGCGCGAGGTCGTGATCGCCAGCGCCGGGAATCGTGTGAAAACTTCGGGATCGAGCATCAAGCACGTGGAGCTGGAAACGCTGAAATACGTGTGCAGTGGATATGGCCGCTACTTGCCCGACTTCGTTTTGTACTCGACGCACGAGCCTTGCGCGATGTGTGCCGGGGCTTGCGTGTGGTCCAGAATTGGCGCGGTGGTTTACGGCGTCTCGCAAGAGGATATTGCCGCGTACGGCCGGAAGTGCGGCACGGATGATTACAAGTGGCGAGCGTGCTTAATTTCGTGCGAGTTCGTTTTCCGCAAGGGCAATCACCGCATCCCGGTCTTCGGCGGATTCTTGCGCCAGGAATGTCAGAAGCTTTTCAGTTATAAAACCACGCGGCGCTGACCCGTGTTTCCCGCGATAGATGTCGAAGGGTAGGGGCGCTGCTTGCTGGCCCCAGCTTGCCAAGGTGTCAACGTGGCGATCGATACGCCGGCGCCATTTGCAAGCCGCGACCCCCTCAGCGCGCCGCGGTTAAATTTGTTATAATTAGAGTTTTCAGCATGGCGCGTTTTGCGCGCTGAGGACTTGTGCAATGAATTTCAAGCTAGCCAGCGACTACGAACCGCGGGGCGATCAGCCGCACGCCATTTCGCAGCTCCTCTCGGGCCTATCCGCCGGAGACCGCCACCAGGTGCTGCTGGGTGTCACCGGCTCGGGCAAGACTTTCACGATGGCCAAGGTGATCGAGGAGATCAACCGGCCGACGATCGTTCTCGCGCACAACAAGACGCTGGCCGCGCAACTGTTCCACGAATTTAAGTCGTTTTTCCCCGATAACGCGGTCGAATATTTCGTCAGCTATTACGATTATTACCAGCCCGAGGCCTACGTTCCGGCCAGCGATACGTACATCGAAAAAGAATCCACTATTAACGACGAGCTGGACAAGCTGCGCATGAGCGCCACGCGCTCGCTCTTCGAGCGCCGCGACGTGATCATCGTCGCTTCCGTTTCTTGCATCTACGGCCTCGGCTCGCCCGAAGCGTATTACGGCATGATGCTGCTGCTCGAAAAGGGCATGTCCATCAATCGCGAGACGATTTTGCGCAAGCTGGTGGAAATTCAGTACGAGCGCAGCGAAGATCTGCGCCGCGGCACTTTTCGGGTGCGCGGAGACATCATCGAAATTTATCCGCCCTACGACGACCTCGCGGTGCGCATCGAGCTGTGGGGCACGCAGATCGAAGCCATCCGAAAAATCGACCCGCTCACGGGCGAAATCCGCCTGACGCGCGAAGGCGACATCACGCGCCAGCCGATTTATCCGAAAACGCACTACGTGCTGCCGGCCGAACAGCGCGAACGGGCCATTCAGAGCATTTACGAGGAAATGGAATGGTGGAAAGGCGAGCTGAGCCGCCAGGGAAAAATCGTGGAATCGCAGCGCATCGTGCAACGCACGAATTTCGATATTGAAATGATGCGCACCATCGGCTATTGCCACGGGATCGAAAATTATTCGCGCCATCTTTCCGGGCGGTTGCCCGGTGAAGCGCCGCCGACGCTGCTGGATTACGTGCCGTCCGATTACTTGCTGGTGGTGGACGAATCGCACCAGACCGTGCCGCAGTTGCACGCTATGTATCACGGCGACCGTTCGCGCAAACAGACTTTGGTGAACTACGGATTTCGCATGCCGTCGGCGCTGGATAATCGTCCGCTCACTTTTGAGGAGTTCGAGCATCGCACTAATCAGGTGGTGTACGTTTCCGCGACGCCTGGGCCTTATGAGTTGACCAAAACCGGCGGGGTGGTGGTCGAGCAGGTGATTCGTCCAACGGGCCTGGTGGATCCCGAGGTGGAAGTGCGCCCGGTGAAGGGCCAGGTGGATGACCTGCTCGAACAAATCCGCGTGCGCACCGCACGGAACGAACGGATTCTGGTCACGACGCTCACCAAGCGCATGGCCGAAGACTTGGCGGAGTATTTCGCCGAGGTGGGCATACGCGTGCGGTACCTTCACTCTGAAATTGATACGCTGGAGCGCGTGCGCATCTTGCGCGATCTGCGGCGTGGGGAATTTGACGTGCTGATCGGCATTAACTTGCTGCGCGAAGGACTGGACCTGCCAGAAGTTTCGCTGGTCGCGATTCTGGATGCGGATAAGGAAGGTTATCTGCGCAGCGCGACATCTTTGATTCAAACCATGGGCCGTTGCGCGCGTCACGTGGAAGGCCGGGCGATCTTGTACGCGGATCGCATGACCGATTCCATGCGCCAGGCGATCGGCGAAACCAGCCGCCGGCGCGCGATTCAGGAAACCTATAACCGGGACAACAACATCACGCCGATGTCCATCATCAAGTCCGTGGATATGCAGCTGGCGCGCATTATCGAGGCCGATTATTTGACCGTGCCGGCCGATGAGCCTGTGATCGGCGAAATTACGAGCGAAGCGCAGATGGTGCAGGCCATCGCGCAGCTGGAAGCGCAAATGCGTGAAGCGGCCAAAAATTTCGAGTTCGAACGCGCTGCGGGCATTCGCGATCGCGTCCGCGCACTGAAGCAGCGTGACCTGGGCGCGATTTTCTCTTCGCCCGCCGCGAATGACTCGCCGATGCCAACTTCTGCGGCGCCTGCGGCGACGGTCGCCGAAGAAACTCCTCTGGCGCAAGTTCCACCGCCAAAAACACGCTCGCGCGCGGCCAGAGTCTCGAAGAAATCCTGACGATGATTCTTACGTTCCCGGACCCGCCGGCCTGATCGCGGACCGGAAGGATCGGGACGACCGCAGAAGTTGTGGAAACTTGCGAGATATCGGCTAATATCTTTTTTCGATATTGCCGAATAGAATAGAAACCGGTGCGAAAATCCCAATCATCCGCCGCTCGCCTGCGGCTGTTCCGTTATAAACTCGTAATTCTGGCATTACTCCTCGCGCCATCCGCCGCGCGCTCTCAAGCCGTCCAGCAGTCGCCAGCGCCGTCGCAAACGCAGCCGCAAACGCAGTCGCCAGTGCCGTCGAAGCCGGCGGCACCACCGCAATATCCTCCCGGCAATGAATTCGCGATCTGGGGAGGCTACTCCGTCGGCAATGCCCAGCTTATTGGCATCGAGACCAATCGCCAACTCGGCGAACTTGCGGTGCGTTACGGCCGGACGCTCTTCGACAAACCACAGATTGCGCTGCAATACACGCTCGACGTGATTCCCGTTGAAACTGTGCGGCAGTACACCTTCACCGAATGCATGCCCACACCGACTACAACCGCTTTCTGCGCCAACGGGCGCGAGACGGTCTACGGCGGTGGCGTGAATCCTATTGGATTGAAACTGAATTTCCGGCGCGAGCACCGCTTCCAACCGTTCATCGCGTCCACGGCTGGGTTCGTCGCGTCAGTGAGGCCCGTGCCCGTGGACGTTCCCGGCGGAACGCAATTTAATTTTACTTTTGATTTTCAGGCGGGAGTGGACTGGTTCAATTCATCGCGCGACCGTGCGTGGCGCTTCGGCTACAAATACCAGCACATTTCCAACGCCTATCGGCACGATTTCAATCCTGGCGTGGACTTCCACTTCATTTTTCTGAGCTATTCGTTCTTTAAATAGAAACGGCTTAGGCTGCGTCCGGTGGGTTGAATCTCTTGGCTCTCACACCACGCCGCGCTTCAACTCCTCAATCGCATAAAACGTTCCGCGCCAGCGAATTCCGCCCCGGCGCAAAGTCACAAACGTGGACCGCACTATCATCCAACAAACAATTAAAGCCCCCAGCGGTTGCGTCACCGCGTACAGCGGCGACTCATCCAATTCCAGTGCTGCTCCGGCCTGCGCCAGTACCGGCAGCACAATCGCCGCTACCGCGAATATCCGCGCCCAGCCGTGCACAAACGGCAAAGCCAGCCACGGCAGCACGAACATCAGCAAATTCCCAGCGACTTGTCCCACAGCGAACCACAGTCGAAAACCTGTCGTAGCATAAAAATTTTTCGTCGTTCCGCGAATGATATTTCCCAGCCCCGCGTGCCAATGCACGGTCACCGCGCGCCCTGCTCTGGCGACGCCCGAGCGCAGGCCCGCTTCCTTCACGAGTTTTCCCACTTTCACATCGTCCACCACTTCCATTGCCAGACGCCTGTGCGTTCCCATTTTTTCGTAAGCGCTGCGCCGGAGCAGTTGAAACGCTCCAACACCGATGTACGCGCGCGATTTGGGGTCGCTGGCGCGCCACGGCCGCAGACCCAACATGAATGACATCGCAAAAAACGTCATCGCGATTTTTTCGCCTAGCGTGAACATTTCGGCGTGGCACAGCAGTGTCAGATG
>Ga0209655_10000709_pt1 | contig 12694 bp, 11 predicted proteins | sample BogFormECP03_OM2_FD_188236 | JGI IMG/M metagenome (GOLD analysis project Ga0209655, IMG submission 188236) | Bog forest soil microbial communities from Calvert Island, British Columbia, Canada - ECP03_OM2 (SPAdes) (version 2) | ecosystem: Environmental > Aquatic > Freshwater > Wetlands > Bog ...
CCATCCGCACTGGCACCCGAACGACCGGTTCATCACAGTGATTTCGGGGACGTGGTGGGTGGGCACGGGACCGAAATTCGATCCGGACAGGACGGTTGCGATGCCGGCGGGGAGCTTTGTCACGCATTTCGGGAAACAAATTCATTACGATGGAGCGAAGGATTCGGAGGCGGTGCTGGAGATTGTCGGGGAAGGGCCGGCCACGGCTACGCCGGCGGAAATAAAATAAACAAACGAGGACGGGGAACAAAGCAAAGCGAACAGCAGATCCCTCTCTGCGCATCGCGCCCTCCGCTGCGCGGTGGGAAGAAAAAGCGCGCGATGCTTCGCTCGGGATGACAGGTTGATGAGGGGGCGGAATGGGAGGCGAACTTGAGGGTTTGGGAGCGCGGCGTCTAAACCCGCACCCTTTGCTAAGAAGAAAAACGCAAAGGATGCGGCACCCTCAAAGTCGATCCGAGGCGTGACTTAACTTTGGTGCGAGGTTGCGCTACCCGCCCGCGCTGCAACGATCGATCCCGTCGATGCTCTCCGCGCGGAATAGCTTGTCGTCTTGTGTCCCGTGTACAATCATTCCTCTCGACACCATGGACGAACTAGCGCGGATGAACGAAGAGGAAGACAAGAGTAGCGCCCGGCCCGCTATTATTTTGGTGCTGCTGGTGATTCTCATCGCCATCTTCTGCGTGGAGTTCGGGGCGCAGACGCTCACCTGGTTTGAAGCGCGGCACTGGGCGGCGTCAAGTCCCTGGCTCGCGTACGTTCCCCAGCCGCTACCCGTAACTTCCGGCGACACGTCAAAGGGTTCGCAAGCGAAAGCCTTCGAGTATGAGTTTAATGTTCCGTGGAATGTGAAGATAAAAAACCTCGAGTCATTGTCTTACATCCAGTTCGTCTCTAACTCGGGCCAGGTGGTCGTGTTCTACGATCCCGATTCGCAATTGGATGTGCTGCACTCGCTGAAATCGTCGAACCCCACCGAATACCAGAAATTCGCGAATGTTTTTGCGAATCAGCCCATTGAATCGAATTACGCGCTGTATCAGGCGGTGTACTCGGCTTCACCGGCGCAATTCTCTCCAATCATGAAGGTGGAAGAGGCGCGGCGCGACAACGTGCTCTTGCTTTGGAAACTGTCCTTTGGGCCAGACCTGGAATCGATTGACGCGCAGTCGTTTTATTCTTTCGACTGGGGAAAAAATCGAGGGTTTCAGTTCGGAGATCCGGCGAAGGGCCAACCGGTTGCCCTGCGCGTTTTCGACGAGAACAACCGGCAATTCCGTTTCATTTTCACCGTGGCCTACGGTTCCGGCGCCAAAATCACTCAGAGCGACATCAACATGGCCGTGCGCTCTCTTCAGCCCGTGCCCATCATCGAGCGCTGAGCTTCAAGCGTTAGCCTTGCTGTGGAGTCCCAACACCTTCTGGTAGTAGTTCTCATACTGAGGGATCACATCGTTCGAGCAATATTTACTGCGGGCGTTGACGCGCGCTTGCTGGCCCATCGAGCGGCCGCGGTCAGGACGCGTCAGGATCTCAAGTGCGTACTTGGCTCCGGCTTTAACGTCGCGAGGCGGGATAAGGTAGCCGTCCACTCCGTGCGTAACGACCTCCGGCAGACCGCCTACATCTGTCGCCACCACCGGCACCTCGCAAGACATGGCCTCCAGCGCCGCGAGGCCGAACGACTCTTCGTCGCTGGGAAGCAGAAACAGATCCGCCAGCCCGAGCTTCTCCTGCACGTCGTCCTGTTTCCCGAGAAAAAATACGTCCTTCGAAAGACCCTTTTTGCGAACCGCGAATTCAGCCGAACCACGGTCCGGGCCATCGCCCATCAGCACCAGCTTGGCCGGAATCTTTTCGCGCACCAGCGCAAAGATTTCGATTACATCGCAAACTCGCTTTACCGGACGGAAATTCGACAGGTGCATCACTATGGGTTCGCCGTCTTTCGCCCAGCGCTGCCGTGCAGACTGATCCTCACATCGCGAATACAAATCGCAGTTGACGAAGTTCGGAATTACTTCAATGGGCCGCTTGATTTCAAAATCGCGAATGGTGCGCTCGCGCAAATATTTGGAAATCGCCGTGACGCCGTCGCTTTGCTCGATCGAAAACCGCGTGATAGGAAGATAGCTGCGATCGTTGCCGACCAGCGTGATGTCCGTGCCGTGCAAGGTTGTGATGAACGGCAACCTCTTCGGTGTCGCCATCATGCGGGCCAGCAGCGCGCTCACCGAATGGGGAATCGCGTAATGCACGTGCAGCAAGTCCAGTGAGGCTTCCTCTGCAACTTCAAACATCTTGGTCGCTAAAGCCAGAGTGTACGGAGGGTGATCGAAAAGCGGGTATGAGGTGACTTCCACTTCGTGAAAATAAATCCGCTCGTGCGCCGAACTCAGCCGAATCGGCATCGCATAACTGATGAAATGGATTTCGTGCCCGCGCGCTGCGAGCTCGATCCCCAGCTCCGTCGCGACCACTCCGGAGCCCCCGTACGTGGGATAGCATGTGATTCCGATCTTCATTAGGCCTCTCTTTACTGTAACAGCCGCCCGCAGCGGGCAGCAACCCACTCGCTCACTTGCGCGGCTCGTTTTTGGATGCTAGATTCGCTCCCCGGTCGCTGGCAGATTAGACGCGCCGGAGGGGCGCAAGGGTGGAGCGACTTTCGGGAAAAGTGGCATTCATCACCGGCGGCGGAACGGGAATCGGCCGCGCTTGTGCGTTGGCATTTGCTGCCGAAGGCGCGCAAGTGGCCGTAGCAGGTCGCAGGAAAGAGCCCCTGGTCGGCGTCGTACGAGAGATTGAATCATCGGGCGGCAAAGCGTTGGCGGTAGCGTGCGATGTCGTTGAGCGCGGAGCTGTGGAAGCTGCGATTTCGAGTGTCGCGCTGCACTTTGGTCATCTAAACGTCATTGTGAACAACGCGGGAGCCGTCATGGTTGGAACCGCCGAAGAAACTTCCGACGAAGATTGGAGCCGGGTGCTGGCTACAAATTTGACCGGCACATTTCTCGTCTCGCGCACGGCGATACCGCACCTCCGCAAATCCGGAGGAGGCTCGATCGTCAATATTGGTTCGTACCTTGGAATCGTAGGCCGCCGACAGCGGGCTGCTTATTGCGCGGCAAAGGCCGGCGTTGCTGGATTGACGCGGGCAATGGCGCTCGATCACGCGCAAGATAACATTCGCGTGAATTGCGTGTGTCCGGCGATCGTTGAGACCGAGATGTCACTACTTTTCCTGTCCAGGGCGGCCGATCCGGAAGCGGCGCGAAAGCAGCGCCTCGCAGAACTTCCGCTCGGACGCTTCGGAAAGCCGGAAGACATCGCGCTGATGGCTCTGTATCTCGCGTCCGACGAATCTTCGTGGGTTACCGGCACCGTGTTTCCAATCGACGGAGGTCAAACAGCTTCCTGATATGGCGCGAACTCCCAAACCGACTGCGTATCTTTCCGCGGGTGACGTGAAAGAACGTATCCGCACGAGCAACACGGCAAAACAATTTGGTTTCGTCATCGATAAAGCGGAGCGGGGAAAAGTAACGATTCGGATGCCGGTGGAGGAGCTGCACAAACAGGTTTATGGGGTGGTTCACGGCGGAGTACTCGCGGCGCTGGCCGACACGGCCGGAGGCCTGGCGACCTACATGGATTGCCCGCGCGGAACGCGAGTGGCTACCGTGGAGATGAAAATCAATTTTCTCGAGGCGGTGGAGGCGGGGACCGTGTTCGCCGAAGCTGAGGTGGTGCGTCGTGGGAGGCACATCGCGGTGGTGGATTGCGACGTGCGCGATGATCGGGGCAGGCTGGTTGCCAAGGCGCTGATGACGTTCTTCGTGGGCCCGTTTAGAAAGAACCGAAAGAGCCGCTCCTAATTATCCCCGCTCTTGCATCCTCTCCGTTAACCGTCCCTCGCGGCTGGACTACTGCCCGTTGGTGCCACCCTGCGCGGCCTCGTCACCATCCTTGTAGAGGTACTTGATGGAGTGCTTGTAGAGCAGGATGTTGGGGCTACCGTAGCGGGTCAGCTTGATGCACTCCCGGTCGTACCATTCCACGGTGCCGCGCAGGATTTCGCCGTCATTCAGCACCACGGCGACGGGGGTCCGCGACTGCATCTGCTTCACGAAGTAGAAATTCTCGGCGTGAGTCTGCTCGGGGGGCGCCGGCTTCTTCCTAGGCGCCACCTGCTGGGGCATAGCCTGCACTGGGCGAGGCGCGGCGAATTGGTCCTTCACCTCGGTAAGGCTGGGGCGGAAAAGCTTGCGATTTACCATATAAGTGCTCCTTGCACCTTCTATATCTGTTATGACTGCGGAACGAGAGATTCGGTTGCAGATTTTAATAAAATAGTTGAAATTTTCTTTTTTCCTAGCGGGTTGCAAGCGAGGCGATGTGAGCGTCGAGGCCTAGCTGCCGGCCCACATTACGCCGCAAGCGGCTATCCAGCACGTCAAGACCCTGGGTAGCCCGCAAAATCCATTCAAAATTTACTTTGTGGCCGAGGGCCTCTAGTTCCCGGCGTAAATCCGGGTTTCGAGGCAAGCTATGTGTCTGGCCTTGGGAAAATTCCAGAACATCACTGAGGAGACTATAAAACAGGTCCAGAATATTTTCAAACGATTCCTTTTCGCGCTTGGCGAGCTGCGCGGTGGCGGCAAAAATCTGGCCGGATTTTTCTCCGGTGACGGCTTGCTCCAGCAGGGTCAAAACAATTCTGCGCAGGCGCGATGATTCCTGCAGATCGAGCGTGAGCGCCATTCCCGGGCTGCCGCACGACAGTTGCGCGAGCAGTTCGCGTTCCGGGGCTTTCGCGTCAGTGCGCTCCTTCAGGAAGGCTTCCATCTGCTCTTTGCGAACCGGGGCGAAATGAAATTGCAGGCAGCGCGAGCGGATGGTGGGCAGCAAAGAGTCCGGAGTGGGCGCGAGCAGGATCAAGGTGGCAGAGTCCGGCGGCTCTTCGAGAATTTTCAGGAACAGGTCGGCGTCGTTCCAGCGCATGGTGTCCGCGCCATCGAGTATGAACACGCGGCGACGGCCGTGCGGCTGGAAATAGGCGGCGCGTTGGACGGCGCGCAATTGGCCGACGCGAATCATGGGGCGCGCGACGGGAGTGCGCAGCCGAACGGGGTCGGGAACGATGAGCCAGACATCGGGATTCGTTTCGATGAGGAGCGGCATGCGCTCGACCATGGCTGCGTCGGCGCTCTCACCGCGTTCGGCTAGGCCCAGTTCGATGAGAGGCGCAGGATCCGCCAGGCGCGCGATTTTTTTGCAGGGTTCGCACTCGCCGCAGAAGTCGTCTTTCAGGCGCTCGCAATTCGCGGCTTGGGCGAACATGCGAGCCAGCGTGTATTTTCCGATTCCGCGCGGGCCGGTGAAAAGCAGGGCACTGGGAACGCGTTCGCGACGCAACATTCCGCGCAGGGCGCTGACGATGCGTTCGTTGCCGAGAAATTCGCTGAAGCCCATATTATTTGTTCGCCCGCAGAGACGGAGTGGCGTGCGCTTGCACGACTGCGAGGATTTCCTGGTGAATTGACTCGGCTGAGCGCAGCGCGTTCGCGGCGGTGTCGTAACATTCGATTTTCAGCCAGTTCGGCTGATGCGCTAGCTGGTCGTACACTTCCGAAGTTGCTGCCAGGTGCGCGAGATTGGATTCCTGAATATCGCGCTGCAATTTTGTGTAGTTGCGGGTAGCTTTTTCGCCGATCAAGCGGTGAGCTTCGGCGGGAGGCACGCGCAGATAGATGACGAGGTTCTCGGCGGGCAGGGCGTACACCTGATATTCAAGATGCCTGAGCCATTGCAGAAATTCGGTACGTTTTTCGCGCGGGACGCGAGCGCCCTGATGCGCGAGATTCGATCCGACGTAACGGTCGGCGAGCAGCGTTTTTCCGGAGGCGAGATCGGATTCGATCTTCGGCTTGGCTTCCAGGCGGTCGCCGGCGTAGAGCAGGGCAGAGAAGTGCGCGTCCACGGCTTCGAGCGAGCCGAATTCGCCATTCAGATAGCGGGCAGCGAGCTTGCCGAAGAAACCGTCGTAACGCGGGAAGCTGATTTGCGCGAAGGGCACGTTGCGCGAGGCGAAGGCGCGGGCGAGCATGTCGAGCTGAGTGCGCTTGCCGGAGCCGTCAATTCCTTCGAGAACGATAAATTTTCCGCGGGCAGGCATGGAATTGCTGGTCAGTCTAGCATAGGCGCCTTGCGGCGTGACTGTTCGCATGTGTGCAAATCTAGAACCGGTTAGAAGTGCTCGTCCCGTTTGTTTTGAATGGGTTAGAGCGATTTCTGTTTGCGAGCCAGAACCGGTTAGAAATGCATTTGCCGACTCGTCGACCGTTCGGATACGTGCAAATCTAGAACCGGGTAGAAATTGCGAGAAGCGATCGCCACAACCGATTTTCCCATCGCTGCAAGCTAGCCAAGCATCTGTGGAGGGCGCAGCAAGCAGCGCCCCTACGGAAAAAAGTGGAGTCGAAATCTCGTTGAGGCAAAATTGAAATTTTTGGCGATTTGAGCGGATCGCGGGTGTTTGTTTTCTGCGAGTTGCGAGGTGTTCTACTTCCTGAATTTGGCGATTTAATTTGGCGTAATTCGCGGGGCGCGAAGCGGTGTGAGCGCGGTCGGGACGAGAAAATAGTCGCGAGAAAACGGGCGGCCTTCGCGGCTCAGGGTAAACCCTTCGAAACTCAAGGCTGGCCCTTCGGAGCTCAGGGTAAACAGGAATGGCGGCTGCCATCCATGAACTGCTTACTGCGCCGACTTTTTCTACGCTCCACATAGCTCCATTTCCAGACTAACACACGATGCAAGGGTGCAATGCGGTGAGCATAGCGCAAGTCCTTTGAATGGGGTGGTAAGGGCTAGTCACAAAAGCGGAAACTGCGATTTTTTTGGCTTAACTGGGAGTGAAAGCCTCAGGTCTGAAGACCTGAGTTACATTAAAGACAGAAACGTCAAAATCCGAACCTTTTCTGCACGAACCGCAGAAAAGATTCGGACCCCGCGAGTTTCAGTCGTGCTTGGAGCGAAGTCCGGTGCCGCGCGGAAGGGTTGCCACCCGCCTCGCGCGCCAATGTCCCCACATGCCAGACTTGAATTAGATTTGTGCGAACGCCAGTTACTCGTACCGTAGCACCGCAATCGGATCCACTTTTGTGGTTCTATACGCCGGTATGCAAGATGCGAGTAAAGCTACAGTCAGGAATACAGCAGAGACGAGAATATACATTGTCGCGTCAATCGATTGAATCCCGAATAGCATGCCCGATACCAGGCGTGTAAGAGCAAGCGCAATACCCAGCCCCAGCGCGATTCCAATTAGACAGATTCGCAATGCATGCCGTAAGATCATTAGCATGACACCGCGGGGACTCGAACCCAAGGCCAGTCTGATACCAATCTCGCGCGTCCGCATGACCACGGCAAACGAAATTACGGCATAGATGCCGGCCAAGGCCAGTATCAGCGCCAGCGCTGCGAATGCGCACAAGATGTAGGTTCGGAATCGTGGAGGCGCCATGTCGTCATCCAGGACTTGGTGCAAGCTCTCGGCCCCCGTGATTGCCTGATAGTCGTCGATTTTCCGAACTTGTTCCCGCACAATGGATTCAATTCCCCGCGGGTCTGATGCAGCTCGAACGATGACAGACATCGAACCAGACGGAGCGGTCAGATAAGGCACGTAGACCGTGGCTACTGGATTCGAGCTGGCGGAAATATCTCGCGTCCGACCGACGACCCCGACAATTTCCAGTCCTGTTTTCGGATCACCCCAACCCGTCAGGGTTATTCGCTTTCCAATGGGATTTTCATGGTGCCAGAAATGCGATGCAAGTGTTTCGTCAACAATTGCTTCCTCACTTCCGATTTTCTCACCGCCTTCGGAATCGAAAAGACGGCCTCGAAGCAGCGGAATCCCAAGTGCGCGAAAGAATTCACGGTTTACACTTCGAAACTCGACGCTGTCCGTTTGGGCGATCTCCCCGGAAAACTCGAGGGGCGTCGAGAGAGTGACCGTCATCGATCCGTTGAATATGCCGTTGTTGGATACTCCGACAGCTTCCACACCAGGAGATTTGCCAACGTCGTCTACCACCCGCCGAAAAAACCTACCAATTTGATCGGCGTTTTTATAGTCCGATTCCGGCAAGGAAATCCACATCGTCACAACCCGCTCCGGTCGAAACCCAAGATCGACGTTCGTCAGCCGCCACAAGCTCTTGATCATCACCCCGGACGTAATCAAAAGTGCCAAGGCCATGGAAACCTCTGAAATTGCCAGGAGGTTCCCGACTCGATGTCCAAATAGTCGAGTGTTGACCGAGTTTGTGCGCAGACAGTCCACCAAGGACGAGGTGCCGAGCTTCTTCCCTGTAACGCGTAAGCCTGGCAAGAGTCCAAAGAGCAAGCCAGTGAAAGCGGAAACTCCAAGAGCGAACGCCAGCACACCAGGATCGATCCTCACATCGTTGACATGAGGAATCGCGTTAGCATATCTTCCCAGAATCCTAAACGACGCCCAAGAAAAGGCCAAGCCAAGAATTCCACCAGCAAACGCGAGCACCAGTCCTTCGAACAGCAAGAGTCTATAGATCTGCGGCCGGCTCGAGCCTAAAGCGATTCGTGTCGCAAGCTCTTTTTGCCGCGTTATTCCGCGCGCGATCAGAAGATTTGCTACGTTGAGGCAAGCCAGTAGCAAAACCAGAACCACGCAAACAGAGACCAACCTCAGAGCTGGCCGGGCCTCGGCCGAGGCCTCGTCTTCCATGGGAACGACGATAAATCCCCGTACATGCCCGCCAGCCCGGCTCGACGCCAACCGCTCAGCAATCACGTTCATCATCGCCTGAGCGTCTCTTCGATCGACACCGGGCCGAAGTCTGCCGATCATCAGCTTATCTTTCGCCCGATCATCGCCGCTTGTCACTAAAGGAAGCCACAAATCAGTTGATTTATCCGGGAAGGAAAAACCAGGAGGGGAGACCCCGACAACGACATACAAAGTCTTATCCAAGATGATCGAAGATCCGATGATCCCATTATCACCTTGAAACTGTTCCATCCAGGCCCGATAAGCCAGAATCACTCGATGTTCATTGCCTAGCTTTTCTTCTTCAGGCAGAAACGCCCGGCCAATCAGAGGTTGGATATCGAGAGTCGAAAACAAGCTCGAGCTCACCCGCGTCGCAATCACACTTTGAGTGCCGCACTTGCCAGTGAAATTCGCTTCGAAGGTCTGGTAGAGCACAATCTGGTCAATCGCTTTGTTCTCACTGCGGACCGCTAAATAATCAGCCGCGGAAATTCTTGTTCTCGCGCCTCCTTCGGTGGCCCAAATCTGAACAAGTTGGTCCGGATTTCGGTACGGAAGTGGGCGCAGCAGTACGACTTTCACGATACTAAACACCGTTGTGTTCGCGCCTATCGCTAATCCCAACATGCCAATAACAGCTAGGGAAAGGCCGACACTCTTCCTGACGCCCCGGAGGGCGATCTTAAGTTCTTGTAGCATCATGCTGTCGGCCGTTCCCTGGCATTAACCTAGAGCATCGCGCCGAAACAGATTACTCGCAATTAGTACATTTACAGGATCCCAAGGCACCCTTGCTACAACCTGTGCAGCCACAACAGCGGCAATCGCCGCATGAAGGGCACTGTGGACCAGCTGCCCGCAGGGATTGAGGGTTAAGGGTTGCGATTCCAAACGCAAGCAACAAAGCCGCGTTTCGAAGGAGCCTAAGTGACGACATAAGTGTTTCCTCCTTTTAAGAAGCATGGGCCTGACGGCGTGCAGCTAACTCAGGGCCGGACTAGCTAAATAGCTTGCATCGTCATACAAAGTTGCTCCAACCGTTGACGACTCGATCGCTCGTATTACCTCGTTTTCTTTATCCACGGGTAACTGGCCTTCCCACACTCTCAGAGCCTTGCCGGTTTGGTCAACCAAGATAAGAGTCGGAGTGCCGGAGACTTTGAGGGCGTCGAACGAGACCCCAGGTACCGATTCGGCCGGAAGCTGTTGTGACGTAAGCACATCCTGCGCGATGATCGCCTTGTCGGGGAAGATTGCTAGGAGATGTGCCTTGACACGGCCATTCTTTTCCATCTCCGCCAACCGCCTGTAAAATGGCATGCTGGCCTCGCAATAATGACAACCATACCGAACCGCAATAACTAATGTCGAATCGTGCGACTTCCAGTCGTAGCTAGGTAGGTTCGGAAGGAACTCGCCGGGCCGAATCGAAACTTCTGAATTCGCTGGAGAAAAGTAGCTCTTTACATAAAGAGAAACGAAAACCAGAGCCGCAACTGTAATCACGATGCTACATACCGCTTCAATTGTTTGTTTCATATCGACCCCTCACGTGGCTCACTGGGCAGTAAAAGAGGTGTTAACGTATCTCTACATTAGATGTCAAGTTATTTCTGCAAGAAGATAGCGAATTAATTAAGTATGTAATTCTTACAGCTAAAACTGGGCACCTGAGTGCCGGACTAAAAAGAGGGGGTGCGTCGCACTTACGGCGCCGAGGTACCTTTGTTCCCGCGTACCCAGTGTTGACACGCTGGGCTAACTTGTGGCGCGCCTAAGGCGCTACGAAAGCAAACTTTCGGACACGGCCGCTCGCAAAACAGAAGCAGGTCCCTCGTCGGCCAAGAGGCTGCCCCGCTCGAAATGACAGCGTGCAGTGCGAAGAGAAAGGTCAAACGAGCCGGCCCTTCGCAAAAGACTCAGGATGAATCCCCAAGGAATTCACGAGACAGGCCCTTCCTTCGTCAGGGTAAACCGGCCTGCCTACCGGCAGGCTGGCGCTACGAACTTCGGGGGCAGGAGCACGCGCGCTATTTTGCTGCCAAGATTGCCTGGCCAAGGTGGTAGGACAGATGGTTGGTGCGGCTCAGGAGGATTGCGAAACGGTTGCGGAGAGGGTCCTTGGCGAAATCCGCTTCGGAGACGGAGGCGTGCTTCTGGAGCCAGTCCGCGGGCGAAAGAGTTGCGAAGCCGGCGCGCAATTTTCCGTTCACTTCGTTCCAACTTTTCTTAATTACTTCCGCGGAAGGCGTGTGCGGGGAGGCTTTGTCCGGATTTGAAAGGAAAGGTTCGTCGAACTCGGGATGGAGCCTGGGGCCCAAGCCGAGCAGCGGGAGCATGCGGTCATGAACTGCGGTGAGGTGTCCCCAGAGATAGATCAGGCGATTCTTGCCTGGCGCGATTTCTTTTGCGAGCTGATCGGGAGTCAGGCCGGAAAAAAGCTTGTCGGCGCGGTCAATGGTCGTGTCCCAGAGATTTAAAGCTCCGGATGAAAATAATTGCTCATTCGCCATGTGAAGGTCTCCTTGGTGCGGCATTCGGTACGCGATCAATTTGCTTTGCTCTTAGCGGTGCAAGAGATTGGATTCTGCTTTGGGGACGTTGGGTTCAGGTTTTTGGCTTAGATTTCCGGGGATGAATCGAATTGTGATTTAATGAGAGAGAGGAAAGCTGATGCCCGAATCGAACGACGAACGGTGCGGAAAATGCGGGACGGATATTGATCCCACGCGGCGAGTGGACTTTACGCTGAAGGATGGGACGAGAGTTTGCGATTCTTGTTTTGTGAAAGGAACGGCGAGGCCGAGCAATCCTGACGAGAAATCGTGATGAAGACGATCGGTCCGAACGGCCTTTCTAAATCACGGGTGCTGAGGATATGCCGACATCGCACAGGGTACCGGCTGGGAACTTAGTGGCTGGAGTTCGCGAAAAGGGATAACATTCCGGCTCGTGGACACGCAGCGTGGTCATATCGCGAAATTCGGGGCGGTGCGAGATCACTGCACAGTTTTCAAAATTATTCGCATGAACATGCCGACCTCTCGGCGAGAAACTGCACGCACGGCGTGGATGCGAAGAGAGCGCGGATGAATTACAGCCCCAGGCACATGAAATGGTGGGGCTGGGGCGACCTCGGAGCGGGTTTCGATTCCGGCCGCCATCCTGGCTTCTGGCCCTTCGCGAAAAAACAGCTTGGTATCGAACGAGAAACTTCTCCTACGCCTCCAGTTGCGCTCGAAGAAGTGCAACTGCCGGAGGCGATCGTCAGGCCCCGCTTTCTGGCGGAGCTGAAATTAAATTTACAATCTGAGCAGGTTTGCGACAGCCGGTACGAGCGCGTGATTCACGCATACGGCAAGGGGTTCCGCGATTTATTTCGCATGCGGCGCGGATCGGCGGAAGGCGCTCCCGATGTGGTGGTCTATCCGGAAAGCGAAACTGATGTTTTGGTGGTACTGCGAGCAGCGGCGCATCACGACGTGATGGTGATTCCATTCGGCGGCGGGTCGAATATTTCCGGCTGCCTGGAGCGGATGGAAAACGAGCGGATGGTGGTGTCGCTCGATATGCGGCGAATGCGACGCGTGCTGGAGGTGGATGCGGAATCGTTTACGGCGCGGATGGAGGCTGGAGTTTTTGGTCCGGATTTGGAAGAGCAATTGAGCGCGCATGGCATGACGCTGGGACATTTCCCGGATTCGTTTATGCACTCGACGCTGGGAGGCTGGATCGCGACGCGGTCCGCCGGGATGCAGAGCGATAAGTACGGCAAGATCGAGGATATGGTGATCGCTCTGCGCATGGTGACGCCTGAAGGCGTGCTGGCGACGCGGACGGTGCCCAATTCGTCGAATGGGATCGACGTGA
>Ga0209655_10000710_pt1 | contig 12689 bp, 8 predicted proteins | sample BogFormECP03_OM2_FD_188236 | JGI IMG/M metagenome (GOLD analysis project Ga0209655, IMG submission 188236) | Bog forest soil microbial communities from Calvert Island, British Columbia, Canada - ECP03_OM2 (SPAdes) (version 2) | ecosystem: Environmental > Aquatic > Freshwater > Wetlands > Bog ...
TTCGCGTTGCGTCGAATTGAACCACATGTTCCACCGCTTGTGCGGGCCCCCGTCAATTCCTTTGAGTTTCAGCCTTGCGACCGTACTCCCCAGGCGCATGACTTAACGCGTTAGCTCCGGCACGAGCCCCGTACAGGGCCCACGCCCAGTCATGATCGTTTAGGGCTAGGACTACCAGGGTATCTAATCCTGTTTGCTCCCCTAGCTTTCGTCTCTCAGCGTCAGTTGCGATCCAGTGAGCCGCTTTCGCCTCGGATGTTCCTGCAGATATCTACGCATTTCACCGCTACACCTGCAATTCCACTCACCTCTCTCGCACTCGAGCACAGCAGTTTCGGGAGCAGCCTCAGGGTTAAGCCCTGAGATTTCACTTCCGACTTGCCGCACCGCCTACAGACCCTTTACGCCCAGTAATTCCGAGCAACGCTGGCCCCCTACGTTTTACCGCGGCTGCTGGCACGTAGTTAGCCGGGGCTTCTTATACCCGTACTGTCAATCCCTTGCGGGGATTCATCCGGGTCGAAAGGGGTTTACACTCCGAAAAGCTTCATCCCCCACGCGGCGTTGCTGCGTCAGGCTTTCGCCCATTGCGCAAGATTCCCCACTGCTGCCTCCCGTAGGAGTCTGGACCGTGTCTCAGTTCCAGTGTGGCCGGCCATCCTCTCAGACCGGCTACCGATCATAGCCTTGGTGAGCCGTTACCTCACCAACAAGCTAATCGGGCGCGGGCCCCACCTCCAGCGGTCTTGCGACCTTTGATTCCAACAGCAGCAGCCATCGGAATGTTATGCGGTATTAGCCCAACTTTCGCTGGGTTATTCCCCACTTGAGGGTAAGTTGCCCACGTGTTACGCACCCGTTCGCCACGCGCCGGCTTCCTGTATTGCTACAGAAAACTGCGCGTTCGACTTGCATGTGTTAAGCACGCCGCCAGCGTTCGCTCTGAGCCAGGATCAAACTCTCATTTGAAACTGGTGTCTTGCGAATCTCGATATCGCCTTAGGATTGCTCCGTTAGCGGAATCTTGACTCGTAAGAACGAACTTATTAAATCGCTCGGTTTTCACTCAATCCCTGCATGCGCTTACCGCGAACACAGGGCAAACCAAACGGGTTCTGGCACGTCTCAATCGATTGTCAAAGAGCTGGATACTTCCTGGCCTGCAGGAAGGAGTACAGACGAGAGGACATAGTACCGAAGCCGCGGCTAAGAGTCAAGCGAAAAGGGGAATGGCTCGAAATTGCACCTTAGCAGGGTCTCAGACACGTCCCGTAAACGTCGCACTCCGAAACGGTCAAACTAAGTCTTAGATTTCGAGACGGCTGCCGAAGCGATATTGGGACCCACCGCTTGCCTAAGAGAAGTGCCCAGCGCTAAAGCGCATGAGATTAGGCGAAGCTTTTTCGGAGCGCTGAAGCGCTCCTTCCCCGAATAAATTCGGGGGCTGCCACCGTGACGGCGCGGCTCCGCCGCGATGAATGCGAAGTTCCCCCTATCAAAACTCAAGCGAGATCAAATTAGAGCAATACCTACCTAGTGATCTCCGGCTGAAGGGCCCGCGTGAAAACCCGTAATACAGGACCTCAGCGGCTAAAGCCGTACTCATTTTGCGGTACTTGCGGCATGACTGAAGTCATGCCCTGACAAAACATCCCGAGTCGTGACGCAAGCTCTTAAACCCACATTTCCTTTTTGAAGTCTGCGTAAGCGGTTGTATGATCGCGCCAACTTTAGTATTCATGCGGCTTCGAAAGCAAAACGAACTCTATCGACGCTCGACTGTCGTCTTGATCCGCAGTCTGTACAAGGAGTGCAAATGAACTATGCGCGTCTCGGGCTGGCGGCGCTTGGTGGCATGGTCGCGTCTTTTGCCTTTGGTTTCTTGGTGTTTTGGCTGGTGCCAGGTGTCATCAATGAAAGCCGCAAGCACCCGGCGGTATTCCGGCCTCAGGAAGAAATGAAGAATGTCATGCCGATTGGAATCGTCGCGACTTTCGTAGCGATCCTGGTTGCCGTCATAATTTTCGCAATGATACATCCGGGTGGATCGGGGGCTGCGGAAAGTGCGCGCTTCGGCGTTCTCATCGGCATTTTCGTGGTTTGCGGGTTTGTGCTGCACAACTACGTGAATCTGAACATCGGGTTGAAGCTCACTGTGATGCAGGCTGTTACTTACTTCGTTCAGTGGACTATCATCGGAATCGTCATCGGACTTATTTATAAACCCCTCGCAACACCATAATCGTGGATGTATTTGAGTGCTTCGGAATGGCGCGGAAGATGCCGGGCTGAAGCCCGCCGCTACGAAACCTTCCTTCGTTCGAAGTTTTTCTCGATGCCGCGTAGCACCTACTCTAGACACAGAAAGTGCGGGCCGAAAGGTGGGAGGGTTTAAAGAACCCTCCCCTACGGGTTCGGAATCTCCCGCAATCGCGTTATTCATCTTGAAAGTCATATATGAAAAATGATACACGCTGGGCTGTGGGCATCGCGGTACCTTCCTAAGTTATTGAGTCGACTGCATTTAAATCATTAATCCTTGTGGGCTTTGACGTGCACTTTGTCCGGCACCGGACAGTGTGTGGGTGCACTTCGGGGTCTCTTAGATACTCAATGGGATATGAAAATTTCAGGAGGAGCTTCGATGAACTTTAGGCGAATAGCCGTCGTCGTGTTTGCGCTACTGGCCTTGATGTTTGTTGGTCAGCAAGCAGCATTCGCGCAAGCGACTGTAGGAACTGGCAGTATCACCGGGGTCGTGACCGATCCTCAGGGCGCAGCAGTGCCGGGCGCGAAAGTAACGATCACGAACAAGGACACTGGTTCGAGCTTCGACCAGACTACGAATTCTTCGGGCGTGTACAACTCAGGAAACGTCTCGCCGGGCAACTACCTAATTAAAGTACAGTCGTCCAACTTCAAGACCACGCAGGTGTCAGCGGTAGTGCAGGTTGGGCAAATTAGCTCGACCAACGTGAGACTCGAATTGGGCGCTTCGTCGACTGTGGTGGAAGTGACCGCCGAAACCACGCACGTCAATGAAGAGCAGGCCACCGTGCAAGACGTGCTCACGGCGCAGGATATCGATGAGCTGCCGGTAAACGGGCGCAACTTCCTTGACCTCGCGGCGCTCGAGCCCGGCGTGCAGATTCAGGACGGCTCGACATTTGACCCGACCAAGAACGGCTACTCTTCGCTTTCGTTCGGCGGCCGATTCGGGCGCACGGCGCGAATCGAAGTTGACGGCGTGGACATCAGCGACGAGACAGTGGGCACCACCACCCAGAACATCGCCCAGAGCTCGATTCAAGAGTTCCAAGTGGCGAGTTCGGGACTGGACCTTTCAACCGAGCTGACTTCTTCCGGAACCGTGAACGTCGTTACGAAGTCCGGCACCAACCAGCTTCACGGCGGCGCTTATTACTACGGCCGCAGCGATCAAATTTCGGCACGCATCGCTCCTCAAGATCTGGCGTTCGGCCGCAAGCAGTTCGGCGGTGACCTGGGCGGCCCGATCATTAAGAACCGGCTTTTCTTCTTCGGCGACGTGGAGCGGACCGACCAAACGCTGCAGAACCCGGTGCAGTTGACGGGAGATTTCCAAAGTCTCTCCGGGAGCTTCGGAGCGCCCTTCCAGCAGCGCCAGTACATGGGCCGCCTGGACGCGAATATCAAAACGGGTTGGACGGTTTTCGGGAAATTCACCTACGACCAGAACTTGAGCATTCGCGGGTTCAATCCGGGCGTCTACCAGCCGTTTGAAAACGTTGACCACACTCCTTCGTACACAGCCGGTACGGACTTTACGACGGGCAAATTCACGCACAGTGTTCGTTTCGAATACCTGAAATTCCGGAACGGCATCGTGGATGGCTCGGCAGGAAGTTATAACCCGGCTCCCGGCATTGCGCTCTTCATCAGTCCGTCGCTCGATTTCACTTGCCTCGGCGGCGGCGAAGAGTTTTGCTCGGGCACAAACATTCTCGCACCGCAGAATACTTTCCAGTCCGACAAGCAAGTGAAGTACGACGGAAGCTATACCTTTGGCAACCACGTGCTTCGCTACGGCGTCGGCTACAATAAGATCCTGGGCGGCGGCTTCGCCAAGTTCTTCTCCATCGATCCCGCGGTTGATGCGATCTTCTCAACCGGCGCGGGCTCAACGGAAGCTTTCGCTGCTGCGGGAACCTTCGTCTGCCCCGGCGGGGCCACTGGGGCGAATTGCCCACTGAACTATCCCGCTCAGAACGTATTGATGGGCAACGGGCAGGGCTTCTTCACCGAGATTCCTCAGTTCGGACTCCCGGCCGGCGGACAATTTGACTCACGCGTTGACTTTTACGTGGGGGACAACTGGAAAATCCGTCATAACCTGACGGTCACGCTCGGCCTTCACTACGGCCGCGATACCGGCCGTGCGGACAGCGACCTTCCGGCGATTCCCATACTCGCAGAGTTCGACAACCAGTTCTTCCAAAACCTGGAACGGAAGGTCAATCTTCCGAGCAAGAACTTCGGACCGCAGATCGGGCTTGCCTGGGATCCCTGGGGAACGGGCAAGACGGTCCTCCGCGCCGGCGCGGGGCTTTATTATGAGAACGCCATATTTAACAACGTTCTCTTCGATCGCCCGGCACGTTTGACTTCAGGTCTCTTTTTCCAAACCGGGCTCGCCTGCATCTTTGGCGGCGCCCAGGGCGTCCCACTGCCGTCCGGTGGCACCATAACGCCTGACTTCTGCGGCCAGCCCATAGGAGCGGTCGTCAGCGATATCGCGGCGTTCCAACAGCAATATCAGGCGGCGGTACTTGCAGCTGGCCCACAGGCCAACGGTGCCTACGTCGGAAACACACTGGCAGAAGGCACGCAGTCAACGGGCGACCAACTGATCGGGCCGGGCTATCGCTCGCCGCGTTCGGTGCAGATCAACGGCGGCGTGCAACACCAGTTCGGGCACGGCACCGTACTGACGGCCGATTACGTTCGCAACGTCTCGACGCACTATCTGATCGGGTTGGACACGAACAAAGTCGGCGATGCGCGCTTCCTTAGCGTTGCCAATGCACAAAACGCCATCTCAACAACTGACGCGCAGTTCGGTTGCGGCACCGGCTTCAGTTCTGCCTCGATCGATTGCGCCATCTCCAAGGGTGCGGTTATTTCGGACTTCGCAGGAAACGGCCTCGATTCCGGCGTTTCGCTTAACAGCGGATTTCCGTGCCCCACTTGCGCATTTCCTGGCGTGAATCCGAATGTCGGGCAAAACCAGATGCTCTTCCCGATCGGGCGTTCGGTTTACAACGGCCTGTTGGTGGAGTTGAAATCGACCCTTAACCACCCGCTGCCAGGCGTAAAGCGAATGAACCTGATCGCTTCCTATACGCTGTCGCGGTTTGACAGCATGGTGACCGACCAGGATTTCGTCAACAACGCAGAAGACTTCAACGACCCGCTACATTTCTTCGGACCGAGCGCGCTTGACCGTACCCATCAAGTCAGCGTCGGCGGGGTGATCGATTTCCCGTTTGCCACGCGAGTTGCCTTCGCAACGCACTGGGACACGGCGCCTCCGATTACGTTGTTTCTCCCGAGCAGCGGCGCACCTGGCGACATCTTCCAGACCGACGTGACCGGCGATGGAACCTCGGAAACGGAAGTCGTGCCGGGCAGCAACATCGGAGCGTTCGGCCGCAGCGTCAAGCACGGGAACATCAACAAGTTCATCTCCAACTACAACTCGACCGCAGCCGGGCAGTTGACGCCGGCAGGTCAGGCGCTGGTTACGGCCGGGCTGTTCACTTCCGGCCAACTGTCGTCGCTGGGCGCGGTTACCCCGACACTGGCTCTTGCACCTCCGGGACAGGTCGGCGTATCGCCGCTGTTTACCTTCGACCTCCATGTCAGCTGGGAGTTGAAGGTGAACAAGCTCATCCATGCGCTTCCTGAGTCGGTGGTTGTCGAGCCTCAGATTGCGCTCTACAACTTGTTCAACTTCCACAACTACGATCCGTTCGGCAACATCCTGAGTGGCGTGTTGGGCGGCTTCCCAGGATCGGCCAACGGAACTACTGCGCACGATCAGCCTGGATGCAGGAGCGGCAGCACGGTTCTCGATTCGAGCCTCTGCACCGGCCGTCAAAACCTGATCACTCCGGGATCGTCGTCCGGCGTGAACTGGTACGCGGTTCCGCGTCAGGCTGAGTTCGGCGTGAAATTGACGTTCTAACTGCCGGCTCAAAGTAGAACCTCAATCCCGGCCGCGGCGAGAGTGATCTCGCCGCGGCCTTTTTCTTTTTTGGGCTGCTCTCTGACGCGCGCGTCGTATCCCCTGACGCCGAATGCTCTCCAGCGGGTGTACTATCCCTGTTACCGACCTCTGCGCCTTCAAGGGGGTGTCTTGTGCGCTATGCAGTCCGACTCTCCGCGCTGCTATTTCTGACGGCTTGCCTGGCGTTTGGCCAGCACCCCGTTCCGCCGGGCGTGCGTGAAGGTGAGCAGAAAATCAATAATCAGCAGACGGATCCTCCGCGGCAGCCTGTACCGCGCGCCACTGATACGGCGAAGCTGAGGTCCGAGGCCGCCGAATTACGCGATCTGGCAGATGCGCTGCCGGCGGCTGTGGATCAGGTGGACAAGGGCATGATGCCGAAGGATCTGGGCGAGAATCTTAAGAAGATTGAGAAGCTGGCTAAGCATTTGCGCTCGGAAGTGAATCCTTAGACTTGTGGGCGGTCTTAGCGCGCCCGAGTCGGCTTTGAACTTGGTCTCCGAGTAGTTGCGAGGATTGAAGATGCCGGGCTGAAGCCCGCCGCTACGAAACCAGGGCCGAGCATTGAAGATGCCGGTCCCGCGAAGCGGGACCGCCGCTACGAAAGCAGGGCCAAGCTGAAAATAGTTTGGCTCCTCGCACGTATAATAGACGAGAGCAATCTACCTCGATGGCAACCAAGACCACTATGGCCTTCGGCGAAGCCGTGCGCATTGCTACGGCCAGCCTGTGGGCGCACAAATTGCGCAGCGTGCTTACGCTTCTGGGCGTGGTGATTGGGGTTACTTCGGTGATTGCCGTGGTGAGCATCGTGAACGGCATGAACCGGTACGTCGCCGAGAAAGTGTTCAATTTGGGCGCTGACGTCTTTCTTGTCAATCGCGGGCCGGTGATCATCACTAATATTGATCAGTGGGAATCCACGCAGAAGCGGCGGAAATTTAGATTCGAAGATTATGAGGCGGTGCGCGACGCTTGCAAATCGTGCCAAGACGTGGGCTCAACCGTGCCGCACTCCAATGGCGAATTGAAATACGGCATGAATTACATCTCGAATGCCGACGTGCGCGGGTGGACTCCGCGCATGACGCGAATCTATGACATCAACCTAATCGAGGGGCGGCATATTACCGAGGCCGACATGACTAGCGCCGCGGGCGTTTGCACCATTGGCTACGACATTGCCGACAAGCTTTTTCCCGGGGTGGATCCGGTTGGGAAGGATATCCGGCTGGACGGGCAAAGCTGCCTGGTGATCGGAGTCGGAGAGAAGCGCGGCTCGGTTCTGGGGCAATCGCGCGACAACTGGGTGATCATTCCGCTTACTCGCTTCCTGGTGATTTATGGCACTGACGATTCTGAGATTATTTGGGTCAAGGCCGGGTCTGCGGCGAATTTGGATCGCACGATTGACGAAGTGCGCCAGATTTTGCGCGGGCGGCGGCACGTGGCCTATGCCTCGCCTGATGATTTCGAGATCTCGACGAATGATTCGTTTCTTTCGCTTTGGGCTGGGATCGCCGGTGCATTTTTCGCGCTGATCGTGGCTATCGCGGGAATATCGCTGGTGGTGGGCGGCATTGTAATCATGAATATCATGCTGGTCTCGGTGACGGAGAGGACGCGGGAGATTGGACTGCGCAAATCGATTGGAGCGCGCCGGCACGATATTCTCGTCCAGTTCTTGATTGAATCTTCGACGATTGCGGCGGTCGGCGGGATTTGGGGAATCCTGATGGGGATTCTGCTGGCTAAGCTTGTGTCGTGGCTTTCGCCGCTGCCGAGCGCGATCGAGGGCTGGTCAATCGTTGCCGGCTTCGTCATGGCGACTAGCGTGGGATTGTTCTTTGGAGTTTACCCGGCCACGAAGGCGGCGAAGCTGAGCCCCGTTGAAGCGCTGCGGTCGGAGTGAGTTGGTTGCCGCTTTCGAGAATCGACACAATTGGATAACACCAGATGATCGGCAAGCAAAGACGGGGATACTTGCGCGAGGTGGTCGCTCTTGCGCTGGACGCACTGCGCCGGAATCCTTTGCGATCGTCGCTGACGGTGCTGGGCATCGTCATCGGCGTGAGTACCGTCATCGCCATCAGTTCGGTGGTCAGCGGTCTCAACTCCAACGTGCTTGGTTCGGTGCAGAGCCTGGGCTCGAACATTATCATTTGCTATCGATTCTCGTGGGCGACGCTCGGCAGGCTTTCGCCTGAGGTGCTGCAGCGCAAGGAGCTCAAGGGTGAATGGGCTGAGGAGCTCGCGCAGCTTCCGCATGTGGAAGCTGCCGCGCCGTCACTGCGCATTTTTCGTCCGGAGCTTGGTGCCGGGTCAGCGAACGTGCGGCGCGGCGACGTTTGGGCTAAAAACGTGATCGTGCAGGGAAACACGCCGTCGATCGCGAGAATTTTCGATCTCAATCTCGATCGCGGACGCTGGTTCAACGATACGGATGAAGCGCACCGCTCGCCCGTCGCCGTCATCGGCCACGATACCGCCGCGACACTATTTCCTACCGGAGAAGATCCCGTGGGGCAGCAGATTCTCCTCGAAGGAACGGAGGTCACCGTGGTAGGCGTGGCGGCGCCGCAGAAGCAAGCGCTGGGCGGGGGGAAAAATCCGGAAGACAGTATCGTCTTTTTGCCCATTACGACGATGAAGAAGCTGCATCCGGAATTTCACGATTACGTGCTGTTCGTCAAAGCCAGCGACGCGAAATATATGCCGGCCGTGGTGGATGAGACGCGCGAGATGTTGCGGCGTCTGCGGCGATTGCCGTCGGACAAGCCTGATGATTTCGAGATCTTCACGCCGGATGCGTTTATTGATTTGTGGAAGCAGATCTCGACGGGGATTTTCGTGGTGATGTTTGCGGTGGGATCGGTGGGGTTGCTGGTGGGCGGAATCGGCGTGATGAATATCATGCTGGTCTCGGTGACTGAGAGGACGCGCGAAATCGGGGTGCGTAAAGCGATCGGGGCGCGGCAGCAGGATATTTTGTGGCAGTTTCTTCTTGAAGCGACGATTCTTGCGGGGATTGGCGGCGTTATTGGCGTGCTGGTCGGCGCTCTATTTGCGTTAGTAGTCCGCCTAATCGCGCCGTCGCTGCCCACAACTGTCTCGACGTTCTGGGTGCTGACCGGGCTTACAGTATCAGCGGTGATCGGGATTGGATTTGGCGTTTATCCGGCATGGAAAGCCGCGCGCATGAATCCAGTCGAGGCGCTGCGGTACGAGTGACCAGGGCGTAGGGGATAGGGAATAGGGGGTAGGGAACTTCGTCGTTCGGAACGATTTCGGCTAGCCTTGGCGTAAACGGAGTTGATGGATTAGGGATGTGAGCATCCGCCCGATCTCAGTGGATCGCTCCAGCAACGGTCCGATCTGGAGCTCGGTTAGGAAGCCAAGTTCTTGGCAAATGAAGAAGTGGGTCTCTAGTTCTTTTAACGAGCCGTTGGCCATCGATAGGTGATGAATATAATCGCCGGTGTGTTTTCGGCCATGCCCCTCAGCAATATTGGCAGGAATAGAGACGGCAGCGCGTCGAATTTGGCTCGTCAGACCGTAGATTTCGCTGCGCGGCAGATTTTTCGCTAGGTTATAACTATCGACAACGAGCCGCACCGCCTTCTGCCACACAATTAGCCCGCGATAATCATCGATCTTCTTTGCGGGTTGTGCGCCGGTCAGCATTGTTTGCTCCTACTCCCTATTCCCTACCCCCTAATCCCTTCCTCCGAGCTTCCGTAGTGAATCCACAAACGGAGCTCGCGCGACGCCGCGCTCGGTGATGATCGCGGCGATGAATCTGGCTGGCGTTACGTCGAATGCGGGATGCGCGGCGTTAACATCGGGCGCGATGCGCGTGCCTGCCATGTGCGTTACTTCAGCGGCCGAGCGTTCCTCGATTGGAATTGCATCGCCCGAGCGAAGCGAAAGATCGAGCGTTGAGATTGGCGCGGCCACGTAGAACGGAACTTTATTTTCCTGGGCCAGCACGGCCATCGAATAGGTGCCGATTTTGTTTGCGGTGTCGCCATTTGCGGCGATGCGGTCGGCGCCGACCACCACCGCGCCTACATTTCCGGTTTTCAGAAAATGGCCGACCATGTTGTCGGTGATTAGCGTTAGCGGAATGCCATCCTGATGAAGCTCCCAGGCTGTTAGGCGCGAACCTTGAAGATATGGGCGCGTTTCGGGCACGAGAACTTCGATTTTGCGTCCGCCCTCGACGGCCATGCGAATTACGCCGAGTGCTGTGCCTATTCCGCCGGTGGCGAGCGCGCCGGCATTGCATTGGGTCATTACGCGGCCGGATTGCGGCATGAGTTCCGCGCCGAAACGGCCGATGGCTTCGTCGGCGTCGCGCCGCTCCTGATGAATCTGCAGCGCTTCGGCGATGAGCGTTTCGCGCAGGCGGGCCATTCCGCCGGAGCCGTCGCGCTCAGCTTCGCGGGCGGCAGCTTCAAACACGCGCTTGCAGCGCTCAATGGCCCAGAAAAGATCTACGGCCGTCGGCCTCGTCTGCGCGAGCGTCTCGCAGATCTTGGGAAACTCGGCGCGCAGTTCCGCCAGATTGCGGGCTCGCGATCCATCGACGCCGATGGCCACTCCCATTGCTGCGGCGATGCCGATGGCCGGGGCGCCGCGAATCACCATGTCTTTGATGGCGCTCGCTACATCGCGATAATCGGTGTAGGTGTGATAGACCACCTCGCCGGGGAGTCGGCGCTGGTCGAGCATTACTACGCCTTCGGGCGTCCAGCGGATGGGTTCGGTGACGCGCATTAGTCCTTTTGAGCGATCATCCCGCCATTGACGGAGTTCGCGGACATCATGAACTTGCCCTCAGCGGCTAAAGCCGTTCTTATTTTTGCCGGTTACGGCACGACTGCCCTTCGACTTCGCTCAGGGTAAAAAGTCGTGCCCTGACAAGACTCTTGAAACCGTTTGAACTTTTATTTTACCCGATTCCCTACCGCGGCGCTTTGCTTGGCCGAATTTCGGTGGGGTTTTAATTTCGGGTCCGCTTCGACAGCTCAAGTGACCGAGTGCAGAAGAGCCCAGCGCTAAAGCGCATTCTTAATGCGGGGCCTTTTCGGAGCGCTGAAGCGCTCCTCCCCTGCATAAATGCAGGGGCTGCCTCCGTGATGCCGCGGCTCCGCCGCGATGAATGCGAGGTTCCCGCTACGAAACTCCAATTGAGTTCAAATTAGGACACTGGCCGAATTTCCGGGGTGCAACTAGCCAAATGGCTGATGTGCGGCATATCGGGGATTTGCGATTCTCGTTGCGGCGGGAGAATCTCAATAGGTCCCGCGGGAATCTCTAAGGAGACAGGAATGAGCACATCTAATTCGTCAAATTTGCCGAATTCATCAAATTCGTCGGCGGCATTGGTGGCGCTGTCGAATGATTTGGCCAACGCCGTCGAGCGTGCGGGGCAGGGCGTGGTGGCGATTCATGCGCGGCATCGGGTGCCGTCGAGCGGCGTTCATTGGCAGAAGGGCGTGGCTGTTGCGGCGGAGCACACCATTAAGCGCGATGAAGAAATTCAGATTTCGCTGCCGGATGGACGCACGGTGCCCGCGACGCTCGCGGGCCGCGATCCTGGCACGGATATTGCGGTGCTGAAATTTGATGCCGGCAATCTTGTGCCGCCGGCGATTAGCGAATCGTCGGCGCTGCGTATCGGGAATCTCGTGCTCGCGGTGAGCCGCACTGAGGGCAATCATCTTGGCGCGAGTTTTGGCGCGATTAGTGCGGTCGGCGGCGCGTGGCGTACCTGGCGCGGCGGACAGCTCGATCAATTTTTGCGGCTCGATCTGGCCATCTATATCGGTTTTTCCGGCAGCGCGCTGGTGAATGCGCAGGGACAAGTCGTCGGGCTTAACACTTCGGGCCTCGCGCGAGGCATGGCTATGGCGATCCCTGCATCGACCGTGAATCGCGTTACGAAAGAATTGCTCGAAAAGGGCCACGTGAGCCGCGGATTTCTTGGCATCGGCATGCAGCCGGTAATTCTGCCGGCGGCGGTTCGCGAGCGGTTGAAGCTGGCGTCCGAATCAGGCGCGCTGCTCATCAGCGTTGAGCCGGACGGCCCGGCGGCGCATGCTGGACTGATGATCGGCGACGTCCTGCTGGCGCTCGACGGCCAGCCGATTCGCGATACCGACGATATTCAGGCGCATCTTGGCTCGGAGAAAGTCGGGAAGGACGTGACGTCTTCGATTCTGCGCGGCGGGGCGCTGACGCAGGCTGTGATTCGCGTCGGCGAGCGGCCACGGCGGGGGCGCTAAATGATTCTGCATATGAACGGCGAATCCGCAGCGCGATTTGATGAGGCGTTTTCGGCGGTAGGCGAGAAATTGCGCCGCTCGACCGTGCAGGTTTTCGACGGGCGGCGCGGGGCCGGCTCGGGCGTAATTTG
>Ga0209655_10000711_pt1 | contig 12685 bp, 8 predicted proteins | sample BogFormECP03_OM2_FD_188236 | JGI IMG/M metagenome (GOLD analysis project Ga0209655, IMG submission 188236) | Bog forest soil microbial communities from Calvert Island, British Columbia, Canada - ECP03_OM2 (SPAdes) (version 2) | ecosystem: Environmental > Aquatic > Freshwater > Wetlands > Bog ...
ACTCAAAGAGTGCCTTTGCAACATCGCTCGTCGGAAGCCGGAGTCCACCTTTGACAACATCGTTCGGGATTTCGGCGTTCGATATGTCGAGGGGTACACCTCACCCAACTTTGCCGATGTCGTCGCGAATGCACCATTTTCCGAATAGACGACGTCCCGATCATCGAATTGCGCACACGTATCAGCGCGGCTAGATCCCGCTTCGAGGGGGAAACAAATGCCAATATCGCTTGTTGAGGTTAGACGAGCCGGAAGGCTGCTCTAGCTAGATTTAACCGAGCACCGCCAAACAAATGGTTCTCGCGCGCAGGCGTTGTCGAGTCAACACACTGAATGAAGTTGCATCGACCGGTTGAGCTGGTAGCTCTTACCAGAAATGTATCGTCCGCCGCAGAGTTGCAAGCGTAAAACGAAGAATGGCGGTTGGTCTGCGCCAATGTATTCGGCCTTCAGTGAAGTCCGTGATTCCGGGCCATGATGGATATCCGCTCGCATTCGTCCTCATGAAGTGGACGGCCTGGAAGCGACGGTCTCCGTATCGGGTCTCGAAAGCGTGGGAGAGACCCATTGCCATCTCTATTTTCCGGCCGCAGACCTGGCAGGAACTGTTTCCCCTAAACAGGGATTTTAAGTCGTCACCACAAAAACGGGAGCGCGATAGCCGTTCGTGACCGAATCTTTCGGTGGAGAATCGAATGTCGTTCCGCGGTCCAATCCGCTAAGAAACAAAGTTTGGCTCCCCTTCGTTGACACGTATCGAACTTTCTGCCTCGCTCCGGCGCCTGAAGCAAAAGAACTTTTCGCCTCGTGTTCCTTTTAGAAGACTTCGAAAGACAAACAGTCAGCGAATAAATCTTCGTTAAGCCGCGTTACCTGGGTGCTGTCGTGCTCGCCTACGCCTGAGATTACGTGTTACATGTCTGGTTGGTGCGCCCCGAAACAGGCCTCTATGCCACGTTAGTTCGACCAGCGCAGCTCTTGATGAGTGAAATCGAACTCGACAATTTTGGCGCGTAGTCCTGCAATTCCTAAAAAGCCGGCGATACCGGAGGGGCCACTTGCCCCGGGCTTGGTGAGCAGGTACGCTTCGCGATTGAGATTTTGCCCTCCCAGGTGTGTGGGAGGCATCAAGGCTAGTGTGAAGTCTACCATTCCGCCGGACGACGCACCGATGGTGCGTTCTTGCGGAATATATCGCACGGAGTGATTTTCGAGCGCCTGGCGATAGAAGACCGTTCCGCGCATGCCCGTGTCGAGAATCATCTCTGCGTGATGCCCTTCCAGATCAATGGTCACCGTAACGCTCCACGGATTCTGACGGAGAGGTACTGCGCGGCCAGAAATCGGCGAGGTCGCATCGAAGACGATCTGCTTTTCACGAAAGTCGACACGCAGAGAGTCTCTCTTTCGAAGCAGATCGAGACCGATTACGGCGTCAATGTGCAGGCCGTCGCTGCGTAACCAGCGAAGATCGTCCACGATTACAGGAACGGCCTCTTCCTCGAACCGGCCCATTCCAATCTCGGCGAGCCTACAAAATCGAGCTGGCTCTTTCTTGTCGAGGTTCAGGATGCTGGCATTGCGTGATGACGAAACGTCCAGGCCCAACTTGTCAGCGATGGCGCGGTCGACAGACGTATATGTCTGGCCAGTGTCGATGAGGAAATTCAAACCGCTCAATGAATCGATGTGGCCTTTGGCCACGATTAGAAAGCCGTCGTAGACCTCGACGGGAATCACGATCGCGCCCGGCTGATCGCTCGGCATTCGAGGCTGGGCGCCGATGGAGCCGGGTCCCCAAATTGTCGCCGCGATCGCTCCAATTACGGCTAGAATCCTTCGCATCGGCTCGCCCCTTGGGTAGCGCGCCGAACTTTGCAACAGGCACGGTGGCAGAACCATGGTGGAGAAGTGACGCCCGTCTGGAACGTACCTGACGCGCTAATCGTCACCGAATCTGTTCGTTACGAAATGTTCTGACATGCCCTCGAGTGAACTTTTGCTCTGGTCCCCGCGTCTATAGAGGTATCGGTCCCGGCTATGTCATTGCAATCACAACTCGCCGCAATCCCCAACGAGCCTCAGCGGTATCGCTTCGGCACCTTTGAGCTGGATACCCGCACAGGAGAGCTCCGTCGCGAGGGTATGAAACTGCGTTTGCAGGAGCAGCCGTTCCTGATCCTCAAAAAGCTGCTCGCCGATCCAGGTGGAGTGGTTACCCGGGAAGAGCTACACACCGCCCTTTGGCCGGCGGATACCTTCGTCGATTTCGACACCAGTCTCAACACAGCAATCAAGCGGTTGCGAGAGGCGCTGGGCGACTCGGCGGACTTGCCTGTCTTCATCGAGACCGTTCCGCGGCGCGGCTACCGGTTCATTGCGCCGGTGGAAGCCGTCGACAAAGTGGCACCGGCATCATTTTCGGCACGAGCAACCAACTTACATGCCAGCGCAACCGTCAAGCAGTCGATGCGATTTCCGGTTTGGCTGGTGATGGGTGTCGCGATTGCGGCGGCAGCTCTCGGCGCCTTGGTGATGGATCTGCGTTCACCGAAAGCCACAGCGCGGGTGGTCAACTCAACGCAGCTTACATTTGACGGAACGTTCAAGATGAATCTGCAAGACAAAGCAGGAAACATCTTTTACAACGAGCGGGAAGGCGCGCGCATGCGTCTGATGAAGATTCCCGCCGACGGCGGACCTCCGGTGCAACTGGACGACTCAAGTCCGGGGCTTTATCTGGGGGGCGTCTCGCCCGACGGGACGAAACTGCTCGTCGGGAGACCAGTCTTTTCGGCCGGTTTGTCCAAGGGGCTCGCGAAACTCCAGCTGATGGACTTGTCGTCCGGCTCGTTGGCCGATGTCGGCGACATTGAGTGTTCCGATGCGTCGTGGGCGCCGGGAGGGAAAATCCTGTACTCGCGAGAAGCGGATGTATTCCTCGCGAATGGCGATGGCACACATGCGCAGAAATTACTTTCGGTCAATGGCTATGCAAACGATATGGAGTTTTCGCCTGACGACAAACGGCTGCGCTTGACAGTGCACGACAAAACGCATTCAACAACGGGAATCTGGGAAGCAAGTGCGGACGGATCGAATTTGCACCAGATCCTGCTGGAACTGTCCGCGGACCAGGACGTGTGCTGCGGCGTGTGGTCTGGCGATGGGAAATATTTCTTCTTTCAGACGAATCGAAACGGCACCAGCCGAATCTGGGCCGAGCCTCAACACGGGTCGTTCTGGTCGTCGAAACCGGGACCGCCGGTGCCGTTGACGACCGTGCCGCCGAATTATCGAATCGCGAGTTTGGGTTCAAACGCACAGGCGCTTTTGGTGACCGCGTCGCAGCCGAAGGCGGAACTTTTGCGCTACAACGCCTCGACAAAGTCCTTCGAAACATTCCTGAATGGCTTACCCGGAATGGATGTAGAGGCTTCGCCGGATCGCCAAAGCCTTGTGTACGTTCGTTACCCAGAGCAAACGCTGTGGCGTGCTCGCAGCGACGGCTCGGAAGCAATTCAACTCACGGGCCCGACCATGCATGTCGCGCTGCCGCACTGGTCGCCGGATGGAAAGCGCATCGCATTTTCGGGAACGCAATCGGGCAAGCCATGGAATTTATTCGTGGTTTCGGTTGCGGGCGGGACTGCCGAGCAGCTCACCCACGGGCCCATATCCGATCTGGATGCTTCGTGGTCGCCGGAAGGAAAAACGATCGCCTTTGGACCGACACGCCAGGAGAATGGCAAGCAGATTCCTTCCATCGAGTTTTTAGACGTGGCCACGCGCAAGCTCACGACTTTGCCCGGTTCCGACGGAATTTGCTGCCCGCGATATTCTCCCGATGGGCGCTATCTGATCGCCACGCACTCCACTTACGACGACATCCAGCTCTACGATTTCGCGACAGCGAAGTGGACCACGATAGTGAAAGATCTCGGGTCCGTTGGTTATATGAACTGGACGCGCGATGGCAAGTACGTGCTCTTTGACACCTTTGAAGCAGAGGACCCGAAATTTTATCGCGTCCGAATAGCGGACCTCGCCATGGAACCGGTTGCGAACATCGGGGAAATTCCTCGATATTACGGCGCGTTTGGTCCCTGGTCCGGCATTTGGCTGGACGGATCGCCGTTGCTGGTTAAAGACAGCAGCAATGAAGAGATATATTCGCTCGAATTGGAGTTACCTTAGCGCAGGGCTGGAAACGTCAGACCGCCCGGCAGACGCGGAACTTCTGCCTGTGTTATGCCAGAAAAGAAATCTCTACGAAATCGAAAAGCTGCCTGTGCCTCGGGAATGCGGGACCACTCGGCTTCGTACAGCCGGCCGAGACGCAAGCGAATCCTAACATGCTGGAAAGCGGTTAGAAATTCTTGCCGATATCAGATGTTCATGCCGCCCGAGGCCTCAATGGGCTGGCCGTTGACCCGGCGGTTGTCCTCGGAAAGCAACGACGCGACCATCGGACCAGTGTCGTCGGGCTGGCCGGAGTCGAATACTCTAGAGGCATGATAGCGGGATAGGCGAACAGCAGACCGATCTTTGCGGAACATGCAAGTCAGAAGTCGACTCTAATCGACAAATTGATTTCACGCTTAAAGACGGAACGAGAGTACATGTATCTTGCTTCGTGAAAGAAACTCGTCGCCTAAGAGCGGTTGACCGTTGCGACGAGTGCCACGAATGCGCGAGAACGCGCGGCCAGCAAGCTGGGATCACTTCGGATGGGTTCGTTCTCAGATGGTAGGGATTCGTACAAGAAGATTGAGTGAAACGGGAGAATTGATACGAGGGCGCGGAGTGCGCAATCACGCGTGTTACCTTTTCAAGCCGCAAAATTCGGCCGCGACGGCGTTGATTGTTGAGGGTGGAACAAGAGCCAGATAAGCTCGGCGAGGATGGGCCAGAAGAGTACAACGGTGACATGCCAGCTGTTATCAGTGCGAGCTGGGTTCAAGGTTAGATTTGCGCCGACCCATTGAGAGCACCCGGCCCGCCAGGAGTTAGAACGATGGAGGTTCCCACGACGGGACTTCTGGCCCGGAACAACTTCCAATTGGCCCGTTATCCGCCCCTTGACGTGCGCTTCGGACGGGAGTTAAATTTGCCTTCCTGGCCCGCGTATCGGCTACCTAACCTCTTCAACATCACATACTCGGAGCAGAACGTGCCCGACATCCAAAAAGAAAGCGATGGCCCTGGCGTTGTTGAAGTTCCCACCGACAAACTCTGGAGTGTTCAGACACAACGTTCGCTCGAGCTAATTGTTCGACGCCCCGTGGAAAAGTGACTTATGTGGCTGGTCCGATTAGCGCTGCGGAGGCCCTACACGGTTGTCATTCTTGCTTTGCTGATTTTTATCTTCGGTGTCAGCTCGATCGTTACCACGCCCGTCGATATTTTGCCCGACATCAACATTCCGATTGTCAGTGTCATCTGGACCTACAATGGCCTTTCCGCGGACGACATGTCGAAGCGCATTGTGGGCATCTGCGAGCGAGCGCTGACCACAACCGTCAACAATATCAAAAGCACGGAATCGCAGTCCTATAACGGCGTGGGGGTCATCAAAGTTTCATTTCAACCGAACGTTCAAATCGATCTTGCGATCGCTCAGGTAACCGCGCTCGCGCAGTCAATCCTGCGCCAGATGCCGCCAGGCATTCTGCCGCCACAAATACTGAAATATGACGCCTCCAGCGTGCCGATCGTGCAGCTGAGCCTGGGCGGGACCAGTCTGTCACAGCAGCAACTCTTCGACCTGGGGCAGAATTTCATCCGTCCGCAACTGGCCACGGTCCGGGGCGCGGCCATACCGCTGCCATATGGCGGAGAGGAGCGAGCAATTATGGTGGATGCCGAACCGGTGCAGTTGGCCGCCAAGCATCTCACCGTCTCCGACCTTTCGAGCGCGCTCAGCAATCAAAACCTGATACTGCCTACTGGAACTGAAAAAATTGGCGACAGGGAATATCTCGTCGGCAGCAATAGCAGCCCGCCGTCCATAGCCCAACTGAACGACATGCCGCTCCGATCGCTGGACGGATCGGTCACGTTGATGCGCGACGTCGCATGGATTCACGACGGATATGAACCGCAGACCAGCTTTGTGCGGGAAAATGGGAAACCCTCGGTACTCCTGACGGTAATCAAGAACGGTGCGTTCTCGACTATCACCATCGTGGATCAGGTGAAGCAAGCGCTCCCGCGCATCAAAGAGGGCTTACCAGGCGCGCTGACGATCACCCCGCTTTTCGATCAGTCGATCATTGTGAAGGCGTCCGTGCGGGATGTAGTGCAGGAGGCCTTCACCGCGGCCTTGCTCACCGCCATCATGATCCTCGTTTTTCTCGGTAGCTGGCGGAGCACCCTGATTGTATGCACTTCGATTCCGCTCGCCATCCTGTTTTCAGTGGCGGCCTTTTCCCATCTCGGTGAAACGATCAATGTAATGTCACTGGGGGGCTTGGCACTTGCGGTAGGCATGCTCGTGGACGACGCAACCGTAGAGATTGAGAACACGCACCGGAACCTCGCGGCGAGCAAGATTCCCTTGGCAGCGGCCATTCTGAACAGTGCACAGCAAGTGGCCGTTCCGGCGCTGGTATCGACGATGTGCATTTGTATTGTGTTTGTTCCGGTGACGCTCTTGTCAGGAGCCGCGCAGTACATCTTCACTCCGCTGGCGCTTGCCGTGGTGTTCGCGATGATCGCATCGTACCTGCTGTCGCGAACGCTCGTGGCCACCATGATGCATTACCTAATGCCGGCGGAAGTCTCTTTGTATCAAGATGAAGAAAATTCACCGCAAGCGCGGAGCCCGATCTGGCGTTTTCACAAGCGTTTTGAGGACCATTTCGACCGCTTCCAGAAGAAATATCGCTCGCTACTCGAATGGGCGCTGGCGCATCGGGCGTTGGTGATCGTTGTGTTCGCGATAGTGTCACTGGGATCGCTTTCTCTCGTATCTGTCATTGGCGAAAATTTCTTTCCCTATGTCGACTCCGGACAACTACAGTTTCACGTCCGTCCACCGACTGGCACGCGGATCGAAGTAGCTACGGAAATCTTCACGCGCGTGGATAAGGAAATACGGCGCGTGATTCCTCCCGATCAACTGTCTATGGTGGTCGACAACATCGGCCTGCCACCCGGCGGCGTAAACCTGGCCTTTTCGGCGAGCGACACTACCAGCAACGGAGACGGCGATATTTTGGTGCAGCTTACCCCTAAGCACCGTCCCACGCAGGAGTGGATGAGCATTCTGCGCGAAGATCTGAATAGAGTTTTTCCGCAAGAGACATTCTTCTTCGAACCGGCGGACATCACGAACCAGACGCTCAACTTCGGATTGCCGGCGCCCGTCGATGTCCGGGTGTTGGGCAAGGATGTTGCGGATACGCAGAAGATAGCGGTGGAACTTCAGAACCAGATCAAGAATGTGCCCGGAGCAGCCGACGTTTTTATTCAGCAACAATTTAGTGCACCGGAGTTCGACGTCAACGTGGATCGCCTCAAAGCGCAGGAACTTTCGCTGACGCAGAGGGATGTCGCCAGCAACATGGTCCTGGCACTTTCCGGCAGCGGGCAAACGGCACCGAATTTCTGGATGGATCCAAAAACGGGCGTTGAGTACCCGCTGGTTGTGCAAGTTCCGCAATACCGTCTTCACAATTTCAATACGCTATTCGATTTGACGGTTACCTCGCCCGGCTCTAACAACGATCAGCTTCTGGGCAACGTTGCCTCAATTCAGCGGGCCGTCTCGCCGCTTACGGTGTCCCACTTCGACGCTCAGCCAGTGATGGACGTATACGTGAACACCGAGAATCGCGATCTGGGCGGAGTAGCGCGCGATATACAGAAGATCATCAGCAAAGCTTCGCAGCATCTGCCAGCAGGAACTCGCATCGAGCTGGGAGGTCAAGTACAAACAATGAATTCATCGTTTCTATATCTAGGCCTGGGGATTGTAGCGGCCATCGTTTTCGTTTACCTCCTGATGGCTCTCAACTTCCAGTCGTGGTCGGATCCCTTCATCATCTTGATGGCGCTTCCAGGAGCTTTTGCTGGCATCGCGTGGGTACTGTTTTTGACGCAGACGACGCTCAGCGTTCCCGCTTTGATGGGAGCCATCATGACGATGGGCGTCGCCACTGCGAACAGCATTTTGGTCGTCACGTTTGCGAATGACGCGCGGTCGGAAGGCAAGAATGCTATCGAGGCTGCGTTGGAAGCTGGGCACACGCGGCTACGTCCTGTGTGTATGACTGCCCTTGCCATGATACTCGGCATGTTCCCAATGGCGTTGGCGCTCGGCCAAGGTGGCGAGCAAAACGCCCCAATTGGTCGCGCCGTGATCGGAGGACTTCTGTTCGCCACGGTCGGTACGCTTTTCATTGTGCCGATCATCTACTCGCTGGTGCGCAAGCAACCGCCGATAGATTTCGACAAACGCATTGACGAAGAAACGAGGGGACATTTGCAGGGAGCCCAATAGCGATAAAACCCTGAATCACGGAAAGGAAATCCCAGGAACCGGATTAGGCATCGCCGCGAGCATGCCTTCCAGGAGCGGCGCGATGAATGGAAAACTGGTTGACGGCTCTCCGCTGGCTGCGGACGGTAGAGAGAAAGGTTACGCTTCGGGCCAGCGGCCCCGCTATGGGCGGTACTTGATCGTTGCTGTGGTGGTCATCGTCGGGCTGTTGCTGGTGGGATGGTGGCCCAAACACAGGCTAAACGAGTTGGTTCAGGCAAAAGCGAATGAACAGAAAGCCGCGCTTCCTATTGTAGAGGTGGTCACCGCTTCAGAGGTCCGGCAGCCGGAGGAACTTACATTGCCTGGAACCGTGGTGCCGGTTTCGACGACCCACATATATGCGCGGGCCACGGGATACCTCAAGACTCTAAACGTTGACATCGGCGACCGGGTTCGTCGCGGTCAACTACTGGCTGTTATTCAGGCCCCGGACCTCGATGCCTCGGTGGAGCAGCAGCAATCTTTGTTACAGGTTAGCAAGGCGGCTCTGAACACGGCACGCAGTCAACTCGCGTTGCAGCAGTCCACCTATGACCGAGTTCACACCCTGGCCCAACACGGGGTGTTATCGCAGCAAGATGACGACGTAGCACTCTCCGCGGTCAAGGCTGCGACTGACGCGGTAGAGTCGGCAGAGAGCAATGTGAAAGCCGAGACCTCTGCTGTCGAGCGCTGGACGGTGCTCGCTTCTTACGAGCAGGTGCGGTCGCCCATCGATGGAACTGTGACCGCCCGTAACGTGGACGTCGGCAGCTTCGTCTCGAGTACCGGGGCGGCCGCAGGTCTCCTGCTAAACACAACCTCCGTTCAATCGAACTCTGGCGGGCCACCCACGGGCGGCGCGCAGGGTGGCGAACTCTTCCAGATCGCGAACACACGCAGTCTTCAAACATTTATCAGCGTACCGGAGGAAGATGCACTAAGCGTGCAGACCGGGCACAAAGCCACGCTCACATTCTCCGAGCTGCCTGGTCAAGAATTCCGCGGAGAGATCATTCGCAGCAGCGATTCCCTCAATCAGCAGACCCGAACGCTATTGCTCGAAGTGCAGATACAGGACCCCGAGCTTCGGCTGCGCCCAGGAATGTTCGCTTTAGTGCAGCTGCACTTCAACGTGCAGAACCCCGGAATTCTAATTTCAGGCGATAGCGTAATCCCTCGGGCGCAGGGACAGTTCGTGGCCGTCGTGGACAACAACGTCGTTCACCTTCAACCGGTCCACGTGGGGCGCGATCTGGGAACAGAGGTGTACGTAACAGCCGGACTTCGGAGCGGAGACCAAATAGTGGTTAATCCCACCGACAGCGTGCAGGAAGGCGTGCACGTGCAAACCAAGAATGCGCCCAGAGGGCAGGAGAGATGAATGATTCGCAGCCGCTCGAGGGCACCCTCAAACTTCATCGTTAGCGCTGATGGGCGCTGATTTCCTGGGAGAGAATCATGAGAATCTGCGTGCTGCTCCTCGCGGTCGGATTCGCTTGCACTCCTGGCGTGTGCCAATCTATGTCCGACCCTACAGGAACCATCCGAACTAACGCGGTCAAAATTGAAGCATCCTCGCCTGCTCCACTCATCCTTCGTTCGGAAGCGGCGGGCCAGGAGAGCAGTGGCGATGGCACGCTGTTATCGTTACAACAAGCGATCGATATGGCGTTGAAGCGGAATCTGGACATCCAATTGGAGGAAGTAGATCAGTCGGTGGCGGATTTTAGTTTGACCAGGACGCAAGGAGGCGCAACGCCCCGCGCCATAAATTTCAACATCGCAGAGACACCGACTGGGGAAGCAATCGCTTCAGTGCCGCTGTTAGCTACGACGTCCCCAACGCTTTCGCCGTACGGCGTTGAGCCTTCTACAATCACAATTCCGTCATCCTATGACGCCGCCCACGTGCTGCAGCCGTATCGCTCGCTCTCAATCGCCACGGCACCATTCTCATCGGGCGCCCCGGTGGCGGCGCTCGACCTCAATTTGCAGGGGCAATATGGTTGGATTTACCGAGACCCTGGGAATTCACTGGTGTCTTCCTCGTCGGCAACCGCTGCCGACACGGCAGTCACAAACAACACTCTAGGAAGCACGACCTTATTGAAGGGCTTCTCTTCTGGTGCTTCGATTCAGCTTGGGATCAACGACGCTGTATGGTCTCTATACTCCGGTCGATCGTCGGCGGTCCCGTTTAGTCATCCCAACGGGTACGCACTGATTTCGCAACCATTGCTGCGCGGCGCAGGAAGAAAAAACAACACCCGCTACATCGCCATCGCCAAAACAAACAAGAATATTGCGGCGGCGATTCTCGAGGAACAGATGATCGCGATCGTTGCGGGAGTTGAAGGTCTGTATTACGACCTGGTCAGTCTGCAGAACTCGGTCAAGGTACAGCAGAAGGCATTAGATGCGGCGAACAATCTGTTGAGCGACGACCGACAACAGCTGGCTGTCGGTCATTTGCCGCCGATCGAGGTGACGCGTGCGCAGGCCCTGGTGTCAGCCATACAGCTGGAGCTTTTGCAGGCAAATTCTCTGCGCGAGCAGCAGGAAATTGTGCTGCGAAGTGTTATCGACCCGCAGTCGCTCACCCAAGCAACGCTGAATCGATTGGAGGCGACGGACGAACTTTTGCCACCAGCGGAGTTGCCGGCCGCCTCGATCCCGGACCTCATTCGACACGCCTTGGAGCTGCGACCTGATATAGAACAATCCAGAATGCAGATAATGAACGGTGAACGGGCTGTCGCCGGCTCGGCGAACGCCCGCTTGCCCCAGCTAGACGTGTATGGCTCGTTCCAGAGTCGAGGCGTGGTCAGCACAAATCTTGTTCCCGTCGGCGGCGATCCCCTTTCAGGTACCCCTGTTTATGATCCGCTGCCTACGGGTGGCCTTCGCGCTGCAGAACTATTTCAAGCGGGTATTCAGTTCAAAGTGCCTATCCAGAACAGAGTCGCAGAGGCCGATCTAGGCGCGGACCGTGCACAACTTCAGCAGGAACGGCTGCGGTCGACGCAGATGGAGGCGCAGGCAGCTGCGGAGATACGGAATGCTCTGATAGCCTGGGATGCCGCGAAGCAGGCGGTGCGGGCCGCCGCAAATGCTCGCGATTTGCAGGCGCAACTCCTAAGCGCCGAAGGGGAGAAATTCCGTGCCGGCTTCTCCACAAACTTCGCGGTGATCCAGCAGCAGGCTTATCTGGCCCAAGCCGAGACTACCGAAATCGCAGCGCAGGCCACGTGGAAAAAGGCCGGCGTGCAGCTGGATCGAGCGCTGGGAGATACCTTACAGCGACATGGGATCGATGTTGGTAACCTGCGACGAAATCGCGTTCCGGTTAGTTTGCCATGAGGTCGATCCCTTGTTGCCGCCTGCACGGTCTCACACCCGTTTCGAGCCGCCGGGCGAGATGACTCCCGGACGGTCGGCAATCCGCGAGCGATCCCAAAATGGGGTTCTAGCATTTCCGTAATTTTCCGTTCATCCTGCTGTCATACTGCTCCCCCTACACTCGCCAGCAATTCAGCCCGTGAACATTCTAGTCGTTGAAGACGAACCCGAGCTCGCGTCCGCGCTGGTTCTCGGATTAGAGGAAGAGCAGTTCTGCGTGCAGTTGTGCGGTTAAGGGAAAGCCGCCCTGCAATGGTCGGAAACCGGCAATTTCGATTTAATCCTCCTGGACGTCATGCTTCCCGATCTAAGCGGATTCGATGCGGTGGAAGAACTGCGGCTGCGCAGTCGAGAAACGCTTGTGTTGATATTGACTGCTCGCGATTCGCTTGCTGATGTTGTCCGGGGCCTGGGCGCCAGCGCCGACGATTATCTGACCAATCCATTTTCTTTCCTGGAGTTGCTCTCGCGCGTCAAGGCGTAACGTTGGGCAGCTGTTGGGCGGGCAGGCCCACTGATCCCTGAACATAGGTTGACTGCCACGGTTAATGGGCTTGGAACTTGACAGTACATCCACAGCTTTGGTCGGTGGCGAGTTGTTGTTTGAGCGTCGCCAAGGCGTATTCGCCGTGATCCACATATTCCCGGATGTGTGGTTTTCATGCGTTGTGGCGGTTCCCAGATGAAGTTGCGGATGAAGCGCGAAGCCCTGGAGAAGCTCAACCGCCGAGCGAACGAAATGGCACCGGTACGGGA
>Ga0209655_10000712_pt1 | contig 12674 bp, 11 predicted proteins | sample BogFormECP03_OM2_FD_188236 | JGI IMG/M metagenome (GOLD analysis project Ga0209655, IMG submission 188236) | Bog forest soil microbial communities from Calvert Island, British Columbia, Canada - ECP03_OM2 (SPAdes) (version 2) | ecosystem: Environmental > Aquatic > Freshwater > Wetlands > Bog ...
TCGCGCTCAATAAGGCATTCGCGACCATCCGCCCGATTTTCCGCGAACGCAGCAAGATTAACGCCGAAGTCACGGGCCGGCTCACTGAGTCGCTGGGCGGGGTAAGGGTCATCAAGGGCTATCACGCCGAACAGCGCGAGGAAGCGGTCTTTGCCACGGGCGTGAGGCGGTTGCTGGATAACGTGATGCGCACTCTCACTGCGACCTCGGTGATGAGCCTTTCCGCGAGTGTGCTGCTGGGATGCGTTGGAGCGGTCACCATGTATGTAGGCGCGCACCAGATTGCTTCCGGTACGCTGACAGTAGGAGGATTCGTCTCCTACACTCTGCTGCTGGGCTTCCTGGTTGCGCCCATCATGCAGATCGTCTCCATCGGAACCCAACTTACCGAAGCGTTAGCGGGTCTCGAACGGACGCAGGAAATCATGCGCGAACGCCCCGAAGATCAAGATCCCAACCGATCCTTGCTATTGCGTGACTTGGTGGGACAGATTGAATTCGACGACGTGATCTTTAGCTACGATGGAATTCACGACGTGCTGCGCGACATTTCATTCCGCGCCGATCCCGGCACGGTCACTGCTTTGGTGGGCTCTTCCGGTTCCGGTAAATCTACTACCATTGGCTTGATCTCAGCTTTCTATGTGCCCACCCGGGGCAAGATTCTGTTGGACGGCGCCGATCTCAGCACGGTGCGCTTGGACTCGTACCGCACTCGGCTGGGGGTTGTGTTACAGGAATCTTTTCTGTTTGATGGGACCATTCGCGAGAATGTTTCGTTTTCCCGTCCGGAAGCCAGTGAGGAGGAAATCCTGCGCGCCTGTCGGATCGCGCGAGTCGATGAATTCGCGGAAACTTTTGCCGACAAGTATGACACGGTGGTGGGAGAACGCGGCGTGAAGCTTTCCGGCGGCCAGCGGCAAAGGATTTCGATTGCCCGCGCGATTCTGGCCGAGCCGCGCATCCTGATTCTCGATGAGGCAACCTCAAGCTTGGACTCGGAATCCGAGCAGATGATTCAGCAAGGGCTTTCTTATCTGATGAAGGGCCGGACGACTTTCGTGATCGCGCACCGGCTTTCGACCATCCGCCGCGCCGACCAAATCCTGGTGATGGAGCAGGGACAGATTGTGGAACGAGGCACGCACGAACAACTCTACGCGGCTCAGGGCCGGTATTACGACCTCTATACCCGACAACACGGCGTGGAAGAGAACCTGTTCCTCGCCCCCGGCGAGGGAGACTTCCCCGTGCCGGACGCGAACGAAAATGGTAGCTCCGCCACGGCGCGGGGCGGCAGGTCGGCGGACGCATTAAGTGTTCTAAAGGGAGAGGTTCGCTGACGAATGAGTAGCGCGGGCAACTCCCAACCGAAGAGCGCTCCAGCAATTCGCGTGCAACAGCTTCGCCGCCACTACCGCATGGGCGAAACGATGATTCGCGCCGTGGATGGCGTGGATTTGGAAGTGAGCACCGGCGAATTCGTCGCACTGCTCGGTAGCTCCGGCTCCGGCAAATCTTCGGTGTTAAATCTGATCGCCGGCCTGGATCGTCCTACCTCAGGCAACGTGATTGTGCACGACCGGAATCTGGCGCAACTTTCCCGCGAAGAGCTTTCGGGGTATCGCCTGCGCACCGTAGGGATGGTTTTTCAATCGTTCAACCTGATTGCCAGCATGACGCTTGCCGAGAATGTGGAACTGCCCATGCGCTTTGCGGAGATCGAGCGCGGGAAACGTGACAGTCTGGCCCGGGACGCGCTCACGCGAGTGGGTCTCGAAGCGCGCATGAACCATCGTCCCAGCGAGCTTTCCGGCGGAGAACAGCAACGGGCGGCGTTGGCTCGGGCGCTCATCAACCGCCCTCAATTGCTGCTCGCCGACGAGCCCACCGGCAATCTCGACAGCCATACCGGGACGGAAATCATGAACATTCTCCGCGAGTTCAATCAGCAATTGGGCATGACGGTGGTGATGGTGACCCATGAGCGCGCCCTGGCGGAGCGCTACGCCCAGCGCCTGATTTTTCTGGCGGACGGCAGACTGGTGAGCGATGAAGTCAACGCTGCCTTCGTCACGGGAACGGAGCGGGAACGACGATGAAACTTCCTGATCTGGCCGAACTCGCCGTGCGCAATCTGCGCGAATCGATTCTTCGAAATTCGCTGACCACTATCGGTATCTCGGTCGGCGTGGCTTCGCTGGTCGCCATGCTCTCGCTTGGTATCGGGCTGCAACAGCTCGCTTCTCGGCGACTGATGAAATCTGGATTGTTCGACACCGTGGTCGTCACATCCCGCCGCGATCTGCGGAATTTTAATCGCGATCAGGAACGCAGCGGCCCTGCGCCCGGCGAAAGCCGCACTCTGGACGAAGCGACGCGACAGGAAATCGAGCGTATGCCGGGCGTGCTGGAGGCTTATCCGGACATCCGCTTTATTACTGAACTCCGATACGAAGACAAGCCGCACTTGACGATGGTTGCTGCACTGCCTCCTTCTGCGCAGTCGACCGACGCGTTCGATGCGCTACAGGGCCGGTTTTTTTCTTCCGACACGGCGCCCGAAATAGTCATACAGAAAACTTTCGCCGAAGAACTTCTCGGTAAAGTACCGAAGTCCGGTCTCGATGAAACTAAGGTCGCGGAACTGGCCGCTCCACTGCTGGGCAAGGAATTGACCATGCGCTATGCGCAGCGCGAGACGGCGCCATCCGTGCCTTCATCCGCGGCGAGTGATAGCCCTGCTGATGACCAGGGTCTGGCGGGCGCTGCTTACTCGGTTGTCTCTCGCGAGCTCAGGTTGAAAATTGTTGGCGTCGCCGATCTCGATCCTGAAAGTATGCGCGGCCCAACTCGCGCGCGAGTTTTTCTTCCACTCAAGCTGGCCGAGAGCCTCCACGTGATGCAGCCCACCGACCTGCGCGAGATTTCCCGCGCTCCCGGCGATCGGCCGGTGTATTCCTCAGTGAACGTGCGCGTGAAGAGTCCCGGACAAGTGCAGGCGGTGGAAGACGGCATTAAAAAGATGGGCTTCAACACTTTTTCGATCCTTGATGCCAGCCGCAGTATCCAGCAGTTTTTCAAAGTGCTGGATGTGTTTCTGGGAATCTTCGGCAGCCTGGCCTTGGCTGTCGCGTTTATCGGAATCGTAAACACGCTGGTCATGGCCATTCTGGAGCGCCGCCGCGAAATCGGCATCATGAAGGCGATCGGCGCCAGCGATGGCGACGTGAAGCGGCTATTTTTCGCGGAGGCGGGCGCCATGGGCATTCTCGGCGGCGTCGTTGGAGTCGCTCTCGGTTGGGCCATCGGGCAAGTGATCAACCTGGGAACCAATGTTTATCTCAAACGTCAGAATTTCCCCCCGGAACATTTTTGGTCGGTGCCGTGGTGGCTGGTCGCGTTCGCCATATTATTTTCTTTCCTCGTCAGTCTCGCAGCGGGGCTTTATCCGGCGGGACGCGCGGCGCGACTGGATCCAGTGCAGGCCCTGCGCTACGAGTAAACTGAAGCGATGCGTCGCTGTTTCCAGGTTTTCATTCCGCTCGCGGTTTTTATTTCATCTTTTCCTGCCTATGCCCAGAGTCGGATCGATTGCAACGCGCTGAATAGTCGGATTCTCAAATTTGCGGTCCACTATTGCGTTTATCTTCCTGCCAGCTATGACGAGGGGGCGAAGAAGAGTCCTGCGCAACGCTTCCCGGTGCTCTATTTTCTTCACGGCCTGGGCGACAACGAGCAGACCCTCTTCAACAGCGGAGGCTGGACGCTGGTCGACGATCTTCGGCAACAACACAAGGTCGGCGATTTTCTCGTTGTTGCTCCCGAGGGCAGGCGCAGTTTTTATATCAACTCCGCGGATGGTTCGGTGCGCTACGGCGATTTCTTCGTGCAGGAGTTCATCCCTCTCATTGAGGGCAAGTATCGCGTCGGCGGCGGCCGCAAGAATCGGGCGATCGGCGGCATCTCCATGGGCGGCTATGGCGCGCTGCGCTTTGCTTTCAGCCATCCGGAAATGTTTTCGGCGGTAAGTGCGCAGAGCGCGGCGCTGATTACCGAGTCTCCCCAGGAGCTCGACAGCGCTGCGCGTTCAGGTGCTCCGCTCGCGAAAGTTCTTGGCGCGGTTTTCGGAAATCCGATCGATGCTTCGCACTGGAAAAACAACAGTCCGTTTGTGCTGGCCCAGCGGAATGCCGCCGCTTTGCGAAAGGTCGCGATCTATTTCAACTGTGGTCAAGACGACAACTATGGCTTCGAGAAGGGAGCGGCTGAATTACATGATGAGCTGGAAAAAGAAGGCGTGAAACACGAATATCGGTCCTATCCCGGCGATCACAGCATTACTTATTTTCTCTCTCACTTTGAAGAGGTGCTGGTGTTTCATTCCCGGGCGTTTGGTTTCGTTCAATGAGAAATTCGCCGATGAAAGAATTGGGGACGCCGACCGTTACGACTTGAGCTGCGCGAGTTGCTTCTTTGCCTCGCTGGCGTCGTTCGGATCGGGACTCATCTTCAACATCTTTTCAAATTGTTGCCGGGCGAGCGTGGCCTGGCCACTTTTCGCATAGGCCATGCCGAGGTGATAGTGAATCCGTGGATTGTCGGGAGAATTGCTGTCCTGCGCCAGCCTGAGTGCCTCGTGAAGCGAATCGACCGCCGAGAGGTAAGCGCCTTTCTGATAGTAGATCCAACCTAAGGTGTCGGCCACTCCGGCAGACTGCGGCATGCCACGCCGAGCGGTTTGCGCCAGGGAGAGCGCCACATCGAGGTTGCCGCCGGATTGCAGCATGACCGAAGCGAGATCATTCGAAGCCAGGGGATTTTCGGGCTTGATCACCAGCGCCTTCTGATAGGCCTCGGTCGCATCATTCCAATCCCGCCGCGATTGATATAAATCGCCGAGCAGAATGTAGAAACCCGGCTCGTTGGGGACGTTCTCCAGACCCCGTCGGCAAGTGGCGATGGCCTGATCTATCGAGCCCTTGGTCGCTTGCACTTGCGCCAGCTTGAGTATGGCACTGGAATTCTTCTTATCAAGTTCGGCGGATTTCTCGAACGCCGCCTCGGCGCCGGCCATGTCCTTCTTGTTGACGAACAGCAGGGTGCCGAGCAGGTCATAGAATTCGCTGTTGTTCGGCGACTTCGCGATCTGAGCGTTTGCCGCTGCGATGGCTTGGTCGATTCGCTTCTGCGCGACGTCGGTATTAATCAAGCCACGCAAACCATCTTTCGAATTCGGATTGTGGTCCAGTGCGGCCTGATAAGCCTTGCCGGCTTCGTCGAATTGTTTTTCCGCGAACTTCAAATTACCCATTTGTACATAGCCGAACGAACTCTGCGGGGCGACCTCTATCGCTTTGCGAACATCTACCTCGGCCACCGAAAACCGCTTGCGGTTGATGTTGGAAAGCGCTCGCAGAGCATAGCCCTCCGGGGATGCGGGTTGCAGCTGGATCATTTGCGTGGCGTCCTGGTCGAGAGCATTCATATCGCCTCTGCTCATAGCCAGGCTGGCCAAGGCTCGCACCGCATCGAGCAGGTCGGGACGAAGACGCAACGCCTCGCGCCACTCACTTTCAGCGCCTTCGAAGTTGCCCTGCTTTTCGAACGCAATCCCGAGCACATAGTGGGCTTCGCTGTTGGTTGGATCGTTCTTGGTCACAGTCTGCAAGGTGGTTACGGCATCGCTTTCGTTACCGTTGCCGATTTGCATCTGGCTGCGATAAATCAGAGCGTCGTTGTCGTTTCGATTCACCTTGAGAATCTCGGCATCGAGCGTGCTGGCTTCGTTGACCTGGCCCTTCTGAAGGAGAAGTTCGATGTAATCTTTCTTGACCCGAAGGTCCTGAGGATGCTCCTGGTTCAGGGACCTGTATTCGGCGATTGCTCGATCCAGGTCGCCACTCACGAAGTAAAGATTTCCCAGCATGCGGTAGCCGGCGGAGTTGTTGGGAAAATCCTGCTTGGCGCGCTTCGCCACGTCCTCGGCTTCAGTTTTTTTGCCCTCTGCCAGGTACAAGCGCGCCAGGGCGGCTCGCGGCTCCGGATTTTTCTGATCCACCTCAATCGCTTTTTGAAATTGCTGCTCCGCATCACTGTAGCGATTGCGAGACTGATAATAATTTCCCAGCAACAATCGTGGCTCCGAGGCTGTTGGATTCAACTCGATTACTTTCTGAAAGCTCGCTTCTCCCGCTTGGGGTTGATTATTTCTTATCTGGAGCAAGGCAAGAGTTAAGTAAGACTGCCAGCGGCCAGGATCGAGCGCGACCGTCTTCTGCATTTCTTCGAGTGCGCCGCGGAGATCTCCTTGCGCCGCTAGAAGGCCGGACGATGCAGAGTGAACCGCCAGATCGCTCGGACGCTCCTTGAGCAGAAGATTTACTTGTTCCTGGGCTTCCTGGAAGTCATGGCCGAGGATCAACAGATCCGCCAGTTCAAGCCGAGCTTCGTAATTCTGCGGTTGCAATTGCACGGTGCGAGCGAATTCCTGTACGGCGCCATCCGCCCTCTGCAACTTGAGGTAGCTCTCAGCCAGTCGATGGTGGGCTTCGGCGTAGTTGGGATCGATCTTAATTGCATCGACGAATTCGATCTCTGCCTCGGCGTACTGGCCCTTCGCGAAGTAGCTCTGACCGCTCCGATAGAACTTTTGCTTGCGCGCGTTGGGATCTCGAGAACAAGAAGAAAAGCAGGCAGCGATCATAGCCAGGGAAGCAATCAGGCGCGTCTTCGAATGGGACATCGGTTAGGAAACCTCCGAACCTGGAGTTTGCTGCGGCCCAGGACTCATTTTGCCGACCTGTTTTACTGAACTATAAACCACAGGGATGCTCTGACGTTCGTTACGAACGGGGTTGCAATCATCTGCGACGGGCGAAACAAAGACGAATTATTCTCTGTTTTATTTTGCCTTCTTCTTTGGTTTTTATCCCTGATTGTCAGGCGTTCATGCCTGAATTTGTGTGGACGCATCTGTATGAAAACAATAGCGTGGTTGAGTGCATTAGGTTGCACGCGGTCGCAGAAATTATCAGTCTTGACGGAACGGCCATTCTGGAAGAAAGTAGGTAGGTACATCAAGGAGCGCAGATCGAAACTGCGCCCTGCCCTCCCCCGAATTTGGAAGAGAGGGTAGATATAAACTATGCGAAACCAGGGTGGATTCTGGCTAGTTGCAGTGGCGTTGCTTTTCCTTTCCTTTTCCCCGATTGCTTTTTCTCAAACCACGGTCGACATGTCCTTCAATGGTTCTTACAGCGCGGTCTCGTGCGCTGGACCAGAGGGGTGCGTTGGGGCCGGCTTATACGGCGGTACGATTAATGGAGTGAATGTTGGCTCGGGCGACCACATAGGCGGCATGATCTGCGATGATTACTTCGACAACATCACTTCTGGCGAAACTTGGACGGCCAGCGGAATCAGCGCTGCCGGCCTGAACGCGAGCAACATCGGGACGCAAACCCTGTTTGGAGCGGCCATGGGCTCGGCTGCAATTCAGGATTACACGGAGATCGCATACCTGGCGACCCAGATGTTCCTTCCTAGCGAGTCTTCGACACAGCAGGCGGCTCTGTCGGAGGCGATCTGGTTTATCACCTCAGGCGGAAAGAGCAGCGTCAGCTCCCTGAGTGCAACCGCCCAGGGCTTCCTGAATGCGGCCGTTGCTGCCTGGAACAATGGGAAAGGCATTAACCTTAGCGAGTTCGCTAATCTCTACATCTTCACTCCTACCTCCTGGACGGGAGGAAGGCCTCAGGAAATGTGGAGTGAGGTGAGCGTTCCAGAGGGCGGCGCGGCATTGGCCTACCTCTTGATGGCCAGCCTTACTTGCTTTGGCGCGATGGCTTTGCGATCCCGCTGGCAAGTCGCTGCGGGGCGACCGGTTTAGAAGTCAGTCTGGCTCCGATGTCAGTTGAGGCGTGCCGATATGGCACGCCTTTTATTTTAGTATCGAATATCGCGCCCAGCGGCGCAATTAAGCCCCAGGGCTATGTCACGTTACTCAATTATTGCAAGCGGCTGCAACCGGGGAGTGCAGAAATTATCAGTCTTGACAGTTCTTGGTTTCGCGTTAAAGTGACAGAAGTAATGCAGGGCGGCGTGAAACAGCCCGCTTCATTCAGCCTTCCCCCCCGTGCTATCCGATGCAAATGAGGAGAAGTTGAAGATGAAGACCAAGGCTAGTCTTTCGGTATTGGTAGTTTTTGGGGCGCTGGTGTGTTTCGCGCCTTCCGCTTTCAGCCAAAGCACGATTAAAGTTGGAGCGATTAGTACGCGCAATGTCGTACTAAGCATTGTTCCAGCAGGTTTCTTGACCCTTGCATTCGGTCCTGGTGGCGACCCGTTCGGGAATTTTGGCAACGGCGGCAACAACGGCAACAGCAACAACGGATGTAAGCAAAGCGACAGCAATTGGTTCGGAGACAACGGGGGCGGGAAGTGCCAGGCAGTGCCTGAGGGCGGCAATTCTTTGGTCTACCTCTCATTCGCGGCACTGTGTTGTCTGGGAGCCATGGTTTACCGATTGCGGCGGCCAGGGTCAGCGGGCGAGACTATCTAGCAGGGGCATTCAGAGGACGGACTGGCCATCCCTAATTTCGAGATTCAGGCGCGGCGTGTCGAACCAGCCACGCCGTCTTATTTTGGCGGCGAGTATGTTCTCCGCGACTTTTCCCTGAACTGTTTATTCCGCTTATTCCGCTCCCAATTTGGTTCCTGATGTCGCAACTCATGGACATAAACTGCAAAGTCTTGCATAGTGGGTGGAGGGCGGGATCGTCGTTTAGCTTTTTGCACAAGCGCGGTCCTGATGATCCGGCGCTGGATGACGGGTTCTATCAAAGCAGATTAAGGAATCAATAGTTTAGCGTCGGTTGCCGCCGTTTTCGAGCCGCCCCGTGTGGCCGTTGCGACCTTGGCTTGTGCGCGATGCTCATCTGTCCATACCACCCTGGTACAGGATGTCATCCCGGTTCAGGAGTAACCGGCTGCACCGTTACTTCATACTGCTTGCAACAATCTGCAATCCGATGTAAAGTGGTTCTCGTCAGGGCACGCCAATGTTTAGGGTTGGCATTTCTATCTCCCCCCGCCCGATGGTTCAAGGCTAAGAATAAGCGATTTTGCTGGACAAACTGTATTACTACCATCGCTATAGGAATGATAGAGATTTGTGGGACCCTTCATTTTGGCAGTCGATTTGCAGCATGCCACGATGACCCGGAAGTGAAATCGCGCTGACTGTAACGCAGCGATTGTTCGGAGCACCATTGTTTTTGAGCTAGGAAATTCCCCCCCCCGGTTTGTCCAAGTATCCCCCTTGGATCTCATTGTCGAGATCCCGAATGGCAATTTGGCTTTTTTGGGGTCACGGAGACGTGACTTAGAGGGCGAAGCTATGGCCACACCCAGCTTGTCACGCGAATTATCGGAAGCGGCCCGGCCCGAGCCGGAGGGTGAAAACTGGTACGGACTACAGACTCGTCCCCGCCACGAGAAAATCGTGTTGCAGCGACTCGAAGAGAGAGGCGTGACCGCATTTCTGCCGCTCGTCACCGAAGTCCACCGCTGGAGTGACCGCAAGAAATCGGTGCAGATGCCTTTGTTCACCGGTTATGTGTTCGCTAAGTTTGTGCCGAACCGGTCGGACCGTTTACGCGTCCTTCGTGTCGAGGGAGTGTTCGGATTGGTTGGCGCGGGTGGCGAGGGGACACCTATTCCCGACGTGCAAATCGAAGCGGTTCGGAGTCTGGTGGAGAAAGAACTGCCCTGGTCTTCTCATCCCTACCTTAAGATTGGCCAACGCGTGCGAATCCGCAGCGGGGCCCTCGATGGCATGGAAGGCATACTGATCTCTCGTAACGGAGATCGCACGCTGGTGATTTCCGTAGAGGCAATCCAGCGATCGCTAGCGGTTCGCGTAGAAGGATACGAAGTCGAACCCGTCTGAACTACATCGAAGATTATCTCTAATCTCTCCCCCTCGGTCAGAAGGCCCACTCACTCATGGCACCCAACACAATTGAAACTCATCGCCTGCTGGTTGTGAGCAGCGAACCGTCCATTCTTCATCTGCTGGATTCTGCCGCCCGATCCAAGTCCTGGCATCTGGAGATTTTCTCCAGCGGCTGGGCTGCGATGGAGCGAGTGCAATCTGGCGGCGGACCTCATTTACTTTTCCTGGATGTTCCCCGCGGGGATGGCGACGGCCTTCATCTGTTGCCCTGGCTGCGGCGGCTCCGCCCCGATCTTCCGATCGTAGTGATTTGCGATCCCGAGGACGCGGAAAGGCAAAAAGAGGCCACCCGCCTGGGCGCGAAAGATGTTCTGGTGCGTCCGCTCGGCGAACCCCAGATCGAATCTCTTATCCGCCGCCATCTCGGTTCGATGAACGACGCGGAAGGTGAGATGGCGAGCGAAAACATAGAGTCTTTAGGCGAGGACGAGTTCTTCCTCAGCGTCAGTCCTACCATGCGGCAACTGCGGGCGCAGGCGGAGCTGCTGGCGCAGGCAAACGTGCCTGTGCTCATTCTGGGAGAGCCGGGAAGCGGAAAAGGCACGGTTGCACGTCTGATCCACGAGAGGTCGGTCTATTCCGGATTTAAATTCCTGCGGGTCAATTGCGCGGAGATGCCCGCCGATCTGCTGGAAATCGAACTATTCGGCCGAGAAAGGCAGAATGGCTCATCGCACGGCTCCTCGAATGGGCATGCGAAGAGCTTAGGCAAGCTCGAAATCGGGCAGAAGGGCACGCTTCTGCTGGATGAAATCACCGAGATGCCTTTGGCCTTGCAGTCGCGCATTCTCAAAGTCTTGCAAGAGAACCATTTTGTGCGGGCCAGCGATGCCAAGCCAGTCGAGGTCGAAGTCCGCATTCTCGCGGCCAGCAGCGACAAGCTGGATCGCGCGCTGGCGGAGAAGCGGCTGCACGCCGATCTTTACTACCGGCTTAGCGCTTTCACGGTAAATGTCCCGCCCTTGCGGCAGCGCCGCGAGGAGATCAAAATACTTTTGCGCTATTCCATGCACAAGGTGGCAAAGTACTACAACTTGCCGTTGCGGGAGTTCTCCCAGTCGGCGCTCGATGCCTGCCAGAGTCACTCCTGGCCGGGAAATTTGAAAGAATTAGAAACCTTCGTCAAACGCTATCTGATCGCCGGGGATGAAGAGCTTGCCCTGAGTGGTCTCGATACAGCTCTGGCAATCGCAGCTCCCGGCTCGCACGGAAAGCTGTCAAGCATGGTTCTGACCGTGGGCGAAGAGGCGGAAGCCGGCGACAGCGGGTTCATGCCGAAATCGCTGAAATCGATGGTGCAGAGCGTGCGCTGGGAAACCGAGAGGAGCGCCATTTCGGCCGCCCTCGAGAAAACCGGATGGAACCGCAAGGCCGCCGCCCGGCTGTTGGGTGTAAGCTATCGTACGATCCTGTATAAGATCGAGCAGCACCAGATGAGTGCGGCGGAATCCTACCTTTCGTCCTTCCCAGAGACTAGGTTGACGGCCCCGGCTCAGACCAAAGGAAACGGGAAAGCCAGTTGATCAGACGAACCATGCGCGTGAACCGGAAATTTGCGTGCGGTCGGTTGCGAGCTGTCCTGTCCACGCTCGCGGTATGTTCCGCGATGGCGATTGGACTCCGGGCGCAAAGCGCGCCCAGCGGAGCACCTGCTCCGGCTCACGATGTCTCCGCCTCGGCCAAGCCGCACGACGACAGTTTCGTGATTGGCAACGACGATGTGCTTGCCATCAATGTGTGGAAGGAGCCGGACATTTCCCGTTCGATCCCGGTGCGCTCCGATGGAAAAATTTCTTTACCGCTGGTGGGTGAAGTTCAGGCTACGGGTCGGACTCCACTCAAACTTGAACAAGACATTGCGACGCGGCTCAAGAGTTACATCGCCGAGCCGGAAGTCACGGTCATCGTTCAGCAGATCAACAGTCAGAAGTTCAATATCCTGGGACAAGTGAATCGGCCGGGCTCTTACGCCATCGCCAACGTAGCCACCGTGCTGGATGCAATCGCCATCGCCGGCGGCTTCCGCGACTTCGCCAAGCAGAAGTCCATTTACGTGTTGCGCCAGAATGCCGACGGAAGCCAGACGCGGCTGCGCTTCAACTACAAAGAAGTAGTCAAGGGTCAGGATCCCGCGCAGAACATCAAGCTTCAGCCCCGCGACACAATTGTGGTTCCGTAATCATGAAACTGTTTGAACAGGTTTGCGCAGGATTTCTTTTGCTGCCGGTGGCTACTCTGTGGTCGCAGGTCGACAACACACCTGCGGCGCCCGTGCCTGCTGTGGTTGGCCCGCAAAGCAATTCCGAAAGCAATTCCGATCGAATGCTGACTCCGCCTCCGGTAAGCGGCGAATCGTTTCCCATCGCGTTCACTTCCGGCGAGCGTTCGAACTATCTGCGTGGAGGGCTGGCCTTCACCACCGCCTACACGGACAATGCGCTGGGATCCGTCACCCCCAACCCGGTGAGCGATGTAAGTTATTCGATAGCGCCGTTCATCGCGCTGGATGAGACCACGCCGCGATTACATCTGGTTTCAACTTACGCGCCCGGCTTTACGTTCTATCAGAAAACCAGCTCGCGCAACGAGCAGGATCAGAATGCTTCGCCCGAGACTGGCGCGTCGAAACCCGCCGTTGCCTGAGCTGTCTTTACCT
>Ga0209655_10000713_pt1 | contig 12673 bp, 14 predicted proteins | sample BogFormECP03_OM2_FD_188236 | JGI IMG/M metagenome (GOLD analysis project Ga0209655, IMG submission 188236) | Bog forest soil microbial communities from Calvert Island, British Columbia, Canada - ECP03_OM2 (SPAdes) (version 2) | ecosystem: Environmental > Aquatic > Freshwater > Wetlands > Bog ...
CGAGCTTCAACCTGTCCGCACTGAAGGCCGAACTCGAGAAGAAAATGGCAGCGAAAGCGGCCGAATAGCTAAGTTGAAAAAGTGGCGGGCGGCTCGCAAAGGCCGCCCTTTCCAGTCCCAACATTTTGACCTGCCTCGCCTAACGCCTGGTAAGTCGCGTTACCGGACATGTCGAATCAGGCCAATCTCGCCTCTTAAAGAAGCTACCGAATCAGCCAAAGACGAATTCCGGTCGCGACGCAAATGAAGGCACCGATGGTCGAGAAAAAATACTTCCTGCGTATCTGACCGTCCGGATACTGGAAGGCATGGATCGGAATTACGGAAATCCAAGTCAGAAGCCGATTCCATCGGGACCTCGGCAGGACGCTCAGGACGTCTGACCTCATTCGATGTGTATATTTAATGCCGAGTGCGAACAATGAGACGCCCACTGTAATAAGAATGGCCCCAAGGAGATGGATTGACGTGACGCTCATGCAGATGCTCCCTCGCTGATACTGAAGTTCTATCACGAATCTGGCCTAACTCCTGATTAGTCGCGTTACCGGACATCTGCTTTTCGCTCGATTCCACTTGTCCGGTTTCGGCGTTAACCAGGCACTACGTGGATTTCCGGCGTCCGAAGCGCGCGCCCGGAGAGAATCGAGTTTTCTGCCCCCTTGCCGCTTCTGCGCGGCGTATGATAACGTTCCTCGCAAGTGATGACCAATAAACTCGTTGGCACGACGCTTGCGTTCCTATTCTGCCTGTCAGCCTTGCCACAGCCCTCGCGTACCCAGGCTCCTCCTCCGCTTTCGGATGACAACGCAACCGCGCTCCTGGGGAAGTACCTCGCGGCCACAAACCTCAAATCGTCCAGCAATCAGCCCTTTTACCTAAGTGCAGCTGTCAAGTACAAGGCGGACGGCCCCGCCTTGACTGGACACTTCGAGATTTTTTTCAGCCCTCCAGACCGCTACCGCATCAACCTTACCATCGGAAAGATTTCAGAAATACAAGTGATCACCGGTGACAAGCAATATATTTCGCGGTCTCCGCAAAAATTCAGCGCCGAGGCATGGCGCATCACTGATTTTCTGTGGTCGCCCGGCGCAGGGCTGCAAACGCCGTCCCAGGTCAACGTCGGGCGGACTACAACCTATCCCACCGTAAAAGTTGCGGGCAATTGTGAGCAAGAGTCCGACGCGCTGCGCATTCGCAAAGCGTGCTTCGACTCGTCGCAAGAAATCACGTCGTTCGCGATTCAGGACCAGAAGAACTCGGGCCTGACCCAAGACACCGTATTGCTCAGCGATTTCCAGTCGCTGGGCGGCCATCGCTACCCCGGCCACCTGACCAAGAAATCCGTCTGGGACATGATTGACGCAACCGTTGATTCCTTTTCCGCCGGCAGCACGTTCGATGAAAGCACCTTCGTGCCGCCCGCCAGCCCCATCACGCGCGATTGGTGTGCCGCGCCGCAACCGATGACGATCGGCACGCCTCCCCATAGCGTTATGACATACGCCATGTATGTTTACTACGTTCTCGTCGGGACCGACGGCCGCGCGAAGAAATTCTCGATCATCAACGAGGGCCAACAGATCGTGCTCGCTCAAAATCGACAATTTCTGGAGGGCAAACCTTATCCCATACTCGGGTGTTCCGGTAGGCCGGTCGAATACGAAATGGTGGTTATCACCAACTCGTTCTAGTTGGTCGACGTTTTCTGTTCAGGCGTGAGGCGTCCGACCGCACTCAAGTCCTGGTTAGTCGCGTAACCGGACATTGGGATTTTGGCACTACCAGGGCAGTCTCATGGTCAGTCGTCGGGAGGCGGCTAACCGTGAGGCGAAAAACCAGAAAGCGTAAACTTGCTCGACTGAAAACGAAACTCGGTCTTCCGGATCTAGAGCAAGCCAAGGCCGCGGTGCTGGCAAGCCTACGATCGCGTGAATCACAACGTAGCTATCAGCATTCGATTGATGAATTTGTCGCCTGGTATTGTTCTGCTCCGCGACTCTCCTTCAACAAAACGGTCGTTACCAGATACCGAATCCACCTCGAAGATCGCCAGCTGGCTCCAGGCACAGTGAACGTCAGACTTGCGGCGGTGCGCAGATTGGCCTACGAAGCGGCAGACACTGGCCTGCTAAGCCCAGATCTGGCAGCGGGTATTCGTCGCGTGAAAAGTTCAAAGAAATTGGGAATGCGACTCGGAAATTGGCTGACAGCGGTCGAAGCCCGTACGCTTTGGCAACTCCCTGACACGACCACACTCAAGGGCAAACGGGATCGTGCGATTCTGGCCTTGCTCTTGGGTTGTGGGCTTCGCCGCCGTGAATTGACCGAACTTACGATGTCACACCTCCAGCGGCGCGAAGACCACTGGGCGATCCTTGATCTTGTCGGGAAGGCGGGCCACGTCCGCACCATTCCCGTCCCCGACTGGGTCAAACGAACAATTGATACTTGGCTGATGGCGGCCAGCATCGCCGATGGGAGGCTGTTCCGGCGCGTTTGTCGGACCGGCACGGTATGGGGCGACTATATGACCGAAAAAGTGGTATGGCACGTCGTCAGGCAATACGCGAGAAAACTAGGAGTAGCGAAACTCGCACCCCATGATCTGCGGCGTTCGTGCGCCCGACTGTGCCACAGTTCCGGCGGTGAGCTAGAGCAGATTCAATTTCTGCTCGGGCATGTTTCTGTGCAAACCACGGAAAAATATCTCGGTTGTAAGCAAAGGCTCCACGAGGCTGTCAACGATGTTATCGGAATTGAACCTGGCCCGTGACTTAGCGGTCTGAACCCCAATATTCCTGTAAACGAATGCCTCATCGTTCCTCATAAGTGCCGCTTTTCGCCCTGTGAGTAAGGCTGAGTAGGCTGAGTAAGCTAGCATACGTGCGGGCAATACTTTCGCGAGGGCTTTGCAGCATTCAAAATATGAAGTTTGTAAAATAAAATCTTGATGTCTTTCGGTTAATTTAATTAAACCGTGCAAACCGCTGCCGGGGAACTCAATTACAGGAGGGTTTTGCGATGAGTTGACTGGCTTACTGATTTTGATCCGAAGGATTTCGCAGCCAAACAATAATGTAGTGGGCGATCAATGCGACGAGGATCAAGATCACGATCCACCCCGCGGGCTTGATTTCCCAACCGATTGGTTCCATTTAATTCTCCTCGCGTATCCCCAGAAGCTGGGCCTGAGGTTCGCTAAGCATCAATTTCAAGCAACGAGGGCAATACACGCCGCTATGCCGAACCGCCAAGATATAGTCCTTTTCTTTGCGGATTCGCGCTTCTGGTCTTGGCATCCGGTAACTACAACTGGGACAAGTCAGGTGACCGGTTTTCCCCTGGCACAGCGGGCACCGAAGATCAGAACATCCTGTAACTTCAAAATACTGAAGGCGATCCTCCCCTCGCGCTGTAAGTTCATAATTTGCGCCGATCCGTTCCAATAGACCTTGTCTACCGAGGTGCGAGAGATAGGACCGGGCAGTATCCGGGGAATAGCCGAAGTGTTTCACAATATCCCGCGAATGCACGCCCCTTAGTTTTTTTACCAACAGCAGAGTTTGATGCTTGTTGGTCTTCATTTTTCGACCATTTCCAAAGGCAATGCCCGGGTTCCCTCGGGCTTCCCGACTTCTCGGCGGCGATCTCCATGCTTCTCAATTGAGCGGCGGGCACCTCTCAAGAGCAGGGTGCGCAGTGTGCGGCCGCGTTCGGCGAGTTCATCCGCAGAGATGGGGAAGTAATGCACTTCGACGGCGAGTTGGTCGGTATTTCTCATCTGTTGCCCTATTGGCAATGGACGATACTAGCACCGTTATGCCTTATAGGCAATGGCGTTGACACGAAGGCAAGGCACGTCTAAAGTGGGGTCATGCAACGGCGAATGAAACGTCTGGCCCCGGAAGGCTTCGTCACCATGGTTCGGGAAGCGATGGGAAAACGAAAGATATCGCTCAATCAACTGGCCAAGCGAGGAGCGATCTCTGCTGCTTTCTTAAGCCGCATTCTGAGTCGTGAACGCAGTCTACCTTCCGATAAAGCGATCTTGCGCATCGCTCGAATTCTGGATATCGAACCCGGCGAGCGGCTCCTCATCGAAGCGGGCCGTATCTCTGATGAGCTTAGGTCAACTCTCGGCCGCCCGCTGGTGCCCGCGCTATTGCGAGCGACGGGCGACTTGAGCGTGACTGAGATGCAGGAAGTGATAAATGCAGCAGAAGCAATTGCCCTCAAGCAGCGCAACAAGAGGAACCAAGATGAAGCCGGACGGTGAGATTTCTGTCTTTGACATTCTTGGCGAGAGTTTGGGAGTCATTTGGAAGCCTGCGATGAAAGCTATCAAATTGCGCCTGGAACACAATATTCAGGCCGTCGGGGATATTCCAGTCGTCGCGCAGCGAGCGGGCTGTCAGATTTCCTATGTTGATCTCCCGGTAAGAGTCAGTGGATTCGCTCAGGTAATCGAAGGGACGCCGCATATCGTGGTGAACCGAACCAAGCCGCCAAGCCATACTACGTTCACGATTGCACATGAGCTAGCGCACCTTGAACTGCACCTCAATCCTTCGCGCAACAACGATCAGCCGGCGCAACCGCCTAATACGGCAACGGAATTTGAGGCGAATATGTTCGCGTCGGTGCTCGTTGCAACGACCACGAGCGGCGAGCAGCAGGAAGAGATGCTCGCGCACAATCCCGAAATGCGTTCGAGCGTGGCTGTTTCTGTTTTTGCAACGGTGCTAGCGATCTTGATGGCGGTGGTTATCTGGTTTTGCTTTCGCCGGTTTCCTGCGCCGGATTCTGCGGTGATAACGACGACATGAAACCAGACGTCACCGTCTGTGGCCTCTACACCCGCGTTTCCAGCCGAAACCAGGCCGATGCCGACTACAGTTCGCTTGAAACCCAGCGCGAACGCTTGGAAGCTTACTGCCAGAGCCAAGAGAACCATTCGGTTTTCAAGGTGTACGAGGACGGGGGATACTCCGCGGATTCCTTGGACCGCCCAGCACTCAAGGAGATGCTTCGCGACCTACGCGAAGGCAGGCTGAATTGCGTTCTTACCTACAAGATTGATCGCCTAACCCGTTCCGTCCGCGATTTCCATCAGCTTGTGGATCTCTTCGATCGGTGTAACGTGAAATTCGTGTCCGTTACACAGAGCCTGGACACTCAGAACCCCATGGGCCGCCTCTTGCGCAATGTTCTGCTCGATTTTGCGCAATTTGAGCGTGAGATGACGGCGGACCGCACGCGAGACAAAATGTTCCAACGGGCTCAGAAGGGACTTTGGAACGGCGGAAACGTACCCTACGGGTACGACGCCGAAAATAAGAAGCTGATCGTTAACACTATCCAAGCTGATCGCTTGCGATTCATGTTCCACCGTTTCGCCGAAGTGCCATCGCTCTCCGGTTTGCGCACCGAACTGCACCGCCGTGGTTGGTATACGCGCTCGGGCAAGCCGTGGGGCAAAATGGCGCTCGATCATATTCTGCGAAATCCAATTTACTGCGGCCAGATACGATTTAACGAGCAGCGCTTTAAGGGCGAGCAGGAAGCTCTGATCGAGGAAGTGTTGTTTACAAAGGTCCAATCGCTGAGACGAGATCGCAGCCACGGATCCGCAAAGCTGTCTCGGGTGTTCCTGCTGAAGGGGCTGATTCGCTGTTCCGATTGCGGCTCCTGGATGACGCCGCATTACACTCAGAAGAAACACAAGGACGGCTCTGTGTACCGAATCCCGTACTACCGCTGCACCAAGACGATGCACTTTGATAATTCCGTGTGCCACATCAAACATATAAACGCCGACATCGTCGAGCAGACGGTCGTGCAAAAGCTATCGGACCTAAGCCAGAACGAAGCTTTTTTGCAGATTTCGGTGGAAGAACTGAACGGCGATCTGAAACGGAAGACCGAACCCCTCGAACGAGAAGCTGCCGAAATCGAGAAACGGTTAGAAGAGATCGAGGGCGAAATCGGACGCTATGTTAAGGCCCTTGGGCAGGGAAAGCTTTCGATCGAACGGTTAGAAACGGAGATTGGTGGGCTAGAAACAGACAAACGCGCACTCCAGCAACAACTAGATGACCTGGAGCGCAAGATAAACGAATCAGCTGCTCGGGATTTTAATGCGGAACTGTTGCAACGGACTTTAAGGGACTTCCAAACTGCCTTTAGTGCACTAACGGCCCCGGAGCAATCCGAAGCTCTCCAATGCGTCCTAAAGACCGTGACGGTCCATCCCCAAAAGCTCGACCTGGAGATATTCGAATTGCAAGAGTTTCTACCAGGTTCGCAGAATCGTAAGGAGTGGCTCCCCGGGCTAGATTCGAACTAGCAACCCTTCGGTTAACAGCCGAATGCTCTACCATTGAGCTACCGGGGAACTGTTTTGTGGCCGGCCAAGACTCAACATCTTACGACAGCGCTGCTGGTTGCGCAAATCACGGCTTCGCGCCCCCAGCTCGCCACGCGCCCGCATTCGCAACCGCAACCACGGCGCGCCACCCACTGCCAGAATCATCAAAATCCGCTCCCCAAAATCACGCCGCGTAAGGGACAATACTGCGTCCTCCCCGCGGAATCATTAGGCAGCGCGCACGCCTTTCCGCGGCCCATGCAGCGCGTTTCCGTTGCACGATTGGTTTCACCCCGCGCTGAATGTGCGTGGCTTGTGCCCGCGGAACGTGTACGATTTCTTTCTTCAACGCGCGGGACCAGATGGCTTCGCTCCGATTCTGCCTGAAGCAATTCACGGCGGGACAATAGCATCGCTATAAGAGCGCAACGACCCGGCGCATACGACGAGGTGCACGAATTGATGGCTGAAAGTTCAGACCCCGCGCAACAGTTCCCGAATTTGCCGGCGCGCATTCGCGGCCTCGCGCGCCTTTCTTACAATGTCTGGTGGAGCTGGCACCGCGAAGCGCGCGAGCTGTTCCCGGCGCTGGACCAACAAGCCTGGCGCGAAAGCAACCACAATCCGTTGCGCATGCTCGCGCTGGTGCCGCAGCAAACCATCGAGAATGCCGCGCGCGATCCTGAATTTCTGAACCGCTTCGACGCGGTGATGGCGGAGTTCGACGCCAACATTGCTTCGCAGACCGGCTGGTTCACGGCGGAATACGGCACTCCGCAAGCTCCTTTAGCCTATTTTTCCGCCGAGTATGCCTTCCATCATTCCCTGCCGCTCTATGCCGGCGGCCTCGGCGTGCTCGCCGGTGATTACATCAAGGAGTGCAGCGACCTCGCCATCCCCATGGTCGCCGTCGGCCTGATTTATTCCCGCGGCTATCTCTCGCAAAAAATCCGCGATGACGGCTGGCAAGAGGACGACGAAAAAACGCTCGACCGCACCTACGACCCCGTCAAGCTCGTGCTCAACGGAAATAACGAACCTCTCAGAGTTCAGGTTCCGTTCTTCGAGCCCCCCGTTCACGTGCTCGTGTGGCGCGCCGATATCGGCCGTGTCCCCGTCTACCTGCTCGATACCGAAGTGGAAACCAATCAGCCCTGGGACCGTGCCATCGCTCATCGCCTTTACACCAATGACCCGGAGCAGCGCTTGCGCCAGGAAATCGTGCTGGGCATCGGCGGAATGTGCGTGCTGAAGGCGCTGGACATTCATCCCGCGGCCGTGCACATCAACGAAGGCCATCCCGCATTCGCATTTTTAGAACGCGCGCGCGACCTCGTGGAAACCGGCGCCACCTTCGAAGCCGCCGTCTCTAAAATCCGCGAAACCTCCGTCTTTACCACGCATACGCCGCTTTCCGCCGGCACGGACGTCTTCCCGTTCCCATTGTTCGAAAAATATTTCAGCAGCCACTACGATAAGTTCGGCACCGACCGTAACGGCTTGCTGCAACTGGGAATCAATCCTGCGAATCCCGATGCCGGATTCAACATGACGGTCTTCGCGCTGCGCATGTCCAACTTTTGCAACGCTGTCAGTAAGAAACACGGCGAAGTGGCCCGGGAAATGTGGAAAGGCGTCTGGCCGGAGAAAAAACTCGAGGACGTCCCGATTACCGCCATCACCAACGGCGTCCATCTCCTCACTTGGATGGACCCGGAGTGGCTCCAGCCTCTGTTCGCTAAATACGTGAGCCCCGGCTGGATTCGCGATCAGGACCAATTGAAGATGTGGGAGGCGGCTGACAATATTCCGGATGATGAACTGTGGTCGTCCCACAACCGCCTGAAAGTTTTATTGATTGACGAAATCAACGAGCGTGCCCGCGAAGAATGGCAAAAAAAACGCGTCCGCGCCGAAAGCGTCATTGCCTTTGGCGCGCTGCTCGATCCCGAAATCCTCACCATCGGTTTCGCGCGCCGCTTCACCAGCTATAAACGCCCCGACCTTATTCTTCATGATCTGGATCGCCTGAAGCTCCTGCTGACCAATCCGCTGCAGCCGGTGCAGATTATTTTCGCCGGAAAAGCTCATCCCTCCGATATTGCCGGTGCCCAACTCATCCAAAAAGTTTTCCAGCTGGCCCGCGATCCAAACTTCGCCGCGCGCATCGCCTTCGTCGAAAATTACGATCAACATCTCGCGGCGCGCATGGTTCGCGGCGTGGATATGTGGCTGAATAATCCGCTGCCTCCGCTGGAAGCCAGCGGCACCAGCGGCATGAAGGCCGGCGCCAACGGCGTCCCGAGTATTTCCATTCTCGACGGCTGGTGGCTCGAAGGTTACAACGGCGCAAACGGCTGGGCTTTTGGCGGCGACCCGACCGACGGCGATCGCAGCGCTGCGGATGCCGACGCGCTCTATCGCCTGCTCGAGGAAAAGATCATTCCGCTCTACTACCGGCGCCCGGACGACGAAATTCCTCACGAATATGTGCGCGTCATGAAAGCAGCCATCAAAAGCGTCGCGCCACAATTCAGTTCGCGGCGCATGCTGAAGGAATATGTTCGCCAGTTTTACGTGAAGGCGCTGAACGTGAAGAAATCTTGATGCGCACCACCCGGCCTAGCTGGGAACGCGCTTTACTCCAGTGATCGCCCCGCAACCGTTCCTAGCCACACTGCGGCAAACCCCAGCGTCACGCTCAGAATCACGTTCAAGGAGGCCACCAGCATTTTCCCGTCCTGCATGCTCCGCAGAGATTCATACTCGAACGCGGAAAATGTCGTGTAGCCTCCGATAAAACCGATCGGAATCAGATAGCGCCAATGCGGATCCCAGTCCGCCCTGCTCGCCAGCAGCGTCACGATGAAACCAATCAGAAACGAACCCGTGATATTCACGGCAAATGTTCCGTAGGGAAAGCGCCCGCCGAGTCGCTCACCCAAAAAGCTGCTTACCCAGAAGCGCAGCATCGATCCGATGCCGCCGCCTATACCGACCATCACATATTTCATCATGGCGTAGCGTCCTTCTCCCTCGCACGCGCGCAAATTCCCGCCGCCGAATCGCAGCCGCGCCGAATACCGCCTGCTTTTTTCAAGGAACCTTGCCGGCGACATGGCTCCGCGACAAGATTCTTGTCAGGAGTCATCATCTGCCCCGGCATGAGAAGGACAGCGGTTAAGGGCGAACTCCATCGCCATCTACTTGATGATACCCGCGAGCTTACCGATGTCAACGAGACTGTTGCCGGGCGGTTGTTTCAGTAACGAGGCTTATTGCAGCTTCTGCGTTGCGGCGTCGTGGCAGATCAGATTTTCGAAAATCGCCAGCACGTGCTGCCGGTATTGCACGATTCTTTCCAGCAACGGCCGCAGCTGCGGCTCGCGCACCGTTTCCTTGTCCCATTTGGCTAAAACCATTGCCGGCACTTGGATGTCCTTGCGCAGCTCCTCGGCCGAATGCCCGCGCAGAAACAGCCCATAAAAAAAGGCCGCCTCGCGCTGCGGGTACTCAAATTCCTGCAGCGGGTCTTCGATCGGGTTTGCGAGCGTCGCCATAATGGAAAATCGCAGTTTACAGATTTCAACGCTGCCGTCAAGAGTCCACGGCGCGAAATAGCAAATAAATCTCTCGGCGTGTTCCACCATTCGACGATGCTTGTGGAACGAAAGTTGCTCCTAATTTTAGGGCCTGTCTCGAACCGCTCAGGCGACTGTGCCCGGCAAATCGCCTGGTACAGAGGGCGCAGCCGCCGGGAAACCCGCCCTCCCGCAAACATAACAGAATCAATGGGCGATCCCCAGAAACGGGCGTTTCCGCCAGACCTGTCCCCCATCTTCGCAACTTTCTGGCGTTTTGGGTGTTTCATTTCTATGGCCGATAGCCTGGCGTGCCTTTTGGGACACACTCCAGGCTGACGCGCCATATCTGTCTTAGCAAATGCACTCCCATGAGAAGGCTTGGGCCCCCGAGCCTTCTCTCTTTTTTGAGTAGCCGCTGCGCAACGTTGTTCATTCGCTCCACAGCGCGTTTCGCGCGAAATTTTCCGCCGCCTGCAACGTATCATTAATAGGAGCTACACAATGAGCAGCCAAATAATCCGCCAGAAAATCGGCAAGATAATCGGCAAGAATCTCGCAATCATTCTGCTGTCTGCGGCAGCATCCCTCTTGGTTCCGTCTCTCTCCGCGCAGCAATCTCAGAATCCCCCGTCCTCGCCCGCGCCAGCTCACGATTCCATGCCCGGAATGGACATGAGCCAGCACGACACAGACAAGAATCCCGACGCCGCCAAGGTAGCAAATGATGCCATGTCCGATCACGACATGGACGAGATGAGCGCGCACATGTACATGACCGCGCTGCGCCCCACGAACCCGGCCGATGAAAGGCGCGCCGAGGAAATTCTCGCCCAATTGCGGCCCGCCATCGAAAAATACAAGGACTATCGCGTCGCGCTCGCCAACGGCTTCAAGATCTTCGGGCCCGACGTTCCGCAGCCGATATATCACTTCACGAATTATGCTTACGCTTTTGCAGCCAGCTTCGAGTTCGACCCGACGCGTCCGACGTCTTTGCTCTACAAGAAAACGAGTGACGGCTACGAGCTGGTAGGCGCCATGTACACCGCGCGCAAATTGGCCACCGAAGACGATTTGAACGCCCGCGTTCCTCTCAGCATCGCTCGCTGGCACAAACACACCAATCTGTGCCTTCCTCCCAGAGGGACTCGCTGGCAGGAAGCGAATTTTAAGGAATTCGGACTCAAAGGCTCTATCGCAACCGAGGAAGCCTGTGAGCAGGCCGGCGGGCGCTGGTTCCCGCAGATCTTCGGCTGGATGGTCCACGTCTATCCCTACGAAACCGACCCGGCGAAGATTTGGGCGCACTAATTCCTGCGCTACGTCGCTTGTGTGCGCGCAAGAGAATCAGTACGGAAAACTTGCCTTGTGATTGCCCCGCGGTTTGTGTAGCCTATTGGCTGTGAAGGTTCACATCCATTCCGCGAACGCAGTGTGCGTCTGTACCTGTTGTTGTACAGCGATGCGCACATGTGTCTGCCGAGCGGGTGGGTAACCCAAAAATCTAAGTAAGCGCACTCCAGGATTTAATCAACCCACCACCGGAAGACCCGGTCGGTGGGTTTTTTGTTTTTACGGCGGGAAAAAATGACCTTTGCATCCGAAGAAGTCTTACAACAACCAGAACGGCTGGCAATTCCGCGCTCGAAAAGCGCGCAGCTCGGCTCTCCCGCTCTCAGCCACCTGAAAGCGCTCGAAGCCGAGAGCATCTACATTCTGCGCGAGGCAGCGGCGGAGTTTGCCCGGCCGGTGATGCTTTATTCCATCGGCAAAGATTCCTCCGTGATGCTGCGACTCGCGCAGAAGGCGTTTTTCCCCGGAAAAATTCCATTTCCTCTGCTGCACATTGACACCAGCTACAAATTCCCGGAAATGATCCAGTTTCGCGATTGGTACGCCCGGCACATCGGAGCGGAATTGATCGTTCACCAGAATCGCGAAGCGCTGGCGGCCGGCGCCAACCCCTTCACCCTGGGCACGCAGAAATGCTGCGGCTTGCTGAAAACGAAATCCCTGCTCGATGCTTTGTCCGCAGGCGGCTTCGATGCCGCCTTTGGCGGCGCGCGCCGCGACGAAGAAAAATCCCGCGCCAAGGAGCGCATTTATTCGTTCCGTGACGCGCAAGGGCAGTGGGATCCCAAAAATCAGCGCCCCGAGCTCTGGAACATTTTCAATTCACGCATAGACAAGGGCGAGAGCATTCGCGTCTTTCCCCTCTCTAACTGGACCGAGCTGGATATCTGGCTCTACATCCACGCCGAAAACATTCCCATCGTCCCGCTGTATTTCGCGCGCGAGCACGAAGTGGTCATTCGCGGCGGCTCGATCATCGTGCGCTACCCGGGCGACCAGCTGCTGCCAGGCGAACAAACCCAGATCGTGCAATGCCGCATGCGTTCTCTCGGCTGCGTTCCTTGCACTGGCGCGATTCGCTCCGCGGCTGACACCGTCCCGAAGATTATCCAGGAAATGGTTTCCTTCCGCCGCTCGGAACGCGAGAACCGCGCCATCGACCACGATGAAGAAGGCTCGATGGAACTGAAGAAGCGTGAGGGCTACTTCTAATGATGCCCGCCCCCAATCAGGAACTGCGCCAGGAATTCGCCGCCTTTCTCGACCGCGATTTGCGGAAGGATTTGCTGCGTTTCACCACTGCCGGCAGCGTGGACGATGGAAAGTCCACCCTGATCGGCCGCTTGCTCCACGATTCCAAATC
>Ga0209655_10000714_pt1 | contig 12660 bp, 7 predicted proteins | sample BogFormECP03_OM2_FD_188236 | JGI IMG/M metagenome (GOLD analysis project Ga0209655, IMG submission 188236) | Bog forest soil microbial communities from Calvert Island, British Columbia, Canada - ECP03_OM2 (SPAdes) (version 2) | ecosystem: Environmental > Aquatic > Freshwater > Wetlands > Bog ...
CTATTTCGATCAAGTGCTCGCCGCTCTCGCCTGCGCCCATTCGCAAAGAATCGTGCATCGCGACATCAAGCCCGCCAACATCATGCTCGCTCCCTTCGGTGTCGTGAAGTTGATGGACTTCGGCATCGCGCGCTCCGGCAACGATATGGGCCTCACCATGACCGGCACCACGCTTGGCTCCGTTGCTTACATGTCTCCGGAACAAGTTCGGTGCGAGGCGCTCGATGGCCGCTCCGATCTTTATTCTGTCGGCGTTTCGTTGTACGAGACCATCACCGGGCAGCGTCCCTACGTCAGCGATAACAACTTCGAAGTGATGCAGGCGCATCTGCAAGTGCCGCCGACCCCGCCGATAGACTTGAAGCCGGATATTCCGCCAGGTCTGAACCAACTGATCCTCATGGCCATGGCCAAAAATCCCGCGCAGCGCTTCCAGACTGCTGACGCGATGCGCGGTGCGCTGCGCAGTGTCGCTCCGGTGCTGGGCGAACCCACTCCCTTTGCACCGATCATTCCACCCGAATCAACGCTCGATGTGGAAGCGCCGCAGACCTCGCGCCCTGCCGCGCCCAGTGCTCCGCGTGCGGTCACCGCGCGGCCACTCACTGCTCAACCGAGCACTGCACGCCCAGTCACGGCGCGTCCGGTAACTGCGCAGCCGCTTCATCAGCCGCTCGCGCCTACGACTCCTGCTCCACCTCTTGCGCCAACAATTCCGATCGCTGGCTCGGCGCCGCATTACGCCCAACCACAAGCTCCAGCCGCAACAGTCGCAACCGCGCAAACGAGTGCTGGCAATCGCAGTCCCCTTTACATCACTCTCAGTGTGGTCATCGTGATTCTGGTGTTGGTTGTAGCCGGATTTGGTGCGAAACGCTGGATGGATGCGCGCTCGTCCGAAAGTTCCACTACCACGTCGGCTGATAATCCGGCGCTCGCTGCGCCAACGCCCTCCGCAGATGCGACGGCCGCGCCAGTGATGCCTGCGATGCAGCCTTTGCCCGCGGCGAATTCCACTCCGAGCAAGCCCACCACAGTCGCGAGTGGGAAGGCGCACGGGACTGCACCGCCAGCCGTGCGGAATCCATCGCCGCAGCAGCAGCCGCAGCAACAGATTGGGCAGCAGCCAACTGCGCAGCCTGCGCCTGCCACGCAGCAACCGTCAGCCACGCAGCCGGACCACCGCGCGGCCGAGCAATCGGCGAGAAAGACCGTGGCATCTGCCGCGCAGCTCGCGGCATTGGAGCACGAGGAGTTCGACGACCTTGAGGCGCGCGACAATAAGGTGAACGCGCGCATCGCGGCGTTGCCGCAGCAGCCTGGCATGGACGTCGCTGTGCCACAGCAGATGGCGCGCAATGAATTGGTACTCGCGCAACGAGCGCTGCAGCAGGGGGACATACAAAACGCCCAGAAGTATATGGAACAAGCGGAAGCGGATATAACTAAGATCGAGAAACTGATCGGGCACTAAGATTACTTCCGTCAAACTGCGAAGCTACTCTTTTGTGACGTTGACGAAATACAGATCCGTGGCCACATCGAATTCGTTTTTCTTCAACGGCGTCTTCATCGTCTGCCAGTAAGTGGTGGCCTGAATAATCTGCCAATCCGTTTTCTTTCCCACGCGAATGGGCATCGCGAAATCCGGCTCGTCCGCCTGCCAGCGATAATCCACGGTCCCATCCGCTTCATTAAATTTCAGCTCTAGAGTGGGAATCGCCGTGTGACGCAGATACTGATCGAAGAGTGGCGTCAGATACAGCTGCGTCTGCTGGTTGAAATACGCGACGACATCCTCCGTCATGATGTTCTGATATTTAAAATGCTGGTAAAAATCGTGGATCAGCGCCCACCAGCGCGCATCGTCGTTGATCACGCTGCGTAAAGTGTTCAGGAAAAGCGCGCCCTTGAAATACATGTCCTGCGGTGGAGTGGCGGCGACGCCGCGCTCCGCAATGATCGGCTCGCGATTCTGCACCTTTGCCTTGTAACCGTTCACGTACTTCTGGGCATCTTCGTGCCCGAATGTGTATTCAACGTAGAGAACTTCCAGATAAGTAGTCCAGCCTTCGTGAATCCACATGTCCGAGCGGTCCGCCGCCGAGACAGCATTGCCGAACCACTCGTGCCCGCTTTCGTGAATGATAATGAAATCGAATTTCGGGCTGACGCCCACGCCTGTCCAGTCGCGCCCCAGGTAGCCGTTCGTGAAATGGTTTCCGTAAGCCACCGCGCTCTGATGTTCCATGCCGGCATAAGGCACTTCGACCAGCTTGTAGCCGTCCTTTTTGAATGGGTACTCACCGAAATAATGCTCGTAGGCCTCGATCATGCCCTTGGCCTGCGCGAATTGTCTTTTCGCCTTCTCCAGATCTTCCGGCAGTACGTAGAAATCCAGCGGCAGGTCGCCTGACTGATCTGAAAAGTGCACGTAGTTCCCGATGTTCAGCGCTACGTCGTAATTGTTGATGGGGTACTGCACCAGCCAGTCCCAGCGCGTGTAACCGTCACCCAGATCCGTCTTACCCAGAAATTTTCCGTTGGAAACATCCACCAGCCCATTCGGAATCGCGACGCTGATCTGCATGTTCTCCACTTCGTCGCGCCACTGATCCTTGTTGGGCCACCAATCGCTCGCGCCGATGTCTTCGCATGCGGTGTAAATCCACGGGCGCCCCGCTGGATCTTTGCCGAAAGTGAAGCCGCCGAAACGCGCAGTCGTCAGCGGATGCCCCGAGTAATAAAAATCAATGGTGTATTCCTGCCCTGCGTGCAGCGTCTCCGGAAAATCCACGAATACCGCGCCAGAATCGCGGACATATCGCAGCTGAGTGGTGCCGAAAAGGATTTTGTCTACTCCGAGCGCCGAATGCAGGTCCAGTTGGATGCGCGTGCCATCCTGCAGCATCTTGAAGCGGATGGAATTCTTGCCGCTGATGATCTGTTTATCCGGATCAACGCGGATGTCGAGATGGTACGAGAGCAAATCGTTGTTCACGCGGTAAGGCCCATAAGCACCGCGCAAAATGTCCGCGAGCGTCACCGGAGCGGGCGTCGGCGGAGTTGTGGTGGCGGGTGGCCGTTGCCAAGCGGGAGAAGTGGCCGGAGAAGTCGCCTGCCAGGCCGCGGAGCTGTAAGCGGCAGCAGTCACAAACAGCAGAAAAACCGCAACTTGCGCCAAACGCCTGTAAAACTTCGATCCGAACATCCGGTTAGGTCTCCTGTGGGCCTGAATGGCGGCTCCCTCTAGAAAAATAGCATGGCGGCAATCTCCGTACCAGCGCGAGGAATACCGAGGGGCACGGAGAATCTGCCCCGGCGAGCATTACCATCTGGAGTCTGAACCGATTGTACAATTAGTTTGAGCGCGGCTATTGCTTCCTGGATGATGCTCGGCTACAACTTCTCCCGCACTGTTCAGATTTCCCGGCAAGAAGAGGAACGCGGTAAAACGCCACACCTGATGCCGCGGAAAATTTGCGCGAAGTATTGCCAGCAACTGATCGCAAGGAACCGATGAGCCGAGTTGACGACATGCACGTTACGAATCGCAATGCAGAGCTGCGCGCTGCAGGCGGAGCGCGCTTGCGCTGCGGAGGATTTCGCTTTCTTTGTGCGGCGATGGTGGCGCTGCTGTGCCTGGCGCTGGCCACTCGGCTGCGGGCGGACACGATTTCCGGCACGGTGAAGGATCCGTCCGGAGCTGTCGTGGCGGGAGCGCGCATCGAAATCAGCGGCGGCAACCTGGCGCAGCCAATCGTGCTCACGTCTGACGAAACCGGCAAATTCGGCGCGCCCAATCTGAGTCCGGGGAATTATTCCGTGCGGGTGTCGAAGGACGGCTTCGACGATGTGGTAGCCGCGGTGGAGCTGAAGGGCACGGCAGAGCTCGCGCTGAGCCTGACCATCGCGCAGCAGAAGATCAGCGTGAACGTGAGCGAGAAAAACTCGGCGTTCGCGAATTCCGATGCGGGTTACCGCCGGCTGCGAGACTTGGGCCTGGGCGACACCTACCGGCTGGAAAATTTCGCGCTGAACATGGACCTGGGAACGTTCCAATTCAAATCCGGAACCATTACGTTTTTGGCGTTGGTGGACGGTTTGGAAACTGGCGCGATTTTTGTGGGACAGGGGCACTTCACGCTGCAGCCCGCCGACGACATCAATAAGCGCGAGATGCTGCGCCGTAGCGGCACTGCGAGCGTGGAGGAAGATTTCAGCGAAGCTGTGTTTCGTTTCACCGGCAACCAGTATGTGCGATTCACTGCGGAGCTGGGCGGACGAACAGAAACGCCGCCCGAAGCGGCCGCTGCGTTTGCGCGTTGGAAGGAGAAGGTGCGCCACCGGCGCGAAATTCCCGAAGGATTCACGCAAGCAATTCTGCAGAGTGAAACGATCGATAACGTAGACGCGGACGTGCTTGCGGCGATTGACAATCCGAAACATCCCGCGTTTTTCAACGCCTACATGCACGGGACGCCGCACAAGGACCTGCGTTTTTTCATTCGCGCGCGCGTAGGAGCCATTCCGCAGATGGATTCTCCCGAGGAAGTGGCGTTAATCAATTGCAACGGCGGGGAAATGGACGACGGCGTGTGGTACTCCGCGCACTTGCTATCCGAGCAAAGAGCGCACACCGCAAATTCGCGCGAGGACAAACGGCTATTTGCCACGCACCGCTACAACATCGAAACCGTTATCGCGAAGAACGATCACCTCTTCGGGCGCGCCACAATCACGTTTGAGCCACTGATTGCCGGCGAACGCGTGATGAAATTCGGGTTGCTGCCGACGCTGCGGGTGACCCGCGTCACCGATCAGAACGGCCAGGACCTGCATTTCATCCAGGAAAACAGAAAGGAGGACGGCTCGTTCTACGCCATTCTGGATGAAGCACCGGCGATGGGACAGGAACATGCGATCAGCGTCGAGTACGTTGGCGATAAAGTGTTGGCGAATGCCGGCAACGGAAGTTATTACGTCAGCGCGCGCGATTCCTGGTATCCGAACCTGAACGGATTCGGCGAGAAGGCGTTGTACGACCTGACGTTCAAGGTGCCGCCCTCGAACGTATTGATCAGCATCGGCAAGCTGGAAGGCCAATCCACGGAAGCGGGATTTGCGGTGTCGCACTGGGTAACGCCGGTGCCGGTGGCTGTGGCGGGCTTCAACTACGGCCAATATAAAAAGATCGATTATCCGGACAACATCACACACTACAACCTTTCCGGATATTATTTGTCGGAGTTGCCGAGCAGCTTGCAGCCATACGAGCACAGCGCATTTCTAAGCTCGATGTCTCCGACGGCGATGACCAAATACGCGCTGGACCAGACACGCGCGCAGATGCAGGTGTGCACGATATTCTTCGGCAAGGCACCGTACGACAGCGTGAGCGTCACGGAGCAGCCGAATTTCAGTTTCGGGCAATCGTGGCCCGGCCTGGTGTATTTGCCGATTTCCGCGTACATCGATTCGACGCAGAGGTGGATGCTTTTCGGGCAGATCAATACGAAGTTCACGGGGTTTGTGCAGGAAGTGACGCCGCACGAGGTGGCGCATCAGTGGTTCGGGCACGGAGTGGGCTGGGCTTCGTATCACGACCAGTGGCTCTCCGAAGGATTTGCGGAATTTGCCGCAGGATTATTTCTGCAGCAAGCCACAGGCGCGAAGTGGCAGAAAGATTACATCGATTTCTGGGAGCGTCAGCGGGTGCGCATCCTGGAGAAAAATAATTTCGGCGTGGCGCCGAACGACGCCGGACCCTTGTGGCTGGGACTGCGGCTGATCGCGCCGCGCTCGCCACAAGCGTATCAGGGCGTGACGTATTCCAAGGGCGCATACGTGTTGCTGATGCTGCGGTCGCTAATGTATGACGATCACGCGACGGGCGACAAACACGAGCAAGCCTTTGTGGATATGATGCATGACTTCATGGAGAGCCACCACGACGCGCCGGCTTCCACCGAATCGTTCAAGGCCATCGCCGAAAAGCATATGACCAAGCAGATGGACATCCAGCGGAACGGCCGGCTGGATTGGTTCTTCAACGAATGGGTATATGGCACGCAGGTGCCGCGCTACAGCTTCAAATATGAATCGAAGCCGGGCGAGGGCGGCCAAATCAAAATCCACGCGGAAATCACCCAGAGTGAAGTGGATGAGCATTTCGCGATGTTCGTTCCGGTGTTCGCGGATTTTGGAAACGGCATGGTGCGCCTGGCCACGGTGGAAATTGTCGGAAATTCCACACGGACTGTGGATTTTATCCTGGACCGCCAGCCGAAGAAGGTGGCGCTGAACTTCTATAAGGACATTCTGGAACGCTGACTTGTTTCGCGGCTGGCGGTTCAGGTTTGCGGATTTCCTGAATCCAGCTGGAGCCTCCGGCGCGGCCGACTGAGCGGCGAGCGGTCCAGGCCCCGGTGAATCGCGCTACCGCAACGCCTTTGCCCACGTAGGGTGTTCCCCTGATGGTGTCATTTTCTGGAATACGGAATACTGCGCCCGCTACGTGAGTTTGCGACCGTACAAGTTGCGCGGCGTCACGTTAAGGGTTGGAGCTCCTATTGACCGGGCCTTGATGCCCAAGCGAGGAACCGCATGCGAACGATCCTGTTGATAATCCTGGTGATCCTGCTCTTGGGAGCGCTGCCCACGTGGCCGTATAGCGCGGGCTGGGGCTATTACCCCAGCGGCGGGCTGGGACTGCTGTTACTGATTCTGATAATTCTGGCAGTGATGGGTAAATTGTGAGGGACAGCAGATGAATCGTCCCACGGGTGTGACCGTCGCGGCGGTGTTGACGTTTTCGGGAGCGATGATCCTCGCGCTAATCTCGTGCGCCTTCTTCGTGGTCGGCGTGATGGTCGTCACCGGAGACGAAGGACGGGCTCCGGTGTCGGAAGCGATCGCAGGAATGGCGCTTGCAGGCGCCGTCTCGTTGCTGATTTTGGCCGCGGCAGCCGGGTACATGGCGTTTAACATCGCGGAACTGCGTGATTGGGTACGCACGATATCCGTCGCAGAAATCGCTGCGAACACCAGAGAAAGATTGCGCAGCGCTTACGCCGCGCTCGCCGAGATGCGTCGCGCCTGGTTCGCTGAATTAGCTTCCCCGCACAAAAGCCGCAGGCTCGAACACCATCCGTGGCGGCGAATTTAAATCGCTGGCGTGCCGCGGCAGAGCACTTCAAATTCTCAGGGCGTGACGGTTAGTGTGAACTGCTGGGTGTGAGTTGGCGCGTTCGCACCTGACGCGGTGATCGTCACGACGTAGGTTGACGCCGGCTGGACCGTCTTTTGGCCGCTGTATCCCGCGCAATTTGCCGTTGCCAGCAGCGCAGCGAACACGGCAGATGTCAGAAACGCCCGCGCGAGTTTCATGTCTTGCGTAGCGGACCGCTTGATTCCCGCTACTCCCACAATTCCCAGAATTGCCAGGAAGAGAATATATAGGCCTGCTGTCCGGAACCCCGGAGAGAGCGTGCTCGGCGGGGCCGTAGTTCCAGCAGCCGCGGGCAGTTGCACGGTTAACGTCGTGGACACTGCACCAGCAACCGGATCAACTGTCTGAGGATTGAAAGTGCAGCCTGCGCCTGCGGGCAAACCCGAGCAAGAAAAGCTGACGGCTTGCTTAAATCCATTCTTCGGCGTCACCGTCAATGTCAAGCTGCCGGACGATCCCTGGGCAACGCTGAGTGACGAGCCGCTCATCGTCAGCGAATAGTCGGCTGCCGCAGCTGCGGTCACTGTCACCGTCGACGCGGCGGAGGTGGAAGCCGCGTAATTCGAATCACCGGAATACGCTGCCGTGATTGTGTGAGTTCCCGCGGCAAGGCTCGCAGTGCTGAATGAAGCCGCGCCGCCGTTGAGCGTGACGGCTCCCAATTGCATTTGCCCGTCAAGGAATGTGACCGAACCGGTAGGAACGCCTGTGCCAGTCTGCGGCAAGACGCCCGCGGTGAATGTCACGTTTTGCCCTGGCGTTAGCTGCGTGGCCGAAGCTGAAACGGAGGTAGTGGTTGCGATTTTCGCCGGCGCTGAAATTGTGACCGATACTGCCGCTGATGTGGACGAGGCGAAATTCGTGCCGCCAGAATATGCTGCTGAAATCGAATGTGAGCCGATCGCCAGGCTCGATGTATCAAACACCGCCGACCCGGACGAATTCAACGATGCGGTGCCGATTTGCGTGCTGCCGTCGCTAAACGACACACTGCCGGCGGGAACGCCGGTTCCCGATTTTGGTGCGACCGTCGCAGTGAACGTAACTGCTTGCCCCGAGGTCGCATGCGTTGCTGACGCGGACAAAGATGTAGCCGTGGCAACCGGAGCAGACGCCTCCGGCGTGAAAACAAAAACCGTCGCGGAGTACGCCGGGAAATTGTAATTTAGCGCACCCGAAACCACCGCCACCGGCGCGCCAGCGACAATTTGCGCCAAGTTCGCGTTGCTATAGGTGTATACAGCCGCCGTCGCGTTCGAAGTGAAATTTGCGAGCGTCAGGCTGGTCTGAATCGCGCTTGTGGTCTTGTTGATCGCAACGACGGTCAGCGCGCCGTCACTGGAACGAAGCGCGCCGTACACCGACAGCTGACCCTGGTCCGTACTGGTCGAATTCACCGAGGTATTGCCGAATTGGCTGCCCGCGCCATCGTAGTTGCGGTACAGCCGAAAACTGTATGCGACCGGGTCGGTTGGTTTTGGCACCGTCCACAAATTCGCAAAATCCAGGCTTTGCCGGCCGTAAATTCCCAGCACGTCGGCCTCGGTGAGCGCGTCCACCAGCGGATTTGTGCCGCTGCTGAAACTGTATTCCGAAATGGAAAGCTTCGTTCCGGGATAATACGTTTGAATCCAATTCTGGAAACGTGGGAGCAGCATCATCGGCCCATCGAAATAATATTGCTCCACCCAGCTGCCTGAATTGAACGTGGGATCCCACAATGCGCGAGTCGAGGCCAGCTCGGCCGCGTCCGTGGAGCCGCCGCCGTAATAATGTTCGTCGAAGTAATCCAGGATGCGTTGATGGTTGGCTTGATCGTATGCTGCCATCTGCTGCAAATAATATTCGCCGGCATATAAATTGTTCTGTTGGCTGGGAGTTCCGATCCACCCGCCCAGTGTGAAATCCACGGGTCCAAATACTTTCGCGGTGGGATCGGTTTGCTTGATCATCGCGGCATACTGCTGGCCCAGGCTAATGATCGTGTTGTAATCGGGCTGGTTGGGCTCGACGTCACGATGCGTATTGCTCCAGCCGCCCGGTTCATTGTCGAGCTGATAATAAGGAACGCCACCGTTCGCTGCGGTACCGAAGGTCGCGATCAGGTGCTGCAGCCAGCCCTGCTGCAGAGCAACGGTGTTGTCTATGTGATTGGCGTAAATATTACTGTCAGTCAGTTGCACTCCAGCGGTGGTAATGCTATTGCCACAGTTATCGCCATTCGGATGCACATAGGGGTTCGTGGATTGCTGCGCGCCGTACACCGAAACCGGGAAACTGCAGGACCACGCCGCTGATTTGTTGACGTAAGGGATGATGGGAATCGTCAGCAGGGTGTGCGCGTTGGAAGCTGTTTTATAAGTGTTGATCATTAGATCGGCAGAGGCGCTGGGCGTGGCCGTCGCTTCGCCATTGCCGCCCATGAAATACCAGTCGAATCCGGAGTTGCTAGAATCCACTTGCCAGTTGTAACGGGTTGTTCCGTCGCCGCCCCAGCGGATATTGGGTACCTGGATTTCTTTCGCGAAGCCCGCGTCCAAACTATAATTTGCGATGCCGTAAACGTCGGGATTGATCGGATGAGGATTGCCTGCAGCGTCCACCGTCAGGACGGGCGTCGTTTGGGCGACGCTGGGTTGCGTTGCCGCAAGAGCTAGCATCATTGTCGCGACCGAATAACAGGCGAAGCGAAACAAAGTTCGGCGCATGAATCCTTCCTAGAGAATCCGACCGTACGAGGAATTGTTTTCGGAGACGAAACTAGCGACCGGTCGTACTACGGTCAATGGTACGCAGGGTCAGGTCGCGCAGATGACGCTGCCGGCGTGAGTTATGCGACCCGGTTCCCGGATCTCACGAACCCTTTTTCCTGTCGAACTCTGAAGACCGCCGCAATCGTGTACTCTGAGCGATGATCATCTGCGGCCAAGGAGGCCGAAAAATGACACGCACCACCGCTCTGCTCGTACTGCTCGTTGCCGCGGCTCTTGAAGCTAGCGGCGATGCAATAGTGAGGGTCGGGCTGCACGCGAATGTGCTGTGGCAACGGGCAGCGATGTTTGCACTCGGGGCTATCGTGTTATTTGCGTATGGATGGACCGTCAATGCAGCTCCGTGGGATTTTGGAAAGCTGATCGGCGTCTATATTGTTTTCTTTTTTCTCATCGCGCAGCTCATCTCCTGGTTGATCTTCAACCACACGCCCTCGCTCGCGGTTTTGGTAGGGGGAGCGCTGATCGTCGCAGGTGGCGTGGTCATCTCAACCGCGAAGGCTTGAGGCGCGATCTGCGAGACTCAACGGCGGCTACTTCGTCTGCTCTGCGCCGCTCTTTCTTCCGCCATGTCGGAAAGCCATCACCACGATGCCTGCTGAATCGGCATCGATCCCCGCGCGCTTTCCTGGGACGAAGCGCCACTGCCGCAGTGCCGCGAGGGTTTCAGGCGTAAGCGCTTCTGACTGACTCAACACTTTCGCGGAACTGAGCTGACCGTCGGCCGCAACAACGTCGTAGAGAATCACCCCGCCATCCCGGTCCATCGTAGATGGAAACAACGGGTCAGCTGTAACAACCGGCAACGCGGCTCGCTCGGGCCAAACTACCGAGGGTTCATCGAAATTGTGGACCGCTGGCGCCCGCCCACGCTCGTCCAATTGCAAAAATTGAAAAGTTATACCCACTCGGGCCGCAACGGGATGATCGCCAAGTCGAGCAGGATAAAAACTCCAAGTTTGCACAGCGTCGAGGGCCTTTTCCAGGAAAGGAGACGTCCCGCGCACCACGCGTATTTGCATGAGCCTTCCGTGACTGTCGATCAGGGAATCGAGAACCACCTCGCCCCCAAAAATTGCTTGCGACGGGAAAGCGCAGGCTACCAGCGAAAGCGGAGTGGGTGGCGAAAAACTTTCGGCTGGCTGCGACGGATCGCTCTCGGAATTCGCGTCTCCGGAAGTTGTGTGCCACGATATTTCTTTCTGCTTCAGAAGCGCGATTGCGTAATGCATCGGCACGGCCGCTCCGACGCCCGGCGTGCCTCGGTCCGCAGCCGCCAGCAACGAGGCGGAGGTCGGTTGCAACCATTGTCCCTCGATCAGGCCGACGACTTCGCGCGACCCGGCGGAGACCACCGGCGCGCCGCTTTGGCCCAGCCGCACTTGATGGTTGAAGAGAAACAATTCCGTGTCACTTCGTCCCTTCTCCAATTGAGAAAATCTGAAATCGAACACCTCTCCTGCGGCGCGATCATTCAGCGATCCATCCAGAGTGTAGGCGTCCAGCGGCTTGGCGGGACGCGTGGACGGAACAACGATACTTTCGCTTTCTACGACCCAGTCGGATGTCAGCGGCAGATATTTCACCGTGTGTGGACCTTCGAATGGATTCGGCGTGGCTCGCAGGATTGCCACATCGTGAGATCGATCCACGATCACCAACTCGGCTCGTACAAAGCGCGACCGTCCCGACGGATCGTGCAGCAGAACATATGCCTGGCCTCCGCGAAGTTGGCTGAGGACGTGCGCGGCCGTGATGAGATATCCCTGCTCGTTGATGAAGAAACCGTTTCCGTAGAAAAGGTAGTGGTAGCCCCGGTCGGAAGAAGCCCGGTCGGAAGAAGTTTGGTCCACGGGATAGACGATCGAGCAAACGGCATCTGACAGCAGCGCGTCGTCCGCGGGATTTTCGGTCGCTCCGTGAATCACCGGAAGCGAGAAAACGCAAGCCAGCGCGAAGAGTGCTGCGACGATCGTTCCGCTGATGAGTTTGAGTCTCATGAGGACGCTAGCAGAACGCCTCGGCCCGCTACAAATAGGGTAGCGCAGCGTCTGCGCAATACAATTGACCTTAAGGACAGCTCTACCGTGGCAGGCAACTCTTGCCACGCGCGGCGGCTGCGCTGTAGAGTCTCTCCGGTTCCCTGATTAGGAGACTCGGCCCGGTCGCGCTGCAGTTGCGGGCGAGTTCCAGGACAAAGAGGAAATTCACTATGCGAACGAACCGCTTCCCGTTGGGACTTGCCATCGCGGTATTGTCTTGTCTGGCAGCGCTGTTGATCTTTTCCGGCCACCTGAAAGCCAGAAACGCCGCGGATTCTTCCTGGGGTTTCTCGACAGCCAACCTCGATAAGACTTGCAAGCCCTGCGACAATTTCTATCAATTCGCAATGGGTGGATGGATCAAAGACAATCCCATCCCGGCGGAATATGCCGCCTGGGGCACCTTTACGCAGCTGCACGACAATAATCTCACCGCGATGCGCACGGTCCTCGACGCAGCAACCAAATCAAACGCTGCGCCCGGCTCGAATGAACAGAAGATCGGGGACTTCTATGCCAGCTGCATGGACACCAGCGCGATCGAGGCTGCCGGCCTGAAACCAATTGCCGGAGAGCTCGCGGCGATTGACGCAATAAATGACCGAAAATCGCTGGA
>Ga0209655_10000716_pt1 | contig 12653 bp, 12 predicted proteins | sample BogFormECP03_OM2_FD_188236 | JGI IMG/M metagenome (GOLD analysis project Ga0209655, IMG submission 188236) | Bog forest soil microbial communities from Calvert Island, British Columbia, Canada - ECP03_OM2 (SPAdes) (version 2) | ecosystem: Environmental > Aquatic > Freshwater > Wetlands > Bog ...
GAAAATGCAAATGCAAATGCAAATGCAAATGCAAATGCAAATGCAAATGCAAATGCAAATGCAAATGCAAATGCAGATCCCTCACCCCTGAAGGGGATTCGGGATGACACTGTGGTGCTTTCTTTCGCGGACTGGCGCGCGTGCATTGACGGGCTCGCGTGCCGATGTTAGATTCGCGGCCTCCCGACGAATTACTGCACGTAGGGCACTGAGCGAAAAACTAGCTTCAAAATTTGAGGAGGCACGATGAGGAAAGCAGTTTCGATGTTCTTGTTTGCCGCGGCACTGCTGACGGCCAATGCGGCGTTTGCGCAGAGCCCGAATTACACGCCGGGACCAGTTTGGCGCGTGAACTACTATTCGATCAAAACGGGCCAGGGCGACGCGTTCTGGAAGGACTTCCGCGAGAATTTGAAGCCGATCTACGACGAGTTCAAGAAGGAAGGATGGATTACGGACTACAAAGTGTGGACGAACCCGACCGTGGAGCATCCGGGCGACTGGGATGTTTGTGTTGCGATCTTGTATGCCAATTGGGCGGCACTCGACGAACTCGACGCTAAGGGCGCGACAGTTGTGATCAAGCACTACGGATCCCGGGAAGCGATGATCGAAGGGGCCAAGAAGCGTTCCGAGCTGCGAGATCTGGTGCGAAGCGCTTTGGCGCGCGAGGTGATGCCGAAGTAAGTCCGCGATCTGGGATTTGCGGCGGAATTTGAATTTGGGCGTAGCGGGGCCGGCGGCTGGGAATTTCGACTGACCGCCGGCCTCACATTTTGGAACTTCCCGGCTCGCCAAACGGAATGCCTGATGGGGTTGGTTCGTTTGGGCATGAGCCGCTTCGCCGAGAACCGCGCTTTGAAGCTTGCGTCCGTGCCGCAGTTTGCGCGCGCCACATCCTTATTCGTATGCGCGCTGCTGGCCTTTGTGCCCGGCGCTCCTCTGTTTGGCCAACAAGACACGAAGACTCAAGAGCCGAAAATTTCCGTGCAGTCGAATATTGTCACGGTCTCGGCGATTGTGCGCGACAAGCATGGGCAGATCATTTCGGATTTGACCAAAAACGATTTCACTCTGGATGAAGACGGCCGGCCGCAATCTATCACTTACTTTGCGCGTCAGAATGATTTACCGCTGGCGGTCGGATTGCTTGTGGATACCAGCCTGAGCCAGCGGCGAGTGCTCGATCAGGAACGCACCGCGAGTTCGACATTCGTGGATCACACACTGCGCGAAGAGAATAAAGATCAGGCATTTTTGATTCATTTCGATCGAGAGGTGGAATTGCTCGAGGACTTCACTTCTTCGCGGAAGAAGTTGGAGGCGGCGCTGGACCAATTGGAAACGCCGCAGATGCAGGATGCGAGTTCGGGCGGAGGTGGTGGACGAGGCCAGGGCGGCGATCCTGGAGGCGCGGGCGGCGGAGGTGGAGGGCATCATCATGGCGGAGGCGGAGGGACTTTGCTTTACGATGCGGTTTATCTGGCGTCGAACGACATGATGAGCAAGTTGCAGGGGCGGAAGGCGGTGATCGTACTTTCCGATGGCGTGGATCACGGGAGCAAGGAGACGCTGGGGAGCGCGATTGAGTCGGCGCAACGGGCGAATACGATTGTGTATTCGATTTTGTTCAAGGATGACGAAGCGTTTGGCTCGCACGGAGGAGGAGGCGGTTGGGGCGGGCGCGGCGGAATGGGCGGCGGCGGGGGACGGAGATACCCACAGCAGCAGGATCGGCCGGACGGAAAGAAAATTTTGGAGCGGATTTCGAAAGAGACTGGCGGACGATTATTTGAGGTGACGAAGAAGCAGACAGTGGATCAGATCTACGAGCAGATTCAGCAGGAATTGCGGGACCAATATATTCTGGGGTACGTTCCGGACAAATCGCCGAGCAGCGCGGATTACCGCAAGATTCATTTGGTGACGACTAAGAAAGAACTCGTGGTGCAGGCGCGCGACGGCTACTATGCAGCTCAACCGGCTTCCGCTGCGGGGAGCCAGTGAGCGCTCGTCCTAATTTCGAGATAGGATTCCAAAGCAGTTTCGCGTGCCGGGCTGCGTAAGAAGTGCCCAGCGCTAAAGCGCATCCTTCCAGGCGCGCGGCTTTTTTCCGGAGCGCTAAAGCGCTCCTCCCCCCGAATAAATTCGGGGGCTCCCTCCGTGATACCGCGGCTCCGCCGCGATAGCGGAGGAAAGTTAAATACTAGTAATACTGAATGTACTGGAACTTGCTGGCATGGGTGGCGCGTGCTGGGGAGCGGCAAGTTGCTTGGATTGAGGATTTTGGCTGAGCCGCGGCTTCAACTATGTCGTTTACTTCGATATAACATTCCTGTATAAACCTGCTGCAATTCTGGGGTCGAGAATTCCGGAGTTATTTTGACTTTCCGCGTCACCGAACGGTGGCGCGGAGTGTCTGACTTTCAGGGGATCCCTCTAATTTCATGCCGGCAAATCTTCATGGTGATTGTGTGCGTGGTTGCGCGACGGGAGTTGCTCGCGCTGCTTCGCTCTTGCGTTTGGTGGCTACTGGGTGCTTTTGGGGCGATGGGCGGGAGGGTCTGTTGATCATTCCGGCTCGTCGCGATTTTCTTCGTAAGACCCTCCCCTGCAAGATCATGCTGGCTTTCGCTTTCTTTCTTGGATTTTCTTGCGCTCCTGCTTTTGCGCAGCTTCCTTCCGCTGTTGGTTGGACGGCGCTGCCTGCTTCTACCTCGTTGGAAGGTAGCGGGGCTTGTCCCGCTAATAATTTTGGCGGCGATCCTTATCCTTTTGCGGACAACTGCCAGAACGTGATTCGTACCTGGAACGGTGCGATTGCGGACACTAATCAGAACCGGTTGATTATCTGGGGCGGCGGGCACGGAAATTATTACGGCAACGAAATTTACTCGCTAAATCTGACCGCGAATCCGATTACGTTGACGCGCGTGAAGGATCCTACCGTTCCCACCAATTATGCGGATGCCGGCACCTGCGTGGATGGAATCCCACCCGGCAGTCCGAATTTCGCTCCCAATTCGCGCGAGAGTTATGGCGGGCTGGAATTTCTTCCCGGGCCGAATCGCATGATGATCTTTGATGGTTCGCTTGCTTGCACGCAAGGACAGGGAAGCGCTAACACCTGGACGATTCCGTTGGCTAATCTTTCGGATTCCAGTTCGTGGGTGCATGAAGATCCCACGCTGACCGGGATCAAGCCGAATAATGACGCCAATGGGCCTTACGGAAACGTGGCGGCTTACGATCCGAATAGCGGATTGGTGTTCGTGTCGGATAGCGAGGCGCTCTACACCTACAGCTATTCGACGAATACGTACAACCGGGTTACCAGCTCCAAGGGATTTACTACCAGCATTTATTTGAGCGGCGCGATCGATCCCACGCGTAAGCTTTTTGTGATGGTGGGCTCGTGCGCGGACTCGAGTTGCGGACCAGGCAGCGGCGTTTTTGTGGCGGATATCAGCAATCCGGCCGCGACTACGCAGCAGAATTGGACGCAGGCGACTCTGGCCGATCCGAATTGCGCCGAATTTCTGGATGGCGGCGTAAATCCGATTAACGGATCGAATCCGGGATTCACTTTCGACAGCGTGGCTGATGATTTTGTTGGCTGGCCGAATCAGGGCAATAGCGTTTACATCATGACGCCGGACGTGGCGAACGAGCGGATGACTTGCCAGAAGCTGACGTTTGCGAATGGGCCGCCGAATTCGTCGCACTCGAATAACTTGCCGAATACCAGCTACGGAACTTTCGGGCGCTTCCGGTATTTCCCGGGGCTCGATGTGTTTGCTCTGGTGAACGACTGGAATATTCCCGCCTACATACTGCGACTGCGAGGATCTACCGCTGCGGACTTCACTCTTGCGGCGACGCCTTCGAGCGCGTCGGTGACGCAAGGGAATAGCGCGAGTTACACGGTGAGTGTGGGGGCGGTGGGAAGTTTTAGCGGGACTGTGAGTTTGGCGGTGAGTGGATTGCCGGCGGGGGCGACGGCGGCATTTAATCCGGCGTCGGTAGCAGCGGGGAAAAGTTCCACGCTGACTGTTACTACGACGGCCGGCACGCCGGTTGGGAGTTCCACGATTACGATTACCGGCACGAGCGGCTCGTTGACTCACTCGGCGACGGTGGCGTTGAGCGTCACAGGCGCGCCTACATTCACGCTGAACATTACGCCCTCTAGCGCGTCGGTGACTGCGGGTGGCGGGGCCAGCTATTCGGTCAGCGTTGCGGCGGTGAATGGATTCAGTGGATCGGTGAATTTGAGCGTGAGCGGATTGCCGACGGGCGCGTCCGGAAGTTTCGCGCCGAATCCGGTGGGAGCCGGGGCGGGTTCGACGCTTGGCGTCACAACGACCACGGCGACAGCGGCCGGAAGTTATTCGCTGACTATTACCGGCACGAGCGGCGCATTAACGGCGACCACGCACGCGACGTTGGCGGTAACGAGTGCAGCGCCACCGCCGCCTCCGCCCAGCACGATTACGTTCGTGCAAGGCACTTACAGCGTGCCGCGGAACTCCGTGAATCCTGTATCTGCGACATTTACAGGGCAGCAAACTTCCGGCGATTTGAACGTAGTGGTGATCGGATGGAGCGATACGGTCGCGACCGTGAGCGGCGTGAGCGACACGGCCGGAAACACCTACATCCTGGCCACCGGACCGACGATGGACGGAACGAACGCCACGCAATCGATCTACTACGCGAAAAATATTTTCGGAGCCGGCGCTGGAGCGAATACCGTGACGGTGGTTTTCAGCGTGCCGGCTTCTTTCCCCGACTTGCGAATTCTGGAATATGCCGGGGCGGATCAGACCAACCCTCTCGATACGTCCGGAGGCGCCGCGGGCACGAGCGCGGATGCCAGCGCTTTCGTGACTACGACGAACGCGGACGATCAAATTGTGGCGGGAGATTTTGTCGCGACGGGCACTACCGGCGCGGGAACGGGTTTCGCGAGCCGCATGATTACTTCACCGAATTCAGACATCGTCGAGGACGAGAGCGTGACCGCGGCGGGAATGTACGTGGCCTCGGCTCCGTTGACTGCTTCGGGCTGGTGGGTGATGAATGTGGCGGCATTCCGCGTGGCGGGCAGCGCGTCGCAAACTCCGCCTCCACCGCCGCCGACGTCGAATGCCACGTTCGTGCAGGGCGCGTTCAGCACGCCGCAAGGAAGCGTTCCTTCGGTTACCGCGACGTTTACTGGAGCGCAGACGGGCGGCGATCTAAACATTGTGGTGATCGGATGGAACGATACGACGGCTACGGTGAGAAGCGTTGAGGACTTCAAGGGAAATGTTTATACGCTGGCCGTAGGGCCGACGGAGATTAGCGGGATTGCGACGCAAGCGATTTACTATGCGACGAAGATAGTCGCCGCCGCGCCAGGCGCCAATACGGTGAGAGTGAGCTTTATTGGTTCGGCAACATCGCCCAGCTTGCGAATCGCGGAATATACCGGGGTTCCCGCGACGAATCCTATTGACGCGATTGGCAGCGCCACAGGGACGAGTGCTACGGCCAGCGCTGCATTGTCCACGGCCACGACGAATGCGAACGATCTGATATTCGCGAGCGATTTTATTCAGACCACCACTACCGGGTCTGGAGCGGGCTTCACTTCCCGAATGGTCACTACACCGGAATCCGACATTGTTGAAGATGAGGCTGTGACTTCGACGGGAAGCTTCAGCGCGAGTGCGCTGCTGCAATCTGGCTGGTGGATCATGCAAATCGTAGCCATCAAATAGACGCTTTGATCGCGAGCTTTCCGCTTCTTTCCCACCCTCGATGTTGCTGCAGTACTGTGCGAATTGGAACAGCGCCCGCCCAGGCACCGCAAGTATGATTCCCGTAGGTGCAATTGTCTGCTGCCGTGGTGCGCTGCCCCGACCGGCATAACAAAGGAGATTCGAGATGAAGTCATCGCTAGTTACAAGTGCGTTCCTGCTGGGCGTTTTGGTTGCTGGGTGCGCCGCGAGTCCAGCGGCAACGCCTGGCCCGGCGGGGCCACAAGGACCTCCGGGAGTACAAGGTGCATCCGACCGGGATAGAGATCGAGACCGGGACAGAGACCGCGAGAGAGAAAAGGCTCGAGAAGCTCAGGCCGCGCCGTGTCCAGTAGGCGAGCATGAGCGCACGGATAATGGTGAAACGCACTGCGTTAGAAACTAAGACTCGGACGGGAACTCTCGTGATTTAGTTCAAGCGTCGATAGCGATATCGGCGTCTAGAGGATCGGTTTCTAGTCCGATCCTCGCGTGGCGAGCACATTCTTAATGTCGTTCCAAACCATCCAGTGTTCGTTCAGCTTTTCGGCGCCATGTTTTGCGTAGAATCGGCGTGCGGTGATGTTGCCGGGCTGCACGTCTATGCACACTCGAGTTGCTTTCTGCTCCACGAACCATGCCGCCAGATGGCGAAGTAATTTTGATGCTACTCCGCTGCGCCGCTGCTCGGGAATCACGTCGATCCATTCGAGCTCGCCATCGCATTTGTAGCGGCGTGTGAGGTGCCCGGCGATGAAACCTGCGAGGGAATCGGCTTCCGTGGCGACGTAAATGACGCGCGCGGACAATGCCTCTCGCGGATGGAGCTCTCCTGCCAGGTAGCTGGAAATTCGGACTCTCCAGTAATCTTCGGTTTCCCAGTTTGCAGCGCGAATGCGGGCCATTGCCGGGACGTCGGAATCGAGAGCGAGTCTGTAATTCATCGTGGCGCCAAGTCGAGACGCAAGAAGCTAATTGAAATTGTAACCAAACTCCCAGAGAAACTGGTGATTGCCCGCGGTCACGCCGGAGTTTCCGATCTGATAGGCGGTGTAGAGCGTGAGTTTGGAGCTGAGTTTAATGATGGCGCCCGGGTTCACGTATCCGACCGAGCTATGGCCGGTGTACCACTCGGCGGCGAGCGTGAAACGCTTATTCAGCGGCTGCTCGAAAGTGAATTGGCCGCCGGCGCGATTGGCGGTGGTTACCACGTTGCGCGTGAAGTCGTAGGCGCCGAAAGTGACGCGCGTGCCGTGTGTCCACGTCTTGGCGAAAGTTGCATAGGCGTAATTGCCGGCGTTGAAGGTTCTCATGCGCACGGGAAAAAACAGATCGTCTCCAATGTAGAAGGACCATCCTGAAGTTTCGTTCTTCCACAGCCGCCACTTGATGGTCGGGGAGATTTCGAGTTGAGCCGCGGTGGGCGCAGTGAGTCCGTCGAAATTCACTCCGACTTCGGTACCGTGGCCGATGCCTACGACGACCCGCGGCGTGAAGGTGGCCAGGAAATCTACCGGCCGCAGCGTGCCGTCGAGTTCGCCGTAGATTTTTCCTTTGTCGAGGATGTCGGCACTGGGAACGTCGAATACGGTTTCCTGTGCGCAGGCGCGGTGGAAGGGGATGAGGGCCAGAAAAAGCAGCAGGAATCTGAGCGAGGTCATTCTTAGTGGTGAGGTCAAGGACTGAGGATAGCTTAGGCTCGCGGTGCGGTCATTTGGTTTTGTAACACAGCCACTCTTGGCTGTGTTCGATTTCGATTGCCGCCGATGGACATTCGCTCGCCGGGGCTCGCTGACACAGCCAGGAGTGGCTGTGCTACTGGGCTGTTTGACTCACGCGGCGGGCGGCGACTATACTTCGGTGTTTTTGTTTTTGGGCCATTTGTTTGGAGGAGTAATGGGCGTTCTTGAGAATCGGTTTGAGCGTAGCTATGTGCTCTCTACCGTGGATTACGTTTTTAATTGGGCGCGGAAGAGTGCGATTTGGCCGCTTACTTTTGGGCTGGCTTGCTGCGCGATTGAGATGATTGCTTCTACTACTTCGCGATTTGATATTGCTCGATTTGGGGCTGAGGTTTTCCGGCCATCGCCGCGGCAGGCGGATTTGATGATTGTGGCTGGGACCGTTACTTTGAAGATGTCGCCGGTTTTGAAACGCGTTTGGGAGCAGATGCCCGATCCGAAGTGGTGCATTTCGATGGGGGCTTGCTCGAGCGTGGGCGGGCCGTTCAATGTTTATTCGGTTTTGCAGGGCGTGGATCGGATTGTGCCTGTGGATGTTTATGTGATTGGGTGCCCGCCTCGGCCTGAGGGGCTTTTTTACGCGCTGCTGAAATTGCAGGACAAGATCGATCAGATGTCGCTCGCTAAGCGGCCTACTGAGGTGCGCTTGCGGCCGGAAATGGTTGGCGATTTTCAGAAGGGCGTGATGGTGGCACAGACTCCTGCGCCGCGGTGAGTTGAGTGGGTGCCATAAGAAATGCAGTATTATTCTCAGCTGAATTAGTTCTGGGAATTGCGGGACCGATGTTCGCGGTATGGGCGGCTCTGTATTCCTCAAGGCGGAAACGAGGGGCTGCTATCGGGGCGATTCTCACTGGGATTTTTATGGTGGTACTTTTCGCGTGGATGTACTGGCACCGCTCACATCGCTAGAGCAATTTCAAAAAAAACGTGGGGAAGATGAAGGGGGACGCGGATGGCGCTTTTGCGGGCTGCTCGTAAGGATGATATTCCGGCTGGGACCATTCGCGAGTTTCAGGTGAATGGGACTACCGTGGCGATTGCTAATGTCGACGGCAAGCTTTTCGCTATCAATAATACTTGCTTGCATCGCGGCGGGCCGCTGGGCGAGGGCGAATTGGCGGGCAAGGTGGTTACGTGTCCCTGGCACGGCTGGCAATATGACGTCACTACCGGGAAGACTTTGGCGAATCCTGCGGTAGGAGTTGAGTGCTATCCTCTTGAAATTAAAGGGGATGACATATTTGTTGAGGTGCATTAGGTTCCCTTCTGAACGGCTTAAACCCACGGCTACACCGGGGGCGTTGTACGCCCGCCCCCTGCGCTGTCTCCAAACTTATTTCCACTTTGGGCTGCTTCCGTGTATAGTGCGCGCGACAAAACTCGATGACACTAGCTGCCTCGAAACCACGTCGTTGGCTCCTGGCTGTTGACCCGCGGGTCTATCACTGGGACACATTATTCGTGAAGGGAAAAGAGATGTGGCGGCACGCCGGGCATAAGCCGGACGCGTTGCGGCAGCTCAGGCAGGTGCGCAAGGGCGATCGCGCGCTGTGCTATCACGGCAAGCCGGATCATGCGCTTTATGCTTTGGCTGAGGTGAGCCGCGATCCATATCCCGATCCGCATCATCCGGACGCGAAACATTTGGTGGTGGATTTGCGCGCGGTGGAGCGCTTGCCGCGGCAGGTGGGTTTGCCGGAATTGCGCGAGAATAAGTTGCTGCGAAAAATTAAATTCATGAAGAACACGAGGCTGACCATCGCGGCGCTGACGGATGAGGAATACACCGAAATTCTGCGCATGGCTGGGATTGTCGCCTCTCCGGGAATTCCGCTGCCTTAATGTACCGCCGGCGTCCCTGCCGGCTCTTTTCGAGCGCAAAATTCGGATAAAGCCTAACCTTTGCGCACCGCGTCGTCTTAAGTTAATGGGTTTGGTTGGTTTCCGTGGTCCGCCCGTGAGTTTTGCCGTTAGCGAAATTTTCTTCGTAAAGAGCCGGCAGGGACGCCGGCGGTACGCTTCCTAGTAGAATACCTGCTTATGCCGGAACTTCCTGAAGTTGAAACTGTGGTGCGTGGATTGCGGCTTCATTTGCCGGGGCGGCGGATTGTGGAATTGCGTTTGGGCAAGACGGATTTTATGGATGATCCGGTGGCGATTGGGGAGCGCGTGCCAGGCTCTTTGATTCGTGCTGTACGGCGGCACGGGAAATTTTTAGTTTTGGAATTGGAGGCGGACGGCGCGGCGCGTGGGGAACTGCTTTTGGTGATCCATCTGGGGATGACTGGCCAGCTTACCGTCGTTGCGGCGGACACGGAGGTGAAGCCGCATACGCATGTGTTTTTCATGCTGGATGACCGGCGCGAGCTGCGTTTCTGCGATCCGCGGCGGTTCGGGCGGATGTTGGTGGCCACTCCCGCGGACGGGGAGAAAATTCTTGGGCCGCTGGGAGCGGATCCGCTCGAAGTGAGTGAGACGGATTTCCGGCGATTGATTACCTCGCGGCGGGCGCGCATTAAGGCGCTGCTGCTCGATCAAACGGTGTTTCGCGGCATGGGGAATATTTATACCGACGAGAGTTTGTGGCGGGCGAAGATTCATCCAGCACGATTGGGCGCGAATTTGAAGCCGGGGGAAATCAAGAAGCTACACCGCGCGATGCGGGCAATTCTGAAAGAGGCGATCCGGCTGGGTGGGTCTTCGATTTCGGATTATGTGGGCGCGAACGGCGAGCCTGGGGAATTTCAGATCCGCCATCGCGCCTATGACCGCGAAGGCAAGAAGTGTTTTCGTTGCGGGGCAAAAATTCGACGCATGATTGTGGCTGGGCGGAGTAGTTATTTTTGTCCGAAATGCCAGAGGGCGCCGCGGGTTTTGTAGCACAGCCACTCTTGGCTGTGTTCGACGTAAACTGCAACCTGCTTACAACCAGCCTTCGCGAAACGCTCAGACGGTCACAGGCAGGAGTGCCTGTGCTACTGGATCACGCCCTGAGGATCAGTAGCGCTCCGGCTAACGCTAGCACTCCGGAATAAATGAATCCTGCTGCCGGCGAGACTGTGGACCAGAGCGCGCCCACGGCTATGCTCGAAATCAGATCACCGATGCCATTCGTCGTGGCCAGTACGCCGAAACCCGAGCCGCGATTTTCCGCGGCCAGTAAATCTGCGGCCAGGGCTTTTTCCAGCGATTGCTGCACCGCCAAATGAATTCCCGCCAGGCCGAATAACACGAACAGCATCGGAATCGTCGGCTTCGCGAAGATGAAGCCTATTGCCACCACAGCCCCGAGAGCGTAGCCGCCCCCCAGCAGGGCGCGCTTGCTCACTTTGTCTCCGATGGCACCCGCGGGATAGGCGGCGATGGCGTCGATGAAATTGTGGAACGTGTAAAGACCCACCGAGATTGCAGCGGCGCGGGCCACGCCGTATTGCGGCGTTAGAACTTGCGAAGCGCGCAGAATTAGAAGTGTTGGGGCGAAATCTCCGAGGCCGTGTGCGAATACAGCGAAGAGATATTTCCAATAGCGGGGCGGGAGTTGCTTGAGGCTGGTGGCGAAGCTCGGCGCGCGGCGTCCTTGTAGTTTTCGTCCGGCGGGAACGAGGATGGCGAAGGCTAGCGCGGCGAATACGCCGGGGATTAACGTCGCGCGTAGAACTCCCCGGACGCCCCAGATTCCTACTAGTGCGGTGGCGCACAGCGGGCCAAGTACCGCGCCTACCGTGTCCATGGCGCGCTCAAAGCCGAAGGCGCTGCCGAGTTTTTCTGGAGCGACCGCGTCGGCCAGAAGAGCATCGCGCGAGGGCCCGCGGCTGCCCCGGCCGATCCAGCCGAGTGTGCGTAAAACCAAAATCGCCGGCCAGCTGGTGGCGAAGGCATAGCCGAACGTGGAAAGGCCGGTGGCGAAATAGCCGATAATTCCGACGGGCTTGCGGGCGTGAGGCCGATCAGCGAGCCAGCCGCCAGCAAGTTTGGCGAAACTGGAGAAGCCGTCGGCCACGCCTTCGATGATTCCGAGTGCCACTGCTGGTGCGCCAAGGCTGGCCAGGAATGCCGGAAGAAGAGACGTGGCGGCTTCGTGGCCCCAATCGGAAAAGAGGCTGGCTAGGCCGATGCCGAGGACGCCGCGCGTGAGCCAGCGTTGCGGAGAGGCATTGACGGATTTGATGGGATCGGTGGCCATAGCGCGCCTAGTGGAATTGTCGCAGAAGAATTGGCGAGCGTGGAATCGAAGGCGAAAAATTCATAATGTGAATCCGATCGCCGCCCCGCATCCCGCGCGGAGTTTTGCGCGAAAAGTTTCTGCGCGATCACAATCCCTGACGATATAGCTTCGTCGTGTTGCGCGCGACTGCGATGGCTAGCATGGTGACCATTCCCACGATTGCTACGATGCCGCCGAAATCGAAGAGACGGTAGCCTACGAATGGCACTCGCGCTTCGGGGCGAAACCATAGGGTGATATTTCCGAGGGCCAGTAGAAGACGAATTTCTGTGGGGCCGAATTTCCAGAACGACATTCGGAAAGTGCCTATCGTGTAAGTGGCGAGGTACGTTTCGATGGAGAGCAGAAGGAACGCGACCAGCATGCCCATCGCTATGCGCGCGTCGAGAAATCCTGATGCGGCCAACCCGCCCATGAGCAGCAGCGCTCCGATGGAATCGATGATGTGGTCGACGTAGAAGCCGTAGCGCGGGCGTTGGCGATTGCGGACTCGGGCCAGCGTGCCGTCGAGACTGTCGCCAAACCAATTGACCGCGAGGCAGAGGGTGGCTAGGAGTAGGCCTGCGCGATTATGGCGCGCCAGGATGTAGCTTGCGCAGGCGAGGCACATCGCGGCGAAGCCGAGCAGCGTCAGGTGATCGGAGTTTATCGAAGCGGGCATTCGCGCGGCGAGCCAAAGAAGGATTTTCTTTTCAAGTTTGGCGGTGACGGCTTCCTGGATTCGCGGCGCGTTTTGGAATTGCGATGGCGGATTCCTTTGCAGTTGATCTGGACATGCGATAGGTTTTGCGTTCGCAAGTGCCAGCGCTTCGGTATTCATGATTCGTCCTCCAACCTGAAATTGAAATCCACCTATGAATCGTCAAGCCGGTGCACATATCCTCAGCGGCTAAAGCCGAA
>Ga0209655_10000717_pt1 | contig 12633 bp, 8 predicted proteins | sample BogFormECP03_OM2_FD_188236 | JGI IMG/M metagenome (GOLD analysis project Ga0209655, IMG submission 188236) | Bog forest soil microbial communities from Calvert Island, British Columbia, Canada - ECP03_OM2 (SPAdes) (version 2) | ecosystem: Environmental > Aquatic > Freshwater > Wetlands > Bog ...
GCCGCCTCCACTGCTCATTGCGGATGAACCGCCGCTGTGTTCCTGCCCGCCCCAGCCGCTGGAACTGGATTTGTTGTAGCTGGACGGGCTTCCGCTCTTTTGGTCCCAACCGCTGCCGGTATTGCTGTAGGTCTTGCCGTTCGCCGCGGCATACTTGTCGCCATTGGCGGTTTGGCCCACGGCGGCGCTGTTGCCGTACTTGCCCGACGCAGCGTAAGCCGAACCGCCGTTCGAGCTGTGCGCCTGCGCCGTGGTTCCGTTAGCATTGGTTTGGTGCTGGCTGTCAACGGTGGTGCCATTTTTCGAAGCGGTCGAGGCCCCATAGCTGCCGTACGCATTGGACCCTTGCACTGACGAGGCAGAGGCCCCGGTGTGAGGGTTGTACGCTTGACCGGCACTTACGCTGCCGTAACCGTTTGAGGCCGTGGCGCCACGGGCATAAGTGCCCGTGGAGGGATTGTAGCCATTTGAGGCGTGGACGCTGCCGCCGTAGGCACCGTATGCAGAAGCACTAGAGCCGTAATACCCGCCATGCCACGCACTGTTTCCGTAGTATGCGCCGCCGTGATAGACCACGGTCGTGGTGCCGTGCCATCCGCAGTTCCAACTGCTGTATCCCCAGCCGTAAGAGCCGCCGGCCATCATGGCCCCGACCGCAATGCCGACTCCAAATGCCAGGATTGCCGCGCCGGCGGGCGGCGGCGGGGCAACATATGCTGGCACGACGTAGGGATATCCGTAGACTACTGCGGGGTTGTACATGGGAACGTAAACCACTTGCGGGTTCACCGGTTGAATCACGATCACTTGCGGCGACTGTTGCACGACGGCGAGTTGCGTCGATGATTTCAGGTTGCCCGCAGCGTATGCTTTCGCACGCAATACCTGGATGGCGGTCATCACATCGCCTGACTGCGTGTGATATGCCTCGCCCAGAGATGAAGTCCAGGTGAGGTTGCTCGCCATGTTAGCGAGCACGGAGGGAAATTGGCAGAGCGCCTTCACGGCGGGATCCCACGGTTGCTGATCTACGGCCGCCATCAGGTTTGGACCGGTTAGATTGCTATGGTACTGATACCAGCCTTCAGCCGCGGCAATCTGATCCGGAAACGTTGCAGCGGCGAGCACCTGCGCCACCAGCGCGTCCGGATAGAGGGCGATGGGCGCCGCCAGTTGTTGCAGCTCGTCGGGGGTAAGTGGCACGCCTTGGCCCGAATACCCTGATTGAGCCCCAACTCCGAGCGGCACAGTGCCAACAAGTAGCAGCGCGGATAGGGTCATTGCCAAAAGCTGTTTCGCGAACGTCCTGATCATTTTCGTCTCTCCATGCACGAAAAACCGTGGAGCTTGGCTTCTTCTCGTCGCCGGTTACGATGAGTTTCGTTTCAACCAGCAGACGTCATTATGCCCGCCGACTGGAAAACAACAGGAGTAGCGATACTGCGGCTCACGCTTATGGCTTTCAATTGTCAGAACTAACAGGGTGGCCAATGAGCATCAGACTGATCCAGAGCTGAATTGGGTGAGGGAGGTCGTTCTATCGTTCATGGGCGTTCGTGGGTGTTCATGGGCGCGCTCGCGAGGGCGCGACTTCTGTTCGTGTGGTGCGCGAGATGCGTGGTGCACGATTGTTCGCGTATGGCGATCCGGTTGCAGAGCGACACGCTCTACGCAGCAGCGAGTACTGGTTCGGTCCTGTCATTACTGACAATAGCCTGGAATTCTCGTTGCGGTAGCTTCAGTTGTACTTGGTTTTCGTCGAGAGATTGCCCTTGTGTGTCCGCGACCCCTTGGGAAACGGCTGAGATGAACGACCGAGAGATGCAGAGTATCCCCGATTCCGGTGGCCGCAAGCAGTCTGAGGAAAAGCTGCGTGAAGGCGAACAGCTTTTCCGTTCGATTTTCGAGAATGCCCAGATCGGTATCAGCTTCTTCAGCGTTGACGGCCATGTGGTTTTCACCAACCGAGCATTCCAAGAGATGCTTGGTTACAACGAGGCAGAACTCGACGATTTAGCTAAGTGGGACGCAATCATTCATCCGGACGAACGTGCTCCCGGAGCGGAACGATATGCCGAACTTATCCACGGCAAGCGTGAAAAGGACGAATGGGAACAACGCTTCGTTCGCCGCGACGGTCGCATCGTCGTAACGAACGCGCGGTTCTCGTTAATCAGAGATCGTGCTGGAAAGCCGCAATACGTTGCCTCTCTAACGGAAGACATAACCGACCGCAAGCGAGCACAAGAAGAACGAAACCGCGTCGCGCAACAAATGCAAGTATTGCTGGAATCTACCGGCCAAGGAATTTACGGGATTGACCTGCAAGGAAACTGCACATTCATTAATCGGGCTACTTGCGAAATGATTGGCTACCGGCCTGGAGAGGCGCTGGGCCGGAACATGCACGATCTGATACATCATCACAAGCCAGACGGCTCCATTTATCCCGTAGATCAATGTCCGGTCTACCGCGCGTTCATAAAGGGCGAGGGGTGCCGCGTAGACACGGAAGTGATCTGGCGACGGGATGGGACCCCGATTCCGGCCGAGTATTCCTCGTTTCCAATTCTTGAGGACGGAAAGATCACTGGGGCGGTCGTCACCGTTGTTGATATCACTGATCGGAAGCGCGCCGAGGTGAAGGTGCGGGAGAGCGAGCAGCTCTTCCGGTCGATTTTCGAGAACGCCCAGATAGGAATCGGTGTTTTTAACATCGGCAAACAGGAACTTAGTCCTAACCGCGCGTTGCAAGAAATGCTGGGTTACTCCGAGAAGGAGTTAAGCCGCCTGGAGACATGGGACGAGATTACCCCTCCTGATGAGAGTGCTTCGGACGCGAAACGATACGGCGAACTCGTCCAGGGGAAGCGCGACAAGGACGAATGGGAACAACGCTTGGTTCGCCGGGACGGCCGCATCGTCGTTACGAGCGTGAGATTCTCTTTGCTCCGTGACATGTCGGGCAGGCCACAGTATGTGGCGTCGTTGCAGGAGGACATCACGGAACGCCGGCGGACGGAAGATGCACTCCGCGAGAGCGAAGCTTACAACAAGCTGCTGTTTCAAGAGTCCATCATCCCGATGCTGGTCTTGGACTGTGAGACCCGGCGATACGTGGATTGCAATCAGGCCGCGGCACAGATTAATGGCTATTCCCGCCGCGAGGACCTATTAGGCAAGAGCACCCTCGACGTGTCCGCGCCCACGCAGTATGACGGCACCGATACCTCATCCGCCGCACTGAAGCGGAGCAAAATGGGCCAGGAAAAAGGCCATTCGATCTTCGAATGGCGCCACCAACGCCCGGACGGAACGATTTGGGATGCCGAAGTGCATCTGAGGACCTTCACCTACCACGGTCGAAAACAATTTCAGCTCACGCTTGTGGACATCACCGAACGCAAACAGGCCGAGCGGGCGCTGCGGCAGGCTAAAGAATTGGCCGAGGAAGCCACCAAAATGAAGTCCGACTTCCTCGCCAACATGAGCCACGAGATACGCACGCCCATGAACGCCATACTCGGGATGACGCACCTTGCTCTGAAGACGGAGTTGACTCCAAGACAGAGCGACTACCTGAACAAGACTAAGGTTGCCGCCCAGTCCCTGCTTGGCCTAATCAACGACGTGCTCGATTTCTCAAAAATCGAAGCAGGCAGGCTGGAAATGGAAAATGCAAGCTTCCAGCTCGATAATGTGTTGGAGAACCTGTCCTCCGTCGTCAGCCAAAAAGCTTATGACAAGAATCTGGAATTTCTAATCTCCGCGCCGCACGATCTGCCGGTGAACGTTGTCGGCGATGCGCTGCGGCTTGGTCAGATCCTGATCAACCTCGTCAATAATGCGGTGAAGTTCACCGACGATGGCGAGGTGGTAGTGGCGGTCACGCTGGAAGAAAAACTCTCCGATCGAATCAAGCTGAAATTTTCCGTGCGCGACAGCGGAATAGGAATGACGCCGGAACAGAGCGCCCGATTATTCCGGCCGTTTACTCAGGCCGACACATCTACCACGCGAAAGTATGGTGGCACTGGACTCGGTCTCTCGATCTCCAAGCGGCTCGTGGAAATGATGGGCGGGGAAATCTGGGCAGAGAGCCAGCCCGGCAGGGGTAGCACCTTTCGATTCACGGCCTGGTTCGGTCTTGGGCCAGGAGGACCAAAGCGCAAGCGTATCATCCCCGATCTGGTGGGTGTGCGCGTGTTGGTGGTGGATGACAACGAGCAAGCCCGGGAAATCCTGTGCGATGTGTTGCGTGGATTTTCGCTGCGAGCAGATTCGGCGGCATCTGGCGAGGAGGCGATCCAAAAAGTAGCAACTGCCGACTCCCAGGATCCATATCGCGTGGTCTTGATGGACTGGCAGATGCCTGGCATGGATGGGCTGCAAGCGAGCCGCCAGATTGTGCGCGGCAAACTTTCGAAGCACGCGCCCAAGATCGTAATGGTGACTGCTTTTGGGCGGGAAGGCTTGCAAACTCAAGCGGCGCAGGTGGGGATTGACGGCTATCTGTTGAAGCCGGTAACCCCATCGCTGCTGTATGACACCTTGGTGGAACTCTTGGCAGTTGTGGGACCGAAGCGCAGCCGCTCGCAGTCCAAAAAAGAAGATTCTGCCTCACCTGACTTCACTGGCACGCGGATTCTGCTTGTCGAAGACAATGAAGTGAATCAGCAAATAGCGACTGAGCTTCTGGAAAGCGTGGGAGCCACCGTGAGAATTGCCAATGATGGCGTCGAGGCCGTGAAACTTTTGGTAGAAGGCGAAGGGTCGCCGCCGTTCGAGGTTGTTTTCATGGACCTGCAAATGCCGGACATGGATGGTTTCACCGCGACGAGACTTATTCGGGTCCAGCCTCGGCTTCAGAACTTGCCAATTATCGCTATGACCGCACATGCCCTGGTGGAGGAGCGCCAGCGTTGCCTGGACGCGGGAATGAATGACCACGTGAGCAAGCCTATTGACCCCGACGCGCTGTTTGCGACGTTAGCACGGTGGGTCAAGTCAAGGCATGCGCCGCCTTCCGGCACCGAAGCCCGCCCGGCAAGACGGGCCGCAGTCGTAATTCCAGAAATTGACGGCGTTGAGGTGCGAGACGGTTTGAAACGCGCCGCGGGCAACCGGAGGCTGTATCGAGACCTGCTGATACGGTTCGCAAAAGACAATCTAGACGTGGGCACGCAGATAGCAGCCGCGCTTGAGAGGGGAGATCCGAAGCAAGCCGCACACATTGCCCATACAGTGAAGGGAGTCGCGGGCAATTTGAGCATCGGAAAGATCTATTCTTCAGCTGATAAATTGGAAAAGGCGATTCGCGAGCGGGATTCCGCGGTGCCTAAGCTGCTGAGTGCGTTTACTTCCGTCGTCAAGCATCAAGTTCACGCCATCCAGCACGCGCTGCCGGACGCCGCCCCCCATCGCCCTGGAAGGACAGTGGATCGGCGCTTCGACCGTCACAAAGCAACGTCCGCAGCTGGACGCCTTCGAGCATTGCTCGATGCGAGTGATGGCGACGCAGCAGAAGCGTTCTCCGCTTTTACCGATGCTACGGCTGAAGTTGTAGACAAGCTGCGACTGGACGCACTTGGCGCAGCCATAAACAGATTCGATTTTGAATTGGCACTCCAAAAACTCAGCGAGATCGAGCGCTTATACATTCACGGTGACCATCACGATGAGCGGTGACGCAGACAAACAAGTCATCCTGTTGGTGGATGATACTCCTGCCAATATTCACATCGCGCAGGCCATTCTCAGGGATGAGTTCAAAATCCGTGTAGCCACCAGTGGTGCAAAGGCCCTGGAGTTGGTGAAAATCGAACCGCTGCCCGCGCTCGTCCTGCTCGATATTGAGATGCCCGGCATGGACGGGTACGAGGTCTGCACCCAGTTGAAGGCAGATCCGCAGACGCGGGATATTCCGCTGATCTTTCTTACGGCAAAGACAGAATCCGAGGACGAGACCCGAGGTTTCGAAGTGGGCGCTGTGGACTACGTTCACAAACCCTTCTCGCCCACGGTGGTGAAGGCCCGCGTCCGGACACACCTGACGCTCCGCGCAACCAGCAAGCAACTCGCCCTGCAACTGCTGGCGATCAACAATGAGCTGGAAATGGCGCGAGAGATTCAGTTGGCCATTCTCCCCAGCGAAACCCCCAAAATCAGAGGTCTGGATATTGCCGCCCGCTACCTTTCGATGAGCTCGGTCGCCGGCGATTTTTATGACTTCATCGTCGTGGACGAACAGCACGTGGGCATTCTGATCGCGGACGTTTCCGGCCACGGCCTGCCGGCTGCGCTGATCGCGTCCATGCTTCAGGTCTCTCTCGCCGCTCAATTCGCTCACGCCGCAGAGCCGGGGCGGGTGCTTGCTGGTTTGAATCGTGCCCTGTGCGGGAAGTTCTCGCGTCATTTTGTCACCGCGGCTTATGTGTTTGTGGACATGGAAAAGAACTCCATGAGCTACGCTGCTGCGGGACATCCGCCGCTTCTACTGCGGCACGGGTCGACGGGAAGCGCCTCGGAAGTCTCCGAGAACGGCCTGCTACTTGGCCATTTCCCGAAAGAAATCTACTCGTCTTCGCAAATTCCTGTGGAACGGGGCGATAAGGCCATCCTTTATACGGATGGAATTCTGGAAACAAACAACCCGTCGCAGGAGATGTTGGGGGTGGACCGTTTCAAGCGGTTTGTGGAAGACAGCCACGACGTCGGAGCTGGCGAATTCGCTGATTCATTGCTGGATGAGTTGTCACGCTGGTCAGGACATCCCAAGGGAGAAGGTCAAGAGGACGATATAACCCTTCTGGTGATCGACTTCAAGAATCTCGAATGAAGTCAGCTTCGCCCAGCACCCGCTGTAATTCCCCGAAGGCAAGGAGTGGTTGGAAAGTACAAGATTCAACGACAGTGCGAGCATTCTGCAATAAGCATGGCCTCGGCAGGCACGAGTTGATCAGCGCGGTGCCATCAATAAAATACGAGGCGTTAAACTGGACTCGCAGGAAGTGCCGCGCTAATTCTCGCCGGGCGTTCCTTTCCAATCAATCAGGTCTACCAATTTCCAGGGATTCTGGTTGAGATCGATCTGCAGCTGTCCTTGCTTATCGATCACGAGCTGAGCTTCGGGATACAAAAAACCCGTGTTCTTGCTTTTATCCTGATCATTAATGTCGAGTTCACCTGCCGTGAGGTTGAAGGATTGAGATTGCGTGTCAAAAAAGGCCTCACCGAACCTGATTTGACGGTTGGTGATAAAGCGGATCTTCCGTCCAGTCGGAGTTGGAATCAGCCTGATATAGCTAAGATCGTAACCAAGCGTGCCAACAATCGAGATGTGACCCACGGCCTTCATTTTTGTCAGCGCGTTCACCAGCCCTTGGTTCTGGCCCTTCGTGAAGGCGTCCACCAGGATCTGCCTGTCCGCTGGTGTGGAAAAATCATAGATAGTCACGCTGATGCCGATGTTTTGGCCGAGCTGTGTGCCGGTGCCCATGGCTTGGGCGTCAATCGTTTCCGATTTTACGCGTTCACCGAAAGTGCTGCCCACCAACAGAAGCCCAACGAGCAGGAAGCAGATAATCCCGAGCGTGCGAACTTGCAGGCCTGACTTCGTATTGAATTGGCGCATTTTGCTTCTCCTCCCTCTGAAACCAACGCATGCATGTCTGGTTGCAGACAGTCGAATGATTGAGCGAAGCGAGACCGAATGGAATTGTCAGTTATGACAGGGTCAGTCCTGGCGGGCCCAGGTGAGTGAAGCGCCCTACCAGCTCACGGCTAACACCACAATTAGGACTGAGTGAGGGCGTCGCGCAAGAAGTGACACCTTATTTCCCAAGCGCGCATCAAAATCTCCGAGGAAAGCTACCATCGGCTGGCATTATCAAGGTGGCGGAGGGGTAGCCTGGCTGCGATCCTGCCGATTGCTCGTGGCTGAGTCAATCGGCATCGCGCTTCTCCGCAGGAGCGCTTGATTCTTTGGGTCAATGAATATCACTGAGAGGAAGGCGATATGCGAATTCTGGTCGTCGGGGCTGGGGCAGTGGGTGGCTATTTCGGAGGCCGTCTCGTGCAGGCAGGCCGCGATGTGACATTTCTAGTCCTGCCAAAACGTGCGGAGCAAATCCAGGCCCAAGGGTTGCGGATTCTGAGCCCAAAGTATGGCGATTTCACCGCTCGACCCAAGACGATAACCGCGGCTCAGATTGCGTCTCCGTTCGACGTTATTTTTTTGAGCGTGAAAAGCTACAGCCTCGCCGCTGCGATCGATGATTTCGCGCCCGCAGTCGGGCCACAGACGGTCATCGTTCCGGTACTGAACGGCATGCGGCACATGGACCTGCTGACAAAGAGGTTCGGCAAACACGCCGTATTAGGCGGGGTGTGCTTCGTTGCCACTGAAATAGATTCGCAAGGCAGGATCGTCCAGCTTGCCGATTTCCAGAGTCTGACCTACGGGGAACTGGACGGGAAGAAGAGCTCTCGGATAGAAGCAGTGCATCAGGTGTTTAGCGGGGCTGGATTTGAGGCGGCCATTTCCACAGACATTTTGCGAGATATGTGGGAGAAGTGGGTATGGTTGGCAAGTGTGGGAGCCATTACCTGTTTGCTTCGCGGAAATATCGGCGAAGTCGTCGCGGTTCCCGGTGGCGCCGAGTTATGCCTCACGGCATTTCGTGAATGCGCAGCAATCGCGAATGCGTGCGGCTATCCGATGTCGGAGACGTTCCTGGCAGAAAAGGGTCCCATGCTTACGGCCGCGGGTTCCACGTTGACTTCCTCGATGTATCGCGACCTCACGAACCATGCACGGGTGGAAGTGGACACGATTCTTGGGGATCTTGTAGAACGTGGGCGGAAACACGGTGTCTCCGCGCCGATCGTCCAAGCGGCCTTCGTCAATCTGAGCATTTATCAGCAGGGACGGGCGCGCGCGAAGGGTGCCGGCTGCTGAGGCTCGGAAAACCGATCGCGCCCGCAATTCCCAACATCCCCGAACTGGAAGATGGGCGACGAACCTGGCGGCGCAAAACGCCATCAACTTCCTGGCCACGCGCGCCAGTCTCATTTTGTTGCCAGAACTAACGTTTGGAAACGCGGGCGCGGAGCTCACTCTCGGCACGTTGCCAATCTTCTTCCGGTGATCCGTACGGACAGCCTCTGGCTTGCCAGAGCTCGTAGGCGAGGGTTGCGACATCATCGTGCGTGAACGTCTCGCCGCCTGATGCAGACGCCAGCGCCTTCGTGAGTTTGTCAGCGGCTTGTGAGTGTTCCATGGCTTGGCGTGAATATTCGTTGCCGGGTGTCCCGTCGCCTTTTTCGTGCTGAAGCGCGATGCGATGCGCATCGGCGGCACGATCGTGCAGTTCGGCGGCGCGGTTGTGGTTCTGGTAGAGAGGTTCAGTGTCATGAAGGGTGGGCGTAGGATCCAGAGATTCCATCTGCCCTGATTTGGAGCGGGCTTCCTTTGCAAGTTTGTAAGCGTGATCGGAATACTCCGCAGCCCTCTCCAGATGCCAGTTTCCCAATTCGTTTTTCCCTTTTTCATTATGTTCAGCGGCCGTGCGGTGAGCGTGCGCTGCAAGTTCGTGTTGATCGGCTGCCTGCCTGTGCGTGTCGGACACGTGTTCCTCCCATGACGGATCTTACATCTGCACGAATCGTCGTTTCAACGTGGCAAGCCCGCCGGCTGCGCGCGCATCATCCCGTTGGCGGATCGGGGTGGCCAGAAACTGTTCCGGGTGGGGACCTTCAAGATCGTTCACGTCAGGCTGACCGGCAGATCCGCCCTGGCTAAATGTATTGCAACGGTTGGCGCGCGTTACAGCGCCCCCACCCTTTTCAACTGTCATGCTGCTAGCTTTGTACTTCGAGCGGCTCCGTCCCTCGTGACCAGCACCATGCGAAAGCGTGCTTTGCTTTCGATCATGCGAGCGTAGGCACTCGCAGGCTGTTCCAGGGGAACTGTTTCGAGCATTGGACGGATAACCGCCGGCGCATCGACAGCGGGCGAAGCTCAGCGCAGTTGTTGATGTAGGAATTCGTATGTGCGGCCGTGGGCGAGCGCAGCCGCCGCGGCGTTGTAGTGCGCGCCATTGTGCCGGGAGAAGGCGTGATTCTGACCTGGATAGCTGAAGACTTTCGCGTTCGGTTTGCCGGCAAGGGCCGCTTTAATCTCAGCTTGCGCAGGCTTGGAAATGAATTCATCTTCTTCGGCCAGGTGCATCAGCAGCGGCGCATTCAATCCGCCCACCTCGCCAAGGTATTTCTCAGTGTCACCGCCATGATAGACGACTGCGGCATCAACGCCATAGCGGGCGGCCGTCAGGAAAGCCATCAATCCGCCGAGGCAATAGCCTAGGACGGCGACATTGCCCGTGCATCCCGGCAGCTTGGCCACCGCGCTGGCGGTGTCCTTAACGTCTCTCGCGCCAGCGTCCCGGTCATAGGCCTGATAAAGACGAAGCCCGTGTTGCCAGTCGGGCTCGGAAGTGACGCTGAGGTCAACGCCAGGCTCCTGACGCCAAAATAGATCGGGTGCGACCGCGATGAAACCTTGTTCGGCAAGTTCGTCGCAGGTCTTGCGAATATCGGCGTTCACCCCGAACACCTCCTGCAAAACGACGACGGCGGGAGCCGGCAAGGTTTTCGGTCGCGCGATATAAGCGCCAAACGCGCCGTCTCGTCCTTCAATAGTGATGCGATCACCCATTTTGTTCTCCTCCGACGATGATGATTGGGGCCTCCACCGATGTCGTCAGGATCGGCGGAGGCCCGGTTTCGAGCCAACTGGTTTTAGCATGGTGGGCATGCGCTTGGCTAATGAAGCCCGCAACAAGCCTGCAGGCTATTGATGGACCGGCGCGGAGGTTGCAGCCTCTTCAATGAGTTTGGCTGTTTCTTTCGGGTGAGACATGTACGCTACGTGGCTGGCATTCACTTCGACAGTTTTGGCGTTGGCACGCTTCGCCATCATGCGCTCCTGGTCCGGATTGATTGAGCGGTCGGCGGTAGCCACCATGTACCACGTGGGCTTGGTTTTCCATGCGGGTGAGGTAGCCTTGTGGGTAAACGAGTCGGTAGAGATCGGGACCTGCGATACGGCCATGAAGCTGGACACCGCCGGCGGAACGTCCGCCGCGAAGTCGGCCGCGAAATGCTCCTGTTCGATCCACCAATTGCCGTTGCTGTCCGGCTTGAACGCTTTGGAGGCCTGCGGGAGGGCCTGTTCGATCGACGCACAGCTCTCGCCTTCATCCAGCGCAAAGGCGGCGATGTACACGAGTGCCGATACCTTCGGATCGTTGCCGGCCTCGGTGATGATGGACCCGCCGTAACTGTGGCCGACGATCACCACCGGCCCGTTCATAGCGTCGACGGCCGCCCTCGCGTACTTGACGTCCTCGGCATACGAGGTTTCGGGAGGCTGCGGCACTGACACTGTGTATCTCTTCGGTCTGCTTGAGGCTTTCGATGTCGGTACTCACCCCGTACCACATGGTTATCTTCCCAGTTTCGTCGCGGAATGGTTCGAAGCGAATCAGAAACCAGCGAAAGCTGCCATCATGGCGCCGCATGCGCGCTTCAATGTCGCCTGCTGCACCGGCGGCCAGCAGTTGCCGCCATTTGTGCATCAATGACGCCAAGTCGTCCGGATGGATCGCAACCTGCCAGCCCCAACCCTGTGATTCTCCTAGAGAAAGGCCGGTGTATTCGCGCCATCGTTGATTTACGAATTCGACGGAGCCGTCCGGATGAGCTGACCACGTAAATGCAGGAATTCTGTCAACGATCGTGCGAATGGCCAGCGACTGTTCGGTGCGAGAGGAGCCATCCCCGGACGATGACATGGGCGGATTATAGCCCGGAACGCGTGCAACGTTCCGTTTTGACACGTGATCGCGCCGCGTGGATTTAAGTACTGACGGATTCTTTACGCAGGCTGGGTGGCGCTGGGTCGTGTTATTCCGCAAACGGCCCTTCCGACTCGACTTCTCCACTGCTGCGCGCACGCGTAGAGCCTGCGCGGCGCGCTTTCGGCGACGGGCGCAATCGGCCGCGGACTGCAGCACGGACAGTGGCTTGCGCCGGAACTCGTTGTGGAAGAGGAACGGGTCTGCGGCGAGATTAACCTCAAGAGACGAAAGAAGTTGCCGATATTAAAGCTGTTAGCGGTAGCGCGGCGATTGGTTTGGTGCGTTTGAGTGCGGGGGGCGCGCGCTGTCGCGGATTGTTTTCCCCTTCCAGAGGTCGCCAACTCATGAGCGATGAGATTGTCCGCGAGTTTCTCGTGGAAGGTAACGAGAATCTCGACACGCTCGACCGCGAACTGATCCAACTGGAAAGAGATCCGCACAATCGCGCCACTTTGGCGAGCGTGTTCCGCACGATCCATACGATTAAGGGAACGTGCGGATTTTTGGGATTTACTAAGCTGGAGGCTGTGGCGCACGTTGGCGAAAACCTTTTGAGCAAGCTGCGCGACGCCGAATTGGTGTTGAATCCCGAAATTACCACGGCGTTATTGCGCATGGTGGACGCGGTGCGGCAGATGCTGCAGAGCATTGAGGCGACGGGGAGCGAGGGCGAGCGCGACGACAAGGAATTGATTGTGATGCTGACCAGAGT
>Ga0209655_10000718_pt1 | contig 12633 bp, 14 predicted proteins | sample BogFormECP03_OM2_FD_188236 | JGI IMG/M metagenome (GOLD analysis project Ga0209655, IMG submission 188236) | Bog forest soil microbial communities from Calvert Island, British Columbia, Canada - ECP03_OM2 (SPAdes) (version 2) | ecosystem: Environmental > Aquatic > Freshwater > Wetlands > Bog ...
GCTGGGACGACGATTTCGTCGCCATGCGTTCGCGCTTGCTCACAGGCGGCATGGCCCAAGTGGTCTCCGACGCCCGCAAGAATCTCGACGCCGGCGAGAACGGTATGAAGGAAATCTTAGGATGCGGCACCGCGAATCCCGATCCTGGTTGCGCCGTAACGCTCCGTTTTCAGAATCAAGTCCTGCGCGCATTCCCCAAAGAAGAAGTCTTCGCCCAAATGCTCGCGGGATTTGAGCTGGCCAGCGTGGATCCGCGTGTCGTCGCCGTCAATCTCGTCCAGTCGCAGGACGAATACCGCGCGCTGCACGATTTCCACCTGCACATGCGCATGCTCGATTATCTGCATGGAATTTATCCCAACGTGCACATTTCCCTGCACGCGGGCGAGCTCACGCCCGGCGAAGTGAGACCGGACGAGCTGCTCGTTTCGCACATTCGCGAATCCATCGAAGTGGGCCACGCAGAGCGCATCGGCCACGGCCTCGACGTGTTGTACGAAGCCGACCCACCGGCTCTGCTGCTGGAAATGGCGCAGCGCCACATCCTGGTGGAAGATTGCGTGTACAGCCACGAACTAGTGCGCGGCATGACCGGCGCTGAAAATGTCCTGCCGATTTATCTCCGCGCGCGCGTGCCGGTGTCGCTCGCCACCGATGACGAAGGCATCGTGCGCTCCGAGCTCACCTGGTATTTCCGGCGCGCCGTCGAGGGATATCACGTTGACTACCCCACACTAAAACGCATGGTGCGCGACAGCCTCGAACACGCCTTCCTGCCCGGCGCAAGTTTGTGGCTCGCGCCTGAAAATTTCACCATGGTCACGGCGTGCTCGGGCGAGCTGCCTGCAGCCGAGCCGCAATCCGCAGCCTGCCGGAATTTTCTAGCGGACAGCGAACGCGCCCGCCTCGAATGGAAAGAAGAAAACGCATTCAGCCAGTTCGAAGCACAGTTTTAGTTCGCGAAGTGTTTGCGGCAGCAAGGCCGGCCATCGAATCGAAGCGCGCAAGCGACGCCGCAAGCAAATTCCACGGTCAGCCCAGCCAGCTGTGGAATTCTCGCGGCTGCCGCCCCCCAAAAGCCAGCAATCGCGCCTGCCACAGACAGCTCTAAGCCATTGATATACATACAGTTACTTGCGCACTGTCTCAAATCCACCCACGCCCCAAAAAATTCACAGGCGCAGCGCAGAATTCACAGCTTCAAGCTACTTTCGCGCGCCCCAGCACTGTATAATGTAGCTTCCTACCCGATAGAAAGTAATTTCGAATTGAGGTGTCCCGTGACCCAAGCAATCGTAACGCAGCAATACTCTGGAGTCTATTGCCGCGCCTGTGGAGAGCCAATTTCGCTGCCGGCCAGAGCTGAAAAAGCCTTGGCCACGCAGCCGGCCGAGACTTCCGATCCTGCCAGCGAAGCTCTTCCCGTGGTTTTCAATTTGCGTTGCAAGGCCTGCGAGAAGGAAAATTTTTACGGCGCGAAAGACGTCGCCAATATCCATGGCTCGCCCCGCCAAGCCCGTCCGCGCGCGCGCGCCACTGCGCCGCTGCTGCGTCCAGACCTCAAGTTAGCACGCACCGCAAACGCCTAGAATTCCCTGCGCCGCGACTTTGGAAATCGCAATTAGAAGCGGTAGTTGAATTCCGTAAAGCCCAGTGCACCATTGCTATTCGCAGGGTAGATCGCTTTGATCACCTGCCCGCCCTGCGCCCATCCGAAGTACAGCCCGATGGAAATCCCGTGCCGCCAGTTGTAATCGCCGCTGATGTCGTACAGGTTCGCCAGCTTTGCTGCTCCATTCGCCGGCCGCCCGCTAAATCCGAACGTCCATGGCTGGAACGCGCCGCCGCCCGTGTACCACAGGTCCGAGGAACTCGCCAGCCACAGCCCGTGCACGTCGCTGCGCACGGTGAGCGACTTGTTGGGGCGAAGAATCACTTCGCCGAAGACGTCGCGATTATTCATGGAATTGAAAAATGGAAACCGCGCATACACCCGCGGAGTGGGCAGCACCGCGAAGAAGGTGCCGTGCGTTCCGTCGGCCGCGTTGCCGTCTCCGCTCGAATAAAAGTAGCCGGTGCGGAACCAGGGACGCACGCGCTCAACGCCTTTGGGTTGAAAACCGGCTTCAATCGCGCCCGCGCCCGATCGCTGTGTGAGCGCTCCCCACTGCCCGCTCTGCAGCACTCCCCAGCCCAGCAGATCGAAAGTTCCCGCGGCAGTGGGCGTCGCCATGATGTAATGCCCGCCGTAAGTCCCAATCGCAATGCTGCCGTGATCCGCCGCACGCACCGCGGCGGGACGGTTGTCTGTCTTGAGCACGTTGCGATCGTCGTAGTAAAATATTCCAAAAGCTCGCCACTCCGCGTGGCTCGATCCAAATTCCACCTGCTTGGTCAGCGCCACATACGTGATCGGTGTATCCACCCAGCCCCAGCCATCCACCTGGAAAACGCCGCGCGTGGGAATCGCGCTGACCGCAGTGAAGTTCCACGACCCGTTGGAATAAACGTAGTGCAGCCCATCCATGCTGCGCATCACATCGGAAAATCCAAAATTGCCCAGCAGGCGCTGCCCGATGCGGTCGTTCTTCAGCGACGCCAGCGTGGCATCCTTGGGCTTCACCTCGCTGCCGTCGGTGAATTCGAAGCGCCCCGCCTGCAAACTGGAGTGATCCCATTTGAACCGCACATACGCTTGCTTGGGAAAAATGAATGCGGTGTACTGCTCGTTGTGATTCGCCGCGTAGTAGGCCGCTCCCAGGCCCAGTTGCCCCTGCGGCGCCGCCACCACCGCTTTGTTCGGAAGGCCCAGCAGCACCGGTACGGCCAGCTCAATGTTCCAGTCGTAGTTCTGCTTTTTCTGCGAGAAAGAAAAGCGCATCAGCGTGCCGGAATAGCCGTAGAGATTCTGGCCCGCGGCCGGCGTGAACCAGTCCCACGCTTCATAGCGTTCGCGAATGCTTCCCGAGAATGTTACCCCGTCGATTTCCAGCGGCGCCGGCTGGTCGGACTGCGCCAGCGCGGGCGCGGCAAGCACGAGCAGCACGAGACAAGCCCAAAACGTCTTCAAAGGAGCCTCCGAAAATTTGAATTCGCCGCGCAGCACCTCAACAACATGCTGGTGCTAAACCTCACCTGCCACCGGACCGCTGGACACACAACTTCCTTGCCGTCGCGAAATGTCCGCGGCGCAGCCAACGCAAAATCTGCCAACAAGTCAGTTACGGATCAAAAGTGGCGAGATTGTAGTACGCAGGAAAAAACGAGCAATAGTGTGAACATATTAGTGTGTCGCGGCGGGCGAGGCGAGGAACGTAATGATAAGTGCGCCTGCCGAACGCGGCGTCCAGCCAGTGCCACGCAAGATCCAGCAGGAATCACGAAATTCGGGGGATCGGGAACTCGGTGACGGACTTCTCACCGAGCCCCAATCCTGCCGGGACACAGATACGATCCTAACGACCCACCGACTACTTATTTCCAGCCGATTCCTTCGATTCGTTGTACGGCGAATTCCGGTCTAATACCCGAACCAGGTGCCGCCCCGAAGGCGGAACCCCTACTGCTCCGCCAAAAACGATTTCTCTGGAGGTGAGTTTACGGCCATAGACATCCTCGTTGGCGCCATCGTCCGGGCGCAGCGTGGAACCTTCCAGCGACACTCCCGCAAAAACCCCACGTGTGCGCGAGTAGCTCAAAATCTCGGCACGCATGAACGCGTCGGTGTTCGCGGCAGCGTCGCGGCCCACAGGACCAGCGGCCACCGAAGCATCTCCGCCCAGCTTCACCTTGCTGCTCAGAATTGATTGCGCGCCCCGGTCATTCATCACCAGCAGCACCAGATCAGTGGCTTGTCCTCCGATTTGAAATCCCACGCTGGCGCCTTCCAATGCCATCATCGCCGGCGCGCCCCACCGTCCGTGAAACTCTTTACCCGTGCGGCAAACCATCGCCCCGCGCCCGTAATCCGCGCCCACCACGAACGCCGCCTTCAGCACCGACGGAAATACGATCACACATTCCGCTTTTTCCATCACGTCGTGCGGAATGTTTTCCGGTATATTCATGATTTCCTGCATCACCACGCCCGAATTTTCCAGCCGCTTTTGTTCCTTGTTGTTGGCATATACGGCCGAGGTTGCGAGCAACCCCAAACACACAACGAGTATTGATTTACGTATCATTGCTGACCTCCATGATCAGAATTGCGGCCCCGGACCCTGCGTTTTCCGTGACCTTTGTGATGGCGCCTCAATCCACGCCGTGAGCCGGGGGAGCCTGTCGTATGAAAACCGTTCTCCAGCTATCCCCAACCGAGAACTTCCCTTAGGTCTTTCCCTTAGCGCCGGCAAAAATTAGAAAAACTCCGCCCAGAATCGCCAGGCCTCCCACGATCGGAGGCAGTGGTATGTGCTTCTGCTCATCCGCGGTGGCATGGATCGGCCCCACATTCAGAACCGTTTCGCGATGCGTGTAATTGATGCCTTGATAGGCGAGCGCCAGCGCGCCCAGAACGATCAACACAATGCCCGCCAAGGAGATTGGTTTCATGACGTTCGCTCCGCGCTCAGTCAACTACGCTTCGGCCCTGCAACACCCGAATCAGCAGGACCACCACCGCCAGCACCAGCAGAATGTGGATGAATCCACCCATCGTGTAAGAGGTGACGATCCCCAGCAGCCACAAAACCACCAAGATCACAAAGATTGTCCAAAGCATGTTGGCCCCTTATTCCTTTTACTTTGTGCAGGTTCGAGGACGAATCGGCTGCACTGCGGCGCGCCCGCCCATCCCCAAAACCACACCCTCGCTTCACACGAATCAGAATAGTAGTTGGGATCGGCTAGGGTATCTGTTCACTTGTGCACACATCTCACCATCTGTTTGCTGGCTCAGAAGTGCACAGGCGCCTCGGCAACCGGCGATTCCAGCGGCAGCCAGCCAATCTGGCGGGCCCGGACGATGAACCGTTTCGGTGCACTGCCCACGTAATAGAACGGAAAGCACGTCACCAGCGTCAGCGTGTTCTCACGCGACGCCTGCAGCACTTGCACATCACTGGGCCACACCACTTCAGTCGATTCCACCTGGTACACGAATTCACCGTCCGGCGTGTTCAGCGAAATCGCGTCCCCCTGCCGAATATTGCGCAACGGCCGGAAAAATCCGTCACGATGTCCGGCGAGCGCCACATTACCTGGCTCGCCCGGCAAAGGCGTTTCGGAAAGGTGGCCCACCGCGCGTCGCAATACCTTGGATGAATCCCCTTGCGCCACGATGGTTTTCAGGCCCAGACGAGGAATATCCATTTCTCCGATCACCTCGCCATCCGCCACCACGCGCACCCCTGGCACCGGGCGCATATTGGAAAGTCTGGATTCCTCGATCGCCTGATAAGCCCGCGCGTCCACGACGACGTAGGTGCTGTAACCGAGCGCCAAAATAGCGCCCGTCAGGAAAAAATAATATGCTCCACGGAAGAACAGCCGTCTCCAATTCCGAGGCTGCCTGGCGCTGGAGACACGAGCTTTCACTTTGCGTCCCGTGCCGCCGGAGCGGGTACAGCCTTATTTTCGGCGGCGGAATACCCCGTGCGGGTGCGCGCGCGCAATTTGCCTCGGCCCGGAGCAGAGACCTTCACTTCGATCTTGCGAAACGCGTGCACGTTGTTCGCCTTTTCCGGCGCGAACCCCAGCGTGTATTGCTCGCGCAGATCCCGGGCGATCTGCGTCGAGATGCTCGCAACCGTACTCGTGCGATTCGGGAAATAGGCAACGCCGCCAGTATCTTTGGCGAAATGGCGCAGCACCCCCGGGTTCACTTCCCCGTCGTCACTGATCAGCCCGATGGCATAAATCACCACCTGAGATTTCTGCGCCAGCGCCAAGACCTGCGGGAATTTTTGCACACTGGCATTGTCTCCGCCGTCGCTGATGATGATCAGCGCCTTCCGCTTGTAATGCCCGAGTTGCAAATGCAGCAGCCCTTCGGCCACCGCGTCATAAAGCGCGGTTCGTCCGCGTGCGCGCACGGCAAAGATAGCTTTGGCCAGCTCTTTGGGGTCGTCCGTGAATGCCTTCCCGTTCAGCAGTTCCACCGAAACGTCATCATTGAAATCAACCACGAACATCTCATCTTGGGGATTGCCCGAGCGCGCAAAAGAAGAAACCGCATCGCCTACTTCTTCCAGCTGCGGGCCCATGCTGCGGCTGTGGTCCACAATCAGTCCCACAGTGATGGGCGCGTCTCCTTGCTGGAACATGGCAATTCTTTGCAGACGCCCATCTTCGTACACCCGGAAGTTCTGCTCGCTCAGCCCCAGCACTGCGCTGCCTCTCGCATCCGTCACGCTGACCGGCAGCACCACCAGTTCGGTCTGCACCGAGATTGCGGACGAGGCCGGCGGCGGGGGACTTGACTGCGCGAAGCCCGCGAGCGCGGAACACAGCAGCGCCGCAGTGAAAACACCGCAGCGGCAAATTCCTTTGCATGTTTGCGATCGGATGATCAGAATCACTGGAGAAGCTCCTCGCGCCGCGGGATATGAACCTTCATTCCGCCCCGCGGCGCACCGGAGTTTATTGCGTTTATGAAACTTACGAGAGTCGCTTCACGGCTAATGCAGCTCCCAGTGATGCCAGGCCCAGCAGCGCAATCAGTGGCAGTGCGCTGGCGGTCTTCGGCAACTCTGCTGTCTCCACTGCTGGCGCAGCAGCCGGAGCGGCCGCAACCGGCGCGGTCGTCTGCACCGCCTCCGTTACCGGGACTTCCTTCTGCTCCGGAGTGACCGCGACGATCGCTACTGTATTCAGATCCGTCGTGTCCGCCGGGAGTGCCGGAACCGGTTCCTTTACTGCCACAGCTAGTTCAATCGCGCGCGGCTTCGGATACACGAATTCCTGGCCGAAGTTATCGCCCGGATAAAACCAGGCCTTCAACGCATCCGGCGCATCGCCCGGCTGCTCCGCGAACTTCACCACCGTGCGCCCCGTCGGTTGCAGGCGATAGTCGTTAATCGTAAGAATCGTGGCGATTAGCTGCGTGCCGTCGGCATTGAACACTTGCACGATGTGACGATCGGACGGCGATTCCAGCAACTTGAAGGTATAAGTCCCGGCGGGCAGAATCTGCCCCGGAATTTCCACCGGTTGATTGAACGTCATGACGGTTTTCTTGTTCCATTGATCCGCACGAGCGCCAGGAGCCGATACGGCGCCGACGAATGAGAGTGCAGCAACAACTAGAACTGTATTCACGATTTTCATTTACGTTTTCTCCAGGGAAAGAATGAGAACTACTGGTGCCCAATGCGGTCTGCTGACGTGAACCGGCCCAACTGAGTCACACGGATGGATGCGCGCGTCCACGCACTACGATCGCAAGACCGGGGAAGAGCATCAAACGCTGCCCGGCGTCCATGAAACTGGGGCGGTAGATTGATCCTTGATACAGCCCTGTTGCTCCACCCCACAGCACAATCCTACGCACGTTCACGAGGTAGGTCTGTTCACTTGTGCACACAACGAAATGTTGAGCGCCCGGTCACTTTGCAGCGCTGGCGGCGAGAATCGGAGCGGGAGTGGCCACCTTCAACTGATCGAGGTCGGCCAATACGCCCTGCCAGCGGGCACTGTCCTTTTTTGTCTCGATAGGAGCGGAAAGATCTGCGTAGAAGTTCAGAATGTTGTCGCGCAGTTCCGCCGAGGTGTGATCGAACTTCTTATCCGTCAGCCGCCCTAGTAACTTTGCATAGGTTTCGTCCGTCAGCGTGTATTCCGCTGCCAAGGTCTCCTTGCCGCTATCGAGGTCCATATTCGTCAACTGCAGCGCGCCTGTGCGCACTTCTTCCAGATGAGCGCGGTACCGGTCCACGGTCGTATTGATGCTCTTGAAATACTTGTTCTCGGTTTCCGGGGTCGGATTATTGAACGCCATCGCCTTGAAAGGGCCGATTTTCGGCGTGTACCGCAATAGAATCGCGATCACCCGCGTCATGAATCCCGTCTTCGCGTAATCCTTTCCCCACTCCCTTTCATAGTCGGAGCGTGAAAGGCGATAGAGGAATTTCCTTTTCGCAAAATCAGGTTCCTCGCGCATCATGTCCTTCTGATGGGTCCGCAGCGCAACCTGCGTCAGCTCCGGAATCATCCGGCTGACCGCAAAGCGATAGGAACCGATGGCGAGATCCTCCTGCGGCAACACATCCTTTAACTCCAATCCGTAAACCACCGGAAACGTCCGCTCCAGCAATGGCTTGGATACCTGGAACCCGATGAAATCGTGATACTGCTGCGACGCATAACGATTCTTCGCCACTTGCACCATGTCAAATCCGAACTCCGTCTTCAGATGCGCGCTGTGGTCTTCGGCGTACTTGACTGAATCTCCGTATTTCGCGCGCAGTTTCGGATATTGAATCGCGACTGCCTCGTTGACCGCGGGATGGCCCGCTACATCAGACGTGTAATGGGCCAGCGCGCCCAGAGCGAACGCATACTCGTTGGCGTCCTGGCTCTGCGACAGCAGTTCACGCACGAAGTCACCGCTGCGAACGTAGTGCACTAAATTGCTGAATTCCACGCTGCCAAACGGATAGTAGCCGAGGTCCTGGATCACGGCGCCGCCATAGGCGTAGGCGTGCGCCTCCGTGAGCTGGTCTTCGCTGAGGGTCGGGAACCGCTGCAGGAGAAGCGGGCGCAGCTCATCGCTCCAGACCAAGTCCACGATTTCCTCGTGGGTGAGCACAGAGTATGCAAAGGAACGGCTGTCGCACAGCAGTACGGCGAGAAAAACTGCTACGATGCGGATTGACCAGCGGGCCCGGGTACCGAGTGCAGCGCTTTGAGGGAACCGCGTCCTAGTCTGATTTCCTGAGGTCATAGACGAGTTTCTTCGCCTCTTTCATTCTTTCTTTGTAAAACGAGGGGCTGATCAGGGCTTTGTTCGCGCCGGCGCGCAGGTGCTCTCTGACGCCCTTCTTCGACAAAAATAGAGATAAGGCCGTGTACGTCTTGATTTCTTTCTCGAGAAACCTGACGACTCTTTGCTTCGAGTCATGCATCGCCCACCTCCGACCAGACAGACTCGCTCTGCCTGAGAAACGCTACACCGCTACGCCTAACCCGGCGTCTGCAAGACCGGTCGCCCGCGATCACACCGGTGAAAAATCTATATGCGCCCCAGTATCACCAGAATCACCACGACCAGCAGCACCAGGCCCAGACCACCCGTCGGGAAATAGCCCCACTCGCGGCTGTGTCCCCAGCGTGGGAAAGCGCCGATCAGCGCCAGTATCAAAAAAATAATCAGGATCGTTCCGAGCATTGTTTTCTCCTCTTATCCGGTGGAAGAGCTTGCGGAAAAACGCTCAAATTGTCATCCCGCAGGCGCCTTTTGCCGGAGGGATCTGCTTTTTCCTTAATGTTTGCGCGAAAAACAGTTCTCTCTCCCGCTTTCGCGGGATCGGGATCACACCCGCTCCACCTTTTCCGCAATCTGGGAAGCCGGGACCTACTTTGTGTTTCTGCCGACGCTGCCGGGGCGATTCGATCCCCGCGGATCACAATCGCCCCTCAGCCGGCGGGGAAGAACGGTTAGAGCACCACGCTGATCGAAACACGCGCGCCCGGATAATACGGGTTGTACAGGTAATACCCGCCGTCAATGTAGTCAACGTACACGTCGTCGGTGTAATACCAGCCAACTGGCCACGGCTGCACAAATCCGAACCAAAAGCCCCCGTACTGAAACCGCGAATATCCTCCGACCATTTCCGGTTGGCTGATGACGAACACGTGCTCGCGGCCAAAATTGGCCCGGTACCGATCATCAGGAATGCGCGCGCTGCTTCGGACGCTCAGCCGCAGCGCCGGCACTGCGCGTTGCCTCTGTTCTTCGGCCGGAGTCCTCTGCGCGTGCTCCCGGTTATTCGATTTCGCCTGCGCTGGCTCGGCCTTGGCTTGTTCCTGCTTTTCAGTCTTGGCCGGTGCTTCCTGTTTTGCCGCCTTGGTCTGTTCTTGTTTCACCGGTTTGCTTGCTTCTTGTTTTGCGGGCTGGCCCTCCTGCTGTTTTTCAGGTTTTGCGGCTTCCTGCTTCACCGGCTTAGCCTCTTCTTGCTTCGCAGGCTTGGCCTCTGGCTTGTTTTCAGGTTTGGCCTCTGGCTTGTTTTCAGGCTTGGCCTCCTGTTCGTGCTGCTCCTGACGTGCATAAGCGCTCGCGCTGCTGCCAAGTAGCAAGAGCAACGCCGCTGTACCGAATACTCCGATTCGTTTCATCACTGGTGCCTCCATTCGTACAAATCCGCGCGCCGTCGCCCTTCGCTTCGGCGCTGTGGTCACTTCGCTGCGTTGCCCCTGTTTGGCGCGCGGCAGGTATTTTCCCTTCAGACAATTCGAGCCTGTTTACGTCCCCACTCGCATGTGTGACAGAGAGTGAAACAGTCCAAAAATGTTCAGCAGCCACAAAACCGTGACGATCACCACCACGGCGTTCAATATCGACTTGATCGATCCCGCCATCGGAATGAAGTTGTTCACCAGCCACAGCAAAACTCCCACCACGATCAGAACCATCAATATTTGTAGTAACGGCATAAGCTTTTGACCCCCTTCCCTTTGCAGGCGCACACTCCGGCCCGTCCCAAGTTCTCCTACCCAAATTCTGGCTTGCTCCAAAGACCTGTTACCGGCGGCTGAATGGCGAGGAAACCCGCGATCTCCGGTGTCGTTCAGGTGAAGGCTCTTGGACTCGATTCCGGTCTGCTATCCTACTTCACCCACGGCAACATCTTAGAGAGCCGGAACGGCCATATCTGTTCACTACTGCACACAAACGGGATTTTAGTTGTACCGCTGCGAACCGGTGCTACGATATGCAAATCGGGAAAGGACTTACGGGAGTGGCCAGCAAAACGCAAATTCGCGTGGCACCGAGCGCCAGGAAGTCCAGCGGCAAGAAACCCAGCGGCGTGAACGTATTCAGCGCCCAGGCTTTTCTGGAGTCCGCCGGCCTGGCACGGAAGGTAGCTGAGTTCGGGAAGAAGGAAACGATCTTCTCGCAAGGTGATGTCTGCAGAGATGTGTTCTACATCCAGAAAGGCGGCGTGCGCCTCTCCGTCGTAAATGAAGCCGGTAAAGAAGCAGTCGTCGCGATTTTAGGACCGGGAGATTTCTTCGGCGAAGGTTGCCTCGCCGGTCAGCCCATCCGTATCGGGACGGCAACCGCGATTGCTCCCACCACAGCGCTGGTGATCGAAAAGAAGGAAATGATCCGCGTCCTCCACCACGAGCACGAATTCTCCGATCGCTTCATCACCTACATGCTTTCGCGCAACATCCGCATTGAAGAGGATCTGGTTGATCAGCTTTTTAATTCCAGCGAGAAGCGCCTCGCCCGCACCCTGTTGCTGCTGGCCCGCTACGGCACCGAAGACAAACCGCAGCGAGTCCTGCCCAAAGTCGCCCAGGAAACGCTCGCGGAAATGGTCGGCACCACGCGCTCCCGCGTCAATTTCTTCATGAACAAATTCCGCAAGCTCGGCTTCATCAAATACAATGGCGGCTTGCAGATCAATACTTCCCTGCTAAGCGTCGTCCTCCACGACTGACTTCCGCGCGACACCTCTCGCATCCACCCAGGCCCGTTTCGTCCTGCGATGAAGAAATCCCAATCAGCGGCGCAGCCCCTACGGAATCAGCACGATTTTTCCGTAAGCTCCTCCAGCCATGATCGCGGAGTGCGCGCGGCCCGCATCCGCCAGCGGAATTTCCTGCCCGATCACCGGCCGCAGTGTCCTGTTCTCCAGCCCCGCCCCGAGCGCCGCATGAATGCTGATCAATTCGTGCGGCGTAGCATTCCACAAACTCATGCCGATGATCGCGCCGTCGCGCCCCATCATATCGCGCGGAGTAATCTCCGCATTGCCGCGGCTGCCCACCACAGAAACCCGCCCGTGCACAGCCAGAATCCCCAGATCGCGCCCCAGATTCACGTTCGCCAGCATCTCCAATATCAAGTCGTACCCCCGCCCACCCGTAGCCGCCAGCGCCTCCTCAAAATGATTAGCAGCAGAATGATCCAGCACCACGTGCGCCCCCTCAGCCAATACCAGTTTTCGCCCGCGCTCCGAACCAACGGTCCCAATCACCCGCAACCCCGCCGCCCGCGCCAGTTGCACCGCCGCAATCCCCACTCCGCCGCTCGCCCCATGCACCAGCAAAGTTTCCCCAGCCTCAGCATGAGCCCGCTGAAATAACGCCCGAAAAGCCGTCGCGTACGGCACATGCATCGCCGCCCCTTGCGCAAACGTCACATGCCCCGGCAGCGCAAACACGAATTGCCCCTCGCACAAAGCCAGCTCCGCATAAGTCCCAGTCAAACTCCCCGCCAGATACACGCGCTCCCCCACCTTGAAGCGCCCCGCATCCGCATCCGGCCCCAGCGATTCCACCGTCCCCGCGCCGTCAGTCCCCGGCGTATAAGGCAAGGCCGGTTTCCGCGGATAAGTCCCGGCCCTCATATAAGCGTCCACCGGGTTCACCCCCGCCGCGCGAATTCGCACCACCACCTGCGCGCCACCAGGCTTCGGATCCGCCACCTCTTCCAGCCGCATCACCTCAGGCCCGCCAAATTCC
>Ga0209655_10000719_pt1 | contig 12628 bp, 9 predicted proteins | sample BogFormECP03_OM2_FD_188236 | JGI IMG/M metagenome (GOLD analysis project Ga0209655, IMG submission 188236) | Bog forest soil microbial communities from Calvert Island, British Columbia, Canada - ECP03_OM2 (SPAdes) (version 2) | ecosystem: Environmental > Aquatic > Freshwater > Wetlands > Bog ...
GCAAACGACGCTGAGCCGCATCAATGTAAACGTTGGCGCGCTCTACGCAGAAGTGGATCGCGCTGATGCTGTTCCGACTACCGCGCAATTGAAAGCGCGCGCGGATATTGAGCGGGATTTGTCCGCGATCATCAAGCAATGGGAAGAGATCAGAACGAAATCGATTCCGGCGATCAATCAGCGGCTCAAGGATGCACGCCTGGCGGAGATTGTGATTGAAGCGAATCCGCGAGTAGAAGAAGAGCCGCACGGCGACGAAGAATGAAGGTTTCGTAGCGGGGCCCTTGAGGGCGGCATCCTACGAGGCTGATGGCGCAGCACGCTCAGCAAACGTATCAATATACTTGAGCCCAGAGCCGGTATTGAAGAGCACGGCGGTGTCCGCCGGCTTCAGAAATCCGGATGCGATTAGTTTGCGGTACGCCACCAGGCACGCGGCACCTTCGGGGGCGGCGAAAATTCCTTCTGTTGCGGCCCATTCGCGCACGGCGCTGATAATTTCTTCATCGGTTGCCGAGACGGCGGTGCCGCCGCTCTTTTTCAAGATATCTAGGATGATGTAATCGGCGTAAGGTTTGGGGACGCGCAATCCCGCGGCGACGGTGTGCGCGTTCGGACAGAATTCCGATACTGGTTTGTGTTCGTCCCACGCTTTCGTAATCGGCGCGCAGCCTGCTGCTTGAACGGCGATCATTTTCGGACGCTGCGGGCCGATCCAGCCGAGGGTCTCGAGTTCATCGAAGCCTTTCCACATGCCGATCAAGCCCACGCCTCCGCCGGTGGGATAGAAAATTGCATCCGGTAATTTCCATCCGAGTTGTTCTGCGACTTCTAGGCCCATGGTTTTTTTGCCTTCGACGCGGAATGGTTCTTTTAGCGAGGAAATATCGAACCAGCCTTCGTCGGCCTTTCTGTCATTCACGATTTTGGCGCAATCGCTGATTAGCCTATCGACGAGCGTGACTTTGGCGCCGTACATCTGGCACTCGACGAGATTGGCGAGCGGCACATCTTTGGGCATGAAGATGTGCGCTTCGATTCCTGCTGCGGCGGCATAGGCGGCTAAGGCGCTCGCGGCATTGCCTGCGGACGGGATGGCGATTTTTTTCACTCCGTAAGCGGCGCACATGGTCACGGCTGCGCAGAGCCCGCGGGCTTTGAATGAGCCCGTGGGATTCAGGCCTTCATCCTTTATATAGACATTTGGATTCTTGCGGCTTTGAATCAGCGGAGTATTTCCTTCGCCGAGTGAAACAGGTTTTGCATCAGGCAGAAGTTCCGCGAATCGCCACATGCCGCCGGCGCGGCCCGCGAAATCTTGCGGCTTGAGCTTGCCGATGTAGGGCTGCAAATAGTAGCGGACGTAGAGAGAGCCGCCGTCATCGGGGCAGATGGTGCGCGGGACGTCGGGACTGAGATGCGCGCCGCATTTCGTACATTCGAGATATGAGATCTGGGCCACGAATTTCTCCGCTGATTGAGAGTGGAGTGGGCGTTCGAGCGCTTCTGAGCGACCAGGAAATTGCCAAAGAATCGTACCACGGCCGAGTGAGGCGATTTTAGGCTTCAGAAATCCTTCGTTGGCGCAGGGGCGGGGTTTGCGGATACGAAGAGCTTGGAACGCTGGCTGGCGCTTTGTATAGTCCGTGCTGCGAAAACTCGTATTGGGAAGCGACGGGTCTTATGACGTCTTTGCCGGTGCTTGGCGAAGTGCTGCGGTGGGCGGCGATTTTGCTTTTCGGCGTTTATGCCGCGCGAAAGCGCTCGCTGACTGCGTGGATCGTTGTGGGCATGGTGGCTGGGATTGAGTTTGGGCACGACTGGCCGGCGAGGGCGGTGCAGGTTCAATTTCTGGGAACCATATTTTTGCGGCTGATTAAGGTGATTATCGCGCCGCTGCTCTTTGGGACCTTGGTGGTTGGAATTGCGGGGCACGCGGACTTGAAAAAAGTTGGGCGCATGGGGGTGAAGGCGCTCGTTTACTTCGAGATTGTTTCCACCATCGCGCTGCTGATTGGATTTGCGGCAATCAACATCAGCCGCGCGGGAGTGGGCGTGCAGTTGCCGCCGAGCGCCGCGCAGAACTTGAATGTTGCGCCGCGCTCGACGGCCGAATTGATCGTGAATATTTTTCCGGAAAATATTGCGAAGTCGGTGGCCGAAGGCGAAGTGCTGCAAGTGGTTGTTTTCAGCGTGCTGTTTGCGCTGGCGTTGGCGATGGTGCCGGAGGCGAAGCGGCGCCCGTTGATCAATTTCGCAGAGAGTCTGTCGGAGACGATGTTTAAATTTACGAACATCGTGATGTTGGCTGCGCCGATCGGGGTTTTTGGCGCGATGGCATATACCGTTGGGCATATGGGGCTGGGCGTGCTGACGCCGCTTTTGAAATTGCTAGGGACGATGTATGTGGCGCTCATCGTGTTTGTGCTGCTGGTGCTTTTGCCGATCGCTTTGATGATTCGCGCGCCGATTGCGCGATTTTTGCGGGCTGTGGCTGAGCCGGTCACGATTGCGTTTGCCACCGCGAGCTCGGAGGCGGCGCTTCCGCGGGCGATGGAAAAAATGGAAGAGCTGGGAGTGCCGCGGGAGACGGTGGCGTTTGTGATGCCGGCTGGTTACAGCTTTAATTTGGACGGCTCGAGCCTTTATCAATCACTCGCGCTGATATTTGTGGCGCAGGTTGCGGGCATCCATCTTTCTTTTGGGCAGCAGGCAGTGATGTTGCTTACGTTGTTAATCAGCAGCAAAGGCGTGGCCGGGGTGGCTCGGGCTTCGTTGGTGATCGTGTTGGCTACGGCTAGTTCTTTCCATTTGCCGCTGGAGGGAGTGTTTCTGCTTTTTGGGATCGATCAGCTTATGGATATGGCGCGGACTGGGGTGAATGTGCTGGGGAATTGTCTGGCGACATTGGTGATTGCGCGATGGGAGGGGGAGACGCGGGCGTTTGAGAGAGCCGCGATCCCTTAAATTTTGCAGTTTGATTTGCAAAAGTCTGCTGCGTTGGGGATTGAATTATTGAACTGCGGCGTCTCGATTGGGCGTGTCGATGTAGTGAACGAAGATGCCGGGCTGAAGCCCGCCGCTACGAATGCTGGTGCTGCGCGGCGCTGTGCTAAAATGTTTTTGTCACGGCATCAGGCCCGTAGCTCAGCTGGCTAGAGCGCTTCCTTGACACGGAAGAGGTCTGCGGTTCAAGTCCGCACGGGCCTACCATCCTTTCCAATTACTTCTAAGGGGATCGCTGCTCTTCTTTTTCGACCGGGGAGTTGGGCGTCGCAGCGGCGCTCTGGAGGCAGGTGGGGCAGAGACAGCCATTCGCGCCAATGGGCATCGGGACAAAAGGTAGTTCCTTACACCAGCAGTGTCCTTCTGGGTTGCAGGTCATCAACGAATTGCAATTCTGGCAGCGGGTTTCCATCCGGTACATTATCGCTCATCGTGCGACTTGCGGCGGCGTGATTTTCTCTTGCCCGGCCTGGGTCGCGCCGCGCCGATTCCTTTGGATTAGCCGCGACAAAACATGTTTCTTAGACGTTGCGTTCGACTACTACCGCGGAGCCGTAAGCTAAAACTTCAGTTACGCCCTGCATCACCTCGTTGGCATCGTAGCGCACTCCTACTACCGCATTGGCGCCATGTTCTGCGGCGTGTTGCATCATTAGTTCGAGGGATTCCTCGCGAGTTTGCTCGCACATGTCCGTGAAGAGGGAGATATTTCCGCCGACGATGGTTTGGAGTGAGGCGCCAAGAGTGCCGAAGATGCTGCGCGAACGCACTACGATGCCGCGCACCATTCCTAGATTGCGGACGATGCGATAGCCGGGCATTTCGAAAAGAGTGGTTACCATGCTGGGTTCCACGCGTACGTTCATTGATCCTCGCTTTTGCGGCGCACGCCGCGAATCATTGCGCGGCCACCGGAAGCTCTACATTTGATGGATAGCGGCTGGAGCGATAGATTCGCTGCGTGGCCGGCTGATAATCCGCCGCGGTGGCTTTGAAAATATTGGGCACATATTTTTGCGGATTGCGATCGATGATTGGAAACCAGGTGCTTTGCACCTGCACCATGATGCGATGACCTTTCAGGAACGCGTGATTGTTGGTGTGCAAGTCGATGGCGAAAGGCGTGACTTGACCTGGTACCAGCGGCTCCGGTTTTTCGAAGCTGTTGCGGAACCGGCCGCGGAAAACTTCGTCGGCGATCATTAATTCGTATCCGCCCATCGCCGGCTTCGGGTCGTATTTTTCAGGATAGACATCGATGAGCTTTACGATCCAGTCGCTATCGCTGCCCGTGGTGGATGCGAAAATATGCGCGACGATGTCGCCTGAAATTTTCACGTCTGCCGTCAGCGGTTCCGTTGACCACGTCAAAGTATCCGGCCGATTTTCGACGAATCGCTGATCTTCTACGAGCCAGGTGTACCAGCGGCTGCCGGGACTGTAGGTTTCTTCCACCGGGCGGTGGCGATAGGGGACTGGATTTGCGGGATCGGAGAGATACGAATCAAATTCATCGCTCGCGGCCGTTGGCGGATCGAAACTGATTTTTCCCGACTCCTGGAAATAAAGTTTGCGCGATTCGATGCCGGTATTCGGCGGCCAGGAATCGTATGATTTCCACTCGTCGGTGCCGGTCTGATACGTCAGCGCTTGTTGCACCGGCAACTTTCCTTTGTCTTTCAGCCAGTAGGCGAACCACGGGGCTTGAATGTTTTCGCGAAAATAACGAGCAGTCGAATTCGCGAAATCCACATTGCCCAGCTTGTTTCCTTCGCCATGGGCCCAGCCGCCATGATTCCATGGGCCGACTACGAGATAGTTTTTATGGTCCGTATCATTCTTCTCCATCATTTCGTAAATCTTCATGGGGCCGTCGAAATCTTCCTGGTCCCACCAGCCGGCCACATTCAGATTCGGCACGGGCGGCTTCAGATTCTGGAAGTAACGGCGGAACGCCTCCTTCTGCCAGAACTCGTCGTAGTTGGGATGATTGACGAAATCGTTCCAGGTGGGCAGCGTGCCGTGAAAATATTTTTCATTGGCATTGGAGAGCGCGCCGAGGTTGAGATACCAGTCGAAAGTGTCGTAGCGGTCGAATTGGAATGTGAAATTCGTTTTGGCGGATTCGAGCAGGGCGGCATATTCGAATCCGTAGCTGAGCCGGAAGGCGCCATTGTGATGAAAATCATCGCCGAGGAACATGTCGGCGGGCGAAGCTTGTTCCGAGACTGCTTTCATGGCTGGGTGCGGATCGAGCAGCGTCATGGCGGTGAGCCATCCACCGTAGGAAATTCCCACCACGCCGGCGCGGCCGTTGTTGTTCGGCACATTTTTCACGAGCCAATCGATGGTGTCGTAGGTGTCGCTGGCTTCATCGATGGCGCGGGGATCGGCTTTGTCGCGCGGGTCGCGCTGCATGATGAACTGGCCTTCGGAGCCGAAGCGGCCGCGAATATCTTGAAAGACGAAAATGTAGCCGTCGGGTATCATCTCGCGGTACGTGAAGAGCATTTGCGAGAAGCCCTTTTTGTCGTCTTCGAGTCCGTACGGGGTGCGCTCGAGCAGCAGCGGCAAATGTTCGGCGGCATCTTTCGGAGCGTAGATTTCGGTGTGCAGGCGCACACCATCGCGCATGGGAATCATCACGTCGGTTTTGTTGAATGATTGCGAGAAATCAGGCGCCGGTGTTTGCGTCTGTGCTGCTCTTACGCGCAGACCTGCGGAAACTAGAATCAGTACAAACAAAAGTGTTGTTGCGACGAGGCGCGGTGCGGAACTTGAGCGGACGAACATCGAGATTCCCCCTGGGCGAGTGAGAATAGCATGCTGTGTGCGTTCCCGGCACACTTGCGACAAGCCTGAACCGAGCAATCCGAAGGCTAGCTGCGAACTGCCCGGCGCTAAAGCGCATCCATTGACGGTGAGGCGTTTTCCGGAGCGCTGAAGCGGCTCCTCCCCTGAATAAATTCGGGGGCTGCCACCGTAACGCTGCGGCTTCGCCGCAACGAGTGCGCCGGCTCCCCCTTTTGAGGCGTCTTTCGCCGCCAAAAGAGCTCGGGATCGAACGTCAAATTAGGACATCACTGGATAGGACACTGCTGAGCGCGTTAGGCGTGCGTATGGTACAATTGGATGAGTTCGTTGCGCTTGTCATTCTCGGAATGGGATGAAGCAGGGCTGCGAAATACTGGCAGCCCTTTTTGTTTACCCGCCAGCCGACGCACGAGACCGGACCTTATGCAATCCATACGGAACATCGCCATTATTGCGCACGTGGATCATGGTAAGACGACGCTTGTCGATGCCATGCTGCGGCAGAGCGGGATTTTTCGGGCGAATCAGGCGGTTGTTGACCGCGTGATGGATTCGAACGATCTGGAAAAGGAACGCGGGATTACTATTCTCGCGAAGAATACTGCGCTTTTCTATCACGATACGAAGATCAATATTGTAGACACGCCGGGGCACAGCGATTTCGGCGGTGAAGTGGAACGCGCGCTGCGGATGGTGGATGGCGTGCTTTTGCTCGTGGATGCCAGCGAGGGGCCTTTGCCGCAGACGCGTTACGTGCTGCAGAAGGCGTTGCAGGCGAAATTGCCGCCGATCGTGGTGTTGAACAAGATTGACCGCAGTGATGCGCGCACTGTTGCGGTGCTGGATGAAATCTACGATCTCTTTATTGACCTCGACGCTACAGAGGACCAGCTCGATTTTCCGGTGCTTTATACCAACGCGAAAATCGGCGTGGCTCACCGCGTGTTGGGCGATGACTCCGCGAATCTTCAGCCGCTTTTTGAGACTATCGTTGCTTCCATTCCGGCGCCTACTGGAGATCCGGACGCGGTGCTGCAAATTCAGGTAACGAATCTTGATTACAGCGATTATCTTGGGCGCATTGCGATTGCGCGCGTTTTTAATGGCACTTTGAAGCGCGACTCGGAAGTTGGCATCACGAAGCTGAGCGGGGTGATCGAAGCCACCAAGATCACCAAGCTCTACACTTTCCGCGGACTTGAGCGGGATGAAGCTGACGCGGTTTATGCCGGCGATATCGTGGCCATAGCGGGAGTGGAAGGGATTCAGATCGGCGAAGGCATCACCGATCGCGATAATCCCGCGCCGCTTGAACCGTTGACCATCGACGAGCCTACGCTGGCGATGGTCTTTACCGTGAACACCTCGCCATTCGCTGGCCGCGAAGGGCAATACGTTACTTCGCGCGATTTGCGCGGGCGCTTGCAGCGGGAACTGCTGACTAATGTCTCGATTCGAATCGAAGATGCCGAGACTACTGACTCGTTTCGAGTTCTGGGCCGCGGCGAATTGCAGCTGGCGATTTTGATTGAGACGATGCGGCGCGAAGGGTACGAATTGATGGTGGGCAAGCCGGAGATTGTGGTGCGAACCGTTAGCGGCAAGAAAATGGAGCCGCTGGAATTGCTGGTGATTGATTGTCCGGAGAGCTTCATTGGTATCGTGATGGAATCACTGGGCAGCCGGCGCGGCGAGCTTTCGAAGATGGTGAATCATCATACCGGCCGCGTGCGCATGGAATTCAAGATTCCTTCGCGCGGGTTGATCGGCTTGCGCGGGCAATTGATGACGGACACGCGCGGCACTGCGCTGATTCACTCGATTTTGGAAGGCTGGATGGAATATACCGGCGACATGGCCATGCGTATGACTGGGGCGCTGGTTGCCGATCGGCCGGGCCCTTCGACGGCTTACGCGATTTGGAATGTGCAGGAACGCGGCGAGCTTTTCATCGGCCCTAGCACGGAAGTTTATGAAGGCATGATTCTTGGCGAGAATTCGCGCGAAGCGGATATGGACGTCAACATCACCAAAGAGAAGAAGCAGACGAATATGCGGTCTTCTTCGGCTGATGAGGCGATTCGATTGATTCCGCCGCGGGATTTGACGCTTGAGAAAGCCATTGAGTTTATTTCCGACGACGAATTCGTGGAAGTCACGCCTAAATCGATTCGACTGCGCAAGAAAGTCCTCGACGCCAAGAAGCGCCCCAAGCGCTGGCAGGAAGTTCGCGCGAGCGCCGAAGCTGAGTAATCAGTCCCGTTCGATTTCCTGTTGAACGCCGCACGCGGCCACCGCGCGTGTCTTAGCATCTGCGTTCGGCGACGCTTGAACGCCCGCTTCTTCCGCCGATACATCTTCTACTTGTCCCGCCGCATAGCGGAAGCGCTCGCAAATCGCCGCCTTCACGCCCTGGTGGACTAGCGCGCCGACATCTAGCCCCGCTTCGGCGGCTTCCAATTGCTTTGGCTTGGAATAGAGCGCGGGCATGCGGGGCATGAACGCTGGGCAGCACTCGTGGAATGGCTCGGACGAAATATCGTAGGTGCCGATTTGCCGGGCTAGCGAGACAATTTCCTGCTTGTCGGTTCCGGCTAGCGGGCGGAAGACCGGCATTCTCACGGCATCGCCGACCGCCACCATGTTTTGCAGCGTCTGCGATGCGACTTGGCCCAGGCTATCGCCGGTTACCAGCGCTAACGCGTGGCTGCGGCGGGCGAGTTGCTCGGCAATGCGCATCATCATGCGGCGATAGAGCAGGATCCGAAATTTCTCGGGGGCGAAACTCACGATTTCGCGTTGGATGGATTCGAAAGGCACGCGATAGAGCTTCGCGGTGAATTGATAGAGCGTGAGGCGGCGGGCCAGCTCGCGCGCTACGTGGATTGAAGATTCTCCCGGCATTGCGCCGGTGCCGTAGAAATGGACGAAGCTCAGATGCGCGCCGCGCTTCATCATGTGATATGCCGCGACAGCGGAATCGTAGCCGCCGGAAAGCAGGCACATCATCCGGCCACCGGTTTTCGGAGGCAGGCCGCCGGCGCCGGGGAGTTTGCGCGCGTAAACTAACGCGGGGCCGGGCGTGATTTCGATGTGGCAGGTCAGCTCCGGGTCATCCAGCGAGACGCGCACGGTGCGGCCTTCGGCGCGCAGCTTATCGAGAAGATAGCGGCCCACTTTCGACTCGATTTCCATCACGCCGTGCAGGAACGATTTGTCGCTGCGCTTGGCGCGCACGGCGAAACTTGAAAATTGCAGCGGGCCTACTTCTTCCCAGGCAGTCTGGCACACCGCGTCAAGATCGCGCTCGACCGTCCGCGCCACCGCGAAATTGACGATGCCGAATACGCGTTGAATTCTCTCGATGGCTTCCTCACGCGACGCCCCTTCGCCAAATCGCACCAGGAAACGATGGCCCGGTTGCTCTATATTCTGGACTGGGATTCCTTGGAGACTTTGCCGCAGAGCTGTGGCGAGCTTGCGCGTGAAAAATCTGCGATTGCGGCCCTTGAGCCACAATTCGTGATAGTGCGCGACGATTACCGGGTTCGCCATATTTAGGTAGATTTCACACTGTAGAAATTTCGGTAGGTGCAGTATAGCAAGGCGCGGGCCTGCTTAGGGTACGGCGTTTGGCGGGCTTTTCGGGCGCGGGTGACGCGGGGGGCGGCGCTGGCGCTTCCGTTGCATCGTGTCGGTCATTAACCACATCGTGACACTGTCGCGGAATCGGCTGCCGTTTATTTGCGCGAGGGTTAGAATCCGTAGCACTCGCTGACGCGAAAAAGAATTGAGCGAGCCGGCCTTCGTCGGAACTTTTGGCATCAAATGTGCATCAAAGCTCTATGAGCAGAGGCAGCAGGAGGGGGCCATGTGGAATCGAAGAGATTGGGATGAGTTCTTTCATATCGTGCAGCGACGCTGGCACTCGCAGCGGCCGCCGCGCCCCCTGGATCGCTCCATACTCAATCGCCTTGTGCCGGTGGAAGGATACAGCCTGGCGGAATTGGATGATGCGGGGATCAGCATAGAGACGGCGGAAACCCTTGGTTTGCCGGTAGATGCGGGCCGGGTTGGGTCGTACAGCCCGAATGTTTCCACGCTGCGCGAGTTTCTGCGCGCCACCCGCTCGCGGTTCTAATCGGCGGTCGCTTCGTCGAGTTAAATCTTCGTGCTGAGGGGCCAGGTTAGGCCTGGCGAAGCTGTTGTTTTGTGCGTCCTTTCGTAGCCACAGTGCAATTTTTCTGCCGTGCTCCTGTCTACTTTAGGCGTCACATAGTGCGCCCGTCCTAGTACGTTCGATTCTTTTATTTTTGCTTCAGGTACTCTTGACGGAGCCTTAAAAACCCGTAAACTGCACTTTTCTTGATATGGCGACTCAACCCAACACGCTGCCGCCCACGCCGAACGAGGCGCTTCGCGACTTTGAATTCCCTCAGCGCGAGGCGGCTTTTTTCTATGGGCTGTTTTTGCGCGGCCATTCTGCTGAGCAATTGAGGCAGGATATCCGGGTTCCTGCTGCGGTTCTGGCGAAATGGGACAAAGAGACGGCGCGCGAGCCAGAGTTGCGGGCTGTGCTTGAGCGCGTCGTCGAGTATCGCCGGCATGTCCTGGCAATTTTCGATTCCCTTGTGGATCACGATTCCTCCGGCCAACCCCTCCAGTAGCGGCATCGCAGCATAATTGCGACGATTCCCGATTTCGTAGAGACGCGCTTCATTGTGGCATCCTCCGTTCGGCGTATTCCCGTGCCACCCTAAAGGGCGCCGCTACGAATTCGGTTCTCGCAATTGATATAGTGTGCGGCTATGCCGGAGAGCGCCAATGCGCGCGTCGCGCCGTCGAGTGCCTGGAGTCCGCTTCGAATTCCTTTATTTCGCAATCTGCTGATCGCCGATTTGGTTTCCGATGTGGGGGCATTCATGCAGGCGGTGGGCGCGGCTTGGTTGATGACTTCGATCAGCAGCAGCCCGCTGCAGATCGCGCTGATCCAGACGGCTTCGGCGCTGCCGTTTTTTCTGCTCGCGCTGCCGGCTGGGGCGATCGGAGACATCGTTGATCGCCGCAAGCTGATTCTGGGAACGGAAACTTGGATGCTGGTAATCGCCTGCGTCCTCGTAATAGCGACTTATCTGCGCCTGATCAATCCGTGGCTTCTGCTGCTGCTCACGTTTGCGCTTTCGATCGGCGATGCGGTGGAATCTCCCGCGTGGCGGGCCATCTTTCCGGAACTGGTGCCCAAATCGGAACTGACTCCGGCGGTGACGCTGAACGGAATCGAGTTCAATCTTGCGCGCGCCGTCGGCCCGGCGCTGGGCGGCGTAGTCATCGCGGTTGCGGGAGTGAGCACCGCTTTCCTTATAAACGCGGTCTCGTTTCTCGGTGTGATCGTGGTGATCGCTCGCTGGAAGCGACCGATCGCGAAAAGCAAATTGCCGGTGGAGACTTTTACAGGAGCCACCTCCGCTGCCGTTCGGTATGTCCGCTACTCGCCCGGAATACGCAGGTTGTTGGTGCGGTCCGCCTTTGTCATTTTCTTTTCCAGCGCGTTCTGGGCGTTGTTGCCGGCGGTGGCTAAGAGTGTGAGCCACACCTCGCTTGGATATGGCTTGTTGCTGGGCTTCTTCGGCACGGGCGCGGTGCTGGGGGCTGTGGCGCTGCAGCGCTTGATCAAAATGTTCTCAGTAGAAGCAGTGATCGCGGTGGCCACTGCGGTGTTTGCCGGCGTGCTCGCCGCGGTTGCGCTCGTGACGCAACTGTGGATCCTCTGCATCTTTTCTTTTTTCGGAGGCATGGCCTGGACGATTTTCATGTCCGTCTTCAATACGCTGATTCAGCGGCTGGCGGCCGATTGGGTGCGCGCGCGGGTTCTCGCTGTTTATTTGTTCGTTTTCCAAGGCAGCATGACGCTGGGCAGCGTTCTCTGGGGAGTGGCCGCCGAGCGCACCAATTTGGAAGTGGCGTTTCTCGCATCGGGAATCGGAATCGCCGCGTGCCTGCTCTTGCGCTTGCCGTTTCCACTGCCTACGCCGAGCGCCACGCTCGATCCCTGGAATCACTGGCCGAAGCTAAATTTGTTCGCGGAGCCCGAGCCCGACGCCGGGCCGGTGCTCGTCACGATGGAATACAAAGTGGCTCCCGATAAAGCGCGCGATTTCCTGGAGGCAATTTATAAGTATCAGAGAATTCGCCGACGCGACGGCGCGACACGCTGGGGCGTGTACTACGATTCCGAAACTCCGGGCCTCTATCTCGAAACTTTCCTGGTCGATTCCTGGGCCGAACACGAGCGGCAGCACGATCGCTTCACGGTTGCGGATCGAGAGATCGAGGATCAAGTATTCGGGAACTCCATCGGGCAGCCCCGGATCCGCCATTTCATCTACGCCCGAAAATCCGGGCGCGACTGGCAGTCCTAGGTAATCGGAGGAAATTTGCGGAAGTAACGACACCGTGTTTAAGCGGATGTCAGAATCCAACTAAAGCCGCTAAAATTAAACTCAAGGACAGGTGGCACAGACGCGCAAGCTGTTGTAAATTAAAAGTCAACGTCGCGGTTCCCCGGTAGCTCAATGGTAGAGCATTCGGCTGTTAACCGAAGGGTTGCTAGTTCGAATCTAGCCCGGGGAGCCATTCTTCCTCTTTAGTTCCATTCGCTTACGCGAAGGTTGATAACAACTCACTTTGGGTGCAATTGGGTGCAACTTCGCATTTGTCGGCTGGAAGCTCAAAGCCGATTCCGACTTGCTCCACGACTTTCTTCCGAAATGGAACGTCCTCTTTCAGCTTGCTGTAGCCGTCTGTGACG
>Ga0209655_10000723_pt1 | contig 12580 bp, 8 predicted proteins | sample BogFormECP03_OM2_FD_188236 | JGI IMG/M metagenome (GOLD analysis project Ga0209655, IMG submission 188236) | Bog forest soil microbial communities from Calvert Island, British Columbia, Canada - ECP03_OM2 (SPAdes) (version 2) | ecosystem: Environmental > Aquatic > Freshwater > Wetlands > Bog ...
GATGCTCTCTGAAACGAGCCTACACCTTAGGCGAACAAAAAGCAAAGAGCGTCGTGTGGACGCACCGAGCGTGGACATGGAATTGTCCTTCGAGCAGGCACTCATCGAAGTCTGGCGGCAAGCGTCGTCGAGAACGCGAAGGTCGTTGAGCTTGAGGCAGGGCATTACTCCGTCCGGCGGGTCCCAAAACGAGTTTTGCGGCAAGCGGCCTTCGTTTTGATAGGAACGAGATTCATGGGCTTGTGCAGGAACCTTATCCCTTTGGGAACTAACGTCGGGGAGTAGTATCGCCTTGCCGTAAACGGTCTCTATTATCGAGCGATGAGTTCCTGCAAAAGCGCAGCAACCGGCAAGGACAAAATCGCGTACTGGACCGAAGCCGCCGCGCAAGCCGCCCGCGCGGAAACGCAAGAGGCATTGAAAGTGCGAGGGGATACCGAGTGGCAGCTACTTAACGCGTATGAATGTAACACGTGCGGTTGCTGGCACGTCGGGCGTAACAAATTCAAGAGAGCAACCGTTCATGTCCCTGCCACGCCCCGCTGGGTTAAATTCAATCCTTTGCGGCTGCCTCCCGAAACAGCAGCAGTTCAAAATCCTGCGGCGCAGCCGACAAAAACGTCAACGGATGGGAGCAGGGTGCCGCTACCTGAAAGGTATGAAGAGCACACTGCCGCACAGGCCTGCGTCCAAGCAGTGAGGCTGTTCGGGTGGGCAGTCAAGACAACAGCCGTGGCTGTCCTTCGGAAGACCTCAGAGCGGGTTTCAAAATTGGCCGACGAAATTGAATCGCAGCGAGAACGCAATCACCGTTAGCCCCACAGCATTACGATTCAGCGTCCGGCAGAAAGCAGCCGGCAGACTCGGCGCTCCGCCGTCTTTGGAACTTTGAATAAGCTAAGCTGTCCCTTTGCTTTGACCGGCGTCACAATGTTGGGCACCGAAATTACTTCAGCTTCGCGTACTCGGCTTTGGCAGCGATGAGGATGGGAATGTCGGGGTCCGCGTCTTTCCAGAGCGTGAGGAAATCTTTGTAGGCGGCGAGCGCCCTCACGCGGGCGGCATCGGCATCCGTGCCCTGCGAGGTTTTCGCTTGCGAAGCGTTCGCACGAGCCACGCCCAGATGCGCCAACGCTCCCGTCCAGCAGTTCCAGACAATGCCGCTGTGGTCGAGAATCTTCTGAAACTCGGCAGCGGCAGCGCTGCCCTGTCCGGCTGCCAAGTATGCCTCCCCGCGTACATACACGTGATAGAGGCAGGAAATATTGTTGACGAACCCAATTTGCCCCAATTCGACGGAGGAAGCAGCTTGCAGCGTATTCACAGCGGCAGCCGGTTTCTTCTTGTTCAGCGCCAGTTGCGCCTGAATCGCAGGCAGCCAGAGAGACTGCATCTGGGTGTCCAGCGGGTAGCGTTTCCCTAGGTCTTGGGCTAAAGATTCGGCACGTTCCGTATCGCCCGCCATGGCAAACGCAAGCGCGGCTTCACTCTGGACGCCCTGACTCGCGGGAGCCAGCTTCAAAGCCTCTGCCGCCAACTGCCGCGCTTCTGATGTGTTGCCGTAAGCGGCTTGTTGCAGAGCAGCATTCGCCTGCCATATCGCCCCATTTTCCTTGCTGTCAGCGCGGATGGCGGAGTCCACAGCCCGCTTGGTCAGTTCCCGCGCCTTGCCCACATGACCGGCGTATGCCTCGGTGTCGGATGCCAGTGCCAATCCAAAGTTCTCTTCGGGTTTGCCCGAAAACGACTGTTGCTGTTCCGCCATCGCTGCAGAATCCGAACCGACAAAGGCAAGACCGTAGAGAGCATTGTGCAATACGAAATTATCCAGTTTTCGCGCCTGCGCTTCGTGGATGACCTGCCGCGTCTCGTCGAAGCGCTGCAAGGCAAGTGTGCAGTTGGCGAGGTTGCCGTACCCAGCTACCCGATCCGGTGCAAGGCGCAGGACTTGCCTCGTGACCTCCGCCGCTTTCTCATACTGCCCTAGGTCAGAGTATACGAGCCCCAAACGGCCATGTGCCCGAGAATCCAGTGGGTAGCTGACGCTGCAAAGCCTCTATAACCTGCGAGGCGCTCAGGAAAAAACAGGAAAATCGATCAGGGCACTTCCGACCCTAAGACGGCTCGACCTCATTCGCGCATAGCCGAAAACAACGCTCGGTCTGTTCGCGATATTTTTGGCGAGAAAATCTTCTATATCTTGACATCAAGATATGTGGTCAACGGGTCTATTCCACACGCTATCGGAACAAGCTGGTAGTCGAACGCGAATTTCTTTCTCACGGCTTCCGTTTCACTCCTTAGGGCTCCGTGACGAGAATGGAAATCTTCAACATTGCTTCGTTCGATCAAGTCAGTTCGCATTGGTCAAAAGGCGATTGAAGGTCGCTCAGCGACGAGAGTTCCGGCGTTCGATACCGTCCAGCCCGGCCAGGCTCAGGAAAACCATAAGATGTAATAGGTAAATCAAGAGAGACCGCACGACTATCACCTCCTGCGGTTTCGACCTCTTGCTCTCAACAATGAATGACAAAAGCACGGCCCACACCAAAGCCGCAGAACCGCAAGTTGCTGAAATTTCGGGAGAACGCTGCCACAAGTCAAAAATGTCGGAGTCGAAGAAGTTGAAAGAGTCGAAACCGTTGACGCTATGGGTTACCAAAAACAGACGGGCTGCAAGGTCAAGAATACTGCTTCGCGAATATGCCGAACTTTTTCATTCGAGAGAGGAGAGTTGTGCGGTTCATTCCCAGGCGCGCGGCAGCACCGTCGACGCCACCCACGCGACCCTTGGACGTAGTGAGTGCCTGTACAATCTCATCACGCCGCTTTCTTGCGTAGTCGTCAGCAACGCTCAGTTTGTCGCTTCGCGAGTCTGTTCTGTCTTCAGCCATTTGCTTCACTTCATGCGGCGTATCCAGGGAGTCTTTCTTACTTGTCTTTCGAAGTTCCGCCAGGGGAGCGTCGAGCGATCTGCCTCTCGTCAGGAGCACGGCCCGCTCCATAAAGTTCTCAAGCTCACGAATGTTGCCGGGCCACTCCAAGTTCGTCAGCCCCTTCATGACAGCCGCAGGGACCGTTTCGATGCATTTCTGCATTTGCTTCGCATGCTTTTGCACGAAATAGCTGACGAGCAGAGGAATGTCTTCTCTGCGGTCCCGCAAGGGAGGAATACGGATGGGAAAGACATTCAGCCGATAGTACAAATCACTGCGAAATTCCTTGTTCGCAACCATCTTCTCAAGGTCGCGATTCGTAGCCGCCACCAGGCGTATGTTCACCTTCCGGGTATGCGTGCTGCCGAGACGTTCAAATTCTCTTTCTTGTAGAGCGCGCAGCAGCTTCGGCTGAATTTCAATCGGGATGTCGCCCACTTCGTCCAAAAACAGTGTCCCTTGGTCCGCGAGTTCCAGCCGGCCAATCTTTTGATTTATGGCCCCTGTGAACGCGCCTTTTTCGTGGCCAAACAGTTCACTTTCCAGCAGCCCAGTCGGGATTGCCGCGCAGTTCAGCTTCACTAATGTGCGCTGTTTGCGGTGGCTTCGGTCGTGAATCGCGCGGGCGATCAACTCCTTTCCCGTACCAGTCTCACCGAGCAGCAGGACCGTGGAATCGCTGGGGGCAACCGTTTCAACCAGCTGCAAAACGTGTTTCAACGCCGCGCTGTTGCCAATGATCTGCTCGAAACCCATCTCGCTGCGAAATTCTTCTTCGAGGTAGACCTTCTCTAGGGCGAGCTTGTCCTTGAGTTCAGAAATTTCCTGGTATGCCAGCGCGTTTTCAATTGCGATGGCTATCTGTCCTGACGCCCGGCTAAGGAAGTCAACATCTTCTGAAGTAAACGGAGTGTCTGTTGTACGCAAAATTGAAAGAAATCCAAGGATCCGGCCGCGATTAACAAGTGGAATAAGGCAATGGGCTTTTACGCCTTCAGTAGCCGCTGTCCCACTTATGTCGATCCCGCACTCGTCACGCTCCCGCGTGTCCATGACTACCGGTTGCAATGTGTCCATCGCTTTTTTACCGGCGGCGCTTGGTGTGAAGAACAACTCTTCCTTTATGACCCCTTTCCCGTGCGGAATATCCACGGCAAGTACCCTGCATTTTCCCGATGCTGCATCGAGCAGGGAAACGGTTACGCCATCAGCGTGTATGACTTCGCGGATATTCGCCGCAATCGCGCGCAAAACCTCGCGCCGGTCGAGGCTGGACGTGATTCTGGCCGTCAGATTCAGGAGCAATTGCAACCGATCTCCCAATCCGGATACTTTTTGGAACGCTAGAGCGTTTTCGACTGCGACGGCGATCTGTCCTGAGGCACGGTTGAGGAAATCGACATCTTCCGGCGAAAACGGAGTCTCTGTAGTGCGACAAATCCACAGCAGTCCGAGGCCCCGGCCGCGATTCACAAGTGGGATACAACACAAGGCTTCGATGCCCTCCGCAGCGGCGATGTTATAAGCATGAGGTCCGAGGTCGTTCTGCTCCCGGAAGTTCACGACTACCGGCTTCAAGGTGTCCATGGCTCTCTTGCCGGCGGCGCTTGGTGTAAAGAACAACTCTTCCTTTATGACGCCTTTCCCGTGCGGAAAATCCATGGCAAATACCCGATATCTTCCGGTCGCTGCGTCGGGCAGGGAAACAGCGGCGGCATCGGCGTGTATGACTTCGCGGATGTTGGCTGCAATCGAGCGCAATACTACCCGCAGATCCAAACTGGACGTGATGCCGCTCGTCAGATTCAGGAGCAACTCAAACTGCTCGTTCCGATGCTGACGTTCCGCTTCAGTGCTCATATCGAAAGCGCCACAAGTCATTGCCGAACCTACAAGGGATAATGATGACCGATTTCGCCCTGGGGTCGCAAGCCTTGCGGGTCGCGTGCCGCCTGGGTGCGACGGAGTGAAAGCGTGGTGTTTCGCGTTCCTCATTGCTGCCAGCCGCCACCGAGGGCTTCATAGACTTGGACGAGCGCAAGGCGCTCGTTGAGCTGCGCCTGAACGAGATTCAGCTCCGCCGCAAAATAATTTGTTTCGCTGGTCAGCACCTGCAGATAGCTCGCGCCACCTTGCTTATAGAGCACCAAGGAGAGGTCGTCGGTTCGCTGAGCTGCCTGAGTGAGCAGTTCCTGCTGACCGCGAAAGTCACGATATTTCTGATAACCAATGAGGGAATTCGAAACCTGTTCTAGCGCGTCCTGAACGGTTTGCTGGTATGACAGCACTGACTCCTGCCATTGCGCTCTCGCGAGCCTGAGTCCCGAACGGAGCCTTCCGCCCTCGAACAGGGGCTGACTCACGCTGAACGCCGCGTTCCAAGTCTGCGAAGGCGCGCTGATGAACTGATTCAATGCGTTGCTTTCGAGCCCTCCCATCCCCGTCAGGGAAATGGTAGGAAAGAAAGCCGCCTTGGCCACGCCGATTTGCGCGTTGGCTGCGACGACGTTTTGTTCCGCTTCGCGGACGTCCGGCCGGCGCTCCAGCAGCTGCGAGGGCAGACCAGCGGGAATGCTGTCGAGCAGAGGTTGCTCCGTGATCGCACGCCCCCGCGGAATGGACTGCGGATTTTCGCCCAGCAGGATGCTGAGCACGTTCTCCTGCTGCTCGATTTGCCGTTCGAAGTCCGGAATGGATTCCGAAGCGGTGTACACGAGTTGTTCTGACTGGCTTACGTCGAGGTCGGAAGCTCCGCCGTGGTTGAAAAGCACTTGCGTCAACTGAAGTGATTGCTGCCTGGATGCCAGCGTGCGTTTCGCGATCTCGAGCTCGCTATCCAGTTCGCGAAGCTGGAAATAGGCGATGGCCACATTGGCCACCAGCGACGACATCGTCGCTCGCTGACCCCATTCGGTGCCGAGCAACTGGGCGCGCGCTGCCTCGGTTTGCCGCCGGTATTTTCCCCAGAAGTCCAGGTTCCAGATAACCGACAGATTGAGCTGACCACCGTTGACCTCGTAGGCTGGAAACAGATTTGAGACTTTGGGATTTCCCTCGCTGAAGACGCCCGCGCCGACGCTGGCGGAGGGGAGCTGATCGGCACGGGTGATGCCGACTTGTGCCTGGGCCTCGAGCACGCGAGTGGCAGCAAGGCGCACGTCATAGTTCTGCTGAAGCGCGGTGTGAATCAGTTGCACGAGCACAGGATCCTGATACACCTGCCACCAGTTCTCATTTCCGAGCGATGATGCCGGCGCCGCCGGGCTGGACGTGGCGGCGCGGTAGTCTGTGGGAACGCTCACTGCCGGCCGTTTGTAATTCGGTCCGACTGCACAGCCAGCCAGCGCAACGATGACAACGGGCAAGAACGCAAGTTTTTTCATGTTAATCACCTTGGCCTTGCGTTTCCGCGGGTAGGAGCCCTGGCGACTTCTGGCGCATAGCGCCGGAGACGCGTTCGACTACAGAGAAGATGGCTGGAACAAAGAATCTGCCGATGAAGGTTTCTGCCAACATTCCGCCAATTACCGCTGTGCCCATAATCTGGCGTGCTACCGCGCCTGCTCCGGATGCTGTCCAGAGCGGCACGCAACCGAGGATGAAGGCGAGCGCGGTCATCATAAGGGGCCGGAAGCGCAGCCTGGCTGCGGAAAGTGCCGCATCGACGATGGACATACCTCGTTTTTCGTAATCCTCCTTAGCAAACGCGACGATCAGGATCGAGTTCTTAGCTGCCAAACCGATCAGCATCACCAGTCCGATTTGCGCATAAACGTCGTTCTCCATCTGAACCATGTAAGGCGGGAGGTAGAGGCCCATCACGAAGCGCCGCAACCAAAGCGCGGCCAAGGCGCCGAATACCGCCACCGGCGTGCTGAGCAGCACGCTGAAGGGCAGACTCCAGCTTTCATAGAGCGCCGCCAAGACGAGGAAAACGAACAGAAGGGAAAACCCGAAGATAACCGAAGCCGGAACCCCTTGTTCCGCCTGCACCTCTTGATAAGACATGCCTATCCAGTCGTAACCCATTTCGGAAGGCATGATTTGCTTGAAGACATCCACGAGGGCCGCTCTTGCCTGATCGGCGCTATAACCGGGCGCGGCGGCAGTATTAATCTGTGCGGCGCGGTACTCGTTATAGCGCATGGTGAACTCGGGACCGGAACGGGTATCGAATTTCGCAAGCGCGGTGAGCGGGACCGTCTGCCCTTGTCCGTTGCGGACATAGAATTGTCCGAGATCGCTGGTGGTCGCACGGTAAGGCGCTTCGGCTTCGACATATACCTGCCAAGTACGCCCGAAATCGTTGTAGTAGTTGACGAATAATCCGCCCATGTAAGCTTGAATGGTGTTGTAAACGTCCGTCAGAGCCACGCCTTGCTTCAACACTTTGCTCCGGTCCACATTGATGAACTCTTGGGGCACGCTCGGAATGAACGTGGTGGTGACCTGAGCAAGCTCAGGGCGCTTGCGGGCGGCTGCCAGGAATTTGTTCAGGTTGTCTGTTAGAAACTGGACGTCCTTGCCGGCACGGTCCTCCAGAACAAACGTAACGCCGCCGGCTGTGCCGACACCGGGTATCGCGGGTGGTGAGAAAGTGAAAACCGTGCCTTCTGGTAGCTGCTTGAGCTGCTGGTTCAGATGCACCTTGATGGCTTGATACGCTTCGTCGCGACTCTTACGGTCGTCCCACGGTTTAAGGCTGACCCAAAAGAAGGCGTTGTAGCTGGTCCGGACAAAACTGAGCAAGCTGAAACCAACCACGCTAGTCGTGTACTGAACGCCCGGCGTATCTGCGAGGATCTTCTCTACTTGTCTCGCAGCCGCGCTGGTGCGCTCCAACGACGCCGCATTCGGAAGTTGCATGTTGATATAGAGGTAGCCCTGGTCTTCGTCGGGCAAGAAGCTGGAGGGCAGATGCGCCCCCACGAGCCACGCGGCGCCTCCGGCCATCGCGAGCAGCACTAACACCAGCGCACCCTTACGAATTACGTCGCCCGACAAACGCACAAAGCCGTCGGTGGAGCGCTCCCAGTAGCCGTTAAAGACGCGAAAGAATTTTCCGAGCGGCCCGCGAGTTTCTTTTTTGGGCCTGAGAAGCAGCGCCGAAAGTGCCGGGCTGAGCGTGAGAGCGTTGAACGCGGAAAGCATCACGGAGATCGCGATGGTGAGAGCGAATTGCTGGTAGAGCCTGCCGGTAATGCCCGGAATGAACACGGTCGGCACGAACACGGATGCCAGCACGAGAGCAATGGCGACGACTGGGCCGGAAAGTTCCTGCATCGCTTTTAGGGCGGCATCTTTTGGAGACAGCCCTTCCTCGATGTGGTGCTGTACGCCTTCGACGACAACGATGGCGTCGTCAACCACCAATCCTATGGCGAGCACCAGCCCGAAGAGCGATAGGGTATTGATGGAGAAGCCGAACAGCGGAAAGATGACGAACGTTCCCACTAATGAAACAGGTACGGCCAGCATAGGAATCAGGGTGGCACGCCAGTCTTGCAGGAAGAGATAGACGACAAAAATTACCAGCACAATCGCGATTACGAGGGTCCAAAGGATTTCTTTCATGCCCTCCGTGACTGGGAGCGTCTGGTCGAGGGAAACGGTGTAATCGATGTCCTGCGGGAAGCGTTGCTTCATTTGGGCCATGAGCTTACGGACGCCCTGCACGGTTTGGACTGCATTGGTTCCGGGCAGCTGATATACGGCAATGGCCGCGCTAGGCTTACCATTCAGGCGAGCCATCAAGCTGTAGTCCTGCGTGCCCAGTTCGACGCGAGCCACGTCTTTGACGCGAACGGTCCCACCGTCAGGCGCTTCGCGCACGATCACGTCGCCGAACTGTTCTGGTGAAGTCAGGCGGCCTTGAGCGAGCACAGCGTAGGTAAACTGCTGGCTACTCTGAGCTGGCTCGCCACCGACCTGGCCAGCAGGATTCACAGTGTTCTGCGCCTGAAGCGCGTTGACAATGTCCGTAACAGTGATGCCAAGCTTGGCCATTTGGTCCGGCTTCACCCACAGCCGCATGGCATACTGCCCCGAGCCGAAGATCGTTGTCTGGCCAACGCCGTACAAGCGTGCGATAGGGTCGTTGAGGTTGATGTAGGCGTAATTGGCCAGATAGTTGGAATCATGAGTGCCATGCGGCGAGTATACGGCAATGATCATTAGCGGAGCCGTGGTTGCCTTCTTTAGCGTGATCCCGTAATTGTTCACCTCGGGCGGCAACTGACCATTCGCCAGTTGCTGGCGTGATTGCGTGAGCAACAAGTCCGTGTTCGGATCGGTCTTGAGATCAAAATCCACGATCAACGTCGTTTGCTGATTCGCAGTGGCGTTGAGCGAATACATATAGGTCATGTTGTCCACGCCGGTGACTTGCTGTTCGATGGGTACGTCAACTGATTGCTCAAGGGTCTGCGCATCCGCACCGGGATAATTGGCTTGCAGCCTGATCTCAGGCGGAGCGATCTGTGGGAATTGAGCTACCGGTAAAGTCGCGATGCTGATCGCGCCGACGATGACGGTAAGAATCGCAATCACGATCGCGACGATGGGCCGTCGAATGAAAAAACTCGCCATGGTTTAGCGCTCCTCGGTCTCTTTGTAGGGCTTGGGATTGACCAGTTCGCCTTCTTTTGTCTTCTCGGCACCAACCGCTACGACGCGTTCTCCCGGTTTCAGCCCGGATGTGATTACCCAGCGCGTGTCCACTTTTGGCCCGACCTCTACAGTGCGAAACTGCGCACGGTTATCGGGGCCGATGACTGTGACTTGGTAAGTGCCTTGCTGTTGATTTACTGCCGCCTGCGGTACCAGCAGCGCTCCCGTGATGCTTCCGGTTGGCGCCTGAATGCGAGCATACTGGCCGGGCCGTAACAGATTTTTGGGATTGGAGAATTCCCCTACGATCTGGATTGTTCCGGTGTCGGTGTTTACTTGACGGTTGGCGAAGATAATCTTACCGCGATAGGAATAGGTACTACCGTCGGCCAAGGTCAGTTGCAACGGAATCCGCGAGGCATGCGTCAGCCAATCCACGCTGCCTGGAGCAGTGCCGTCCGCCAGACGCAGATATTCCTGTTCGCTGATGGGAAAATAGACCTTGATCGGATTCACCTGGGAAACTGCGGTGAGGACCGAAGACGGTTCCACCAAGCTGCCCACTTGCACAGTATTGATGCCGGCGATGCCGTCAATCAGCGATAGAACTTTCGTGTATCCCAAATTCAGCGCAGCCTGTTCGACCGCAGCTTGATCCGCTTCTACCGCCGCCTTCGCTCCAAGTTGCGCCTGCGTGTCGTTATCGAGTTGGCTCTGAGGAATCGCGTGAGCTTCCGCCTCGGGGATGTCACGCTTCACGTTGATGTCGGCGTTGGCCAATTGGGCCTGAGCCTGCGCCAATTGCCCCTTGGCCTGATCAAGCGCCGCCTGAAATGGGCGCGGATCGATTTCGAAGAGAACTTGGCCTTCCCGGACAAATCCTCCTTCCTGGTAGTCCTTACGAATCAGATACCCGCTCACGTGCGGTTGGATTTGAGCGTTGACGTAGCCTTCGAGCGTCCCCACCCATTCCCCCTCGAGCGGTACGTCTTTCTGAATCGCTGGCGTTACTTCAACCACGGGCGGTGCAGGGGGCGACGCTGAAACCACGTGGCGTTCGCATCCGGCCGCCATAGCTGCCACGAACACGAGTACGATCAATAAGCCAAACAGGTTAGAAATGGAGCGTTTGCTTCGTGTGCTCAGGTTTTCGATGATGTGCTTGATGTAGGTTCCGCTGGCGGTGAATTGTGCTCCATCCTCCGCCAGCATGCGCAACAGCCGCTCCCCGCTCTTGTCGATAAACGTGACTTCATTGAGGTCCACGATGCACGCGCGTGCCGCATCTGTGCGGTGATTCACCTTCCAGCATGCCCTGAGCTCATCTACCCATGGGCCGGAAAGGCGGCCGTGGAGATTCCATTTCTCTTCGGCGGGCGTTTGACTGAAGTTGATCTTCAACATGCTGTTTTCCTCGGAGCTTGTGTGTGAAAATCGCGACTGCGATTCTGATATGGCTTTCATTTTGTTTTCGAATCCTTAGCGTTGATCTGCTCTTCGTTCTTGTACTTCTGCTGGAGCTCGCGTTCCGCCTCCAGCCAATCGTTCAGGTCGCAACCGTGAATTCCGCCACGCTCGACGTGAATCTCGAACGCTCGCTTACGGATTTCCGCTGGGGATGGTCCGTTTTTCTGCCCTTCTTCCGGGACCGCTGGTGGAATAGCGCTTCCTCGCGTGTTCCAGGGATTGGTGATCAGATTTTGCGATTTCATGGTTTCTCCTCCCTTTCAAGAGCATTTCCTTTTAACGTGGTTTTCTGCCTGAGTGACCATTTGGGCTGAAGATCAGAAAAATCAGAACGCTTGCTGCGGCAATCAAAAGAACCAAAACCATGGGAATTCCTTTGTGCGAGAGCTAAACTTCATGCACAGGCTAGGCTACTTCGCGAGGTGCGCCCACCGAGATCAGGTCCTAGCCGGCATCGCAGTGATTTGGCTAAACTCCTTCTCGCGCGGAACAAACGAGCTTTGACGGCGGACACCGAGAGACCCATGTGTTGCGCCGTCTCGCGGGTCTTCAGTTCTCCGAGTTCCTGCAACTCGATCGCTCTCTGCATTCCAGGACTCAATGCCCGTACTGCCGCGGACAAGATTTGTGCCCTTTCTGCATGCAAGTAACTAGCTTCAGGGTCTGGACTTGCGTCTGCTATCTGGAGGGCGGGTGTGGTTCCTTCGTCGCTGCTGGAATCATCGAGCGGAAGCTCGCGTAGCGCGCGGCGTTTGCGTAGAAATATCAGGGCATCGTTGATGGCAATGCTCGTCAACCACGTAGGGAATGAGGATCTACCTTCGAAGCCCAACAAGTGGATGAACGCTTTTTGGAAAGTCTGCTGGACGATGTCTTCGGCATCTTCCCTAGTCCGTGTATAACGGAGCGCAAGCCCAAAAATCCTTTGCCGGTGGCGCTTGACGATGGTTTCGAACGCCAGTTCATCTCCGTCCTTGGCGGCAGCGACGAGTTCTTCGTCCCCAGCTGAAACTTGGGGGGAAGGGACGGTCGCGCTTGGTTCGTCAATCGTCGCCAATAGTTGATGGTCCATGGTGCTCCTCCTGGGTACCTTTCGAACGGGCTCTCTGGGCAACCAACGTTGCCTGCCCACACTCGCGTGAACTGAGGGCAAGGACTGGGCCAAATCTGGAGAGTCGTAAGTGCTGGAATTTCAGGGGTACACCGATCAGCAGTTGAATCTGTTGAACTAAGCGGCGTTGAAACTGTTGAAGACGTCGAAGATGTCGAAGAGCCCGAACCGCCGTGTGGCGCGCCTGCCGACCAAGCGCGTTCCGTCAATCCAACCGCTCCATTCTTTGCTTTCGGTTTTCAATGTTTTCAATAATTTCGGGGAATTTGCTTCTCGCTCGAAGTAACCCCCGAGACCGCAATTGCATAGGGTTCTGGAACAGTAAAAAACCAGGTTTTTCATGAATTCTTTCGTCTAGCGGTAAATGTAAATAGGGGTTCACTCCATCAATCCCAATCGTATCGCCACGTAACGGATCGCTTCCGAGTGCCGTAATCCGTTTAGGATCGATCCCGAG